>Ga0209802_1000384_pt1 | contig 33463 bp, 35 predicted proteins | sample GraSoiAngelo_129_FD_185886 | JGI IMG/M metagenome (GOLD analysis project Ga0209802, IMG submission 185886) | Grasslands soil microbial communities from the Angelo Coastal Reserve, California, USA - 14_0927_12_40cm (SPAdes) (version 2) | ecosystem: Environmental > Terrestrial > Soil > Grasslands ... | reverse complement strand
CCCCCCGACCACGACCTTACCCCAGTTGATCTTCCCCATCGCGCACCTCGGTGAGAGGGTCCCTCTACACTAAGGCACGACGAGCACCGCCACCATACCGCCCATCCCGTCGGGCACCGCCGCCACCCCTTTCGGCACCACCCAATCGACGCCGTCCACGAGCAGGTCGAAATGGTAGAGGCCGCGCGCCAGGACGAATGCGCCTTCCCAGACCGCGTCGTCCACCGGCTTGAGGGATATGGGTCGCCAGGCGTTCCAGTCTCCCGCGATCGCCACCGAGCGCGCGCCGGCCAGGTGAAACTGCACCACGAGGCTGTCGCCGCGCGTCGCGGGGACGAGCGGCGCCCACTTCACCACGGGTGCGTCCCGTTGGATGCGGCGAGCGCCGTGCAGCCGGACGCCCAGGGTCACCAGGGTGGCCCGCGGTAGTCCCTGGTAGGGATCGTTCAAGTAGCCGCCGCCGCCCAGCTCGAGCGCCACCGAGGGAGAAACGAAGACCTGCAGGAAAGCACTGCCCGCAGCCTTGGAGCCGTAGACGGCGGAGTACCGTCCATTAGCTGACACCGACACGATCACGGCGCCGCGCTCGAGCGTCACCCCCGCGGTGGCATCGGTGAACCAGGCGCCCCCGAAGCGCGTCGGCTCGAACGACAAGAGCCAGTCCGTGCTGCCCCCCCGCGGCCGCCACCACAGGCGCGCTCGCGTGTGCAGGGCCGCGACCGAGGTGTCGGGACTCCAACCGGCGGACGGGCCCGCACCCAGACCGATCCCCCATCTGGGAGCGGACCAGAGCAGCTCCGCGATGCCGTGTGCGGCGCTCCCCCAGCCGCTGTCGGTTCGCGTCGTCCCGGCGAGGATCCCTTCCACGCCGAGCCGCAACCCGCCGGCCAGCGGCGGCGTCGCGGTCCACACGTCGGCGCGGCCCTGGAAGGACCACCTCCCGCTATCGAGCGACGCCGCCGAGCCGAACAGGTCCGCCGCGAGCCGCGGAGACGACGCGTGGAACGCCGGCGAGAACGTGGCCGTGCTGAAGCTCGTGCCGCCCGAGTCGGTTGCGTACCGCACGGTCCCCACACCGATGCCGAGCGACGCTTCCGTCTGGGCAGCGACCGGCGTCGCGCCGCTCGCCGCGGCGATCAGGACAGCGATGACCCCCCGATTCACGGGGCAAAGCTACGCGCGCCCGGGAGGCAGGGACAGCGGGAACAGCCTCGAGGCGCCGCCTGGGCTCGCCTGGAAGTCCCGGCCGTGCAGCGCGTTACCAGCGTTGCGGTTGGAGACTCTTTACTCCATGAAGGCCGTTGCCCGCGCCGCGCGCCCGATCTAGCATCTGAGGATGGGGTTGCGGGACGAGGCGACGGACGGCGAGATCGTACGAGCGGTCCTCGCCGGCGATGTGGAGCGATACGCGACGTTAGTGTGCCGCTACCGTGATCGCTACGCGCGCTACGCGACGCGGATGTTGGGCTCGCGCGACGCCGCCGAGGACGCCGTGCAGGACGCGCTGGTGCGGGCGTTCGATCATCTGGCGGACTGCCGCGAGCCCGACAAGTTTGCAGGGTGGCTGTTCCTGATCCTGCGGAATCGCTGTTTCGCCGAGCGGCGACGCCGGATGCGGGTGGAGCGGCCGCTGGAACTGGCGGACGAGGCGTTCGCAGCGCCGGATCGCCCCGATGGAGAGCTGGAGCAGGCCGAGCGCTCACGCGCGCTCACGGCGGCGCTGCAGCACCTGACGGCCGAACAACGTGAGGTGTTCGTGCTGAAGCATGTGGAAGGGTTGGCGTACGACGAAATCGCGCGACTGACGAGCGCGACCGTAGCCTCGCTCAAGATGCGGATGCATCGGGCGTACGATCGATTGCGTGAGCTGCTGCAGGAGCACGGATGAGCGCACAGTACCATCCCCTGGTGAAGCGGCTGTTGGACGGCGAGCTGTCGCTCGCCGAGCTGCCGGCCGAGCTGCGCCCCGAGGGCGAGGCGGCGCTGCGGCTGATCCGCAGCGTCGATCGCGCACCGGTGACCTTGCCGGCGGCGCTCGACGCGCGCGTGATGGCGACGGTGCGCCGTCACGCCGCGTCGCCAGTGCGGCGCGCCTGGCGCCGTCTCACGGCGCCCCGCGACGTGGAGCTGCGGCTGCGCGTGCGGCCGTGGACGGTGTGGGCTGGCGCGCTCGCGGCAGCCGCCGTCGTGGTGTTGCTCGTGAATCGGGCCGCCGCGCCCTCCTCGCCGCCCCGCGGTCCTGGGACGCAGGCGCGCGTCGGGTCTCACGACAGTGTGTACGTACGGTTCGTGCTGTATGCGCCGGGTGCCAGGCGCGTGGCGGTCGCGGGTACGTTCAATCAGTGGGACCAGAACGCCGCGCTGCTCGAGCCCGCGGGGACGAACGGCCTCTGGACGACGACATTGGCGGTGCCGGTGGGGCAGCACCAGTATGCGTTCATCGTGGATAGCGACCGGTGGGTGCCCGATCCCCGGGCGCCCGCCGTGGACGACGGTTTCGGCCGCCGCAACAGCGTGGTCGCCGTCGTAGCGCAAGGAGCGCGGACCCTGTGACGGCGCTCAGATCCGCGCTCCTCGCGGCGGTCTCCGCGACGATTCCCCTCGTCCTCGCGGGGCAGGGCGACGTCACGGCGCGGCTCGACGGCCGCGTGCCGGCCGAAGTGATGCGCGCCGTTCATGACATCGCGGCCGCCACGGCGGCGCGCGGTCTGCCGGTCGAGCCGTTGATCGATAAGGCGATCGAAGGCGGGGCGAAGCGGGTGCCGGCCGACCGGGTGATCGCGGCGGTCCGCGCGCTCGCCAACCGCCTCGACGAAGCGCGCCGCGCGTTGCACGACGGGGGAATCGAGACGCCCGGCGCCGACGTGGTGGAGGGCGGCGCTTACGCGCTGAGTGCGGGACTCGGCCCCCGCCAAACCAGCGAACTGGTGCGCATCAGTCGGCCGCCCTACGACCCGGCGACGAGCCTCCGCGTCGCCGCGACACTCGCGGCCCTGGGCGTCCCGCCCAAGCAGACACTCGATCTCATGGAGAGCATGATCGCCGCGGGCCGCTCGCCGAGCGATCTGCTCGATCTACCGAGCGCAGTGCAGACGAGCGTGGCGCAGGGCGCGACGCCGACGCAGGCCGCCAACGGGCTGGCGCGGGGCGTGGTGCACGCACCGGGGCAAGCGCCCGACTTCGTGCCGCCGGGGCAGGCGAAGCCGCACCCGCACAAACCCTAGGCCACAGGATGCCGATGCACCCGCGCCGGGTCGACCCAGTCGATCCGGCGCGGTCGTTTTGTCACCCCACTCCCCACGCTTCGCTCTCTCAGTAGATTCCCTCTCCTATGCCGGTTGCCCATAATCTCGGCTTCCCTCCCCTGGGCGCTGGGCGTGAGTTGAAGCGCGCCACGGAGAGCTACTGGAGCGGGAAGGTCGCGCGCGACGCCCTCCTCAAGACGGGCGCCGAGCTGCGCGCCCGCCACTGGCGGCTGCAGCAGGCCGCCGGGCTCGACCTCGTTCCCTCGAACGATTTCTCCTACTACGACCGGATGCTGGACACCTGCACGCTGGTCGGTGCGGTCCCCAAGCGGTACGGCTGGGTGGGCGGGCCGGTGGATCTGGACACCTACTTCGCCATGGCGCGGGGTGCGCAACAAGGGGGCCGCGACGTTACCGCGATGGAGATGACGAAGTGGTTCGACACCAACTACCACTACATCGTGCCCGAGTTCGAGCCGGCGCAGGCGTTTCGCCTGTCCTCTTCGAAGCCGGTGGACGAGTTCCAGGAGGCGAAGGCGCTGGGCATCCACACGAAGCCCGTGCTGATCGGCCCGGTGACGTTCCTGCTGCTGGGGAAAGCGCGTACCGCGCGCTTCGACCGCCTGTCCCTGCTCGACGCGTTGCTCCCCGTGTACGCCGAGGCGCTGTCGCGCCTCGGCGCCGCGGGGGCGACCTGGGTGCAGCTCGACGAGCCGTGCCTGGCGCTGGACCGCACGCCGGCGGAGCGCGCCGCCTTCGTGCGGGCCTACCGCTTCCTGGCCGAGCGCGTGCCCAAGGTGAAGCTTCTCGTCGCCACGTACTTCGCGGGACTCGACGACAACGTGCCGACGGCGCTCGAGCTACCGGTGGCGGGGCTGCACGTCGACGCTACGCGGGCTCCCGGGCAGCTGGACGCGTTTTTGAGAACCTGGCCGGCGGGCGGTGGGCGTGAGGGGAAAATCCTGTCGCTCGGCGTCATCGACGGGCGCAACATCTGGAAGGCCGACCTCAGCGCCGCCTTGCACCAGCTCGAGGAGGCGCTGGAGCGGGCCGGCGCGGCGCAGGTGTGGGTGGCGCCGTCGTGCTCACTGCTGCACGTGCCGATCGACCTCGAGCTCGAGAAGCGGCTCGATGCCGAGCTCAGAGGGTGGCTCGCGTTCGCCAAGCAGAAGCTCGCGGAGGTCGTGATCTTGACGCGGGCGCTGCGCGACGGCCGGGACAGTGTGGCGGCGGAGCTCGACGGCAACGCCCGCGCGCTGGCCACGCGGCGCCAATCGCGCCGCACGCACGACCCCGCGGTCAGACAACGGGTGCGCGGCGCGACGGAGCGCGACATGCGGCGCGCGTCGCCTTACGTCGAGCGGCGCAAGAAACAGCTGCGGCTGCCGCTCTTCCCCACCACGACGATCGGCTCCTTCCCGCAAACCGCCGAGGTGCGGGCCGCGCGAAGGAAACTGCACGAGGGGACGCTATCGACGGCCGACTACGAGGCGTTCATCGCCGACCAGATCACGCGCACCCTCAAGCTCCAGGAGGAGCTGGGGCTCGACCTTCTGGTGCACGGAGAATTCGAGCGGAACGACATGGTGGAGTACTTCGGGGAGCAGCTGCACGGGTTCGCTTTCACGGAGCACGGCTGGGTGCAGTCGTACGGTACGCGCTACGTCAAGCCGCCGATCATTTATGGGGACGTTTCGCGGCCACGCCCGATGACGGTGCGCTGGAGCACGTTCGCCCAGTCCAAGACGGCGCGGCCCGTGAAGGGGATGCTCACCGGGCCGGTCACCATCCTGCAGTGGTCCTTCGTGCGCGATGACCAGCCCCGCGCCGAGACGGCGAAGCAGCTGGCGCTCGCGATCCGCGACGAGGTGAAGGACCTGGAGGCGGCCGGGATCCGCGTGATTCAGATCGACGAGCCCGCGCTGCGCGAGGGAATGCCGCTGCGCCGGGCCGAGTGGCCCGGGTACCTCGAGTGGGCGGTGAACGCGTTCCGGCTCGCGACGGCCGTGGTGTCGGACGCGACCCAGATCCACACGCACATGTGCTACAGTGAGTTCAACGACGTCCTCCGGGTGATCGAGAAGATGGACGCCGACGTCATCTCGATCGAGAATGCCCGCTCGGGCTCGGAACTGCTCGAGGGATTCAAAGAATACAAGTACCCCAATGAGATCGGGCCCGGGGTCTACGACATCCACTCGCCCCGGGTGCCGAGCACCCCGGAGATCGTGCAGGCGCTGAAGCGCATGCGCGAGGTGCTGGACGACCGGCAGATCTGGGTCAACCCCGACTGCGGCCTCAAGACACGCGGCTGGGAGGAGACGCTATCGTCGCTCCGGAACTTGGTGCAGGCGGCACGGCAACTGCGCCCGACCCCAGCACAGGCCGCGGTAGACCGCGTATGAAACGCGGGCGTTTCCCCGGGCTTGCGCCCGGCGTTAGGTTCCCCCTATGACCGCCGCCGACATCCGGATCAGCGCCGAGCCCATCGACAACGGCCGCTGCAAGTTCATGGTGAGCGAGCCGGTGCACGCCGGCGGCGTGCGGCGGTTCGCCTCTCCTGAGGAGGCCAAGGGGTCCCCGCTCGCGGAAGCCATCTTTGCGATCCCGGGCGCGGAAGTCGCCGAGGTGATCGTGTCGGGGAGCCTGGTCACGGTGGCGAAGCGGAGTCCCGCGCCGTGGCAGGTGGTGGGCAAGGCGGTAGGTCAGGCGATCCGCGCGGCGCTCGCGAGCGGCCGGAGCGCCGTGGCCGCCAGGCCCGCGGCCCCAGCCGACGACGACGCACTGTACGAGCGCGTGGCCGACCTGTTCGAGCATCAGGTGAATCCCATGGTTGCCCGCCACGGCGGTCGCGTGGACCTGATCGACGTGCAGGACGCCGTGGTGATGCTGCGGCTGGGCGGCGGGTGTCAGGGCTGCGGGATGGCGGACGTCACCCTGCGCCAGGGCATCGAGGCGATGCTGCACGAGCACGTGCCCGATGTGAAAGGAGTCGTCGATATCACGGATCACGCGGCAGGCTCGAACCCCTACTTCGCCTCCGCCAAGAAGTAATCTGCCCCACCCCCAGCGCCTGCTGCTGCTCCTGCCCACCGCCACGTATCGGGCGACGGCATTTGTGGAGGCGGCCCGCCGGATCGGTGTCGACCTGACGGTCGCTTCCGAGCGGTCCAGCACCTTCGCGCAGGCCCAGCCCGACCGCCTGCTGACTCTCGACTTCCAGCGCCCCGACCAGGCGGCGGCCCAGGCCGGGGCGTTCGCCGAGCGAGTGCCCGTGCACGGTGTCGTCGGCGTGGACGACGACACGGCCGTGGTCGCGGCCACCGTCGCGGCGCGGCTGCGGCTGCGCGGCAACCCCGTGGGGGCCGCAACGGCCGCGCGGGACAAGTACCGGCAGCGGGTGCTGCTCGCCGAAGCAGGGGTGCCCGTCCCGCGTTTCGCGCGCCATCGCACCACCGAGGACCCGCACGCCATTGCCGCTGCGGTGCGCTTCCCCTGCGTGCTCAAGCCGCTGCGGCTCGCGGCCTCGCGCGGTGTCATTCGCGCCGACGACCCGCAGGGCCTCGTCACGGCGTTCGGCAGGGTCCGAGCGATCCTCGAGCAGCCGGACGTGGCGACCTGCGGCGAGTGGGCCGCGCACCTCCTCGTAGAGGACTTCGTCCCGGGCCCGGAGGTGGCGCTGGAAGGCCTCGTCGCGCGGGGTCAGCTCCGCCCGCTCGCCCTGTTCGACAAGCCCGACCCGCTCGACGGCCCGTTCTTCGAGGAGACGATCTATGTCACACCCTCCGGCCTGCCCGCGACCGCCCAACGGGAGATCGCGGACTGCGCGCGGCGCGCGGTCACGGCGTTGGGTCTGTGGGACGGACCTGTGCATGCAGAGCTGCGCTACAACGACCGGGGGCCCTGGCTCATCGAGCTCGCGGCGCGGTCGATCGGGGGGAGGTGCAGCGGCGCGCTTCGATTCGGGAGCAGGGAGCAGGGAGCAGGGAGCGGCTGGGTCTCGCTGGAAGAGGTGGTCCTGCGACATGCTCTGGGGATGCCGCTGCCCGCCCTCGAGCGCGAGTTGCTCGCGTCGGGTGTGATGATGATTCCGGTGCCGCGGGGGGGTGTGTTACGCGAAGTGCGCGGCCTGGCGGAGGCGCGGGCGGTGCCGCTGGTCGAGGACGTTGTGATCACGGCCCACCTGGGGCAGACACTGGTCCCGTGGCCGGAGGGGTCGCGCTACCCGGGATTCATTTTCGCGCGGGGGGAGACGCCGGAAGTGGTTGTCGCCGCACTGCGGGCGGCTCAGCGACGGCTGGAGCTCGTGCTGGCGTAGCCTGCTACGCCGCTGTGGCCACGCACTCCAGCCAGTTGCGCGGCACCTTGCACACCCCCGTCTCGTCCATCGCCCGGTCCAGTCCCTTCTCCAGCGCCGCCGCGCCTTCTTCGAGCGGCACGCCCGGCAGCGCTCCCTCGATGAAGAGCGAGAATCGGCCGATGTCGCGCATGCTCTCGGGCGTCATCTCGATCCGGACCAGGTCGATCGACGGCGGCGCGAACCCTGCCTGAACGCACAGGTCGGAGTACTCGCCGGGCGTGAGGAACTCCCGCGCGACCGCATGCGCGCTGTGCTGCACGTCGAGCCCCCGCTCGCGCAGCACCTGCACCGCGCGCACGATCCAGCGGCGCCAGAAGGCGGCCGTCCCCTCGACATAGGCGCCGTTGAAGAACGTCGTGTTGAAGGCGAACACGCCGTCCTGCTTCAGGACTTTGCGGATCTCGGCGATGACCTGCGCCTTGTCGGGCACGAGATGGATGGCATTGAGGAACACGACCGCGTCAGCGGAGGAAACGAGGCGCGAGACCCACTCGGCGCTGCCCTGGATGAACTCGACCACCCTGGAGTGGATGGCGTCGCGCGCCTTCTGCAGGGCTGACGCGGAGGGATCGATCCCGATCACCGTCGTGTTGCGGGTGTCGTCCAGCCGCTCGAGAATCAGCTTGGTGACGGCGCCGGGGCCGCATCCCAGGTCCACGATCTTGCGGCGGCCGGGACAAATCACCCGCTCCACGATCCACCGGTTGACGTCGGTGAAGAACGGGTGACGGGTGAACGCCTCGAACGAAAACCGCTCTTCTTCACATTCGTTGTGAACTGGCATCAGACCTCCTGCGTTACATCCCTCATCCAGCCCTGGCGGATGAGCCACCAAGATACACCGGATGAGCTAGATTCGCCCCTCGATCCGTGCCATCACAGGAATCTAAGTGATCGAGCCGAAACGTCTTAGTCAAGAGGCGGAACGCTCCCTGGTCCGGCGCCTCAAGGCGCGAGACGAGCGGGCGCTGGCCGAACTGTACGATGTCCTTTCACCGTGGGTGCTCGGTCTCGCATTTCGCATCCTGCAAGACGCGGACGAGGCCGAGGAGGTGGTGGGGGACGTGTTCGTGCGGGTGTGGCGGCGGATCGAGCAGCACGACTCGCGCCGTGGCCCCCTCGTACCGTGGATTCTGTCGATCGCGCGCAACAGGTCGCTCGACGCGCTGCGACGGCGACGGCGGTGGTGGCGCAAACAGGAACGGTGGGAACGGGCCAGCACGGCGGCTGCGGGCGCCATGGAGCCCGCCTCGGCCCCCGCACCGCATGAGGCATCGGTGCCGGGATGGCCAGTGCACCGCGAGGTACACGCCGCGCTGGCAGCCCTCCCGGAGGAGCAGCGGGTCGTGGTAGTGCTGGCGTATTTCGAAGGACTGACCCACAGCGAGATCGCCCGGCGCCTGGAGCAACCGCTTGGCACCGTGAAGACGCGGCTGCGGATCGCCCAGGCGAAGCTGGCGGAGGCGTTGGCGCACGTGAAAGACTGGATGGGATGACGGACTGGCTGGGGATGGCGGCGCACCCGCGCACCCCGCGTCCCGAGCTCAAGGCGCGGGTGGTGGCACGCGTCCTCGCGTCGCGGCGGCGGCCAGTGGGGTGGCTCGTGGCGGCGGCGCTGGCGCTCGTGATAGGCGGCGGGGGCGGGGGAGCGTTCTGGGCGTACCGCACCATCGGTGCGCTCACTGCCGACCGGGACCGCCTCGCGGCGCAGGTAGCGGCGCTGCACGACACCGTGGCGACGTTCATCCATGGACCCGCCACGCGGCTGATCCAGATCGCCGTGTCGACGGGTGGTCGGGTCGGCGCGGTCACGATCTTCGCGGACAGCCTGCGGCACCGCTGGCTGGTGCGGTGCGACGGTCTGGCGCCCAACGCGCCAGACCAGGCCTACCAGTTGTGGTTCATCACAAAGGAGGGGATGCTGAGCGCCGCGCTCATGCCGATGGACACGGACCAGCCCATGGTGATGGCGCTCGACATGCCGCGCGAGGGTGGGCCGGTGATGGGCGCAGCGCTCTCCATCGAGCCGCGGGCGGGGTCGACCGGGCCCACGGGACCGATGGTGTTTCACCTGCTCCTGTAGGGCATGGCGTGCCGCGCCCCTACTTGTTGGCGAGGTCGTGCACCGTCTCGAGCACCACGATTTTGAGCCGCCGCTTGCCCACGGGCAGTGAGATCGCGACCGTCTGCCCCACCCTGGCGCCGAGCAGCGCTTTCCCAAGGGGTGAGGCCATCGAGACCGACATCTCATCGCCGTCGTCGTCTCCCTCGACGAACTCGCCCAGCGTGAGCGCGTAGGTCTCCTTCTTTTTCGTGGCGGCGTCCCGCACGGTGACGCGCGAGCCGAATCCCACCCGGTCCCGAGGGATGTCAGACTCCTGCACGCTCGACAGCTTGGAGAGTCGCAGTCGCAGGTGGCTCAGGCGGGACGTGACGAATTGCTGGCGCTCGAGCGCCGCCTTGTACTCCGAGTTCTCGCGTAGGTCGCCATGCGCGCGCGCCTTCGCGATCTCCTTCGGCAGCACGAAGTTGATCTCGTGATTGAGGCGCTCGACCTCGGCCTGGAGCTTTTGTTTGAGCTCGTCGAGCATAGGGGCAGAAATCTAGGCGGTTAGACCGTTAGTCGGTTAGACTACCCCCGTGGGGATGTAGCCGACTATCCGCCTAACCGGCTAACCGCCATCTTTGCCTCATGCCTTTCCGCACCTACCACGAGCTGACCGACCCCGATCGCTCGGGACTGCCCGAGCAGATCGGGGCCCAACGGCGCCGGGTGGCGGACCGGCTGGCCATAGTGCGGCGGGTGGTGGCCGTCCTGTCGGGCAAGGGAGGTGTGGGGAAGAGCTACGTCGCGGCCGGCCTGTCTCGGGCATTCGCGCGGCGGGGTCGCCCCGTGGGCGTGCTCGACGCGGATCTGAACGGGCCGACCGCCCCCCAACTGCTCCGCGTCCCCGTTGCCAGTTGCACGTTACACGACGGTATCATCGAGCCCGGGGTGAGCCCGGAAGGGGTCCGCTGCTTCTCCATGGGGCTGCTCATCGAGGACGGCCGGCCCCTCACGTTTCGGGGGCCGGAGGCGGAGAGTCACGTGTGGCGGGGCACGCTCGAGGCCGCGGCGCTGCGCGAGTTCCTCGCGGACGTGGCCTGGGGGCCCCTGGATCTGTTGCTGGTGGATCTGCCGCCCGGGATCCAGCGCTTCCAGGAGCTTGCCGATCTCTTGCCCACGCCGCCGGCCGTGCTCGCGGTGACCATCCCCACCCCGGAATCGGCGGACGCGGTGCGGCGTGCGCTCCGGGCGGTCCAGGACCGCGGCGCGCCGCGTCTGGGAGTGATCGAGAACATGACGGGCGGGCCGTTCGCGGGCGACGCGGCCGACAGTCTGGCGCGCGAGTTCAGCATGCCGGTGCTCGCCCGTCTCCCGTTCCACCCGAGCGTAGGCGCGTGGGATGCGCTGGCGCAGCGCGTCGGGAGCGTGGCGTGAGACACTCCGCATTCCGCACTCCGCACTTCGCCCTGTGAAGTTTCTCTGCGTCGAATGCGATCGGCAGATGGCCTTCGAGGAGCGGCAGCTCCCGGGCGATGGGACGCTCGCGGCGGCGTTCAAATGCCCTGGCTGCGGCCGCGTCGTCGCGCTGCTCACGAACCCGATGGAGACGCAGCTCGTGGCGTCGCTCGGCGTGAAAATCGGTGGGCGGACGATCGACGAGCAGCCGCTCGAGACGGTGCGGAGCATGGTCACCACGGGGAAGGACGACGCGTTCGATGAGGGGAAGGGGGAAGAGGGAAGGGGGAAGGGTCCCCTCCCCGCTTGGTCTGCTGATGCCCAGGAACGGCTCGCGCGGGTGCCGGGGTTCGTGCGCGGCATGGTGAAGAAGATCTACGCCGACTACGCCCGCCACCACGGCATCGCGGAGATCACGCCGGCGGTGATGGACACCGCGCGCGCCGAGCTGGGGCTCGAGGGCATGTGAGCCGGCTTGAGGAGCGCATGGTAGGCGGCCTGCGGATCGTGATCGATCGCGACCAGTGCGTGGGGTTCGCGGACTGCGTCAAGGAGGCGCCCGAGGGTTTCAAACTGGACGACGATACCGTCGCCGTGTTCGTTCGGCCGGATCTCGTCCAGCGCGAGCGCCTCTTGCGCGCTTGCGACGCCTGTCCCGTGGACGCCATCACCGTCTGGGATACGGACGGCAGGCAATTGGTACCAGGACCGTTTCCCATTCCCTAGTTACTTGACAGCCTGTTCGGTCGCTCACATACTCGCCCCGCCCAAAGAGGGGAGGTGTCGGTGTATCGCGAGATCTTCGTCCCCGTCGACAACTCACCGCACTCCGACTGGGCTGTGGACCGGGCCATCGAGCTGTGCCGGCGGGCCGACGGTCGTATCACCGGCAACCACGTCTACGCCGCCCGACTCCACGACGTCCGCTTCCGCCAGCTCGAGACCGGCCTTCCCGCGCGCTTCCAGACGCCCGAGGAGATCAAGAAACAGCGCAAGATCCATGACAAGTTGATCGAGAAGGGGCTGCAGCTCATCGCCGACAGCTTCCTCGATCAGCTGGGCAAACGGTGCGACGCGGCCGGTGTGCGGCTCACGCGCCAGCTGCTCGAAGGGATCAATTACGAGGAGATCGCGAACGAGGTGAACCGCGGTGCCGGGCGGTTGCCGGGGCTGATCGGGTTCGATCCCAATCGCGCCGCCGGCTACGACGGAGGTGAGCAGGTCCGCGGCGACGTGCGCGTCGGCGAGAACGGGCGCCTGGTGGCCGAAGACGAAGACCAAGCGGCGCGGCTGGTCGGCTCCTCGGGTCGTGCCTACGATCTGCTGGCGATCGGCGCACACGGGCTCGGTCGCCAGCCCTACTCGCAGCTCGGCGGCGTGGTCGGGCGGGTCCTGCGGGCGGTCGAGAAGGACGTGCTGCTGGTGCGCGACGACGGGCCGCTCGCGCAGGGCCGCTACCTCGTGTGCGTGGACGGCTCGTCGTACGGTTACAAGGCGATGCGCGTGGCGCTCGAGCTGGCGCAGGCGTTCGGCGGATCGCTCTATGCGTGCAGCGCGTTCGACGTGGAGTACCACCACGTCGTGTTCCACAACATCAAGGACGTGCTGTCCTATCAGGCCTCGAAGGTGTTCAAGTTCGAGGAGCAGGAGGAACTGCACAACAACATCATCGACAAGGGGCTGCTGAAGCTGTGCCAGGCGAACCTGAAGCGCGCCGAAGTGATGGCGCGTGAGTTCCCCGCGGTCCCGCTCCAGACGCAGATCCTCATCGGCAAGCCGTTCCAGGTGATCATGCAGTGGGCCGAGGAGATCAAGCCATCGCTGCTCGTGCTCGCCCGCCACGGCGCGCACCGGATCGAGGGAACCCAATTGGGGTCCCAAGCCGAAAACCTCGTGCGACTTGCAACGTGCAACGTGCTTGTTGCGGGGACATCGGGCATCCGTCCCGAGGACATTCCCTGGATCGAAGAGGACGGCGTGGCGGGGCTCGAGTGGGCGCCGGAAGCGGAGGTGCGGATCCTCCGCGTGCCGCCGTTCGCTCAGGGGATCGCCCGCCGCGCGGTCGAAGAGTACGTGCTCGAGCAGACGCACGGCGAGCCCGCGACGGTGACGAACCGATGGCTCGACGAGGCGATCAAGAAGCTCTTGCCCACGCACATGCAGCTCATCATGGGAATCGGGACGGCGGAGGAGCTCGCCCTCGCGGAGCTGAAGGCGCAGGAGCAGCTCAAGGCGACCAAGGTCCAGGGACACGACGGCGATGCCGAGCCGGCGAGCCCCGAGGTGGAGGTACGGTGCCCCGTTACCGGGGCGGTGAGCCGCCGGCCCCGCGCCGCCGCCGACCCGATTGTCTGGACCGAGGAGGCGTGGCAGCGCCTCGCGTTGGTGCCACTCATCGCGCGACCGCTCGCCCGCAACACGGTGGAGCGCTTCTCGCGGAGCCACGGCATCTGGCGGGTGACGACGCGCGTGATGGACGAGAACAAGCAAGCCATGATCGCGGCGGACGAGTTCGACGTCGACACGATGATGGTGATGTTCAGCGAGCTGCGCGCCAAGCAGATCCGCGGGGAGGCCAATGGGCTGCAAGCGTTCATCGAGGAAGCGAAGGCGCAGGGGATCACGCGCTGCCCCATCCGGGACATCGAGGAGAAGATGGGCAAGTGCCCGGTGGACTTGAAGACGCTGAAGCCGGAGGAGGCACGGGCTGCGATGGAGCGGCTGCTCGCGGAGCAGACGGGAGACTGACGTGGAGTACGTTCCTCACGTCGTGGCCTGGAATCTGACGCGGCGCTGCAACCTCGAGTGCGCACACTGCTACATCTCGGCGGGGCCGAGCGAAACCGCGGCCACCGAGCTCGACACCGCGGCGTGCCTTGGCATCGTTGACCAGCTGCTGCTTGTCAACCCCGCCCCAGTGTTGATCCTCTCGGGCGGGGAGCCGCTGCTCCGTGAAGACCTGAGCGAGATCGCAGGCTACGCCTCAGCCAGGGGCGCAACCGTCGTCGTAGGGACGAACGGGACGCTGCTCACGGACGACCGCATCGTGGCGCTCGCGGCCGCCGGCGTGCGAGGGGTGGCGGTGAGCGTGGATTCGTTGCGGCCATCCTACCACGACAACTTCCGCCACGGAAAGGGCTCGCTGGCGGACACGCTGGCCGCGCTCGCGCGCCTCTCGGCGCACCGGCTCGACTTCATCGTGCAGACGACCGTGACGAAGGGCAACCGTGCGGAGCTCGAGCGCCTGGTGGCCTGGGCGGCGGACGCGGGGGCGGTGTCCTTCAACTGCTACTTCCTCGTCGCGACGGGGCGCGGGGCGTCGCTCGCGGACCTGTCGCCGTCGGACTACGAGGCCGTGCTCGCCGATCTCACGCGTTGGCAGCGGCAGTATCGCGGCCGGATGCTGGTGCGGGCGAAATGCGCGCCGCACTTCATGCGTCACGTCCACCAAGCCGACCCCGAGTCCCCGATCCTCAACTACGAGACCCGCTGCCCGTGCGGCACGCAGTACTGTCGCATCACCCCCGACGGGCAGCTCACCCCCTGTCCCTACATACCCGAGGTCGCGGGCGACTTGCGCACGCAGAGCTTCGCGGAGCTGTGGCGCTCCGCTCCGCTGTTCCGCCGGCTCCGCGAGGGCGAGCTGGGCGGCAAGTGCGGCCGCTGCGAATACCGCCGGCTGTGCGGCGGGTGCCGCGCGCGCGCCCTCGCACTCGAGGGGGACGTGCTCGCCGCCGATCCGTCGTGTGTGTATGAGCCGCCGGGGGGGGGCGACACGGCCCCCCTCGCGCGCGTGCGCGACATCGCCTACGGCGACGACTTCGCGCCGGCGCTCCCCTGGGCCGCCGCGGCCCGGGCCCGCATGGACCGCATTCCCTCGTTCGTGCGCGGCGTCGTCATGCAGCGGGTGGAGGAGTACGCTCGCCGCGGGGGCCGCCGGGAGGTGACCGTCGAGCTGCTTGCCGAGGTGCGCAGCGCCCTGCCGATCGACTTCTCGAAGCGAAAGCCGTTCTTCATCACGGATGACGGATGACGGATCACCTGCTGCTCCTGCTGCAGGCGGCCAGCGACACTACCCGCGCCTACGGCGAGTTTCCGCTGATCGGCGCGCGGGCCGCCGTGTGGATCGCGGCCGAGGTGCACCTCATGTTCGCCGCCTTCGTGCTGGGCGTGCCGATGTTCGCCGTGGTGGCGGAGGCGATCGGGATTTTCGGTGGGGACGAGCGCTACGACCGGCTGGCGAAGGAGTTCACGCGCCTCCTGCTCGTGGCCTACAGCGCGACCGCGATCTGGGGCGCGGTGCTGGTGTTCTTCCTCGCCACGCTGTACCCGAGATTCTGGGCCTACCTCACGGCGGTGTTCGGCCCGTCGATGTGGGTGTACGCAGCGCTGTTCTTCCTCGAGTCGTTCACGCTGTACCTGTACTACTACGGCTGGGACCGCTGGAAGCGCGACCGCGCCAAGTGGGTGCACTGGGGGTTGGGCATCCTGCTCAACGTGTGGGGCACGATCGTGATGTTCATCGCCAACTCGTGGCTCACCTACATGATGACCCCGCCACGCGATATCACGCCCGCCACCGATCCCGCCACGATCAAGCTCTGGCACGCCATCGCCAACGCCACGTGGATGCCGATCAACGTGCACCGGTTGATCGCGAACGTGGTGTTCGGCGGCGCCATCGTGGCCGCCTACGCGAGCTATCGCTTCCTCGCCGCGCGGACCGACGAGGAGCGGGCCCACTACGACTGGATGGGGTACGTCGGGAACTTCATCGCCATCTCGGCGCTCATCGTGCTGCCGTTCGCGGGCTACTGGCTGGGTCGCGAGATCTACCAGTACGACCAGTCGATGGGGATCACCATGATGGGCGGCTTCATGAGCTGGCTGTGGGTGATCCAGGCGTTCCTCATCGCCGTGCTGTTCCTGACCGGCAACTATTACCTCTGGGTCGGGATGGAGCGGATCCCCGGCGCGGAGCGCTTCCGACCCTACACCAAGTACCTGCTGGTCGTGCTCGTACTGGGCGCCATCGTGTGGGGCACGCCGCACACCATGATCGCGGACTCGAAGGAGCTCGCGGCCATGGGCGGATCGCACCACCCCTTCCTCGGCGCCCTCGGCGTCATGAGCGCCAAGAACACCGCCGTGAACCTGATGATCCTCACCACCTTCCTGTCGTTCCTCTTGTACCGCCGCGCCAACACGCGGCCGGTGGTGCCGTGGGCGCGCGCCGGAACGCTCATCCAGGCGGCGATGTTCGCGCTCGCGGCCGCGGTGGTGCTGTTCTACGGGATCCGTGGGTATTTCGTGGACGCGATCGTCCGCATCGGGTTCAGCGTGTATCAGGTGTTGGCGGTGCTGTCGTGCATCGTGTTCGTGACGGTGATCGATATCTCTTTGGGGCGCGGCGCGAAGTCGCTCGGCGCGATCCAGTGGGGCAAGATGCCAGCGCGCTCCCAGTACGCGCTGTTCGTGCTCGCCGTCACCTTCACCTGGCTGATGGGCTTGATGGGGTTCGCGCGCTCCGGGGTGCGCCAGTACTGGCACGTATGGCAGGTGGTGCAGGACACGAGCAAGTACGCGGCGACGCCGGCGCTCGGCTACGCGTCGAAGATGATCAGCCTGTGCGTGCTGATTTTCCTGTCACTCGTCGCGTTCGTCTTCTGGCTCGGCGGCCTGGCGGAGAAGTCGACCTTCGTGGCGGCGAGCGGACCGGAGGGAGCGAAGGGGGCCCGGCATGTGGGCCACTAACGCCAAGATCGTCGGCATCGTGCTCGGGACACTGGCGCTCTATACCCTGATCGCCAACAAGATCCCGCAGGTCCAGTCCGAGGTGCCGCAGACCCTCACGCTGGGCGCCAACGTGACGCCGGAGCAGCTCGTCGCGGCGGGCGAGAAGGTCTTCAACGGGATCGGCGGCTGCACCACCTGCCACGGGCTCGGCACGCGTGCCCCGAACCTGCTCACCGACGAGAAGGGCACGGGGCCGATCGGCGCGCGCTGTGGCAAGCGCGAAGCCGGCAAGAGCTGCAAGCAGTATCTGTACGAGTCGCTCGACAACCCCACCGCGTACATCGTCCCCGGCTATCAGCCGATCATGCCGGTGATGACGCGGCAGCTCTCGCCGCAGCAGATCTGGGCCCTCATCGCGTTCCTGGAATCGCAGGGCGGGACCGTGGACGTGACGGCGTCGGATGTCCCTGCCGCCGCTGCCGCCGCTGCCGCCGGGGCGGGAGGGGTGGCAGGGTTCGCCGGCGGCAGCACCGATCCCAAGGCGATCATCCCGGCCGCGGGGTGTCTCGCCTGCCACAAGCTGGACGGCCAGGGGCAGGTCATCGCGCCCGACCTGACGCACGTGGGAGCGCGGCGCGATGCGGAGTCGATCCGCAAGAAGATTCTCGATCCGATGTCTTCGATCGCGCCGGGATACGAGAAACTCGCGGGCATCATGCCGAAGACGTTCGGCTCGATGATGAGCGCCGCGCAGCTCGAAGCGCTCGCCCAATACCTAGCGGGGCACAAGTGAGGCTCCCGCCCGCCGTGCGGCGCTACACCGGGCATCCGTTCTGGCAGGCCGTAGGTATCCTCGTCCTCGCCTACGTGGTGGTCGTGTACGTCGTGCCGCTCCTCCCCGGGAGCGCGCTCGTGCCGAAGAGCGTGGTGCTCCAGTACATGGCAACGGTGCTCGTGGGCGTGCTGATCTACGTGAGCGACAGCGAGGAGCGGTGGGCGCGCTTCAAGCAGCCGATCCATGACGTGCTGGTCGAGCGGCGGCTGCGCGTCGTGCGCACGGCGCTGCTCGCGGTGGTGACGCTCCTCGTTGGCTGGATCACCTTCGGCCAGGTCCGCACCACGGTCGCCGCGCCGCCCAACCTCCGCTCGATCCATCCCGCTCCGCCGACCGAGATCACGTTCCGCGACAGGTCGCTGACGCTGACCGGCCTCGAGAACCCGCTGCGTCAGCATCCGGAGTCGCTCGCCGCCTACAGCGCCGACGGTAAACGGGTCTATTACCGGAACTGCCTCCCCTGCCACGGCGATCACCTCGACGGCCAGGGCCATTTCGCGGCCGGCTTCAACCCGATCCCGGCGAACTTTCAGGACAACGGCACCATCGCGCAGCTCACCGAGAGCTTCGTCTTCTGGCGCGTGGCGAAGGGCGGCCCCGGGCTGCCGCGCGAAGGCACGCCGTGGAACTCGGCGATGCCCAAGTGGGAGGACTTCCTCACGGAGCGCGAGATCTGGTCGGTGATCCTGTTCCTGTACGATCAGACGGGGTGGAAGCCGAGAACCTGGGAGAAGGCCGAGAGCGGAGGCGCGAAGTGAGCCGGTCGGTTAGACGGTTAGTCGGTTGGACGGTTAGTGCGGTACTTCTAACCGTCTATCCGTCTAACCGACTATTCGCCCAAGATACGAGGAAAGGGAAGGTGGTTTACGTCAAATGGTGCGCCGGCTGTCACGGCGACACCGGTGCCGGCGATGGCCCCGCCGCAGCGACGATGTTGCCGCGCCCCCGCAACTTCACCGGCGCGGTCTACAAGGTCCGCACGACGGCGAGCGGCCAGCTGCCCACCGACGCAGACCTGATGCGCGCCATTGACGACGGGCTCCCCGGCAGCGCGATGCCGGCCTGGAAGGGCCGGCTCTCGGACGCCGAGCGGCGGGACGTGATGGCGTACCTCAAGACCTTCTCGTCGTTCTTCGCCGACACGAGCCAACACGTCGCGGCGCTCACGTTTTCGAAGGAGCCGGGGGGGGCGAGCGGCGCCGCGGCCCTCAAGGAAGGACGGCTCTTTTACGATTCCATCGGCTGCCGCAAGTGCCACGGCGACCAGGGGCGCGGCGACGGCCCGTCGGCGCCGACGCTCAAGGACGACGCGGGGTTTCCGATCTACGCGGCCGACCTGCACCAGAGCTGGCGGTTCCGGGGCGGTCCGGCGGCGGCGGACATCTATCACCGCCTGCGCACCGGCCTCGACGGCACCCCGATGCCCTCGTTTTCCGACCTGATCGATCAGAAGTTCCTGACCGACGAGCAGCTGTGGCGGCTGGCGCAATACGTGCGCTCCCTCTCGCCCGCCGGGACTCCGGAGGTGCGCGACGTGATCCATGCCGCGCCGATCGCCGGCGCGGTGCCCGCGGCGCCGGACGATTCGGCATGGGGGCGGCTCGACCGCTACTGGTTCCCGCTCGTGGGCCAGGTGATCAGGAAGCCACGCTGGTTCGCGCCCGCCGTCTCCGGCGTGTGGGTGCAGGCGGTGCACAACGGGCGGGAGCTGGCGCTGCGCGTGAGTTGGGACGACCGCTCCCAGAGCCCCGATAGCGCGTGGCTCGCGTTCGAGCGGCGCGTGCTCGAGACGCTGGCGAGCGACGACTCTTCGCCTCCAACGGCCGAGCGTTGGCCCGATCAGCTGACGGTGCAGTTCCCCCGCCACATCCCGGATGGGATGGAACGGCCTTACTTCTTGATGGGAGCGGCCACAGATCCCGTGTACCAGTGGCGCTGGACCAGCCAGCCGCGCCGTGCGGTGGCCGGGCTGGCGCGGGGGATCGATCAGTTCGACACGCTACAGTCGCCGCCCGCCGCCCAGGCGGTGTACGATCACGGCGAGTGGCGGGTGGTTTTCACGCGCGCTCTTGCCACGCCCGACACGGCTGACGATGTTCAGCTTGCGACGGGTCACGCGATCCCGCTGGCGTTCTTCGCGTGGGACGGTTCCAGCGGGGAACACGGCTCCCGCATGGCGGTGAGCACGTGGTACTTCCTCGCGCTCGACCGGGCCACCTCGGCGAGCGTGGTCGTGTCGCCGGTCATCGCGATGGTGGTGACGCTTGGGCTGGGGATGGTGGTGATCGTCCGGGCGCAGCGACGGGGGCGGAGAGATTCTGGGGTATAGGGTGCGGGACACTTATCGAGGAGGCGGGATGGGCAAGCTCGGTTCTGTTGCGGCGGCGGCGGGGGGCCTCGGGCTGGTGACGCTGGCGCTGGCGGGTTGGACGCGCCCGCCGGCGGTACAGGGAGGCGCCACCATCAGCGGGAAGGTGAAGTTCACCGGCAAGGCCCCGACGAACCCGGTGATCGACATGAACGAAGAGCCCAAGTGCAAGGCGAAGTACACCGCGCCGCCGCGCGAGCAGATCGTGGAGGTGAACCCCAACGGCACGCTCGCCGACGTGTTCGTGTACGTGAAGGCCGGTCTCCCCGCGACCTACAAGGCGCCGGCGCCCACGGGGCCGGTCACGCTCGACCAGGACGGGTGTCGCTACCATCCCCACGTGTTCGGGATTCTCGTGGGCCAGACACTGGCTATCCAGAACTCGGACGGCATCCTGCACAACATCAAAGCCAAGGGGACGAAGAACCGGCCGTTCAACATCAGCCAACCCACGACCATGACGTCGGAGCGCACGTTCACGGCGCCCGAGGTCATGGTGCCGCTCGAGTGCAACGTGCACGGCTGGATGCACGCGTGGCTGGGCGTGCTGCCCCACCCCTTCTTCAGCGTGAGCAGCACCGATGGGAGCTACACCATCCGCGGGCTGCCACCCGGGACATACACGATCGAGGCATGGCACGAGAAATACGGCACGCAGACCGCCACGGTAACGGTGACGGGCAGCGAGACGAAAACGGCGGACTTCACGTTCGCGGCGAAGTGAACTAAACGAGGAGCACCTCATGCATTGGTGGCTGCCGCCCAAGGCTTCGACGTTCGCCGGGCCGATCGACGGCCTGTTCATCGCGATCCTGATCATCACGGGCGTCGCCTTCGTGTTGGTGGAAGCGGGCCTGATCTGGTTCACCATCCGCTATCGGTCGCGCCCCGGGCGGAAGGCGTTTTACACGCACGGCAACACCCGGGCCGAGGTGATCTGGACCGCGATTCCGGCGGTGACGATGGTCGCGCTGGGGCTGATCAGCAACCACTACTGGGTCGAGATAAAGGGCCGGAACAGCGTCCCGGCCAACGCCTACCCCATCGGGATCCACGCGAAGCAGTTCGAGTGGCAGATCACCTACCCCGGCCCGGACGGCCAGCTCGGCACGGCGGACGACTTCACGGTCCGCAACCAGCTGCACGTGCCGGTGGGACGGCCGATCGTGGCCCACCTCTCCTCGGAAGACGTGATCCATTCCTTCTACGTGCCGCAGTTCCGCGTGCGGCAGGACGTGGTGCCGGGCATGGAGATCAAGGCCTGGTTCCAGCCGACGGTCCCCGGGACGTACGAGCTGGGCTGCTCCCAGCTGTGTGGGCTCGGTCACTACCGCATGCGGGCGCAGGTATTCGTGCACACCCAGGCGGAGTTCGACGCCTGGATGAAGCAGGCCGCCCAGGAGGCCACGCAATGACGACCGTTGCCGCGACGGGCCATTTGGCCCACGCGCATCACGACGATCGGCCGTTCATCCGCAAGTACATCTTCTCGACCGATCACAAGATCATCGGGATCCAGTTCCTGTTCGTCAGCTTGTTCTTCCTGCTGGTCGGCGGGCTGCTCGCGATGCAGATGCGCTGGCAACTGGGCTTCCCCGGGAAGCCGATCCCGGGCGGCGGCATTCTGCCCGACACGATGGCCCCCGGGGGTGTGATCCTCCCCGAGTACTACATCCAGCTGGTGACGATGCACGGCACGTTCATGGTGTTCTTCGCCATCATGCCGCTGCTGGTGGGCGTGTACGCGAACTTCCTGATTCCGCTCAAGATCGGGACGCACGACATGGCGTTCCCGCGCATCAACATGTGGTCGTTCTGGTCGTTCTTCGCGGCGGGGCTGGTGATGCTGGCGAGCCTGTTCGTGCCGGACGGGGCCGCGCGCGCCGGCTGGACGATGTACGTGCCGCTCTCGGCCCGGCACGATCTGTCGGGCGCATCGCTCGGCCAGGAGCTCTGGTCCGTCTCGATCATTCTGGTGGGCCTGTCCTCGATTCTCGGATCGCTCAACTACATCAGCACGATCATCAACAACCGCGCCCCCGGCATGACGTGGTTCCGCCTGCCGCTGTCGGTGTGGTCGCTGTTCATCACCGCGATCCTCGGCTTGCTCGCCCTTCCGGTGCTCTCGGGCGCGGCGATCATGCTGCTGTTCGACCAGGTGCTGAGCACGCACTTCTTCGATCCGGCGGCGGGTGGCCAGGCGTTGTTGTGGCAGCACCTGTTCTGGTTCTTCGGCCATCCGGAGGTCTACATCCTCATCCTGCCGGCGATGGGGATGGTCTCGGACATCATCGCGAACGGGAGCCGCAAGCCGATCTTCGGCTACCACTCGATGGTGTTCGCCATCGTGGCGATCGGATTCCTCGGCTGGATCGTGTGGGGTCACCACATGTTCGTCAGCGGGATGAACCCGACCCTCGGGTCCTCCTTCATGGTGTCGACCTTGATCATCGCCGTGCCGTCGGCGGTGAAGGTGTTCAACTGGATGGGGACGATGTGGCGGGGGAACCTGAAGTTCACCGTGCCGATGCTCAACGCCACGGCGTTCGTGGCGATGTTCGTGATCGGCGGGTTGTCGGGCATTTACATGGCCGCGACGCCGGTGGACATGTTCATCCACGACACGTACTTCATCGTCGCCCACTTGCACTACGTGCTGTTCGGCGGCAGCCTGTTCGCCCTGTTCGGGGCGATCGTCTACTGGTATCCGAAGATGTTCGGCCGGATGATGAGCGAGCGTTGGGGCAAGGTGCACTTCTGGCTCACGTTCATCTTCTATAATTGCACCTTTTTCCCGATGCATATCACGGGGATGGCGGGGGAGATGCGACGGCTGTACGACCCGAACCAGTACACCTTCTTGCAGCCCTACCAGCCGATGCGAGAGTTCATTTCGATCAGCGCGTTTCTGCTGTTCGCGACGCAGCTCATCTTCTTCGTGAACTTCTGGTGGAGCCTGTTCAAGGGCAAGAAAGCGGACCAGAACCCGTGGCACGACAACGGGCTCGAGTGGTCGCTGCCTGCGCCGGCGCCGCACGGCAACTGGGAGAAGGTGCCGACGGTGTACCGCGGGCCGTACGAGTTCAGCCACCCACAGGCCAGGGAGGACTACCTGCCGCAATACGTGAAGCTCCCGACCGACCGTGAGCCGGCCAGCGCGCCGGCCGCGGCTCACTAGCGCTCGAGGGGGAGAAACGACCGATGACGCACGCCAGCGCCACCGTCGACATGATGCATCCGCCGTACCCCGCCGAGCGGGGGCTGGATGTTTACAACACCAAGCTCGGGATGTGGGTGTTCCTCGCGTCGGAGGTGATGTTCTTCGCCGCTTTGATCGGCACCTACGTCATCCTGCGGTTCGGCGCGCCGGGTGACTGGGCGAGGCCCGGTATCGTGCTCAGCATCCCCATCACCGCGTTCAACACGTTCCTGCTGATTTGCTCGTCGGTGTCGATGGTCAAGGCCTACGCCGCGATCGCCGACGGCGACCAACGCGGCCTGCGCCTCTGGCTGGGCCTCACGATCCTGGGAGGCGCGACATTCGTGGGGATTCAGGTCTTCGAGTACATCCACCTCGTCGAGCGCGGCTTTACCCCCGCCGGCATCCGGGAAGGCAGCGAGCTCGCCGAGCTCGTCGCGAAGGGCACGCTGCCGGCCGCCACGGCGGGGTTGTACGGCTCCACCTTCTTCACGATGACCGGGTTCCACGGCTTCCACGTCACTTGCGGCGTGATCTCGATGACGTACCTGTTCTTCACCAAGGCGCTGCCCGGCAAGTACACGAGACAGGACTATCGCGGCATTGAGACGGTCGGCCTGTACTGGCACTTCGTCGACCTGGTGTGGATCATCTTGTTCACCATCGTCTACCTGATCTGAGGGCGCCCTCCATGGAGACCGCGCACAAGCGTCCCAATTACATCCTGATCTGGGTGTACCTGGCGGTGCTCACGGCCGCCGAGCTGGCCCTCGCCTTCGAGTTGCCGATCTCGCGCAACCTGAAGCTCGTGTTGCTGCTCTTCCTGGCCGTCTGGAAGGCCCTGCTCGTGGCGTTGTTCTTCATGCACTTGAAGTTCGAGCGCTGGAATCTGCGGATCATGGCGATCATCCCTATTCCGCTGGCCCTGATCTTCCTCTTGGCCGCGATGTCGGAGCACGTCTGGTAGCGCTGCTCGAGCTCACCAAGCCGCGCATCACGCAGCTGGTGCTGCTCACCGCGGCGGCCGGGTTCTATCTCGGCTCGGGGGCGCACGTGGACGTCCGGCTGCTGGCGCACACGCTGCTCGGCGTGGCGCTCGTCGCCGCCGGCACCAACGCGTTCAATCAGGTGTGGGAGCGCGACGTGGACGCGCGGATGCGGCGCACCGAGCGGCGCCCGCTGCCCTCGGGACGGATCGGCCCCCGGGCGGCCGGGCTGTTCGCCGGCGTGATCTCGCTCGCGGGCGTGGCTTACCTCGCGCTCATGGTCAACCCCCTGACCGCGGGGCTCGCCGGCCTCACGCTCGCGAGCTACGTGCTGCTGTACACGCCGCTCAAGCGAAAGACGTCGCTCAACACGCTGATCGGCGCGGTCCCGGGGGCGCTGCCGATCGCCGGCGGGTGGACGGCCGCGGGCGGCGCGCTCAGCCCCGCGGTGGCGGCGCTGTTCTGGATCCTGTTCCTGTGGCAGCTGCCGCACTTCCTGGCGCTCGCGTGGATCTACCGCGAGGACTACCGGCGGGGCGGGCTGGCGATGCTGTCGGTGGACGACCCCGAGGGTCGCCACACCGGACGGATGGTGCTGTTGTACGCCGTCGCCCTGCTGCCGGTGAGCCTGCTGCCGACCTTGCTGGGGGTGACGGGCGCGCTCTATTTCTTCGGCGCGCTCGTCCTGGGGCTGGCGTACGCCGGAGCCTCGATCGCGATGACGCTCGCCGCGACGAATCCCCGCGCGTGGCGCCTCTTCCTGGTATCGATCGTGTACCTTCCGGCGCTCCTCACGCTGATGGTGCTCGACAAGGCATGATCCCCTTTCATCGCTTGCTCATCTCGACCGCGATCGTGTTCTGCGCGGGGTTCGCCGCGTGGGCGGCCTGGAGCTGGCGGCAATCGGGCGAAAGCCTGACCCTCGCCATGGCGCTCGTATTCGCCGTGGCCGCCGCGGCCCTCACCTACTACCTGCGCAACCTCAAGCGCTTCCTCGGCCGATGAACCACGGCGACCTGGATCTCGTCTACTTCTGGGCTGCGATCCTGATCGTCCTGACCCCGGTGCTCGTCTTCGGGACGATCGGGGTGCTCGTGGTGCGTAAGTTTTGGCGAGAACGGCATGACGCCGACGGGCACGGAGCACAGAGCAGTCCATGACGGCCAAGTCTCCCGAACGCCGCCAGGTCGTCCGCTTCGCGTTCTACAAGCTCGACAACGCGTGGCGCCGGCTCTCCTCCGAGCGGCAGGCGAGCTCGAAGCTCGAGTTCGGGGAGACGATCGAGCGGTTCGCCGGGCACCTGCTGCTCCGCCCCTACGGGCTGGTGGGAATCCGCGGCGACTGCGACTTCCTGCTCTGGCAAGTGGCGGAAGACCTCGACTCGCTCGTGGCGCTCCAGACCGCGCTGAACCGGACGGACCTGGGCGCGTATCTCACGCTGCCGTACAGCTACTTGGCGATGACGCGGCGCTCGATCTACGAGTTCCCGGAGGACCCGGGCCAGCCGTCCCGGCTCGTGATCCGGCCGAGCGAGGCGCGCTACCTGTTCGTCTATCCGTTCACCAAGACGCGGCCCTGGTACCTGCTGCCCAAGGCGGAGCGCCAGACCATGATGGACGAGCACGTGCGCGTCGGCCGCCGATACCCTTCCATCCGGCTGAACACGACGTACTCCTACGGGCTCGACGACCAGGAATTCATCGTCGCGTTCGAGGGCGACAACCCGGCTGATTTCCTCGACCTCGTGATGGAGCTGCGCGAGAGCAAGGCGTCCTCGTACACGCTGCGCGACACCCCGACCTTCACCTGCGTGCAGATGTCCCTGTGGGACATGCTCGACACGCTGGGCGGGGCGGGCGCGGCGCAGGCGCTCGCGCGCCGGCCGGCGCGCGCCGACGGCTACACGCCGGTCGCGACGCTGGCGGAGCTGGCCCCCGGGGGAGCGGGACACCGCGTGTACGCGGCGGGCGAAGCGGTCGCGCTCTTCAACGTCAACGGCACCCTGTACGCGATCGCGAACCGCTGCACCCACGCGCGCGCCTCCCTCTCGGAGGGCGCGGTCGATCCGGCGCGGTGCGCCGTGACGTGCCCGTGGCACGAGGGCGTGTTCTCGCTCGAAACGGGCCAGGTGCTGGGTGGCCCGCCGTCGCTCCCGATCGCCGTCTACCGGGTGAAGGTCGAGGGGGACACGGTGCTCATCGCTCCCGCCGAGGCGCGCGAGCCGACGGTTGCCCCCCGTTCCTCCTGACAGCCGCTTCCTGAAGGCCTGCCGCTCGGAGCCCACCGACGCCACACCGGTGTGGTTCATGCGGCAGGCGGGCCGCTACCTGCCGGAGTACCGCGCCCTGCGCCAGAAGCATTCCCTGCTCGAGCTGTGCCACAAGCCGGACCTCGCGGCCCAGGTGACGCTGCAACCGGTCGAGCGGTTGGGCGTCGACGCAGCGATCCTCTTCGCCGACATCCTGCTGCCATTCGAGCCGCTGGGGCTGGGGCTCACCTTCGCGGCGGTCGAAGGACCGCAGATCACGCGCCCGATCCGCGAGGCGGCACAGGTGCTCGATTTGCCTCCCGTGGACGCGGCCACCGACCTGGGCTACGTCCTCGAGGCGGTACGGCTCGCGGTGCAGGCACTGCCGGCTCACGTCCCGCTCATCGGCTTCGCCGGGGCGCCGTTCACGCTCGCGAGCTACGCCATCGAGGGAGGCGGCACGCGTGACTTCATGCTCACCAAGCGTTTCATGTACGCGGAGCCGCGGGCGTGGCACGAGCTGATGCGCCGGCTCGCCGAGCTCGTGGGACACTATCTCGCGGCCCAGGCCCGGGCGGGCGCGCGAGCGCTGCAGCTGTTCGACAGCTGGGTCGGCTGCCTCTCGCCCGCCGACTACGCCGAGTACGTGTTCCCGCACAGCCAGCGGGCGTTGCAGCTCGCCGCGGCGTCCGGCGTCCCGGTCATCCACTTCGGCACCGACACGGCGACGTTCCTCGAAGACTTCGCGCGCGCCGGGGGCGACGTCATCGGGGTCGACTGGCGCATCCCGCTGAACGTCGCCTGGGAGCGACTGGGGGCCGAGGCCAGACCAGCGATTCAGGGGAACCTGGACCCCGTGGCCCTGCTCGCCCCGCGACCGGAGTTGGAGCGACGCGTGCGGGATATCCTCGCCCGCGCCGCCGGGCGCCCCGGTCACATCTTCAACCTCGGGCATGGCGTGCTTCCCGAGACTCCCGTCGAGGCGGCGCAGGCCGTCGTGGACTGGGTGCATGGCGGGTGAGCGGGTCGCCGTCCTGCTGATGGCGTACGGCGGCCCCGCGAGCCTCGACGAGGTCGAGCCCTACCTGCTGGACGTGCGCGGGGGCCGCCCCGTCACTCCCGAGTTCGTTGCGGAAATCAGGTCCCGCTACGCCCGGATCGGCGGCCGCTCGCCGATCCGCGAGCTCACCGAGGCGCAGGCCGCCGCCGTGGGGCGACGGCTCGGCGCGCGGTTTCCAGTCTACGTGGGTATGCGCCACTGGCACCCCTACATCAAGGACGCGGTGGAGCGCATCGCCGCCGCTGGGCACCGCCGTGTGGTCGGGATCGTGCTCGCCCCGCATTACTCGGCGATGTCCGTCGGCGCGTACCAAGAGCGCTTGCTCGAGGCCACGGGAGGGCGGCTCGAGACCGCGCTGGTACGAAGCTGGGCCGACCATCCCAAGTTCCTCGAGGCCGTCGCGGGGCGGGTGACGCAGGCGCTGCAGCGTTTCTCCTCGCCACGATCGGTGCAGGTATTGTTCACCGCCCACAGCCTCCCCCACCGGATCCTCGCGACGGGCGACCCGTATCCCGAGGAGCTCAAGAAGAGCGCCGCGGCAGTGGCGCAACTTGCCGGGCTATCCCAGTGGCGCGTCGCATACCAGAGCGCCGGGGCGACGCCCGAGCCGTGGCTCGGCCCCGAGGCGGGCGCGCTGATGAGCGAGCTCACCGCGCAGGGTCATCAGTCGTTCCTCATCGTCCCCTTCGGATTCGTGTGCGACCACGTCGAGATCCTGTACGACGTGGATGTGACGTACCGGGCGCTCGCGGCCCGGCTCGGCGTCCAGCTCGAGCGTACAGCGTCCCTGAACGACGACCCACTCCTCGTGGAGGCGCTCTCGGCCGTGGCGCGCAAGGCGGCCGCCGAGCGGGGGTGGACGTGACCTGCGTGGTGGTGGGCGCGGGGCTCGCCGGCCTGGCGGCCGCATGGCAGCTCGCGCGGGCCGGGGTCGACGTGACCGTGCTGGAAGCCGGGCGGCGCCCCGGTGGCGTCATCGTCACAGAGCGCCGTGACGGGTTCATCGTTGAGGGCGGTCCCGATGGGTTCCTCGCCACGGAGCCCGACATCCAGGACCTGGCGCGCGAGCTCGGCGTCGGTGATCGGCTAGTGGACCAGCTCGCCGAGGGATCGCTGCTCTGGAGCGGCGAGCGGCTCGAGCGGCTCGCGGAAGGGCAAGCGGCGGAGCTGCTCGGGATTCAAGTACCCGCTCCCATACAGGGCGGATTCCGGAGCTTCGCGGGCGGCATGGCGGACATCGTCGAGGCGCTGGTTGCCCCACTGGGCGCCGCCGCGCGAACGAACCAAGGGGTCACCGCGCTCGCGCCGGCAGCCCGGGGGGCGGGGGGCTGGCGCCTCGCCGTGACCGGCGGATCGGCGCACCAAGCGGAAGGTGTGATCCTCGCCGTCCCGGGGTGGATCATGGCACGCTTCCTCGCGGCGACGGGCGTGGCGGGAGGACGCGAGCTTGAGGAGGTTGGCTACCACCCGAGCATCACGGTGTCGCTTGCCTACCGGGCGGACCAGATCGGGCAGCCGCTGGAAGGGACGGGATTCGTGGTGGGCCCCGCTGTAGGCCCGGATGTAGTAGGGGCACGCCATGGCGTGCCCCTACATGTCCGGGCCTGCACCTATGCGTCGTCGAAGTACCCGGGCCGCGCGCCGGCTGGGCATGTGCTGCTGCGGGCGTTCGTGGGTCCTGTTGACGGCGACCCCGCCGCCGCGGCGCACGCCGAGCTCGCGAGGATTCTCAGGATCGAAGGCGTGCCGCTCTGGACGCGCACGTTCCACTGGCCGCGCGGCCTGCCGCGCTACACGCCGGGGCACGCGAAGCGGGTGGCCCACATTCGCCAGGGGCTTGCCCGGCTGGCGCCGCTCGAGATCGCGGGCGCCGCCGTGGACGGAGCGGGCGTGTCGGCGTGCGTGAAGTCCGGGAGGGAGGCGGCTCGGCGGCTGGTAAGTCGGTTAGGCGCCTAACAGCTCTTTTGCCTGCTTGACGACGTTCTCCACCGTCAGCCCGAATTCCTGATAGATCCGCTGATACGGCGCGGACGCACCGAAGCGCTCGATCCCGAGCACCTTGCCGCCGTCGCCCACCCAGCGGTACCACGGCTGCGGGATTGCCGCCTCGACCGCGAGCCGCGCGCGCACCGCCGGCGGCAACACCCCGTCGCGATACTCCTGCGGCTGTCTTGCGAACAGCTCCAGCGACGGCACGCTCACGGCTCGCGCCGCGATCCCCTCGGCCACGAGCCGTTCGGAAGCGCCGAGGATGAGCTCGACTTCGGAGCCGCTCGCCATGAGGATAATCGCCGGCTTGCCGCCCTTGCCGCCTATGCCGCCTATGCCGCCCTTGCCCTCGTCCGCCAGCACATACGCGCCCAGCCGCAGGCCGTTGGCGGGCGCGTACTTCCCGCGATCGATCACCGGGACCCTTTGTCGGGTGAGCACGAGCGCGACCGGTCCGTCCCGGTTCAGGATCGCGACGCGCCATGCTTCGACCACTTCGGTGGCGTCCGCCGGCCGGATCACGGTGAGCCCGGGAATCCCGCGCAGGCTCGCGAGCTGCTCGACCGGCTGGTGCGTGGGGCCGTCCTCGCCCAACCCGATCGAGTCGTGGGAGAACACGTAGATGGTCGGCAGCTGGGACAGGGCGGCGAGCCGGATGGGCGGCCGCATGTACTCGGAGAAGATGAGGAACGTCGAGCCGAGGGGCCGGAGGCCGCCGTGCAGCGCCAGGCCGTTCAGGATCGTGCCCATCGCGTGCTCGCGCACGCCGAAGTGGATGTTCCGCGCCCCCCAACTCCCCGCCGCCACATCGCCGCCGTTCTTGAAGACGACGTTGGTCGAGCCCGCCAGGTCCGCCGAGCCGCCGATCAGCTCGGGGAGCCGCGACGCGATCGCGTTCAGCACCTTGCCCGACGCGGCCCGCGTCGCCTGCGGGTCTTGGGTCCCGAAGCTCGGCAGCTCGGCGTCCCAGCGCTCGGGGAGGCGGCCCGCGAGCCGGCGCTCGAGCTCCGCCGCGAGGTCGGGGTGCGCCGCGCAGTAGCGGTCGTAGCGCCCTCGCCACTCGGCTTCGAGCCTGGCGCCGCGCTCGCGGGCGCGCCGCCAGTGCGCCAGCGCCTCCGCGGGCACGTGGAACGGCTCGAGACTCGGCCAGCCGAGGTTCTGCTTCGTGAGCTTCACCTCTTCCTCCCCGAGGGGCGCGCCGTGCGCCTCGGGTGTGTCCTGCTTGTGGGGGCTGCCCCACGCGATGTGCGTGCGGACGATGATGAGGGACGGCCGGTCGGTGACGCGCCGCGCCGCGGTGAGCGCCGCGTCGAGCGCGCTCAGGTCGTTCCCGTCCGCCACCCGCGCCACGTGCCACCCGTAGGCTTCGAACCGTTTGGCGCTGTCGTCCGAAAACGTCAGGTCGGTCGTGCCGTCGATGGTGATGCGGTTGTCGTCGTACATCCCGATCAGGCCGCCGAGCTTCAGGTGGCCGGCGAGCGAGCAGGACTCGTGCGACGCGCCCTCCATTAGATCGCCGTCCGAAGCGAGGAAGTATGTGTGATGATCGACGATCGCGTGGCCGGGCCGGTTGAATTGCGCGGCGAGGTGCGCCCGAGCGAGCGCCATGCCGACGGCGTTGCCCACGCCCTGGCCCAGCGGCCCCGTGGTGGCCTCGACGCCGGGCGTGAGACCGTGCTCCGAGTGGCCCGGGGTGCGGCTGCCCCACTGGCGGAACTGCTTCAAGTCCTCGAGCGACAGGTCGTATCCGGTGAGGTAGAGGACCGCGTACAGCAGGATGCAGGCGTGGCCGGCCGAGAGCACGAAGCGGTCGCGCCCGAACCAGTCGGGGTTCGCGGGACTGTAACGGAGGTGTCCTTGCCACAAGACGTATGCGAGCGGCGCGAGCGCCATCGCGGTCCCGGCGTGGCCGGAGTCCGCCCGTTGCACCGCATCCATCGCGAGGGTGCGGATGGTGTTGATGCAGAGCTGGTCGAGCGCCGTGTCGCGCGCCGGGGAAGAGGCCGGAGGCGCGCCGGTGCGGGGGGTCACAGCAGTCCGGATTTTGCGGCCTGCCACAAATTGACGAGCCGGTCAAAGCCGCTCACCAGGACATCCACCTGCTGCGGGCTGGGGCTGGCGCGGGCGGCGGTCTTGAGCTCCTCGCAGATCTTCGGCATCTCGTGGCGGCCCTGCTTCGCGCTCTCGGCCGCGATCTGCTCGAGCAGCGACAGGATCTGCTGGCGCGCGGGCTCGTCCTTGGGCACTTGCCACAAGTAATCGGCGAGCTGCTTGCCCTCGATGCACAGCTTCCCGAGAGCGTCCAACACGGGTGGCTGGGGCCGGCGGGGGGCGGGGGCGTCGGAGTTACTCATGGCGGCTTGTAATCTAATTCCCATCCTGAAGGATGGGCTCGGCGGGTTGCCGACCACGCCGTTCCGCCCCTAGCTTCCACCGTCTCATGCCCGCCATACCCGCTCTCCTCCTCGCGCTCCAAGCGATCGTCGTGCAGCCCGAATCGGGCGAGGTGCACCTGCGTCATGTGCGCCAGCTCACATTCGGCGGACAGAACGCGGAGGCCTACTTCGCGGCCTCGGGGCGGCTCCTGATCTTCCAGCGCCATGGGCCGGCCGAGTCGTGCGACCAGATGTACGTGATGGGCGTGGACGGGACCGGCCGGCACCGCGTCTCGTCGGGGCGGGGCCGGACCACGTGCGGCTACTTCTACGACCGCGACCGCCGGATTTTTTACTCGAGCACCGAGCACGGGGGCGCGGTATGCCCGCCGCGTCCCGATTACTCGCAAGGCTACGTCTGGGCGCTGTACGACTACGACGTGTACACTGCCGCCGCCGATGGCTCGGGGGCGGTGCGCCTCACCACGAATCCCGAGTACGACGCCGAAGGGACGCTGTCCCCCGACGGTAAGACGATCGTCTTTACGTCCCTGCGCGAGGGCGACCTCGACATCTACAGCATGGGCGTGGACGGGCGCGACGTGCGGCGCCTCACCACGACGCTCGGCTACGACGGCGGCCCGTTCTTCTCGCCCGACGGCAAGCTGATCGTGTACCGCGCCTACCATCCGGCGACGCCCGCCGACTCGGCGGAATACCGCGCCCTGCTGGCGCGGCGCCTGGTCCGGCCCACGCGCATGGACCTCTGGGTCATGAAGGCCGACGGCAGCGAGCAGCGGCAGGTCACGCATCTCCCGGGCGCCAGCTTCGCGCCGTCGTTCTTCCCCGGCTCCCGGCGGATCATCTTCGCCTCGAATTATCCCAGCCCGACCTCGGAGCACTTCGATCTGTACGCCGTCAACGTGGACGGCAGCGGCCTGGAGCGGATCACGACCGACAACAGCTTCAACGCCTTTCCCATGTTCTCGCCCGACGGCCGTCGGCTCGTGTGGGCCTCGAACCGCAACGGCAAGGTCGCGCACGAGACGAACATCTTCGTCGCGGACTGGATCGAGGGAGGGCACTGATGCTCGAGTGGTTCCGGGCGTTCCACCGCTCGGCGAAGGGCTGGGACACCTCGATTCTGGTCGCCGTGGGCATCTGGATCGTGCTGCGCTCGTATCTCATCGAGGCGTTCCGCATCCCGTCGGCCAGCATGGAGAACACGCTCTTGGTCGGCGACTTCCTGTTCGTCAACAAGGCGATCTACGGGGGGGAGCTCGAGATCCCGTTCACGGGTGTGCGCTTCTGGCACCTGCCCGGCTATGCCGACCCGGGGCGCGATGGCATCGTCGTGTTCCGCTCGGTCGAGGACTCGACCCCCGACCTGAACATCGTGAAGCGGGTGATCGGCGTCGCGGGGGACACGTTGCGGATGGTGCACGACACGGTGTATCGCGACGGCCGGCGGCTGGAAGAGCTGTACGCGTTGCACCTGGCGGGCGGCACGGTGCCCGACCCGGACTTCCGGCTGCAGCAGATCCGGGCGTGGCAGCTGCC
>Ga0209802_1000383_pt1 | contig 33518 bp, 34 predicted proteins | sample GraSoiAngelo_129_FD_185886 | JGI IMG/M metagenome (GOLD analysis project Ga0209802, IMG submission 185886) | Grasslands soil microbial communities from the Angelo Coastal Reserve, California, USA - 14_0927_12_40cm (SPAdes) (version 2) | ecosystem: Environmental > Terrestrial > Soil > Grasslands ... | reverse complement strand
GCCGCGGCCGGAACGAGCCAGTCCTCAGAGTAGGGGCTGATCTTGCTGCCGAATCCGCCGCCGACGTCGGGAGAGATCACGCGGACCCGGGTTTCGGGCATACCCATCGCCCCCGCGAGAAAGAGCCGGGCGAAGTGCGGGCTCTGGCTCGACATCCATACCGTCATCGTGCCGTCGCCCCTCGCGTACTCGGCGAGCACGCCGCGTGTCTCCATCGACGTAGGTGCGAGTCTCTGCTGGAGGATGCGTTGCTTGAGGACCACGTCCGCTTCGTTCATGACCGCGGCGTCGTCGGGTATGTAGGTGAGATCCCAACCGAGGTTGTCCGCCGATCCGGAATGGACGTGGGGGCTTTTTGGCTCGAGCGCTTTCTCGAGGTCCATCACCGCCGGCAGCTGCTCGTAATCGACCTCGATAAAGTTGCCTGCGTCGGCCGCCTGGTATTTGGTCTCGGCCAGCACCACCGCCACAGGCTCGCTCTGGTAAACGACCTCTTTGTCGGCGATCGGGAACCGGGGTGGGTTGTGTTTTTTCTCCGCTACGAAGGACGGTGTCACAGGCATGATGCCGGAGAGAACCTTGGCGAAGTCCTTGTGCGTGTAAATGGCGACAACGCCCGGCGCCTTCGTCGCCTGGGTGATATCGATGCTCTTGATGCGAGCGTGGGCGAATGGACTCCGAACGACGAACAAGGAGACTGTGCCTTGTCGAGTGAAATCGTCTACGTAGTGGCCCTCTCCGCTGACCAACCGGGGATCCTCGCGGCGGTGGATCTTGGCGCCGATCATGGTCGTGATCGCCATGTCAGCTCCTCCCGGCGGTGGTCTTCGTTGCGGGTTTTGCCGCCGCGCCGCCCATGGTGGCGGCCGCGGACCTCACCGACTTGATGATGTTCACGTAGCCGGTGCAGCGACAGAGGTTGCCTTCGAGCCCCTGGCGAATCTCGTCATCGGTCGGGTTCGGGTTCTGAGAAAGGAGATAGGCGGCCGCCATGATGAAGCCCGGGGTGCAGTAGCCGCATTGGAGCCCGTGTTCGTCCCAGAACGCTTGCTGCAGCGGATGGAGCTGGCCGTCTTGGGCCATGCCCTCGATCGTGGTGAGGTTCTTGCCTTCGGCCTGGACGGCGAACATCGTGCAGCTCTTCACCGCCTTGCCGTCGACGAGGATCGTGCACGCGCCGCACTGGCTGGTGTCACATCCGATGTGCGTTCCGGTGAGGCCGGCCACGTCGCGGATGTAGTGCACGAGCAGGAGCCGTGGCTCGACCTCATGCTCGTTCCGGCGGCCATTGATGGTGGTGGCGACCTTGTGCTTCATTGCGTCCTCCGTACAGCCGGAAAAGGGCGCTCGACGCGCCCGGGCGGGAATGGCAAGCCAGCCGAATAGCTTCCCCTCTATTCGGCTACTTTTAGAGCCGAAATGCAACTAGAAAATTCTTTCTCCGTCTCGGCGCCCCCCGATCGCGTGTTCGCCTACTTGCTGGACGTGAACAAGGTCGTGGGCTGCGTGCCCGGGGCGGAGCTTTCGGAAGTCGTCGATCCGAGCACTTTCAAAGGCAAGGTCAAGATCAAGGTCGGTCCGATCACGGTGGCCTACAGCGGCACCGCAAAGATCGTCGATCGGGACGACGCCACGCATTCCGCGGCCATCGAAGCCGAGGGCCGCGAGACGACCGGGCCCGGGTCCGCCCGCGCCAAAGCCAACATGAGCGTGGTTGCGGAGGGCGCCGGCTCGATGGTGAGGATCGTCACCGACTACAACGTCGCCGGCCGGGTGGCCCAGTTCGGTCGCGGCGTGATGGAAGACGTATCACGGCGGCTCGTCGGCGAGATGGCTGCGTGCATCAAGTCGAATGTCGAGGCCGGAGAAGCCCGGCCGGCGATGGAAGCGACCGCCGATTCAGGTCCGGGAGCGGTTGCGGGGAGCCCGGCCGTCGCCACCGCGAAGCCGGTCAATGCGATCGGCTTGCTGTTCTCGGTCCTTTGGGCCCGCGTGCGCCGGGTGTTCGGGGGGAACGCTCAGCCCAGGTAGAGCGCGAGCATCAGGTCGCGGTTGACCATGATGGTCGACTGCGTCCAGCCCTTGCCGGCGGTGCCGATGATGACAACGGTGACGTCCACCATCGGAAAAAAACGGCTCTTCATCAAGAGCTCGCCGTGCATCTTCGGGTCCGACGCTTTGGGAAACTCGCATGCGCCCGTGACCATGAACGTGGTCCCCTGGAACATCACGAAGCGCCTCATCTGCTCGGGCTGGTCGGGCAGCGGAGGCTCGATATCGATGGTGCGAATGCCGCAGACCGAGGCTTTGTTGAAGAGGCCTTCAGGAACGCCGTTGAGGGGCACCGCACCGGGAACCAGTGGCTCAGCGCTCACGTTGCGGAGGTGGAAAAGCGGCTCGGGATCGTTGATCGTATCCCGCAGACGGCCGCGGATCTGGATCTCGGCGGTGATGCGCTGGTACGGGGTCAACACATCGACCTTTGCCCACACGATGTTCGGATTGAGAGCGCTCATCGGTTGTGCCATCTGACTGCAACCGGAGGATAACTCCCCGGCTGCCAGAATTGCCCCGATGGACCTGGAGGAAGCGCGGCGTCGCATCCGCGAGCACAAGGACCTGAACGCGTTCATCGCCATCTCCACCGAGATCGGTATCGGCACCGTGGTCGCGGTGAAGGACCTTGTCGACGTGGCCGGCATGGTGACGACCGCGGGCGCGATCATCCTTCCCGACACGCCCGCCGGCGAGGACGCGCCTGTCGTGAAGCAGATTCGCAGCCACGGATGCGTGGTCGTCGGCAAAGCCAACCTTCATGAGTTCGCATTCGGGGTCACGAGCGTCAATCCGCATTACGGACCGGTCCGCAACCCGCACGATCCGAGCCGGGTAGCCGGGGGCTCGTCAGGGGGATCGGCGGTCGCGGTCGCGGCAGGGATGTGCGATTGGGCCATTGGCAGCGACACCGGCGGCTCGATTCGTATACCTGCTTCGTTGTGCGGCGTGGTCGGCTTCAAGCCGGCGCTGGGCAGCATCGACACCACCGGCGTCATCCCTCTTAGCCGCTCGCTGGACACGCTTGGGCCGATCGCGCCCGATGTGGCGACGGCGGCCGCGGCCTACTCGATGATGTCGGGCGAAACGTTTCCCGTCGAGTCCGTGCGAGCTCCTCGGCTGGGTGTGCCGGCAGCGTGGGTTTCAGACCTCGACGACGACACGGCGCGGGCGTGGGATGTTGTCGCCGCCGGGGTGCCCGAGGTCGATTTCCCCGATCGTGATGAGCTGTTCAAGGTCGGGCTGACGATCTTGCTCGTAGAAGCGGCCGCATATCACCGTCAATGGGCGACGCGGTATCCCGAGAAATATGGCGCAGACGTCCTCGCGCTCGTCAAGCGCGGGCTCGAGGTTCTCGCGGTCGATTTCGAGGCCGCCCTGGTGGCGCTGCCGCGCCTACGTGAAAGAGCGCGGCGTGCGATGGAGGGCATTGACGCGCTCATCCTTCCCGCCACGGCGATCGTCGCACCGCCGGTCACCGCCGGCGGGGAGGTTCGCGAGCCGCTTTCGCGATTCACTCGTCCTTTCAATACGACCGGACAGCCGGTGGTCGCCCTGCCGGCGCCCGTCCCTGGACTGCCGGTGGGAATCCAGGTGGTCGGCCGGACCAACAGCGCAACGATCGGGGTCGCGGCGACGTTGGAGATGGAGTGGCGAGGCAGCCGGCCTTGAAGTCGAAGGAGTTCTTTCCCGAAGTGTTCAGCCGCCATGCGGCGGCATACCAGCAGCGTCTGGAAGACATCATGGCCAACGGCGAGGCGCGCGGCCGAACGCGAGTCATCGAGCTGGCCGAGGCGCGTCCGGGTATGCGAATCCTCGACCTCGCCTGCGGTCCTGGCAACCTGAGCCGGCGACTCGCGGCCACGGTGGCGCCGGATGGAGAGGTGGTCGGCGTCGACCTGGCTCCGGGAATGATCGAGCTGGCCAAACATGCGGGCATCCCGAATGCGCGTTTCCAGGTGATGGACGTCGAGCGGCTGGAATTCGACGACGCCTCGTTCGATGCGGCTGTATGCGGCCATGGCCTTCAGTTCGTCCCTGACCTGGGGCGAGCGCTGCGCGAGGCTTGCCGCGTGCTCCGTGCATCGGGCCGGCTCGCGGCAAGTGTCCCCGTCAGCCTTCGCGCAGGTTCAGCGTGGGCGACCCTCGACGCAGTCCTCGACCGGTGGCTTCCACCGGCGCCGAAGATGACCGACCAGCAGGCGACACGAAACACGGTCTCCGACCCGGCGGCCTTTCGTCAGGCGGCGCTCGACGCGGGATTCGCTGCCGCTGACATCGAAGTGGTCGCCGAAGAGGTGCACTGGGAATCGGCGGCGCAGATGGTCTCGATGCTGATGAGCTGGTGGGACTGCGCCTCACGACTCGACGGCATGGATCCGTCCAGGCGCCATGCGTTCATGACTGACGCGGTCGACTCACTGAGTCGGGAGCATCCCGGCACAATCGAGACCAGCGGACGAAACCTGGTGCTCATCGCCAGGGTGTGATGAGGCGGGTTGCCGGCGCCCTGGTTTTAGTGTGCATCTCGTGCAGCGGCCCGTCCGCCGCCGCGACGGTGCCGAGCCCCACGCCATCTCCAAGCCCAATCCCCATCGTTTTCGGAGCGTCGCAATATCGCGCACTTTGGGTCGACGCCTTCCACGACGGCATCAAGTCACCTGCGCAGGTGCAGAAGCTGGTCGCCGACGCGCACCGCGCCAACATCAACGCTCTGATCGTCCAGGTGCGCAAAGCGGGCGACGCATATTTCAATCGATCCGACGAACCGCGCGCGACCGACATCATCGGGCCGCGCGACTTCGATCCGCTCGCGTCTGTGATCAGGCTCGCGCACGCGGCCATTCCCCGGATCGAGGTTCACGCATGGCTCAACACGTTCTTTGCGGGTGAGTCCAGCCAGGTCTATGTCCAGCACGGCGATGTGTGGGGCAACCGCGCCGATGACGGCAGCACGAGTGGTTACCTCGATCCCGGCGTGCCAGAGGTTCAGATCTACACGCACAAGGTCTTCATGGACGTGGCCAAGAACTACGACGTCGACGGGCTGCACATGGACTTCGTCCGCTATCCGGGGACTGGCTGGGGTTACAGCCCGGAGTCGGTGGCGCTGTTCATGCTCGAGACCGGCGCCAGGACTGTGCCGTGGTCGGGCGACGAGAACTGGAAGGCGTGGCGGCGGGCGCGCGTAACGGCATTTGTGCACGACCTGCACGACGACCTCAAGCTCGAGCACCCGAGCGTCAAGCTGAGCGGGGCGCTGATCTGCTTTGGCGGCGGACCGGTCACGGCCGCCGACTGGCCGAAGACGTCCGCTTATTCATCGGTCTTCCAGGATTGGAAGGACTGGCTGAGCAACGGCTACCTGGATTTCGGCGTGCCGATGAACTACGACAGCGACTGGAGCGGGTTGGAGAAAGGTTGGTTCGGACGCTGGCTGAACTTTGAGAAGGACTCTGGTTTCGCGAACCGAGTTGTCACCGGCGTCGGTGCTTTCTTGAACTACCCCGAAGGGACGCTCGCGCAGATCACCCGTGTGCTGGCGCCCTCGGCGCAGGGGAACAGCGTGCTGGGGGTCGCGATCTATTCGTACGGCTCGACCTCGGTATATGGCACCGACGACTTCTATGGTTCCGCGGACCTGGCGTCGGGCTTGCCGCGGCAGCCCTACAACGACGGCATCACGGATCAGGCAGCCCTGGCGGCACGCGCGCGCGTCTTCAACGACGTCTTCATGATCGAGCTCTCAGAACCCGACTACTACCGCGACGTCCAGCTGGGGTGGGTGGCGACCACACCGGTGTTCACGCAGCCGGCGCTGGTGCCGTCGCTTCCGGCTTCCTGACCGTATGCCGCCGGCAAGCAGGCTGCTGCGGCTGCTCGGGTTCGCGGTGCCGGCCGCACTCACGCTGGCGGGGGTGCAGCCGATCCTTGGTGCGGCGACGGGGTCGGTGACTGCGGGATGGGCTGTTCAGCTGGCTGCGCCGGCAATCGTCGCCGCCGCTTTGCTTTTTGTGGCGGCGCGGCGTTTCGACCGTGGCGACCTCGTACAGCCACCCTGGTTTGCGGCCTGGTTGCTGTTCCCGGGTGCGTTCTTGCTCGCGGGCGCGGCGGCGATGTGCATCTTGGGAGCCCTCGTCGATTTCCCCATCATCGCTCCGACGATGTGGGCGCTCGTTGCCGCGGGCACGGTGGCGTGGGCAGGCGCGATCGTGGTCGTGGGCCGGGCCTCGCAGTAAGGACGCACCCCCGCCGGGGTCCCTCCCTTCCCTCGCGCCGGCCCTCCCCCTCCGGCTCGCCTGAAGGCGAGCCTACCCGCGAAAATCGATGCTGCCAACGCTGGTTGTTAAGAAGCTACCCCGACGCTCGCGAGTGCATCATCCCCGCGCCGCCCGCGAGCGTCCGCCGCAGGCACACAGCGACCCACATCCGGAACGGCCTCCACGTTTCCGCCAGCCTCTCCAGCGTGACGAGATCCGACTCCGCGTCGAGCCCGTACTCCGTCTGGATCGCACCCATCAGCCTCGGTTCGCGTGTCGGCAGCTCGTCCACGGCGCTCAGCGCTCGCAGCCGCACGAGGTGCGACCCAAACTCTCCGATTCCGTACAAGCGCTGCAACCGCTCGAGCGATTCGTCTTGGGGCAGCGCGCGCAGCATCTCGGTATCGACCTCGCCGGCGAGCGCGGCGCGACCCAGGCGGTTGAGGTATTCGACCTTACGGCCGAAGAGTCCTCGATATGACTCGAGCTCGAGCAGGCGCGCAGGATCTGGAAAAGTCCAGAGGACGTGACCGTGAACGTTCACCTCATGACCTAGCTCACGGCACATGCGGTCTTTGATCGCCTGCGCCTGCCGCATGTTGATCCTCGTCGACATCACGCACCACGCCGCGGCTTCGTAGGCGTCCGACCAGTTCACCGGCCGGAAGCCCGGAAACCTGCGCTGCAGCATCCCCACCACGCGGTCGCGCGTGCCAACTTCGGGCCACGAGCGCCCGTCCACGTCGAGGCTGAGGATGCGGGCCACCTGGCGTTCAACCGCTCTGACATCGGCGCTGCCGTAGACCTCGCCGCGCACAATCCCCGACTCACCTTGCGTCAGGCAGACGCCGACAGGCTTCCAGCCTTCATCGGTAAGGAACGCGAGGTGTAGGTGGCCGGTGGCTGCTCCGCCGGCCGCCGGCGCTTCATGCCACGCGCCGATGAAGTTAGCCGACTCCTCCAACGAGTAAGGGCCGAGTGGCTCGATCAGGAAGGTTTGTGCCGCGGTTTTCGTCATCATGCTCGCGATTATGCAAGGCAATTGTTGCCATCATCTGTCATCATCTGAAAAGAATGCGAGCGGATCGCGTCCTCGCGCTGCTGTTCCTCCTGCAGGCACGCGGCCGTCTCACCGCTAGCGAGCTGGCGGCGCGGCTCGAGGTCTCCAGGCGTACGGTTTATCGCGACGTCGACGCACTCGGCTCGGCAGGTGTGCCGGTTCACGCCGACCCTGGTCCCAACGGCGGCATTGAGCTGATGGCCGGCTGGAGGACCGACCTCACCGGCCTCACCGGGCCGGAGGTCGAGGCCCTTTTCACGTCAGCGGCCGGGCCGACCTTCGAAAGCGCGATGGGAAAGCTGGCAGCCGCCCTTCCCGGCGAAAGCGGCAGACGGGCAGGGAGGATCAGGGAGCGCCTGCTGGTGGATTCCGCGGGCTGGGGCCGCCGCTCATCGCAAGCGTCCCCACACCTCCGCATGGTTCAAGACGCGGTGTTCGGCGACAGACGCCTGCACCTTCGCTACCGGCGCGCGGAGGCTCAGGTGGTCGAGCGCGAAGTGGACCCGCTGGGGCTGATCATCAAAGCCGGCGTCTGGTACCTGCTCGCTGACGTCGAAGGCGACCGGCGTCTGTTTCGCCTTTCGCGCATCGAAGAGGCGCGAGCACTCGATGCACCGGCGCGCAGGCCGAAACGATTCGACCTGGCGAAAGCCTGGCGGGAGCAATCCGCGCATTGGGATTCAGGCCGAGCCGGCTATGAGGTCGCCGTCATGGCCGCCAGCGACGACGACCTGGCGCTCGTTCTGCGCGTCTCAGGTGACAGGGTGGTCGGCGAGCCGCGCCGGCGCATCGTGCGCTTGGCGTTCCCGGCGCTCGAGCCCGCGGCGGCTTTCGTGAGCTCGTTCGGCGCCAGGGTCGAAGTCCTGGAGCCGGCCGAGGTCCGCGCCGAGCTGGCACGGCGCGGGGCCGACCTCGTGAAGCTCTACGGACGGCCAGGCACAAAAAAAGCCGGCCGCAGAAGCGACCGGCCGTAAAGCTCAGCTCAGTTACGCGAGCTTGATGCGATTCGCGCGCGGGCCCTTCTGGCTCGGCTCGATCTCAAAGCTGACGCGCTCTCCGCCCGCCAGTGAGTCGAAGTTCACGCTCGAGTCGAGTCCGGTGCGGTGGAAGAAATACTCACGCCCGTCCTCTGCGGCAATGAACCCGAACCCGCGGTCGGATACAAGCTTCTTGATTGTGCCTGTCGGCATCTGCAACTCCTCTTCTCGAAAGAAAATCTCGCGAACGCTCGGGTCCTTTCGAGAAGAATCGACGACCGCGGCGAACATCGCCCGACTTCCGGACGACGAAATTACATTACCACGCGATCGGCGGGCCCAAACCGAGCGCTCAAAGGGCCACCAGGGCCACCCCGACCACGGTCGCCACGGCACCTGACAACTTCAGGGCGGCGGCCTCGCGCTCGTGCAGCTTCCACACTCCCCACACCGCCACCGCGACAACGGCGACCTCCCGCACCGGGGCGACGACCGAGAGCGGCGCGATGCTGAGCGCCACCAGTACGAGCAGGTAGCCGCCCCACATGAAGAGCCCGATCAACGTCCCCTGCCGCCAGCCAATCGGCGCCGCCGCTGCCGCATGCCGCGTGATCCTGGCGCCCACCCACCGGGCGACTACGATTCCGGCCGCCAGCAGCACCACGAGCAGCCAGCCGTAGAGCCAGGGGGCGGCGAGCCGTACCCCCACCCGATCCACCGCGCTGTACGCCGCGATGGCCACCCCCGTCAGCAATGCGGGCAACGTCGCGCGACCGCTGGCCTGCGGCAGCGTGACGGCGAGGATGCCGGCCAGTAGAAGGGCGACGCCGACCAGCTGATGCGTCGCCAGTCGCTCGCCCAGGACGCCGATGCCGACCAGCACCGCCAGGAGCGGCGCCGAGCCGCGTGCGATCGGGTAGACGACCGAGAGCTCGCCTCGCCGGTAAGCAGCCGAAAGCAGAAACAGGTACGTGAGCTCGAGCATCGCCGAGGTGGCCGCGAGACCCGCGACGGGCCAGCCCAGGCCCGGCCGGCCGGTCGCGAGCCACGCGACCAGCGCGGGCGGCGTCATCAGCGCGGCGCCGGCGACGGTGGCGCGCTGCAGGGTGCTGATTGGGTCGCCGCTGACCTTGACGAGGACGTTCCACGTGCCGTGCAGCGCGGCCGCGGCGAGAGCGAGTGCGATCGCGGCGGGGATCAAGGCACGCAAATTAAACACGTGCGAGAATCGCCCGCAGGCAGGGGTGCGATGAGCAAGACCTTTTTCGAGCCGCTGAGTGGGCTCGACGCGTGGTTCCTTTATGCGGAGCGGTATGAAGCGCCGCTCCACATCGGAGCCACGTACATCTTCGAAGGCACGCCCCAGGTGAAAGGCGGCCGCGGCGCGCTTGGCCTCGCCCGGACCATCGAGGATCGGCTTCACCTCGTGCCGCGCTATCGCCAGAAGGTGATGTGGCTGCCAGGCAACCTTGGCAACCCGGTGTGGGTCGACGACCCCGATTTCGACCTGTCGTATCACGTCCGGCGCGCGGCTTTGCCCAGCCCAGGCGACGAAGCCGCGCTCCGGGATTACACCGCGCGATTGTTCGCGCGGCCTCTCGACCTCAACAAGCCGTTGTGGGAGATGACCGTCGTCGAAGGGCTCAGCGGAGGCCGTGTCGCCGTTGTCAACAAGGTGCACCACGCGATGGTCGACGGCATCTCCACCGTGGACCTGGCTACATTGCTTCTCGACGCGGAGCCGACTCCGACCAGCTACGGCCGTCCCAAACGTTGGAAGCCGCGTCCGGCGCCAAGCAGCACCGAGCTGCTGCGCCATTCGATCGACGCCATCTCGCCTGCCGGCGCGCTCAACAAGCTTGCGAGCCTGCGACCGCGGCAGATCCTCGAGGCCGTCGCACATTCGCCGTGGTCCGGCGGGCTGCAGCTTGCGCTGGCCTGGCTGAGGCCTGGCACGCCACTCTTCTTCAATCGCCCCATCGGACCGCACCGCCGAGTGCAGTCGGTGCGCGTGCCCCTTCAGCATTTGAAAGACGTCAAGACCGCGTTCGGCGGCACGGTCAATGACGCCGTTCTCGCCGTGATCGCTGAAGCCATGTGGCGCTGGCTCGATGATCGCGGCGAGCCCATACCTGACGCGCTGCGCGTTTTTGCGCCGGTCAGCGTCCGCGATAGCACAGAGCGCTACAAGCTCGGAAACATGGTCAGCGCGATGGTGGTCGAGATCCCGCTCGGCGCCATGACTCCCAAGGAGAGGGTCAGCCGAGTCACAGCAGCCACCGGCGACCTCAAGAGATCGCGGCAGGCGGTGGCCGCAGGCACGCTGACGCAGCTGGCCATCTGGGCTCCGGCGACGCTGCAGGCGCTGGCGGGCCGCGTGATGAGCTCGCAACCGATCTGGTCTCGCCAATCGGTCGTCAACATCGTGGCCACCAACGTGCCCGGCCCGCAGATGCCGTTTTACACCGGCGGCTCACAGCTCCTGGAGTTCTGGCCGCTGGTCGCCATCTATCACTCGTTGGGACTGAACCTCGCAATCGTTTCCTACAACGGCAGCGTCCATTTCGGGATGCTCGCCGACCGCGACCTGGTGCCCGACCTCGACGATTTCGCCAAGCATCTCGAACAGTCGGCGGCGGATTTTCACGAGGCGACCACCAAGACCCGCGCTTCAGGCCTTCGGCGTGCCGGCCGCGCGTCGAGGTCGCGCAAGAAGCCGGCCAAGAAGCCGGTAGACCTCGGGGTTGATGACCAACCCGTTGTGGCTGCCCCAAACGGCGATCGAGGGGATGTCCGGGCGGATGCAGCTGCGGAAGTTCACGACATCGTCTGAGCGCGTGTAGATGGAGGTGGTCGGCACCGCCGGCGCCTGGCGCAGGTCGTAGGCGAACCTTCCCTCGGCGCGCAGCCGCAGGCCAAAGCCGATCTCGTTCGCGGTTCGCACGACGCCGACCGCCGCCTGCGTCAGCGGGGTGATGTCCGATTGATCGGCGAGTGGGGAGCCGAGCGCGATCACCTGCTCGATCGCATCGGGCCGCCGCTGCGCGAGCACCTTGGCGAGCAGGCCGCCGCGGCTGTGCCCGACGAGCGTGACGCGCGAAGGGTCGCTCGCACGAATTTCGTTCAAACGCCGCCGCAGCCCGGCAAGCATGTGCTCAGACGCGCGGACGTTGAAATAGATCCCCGACATGTGCGCGCTGTAACCGATGCGCTCGAGCCATCCGTGCATCACTCTCAGCGACCAGTCGCCTGACAGGAAGCCAGGCACGAGCAGAACCGGGCGGCCGTCTCCATGAGGTACGCCGCGACCGCGAAAGACCGGATCTCGCAGCAGCGCGGACAGCTCGCGCAGGGCGAGAGGATCCGGGAGCTTCATAGAGCAGGGATGGTAGGTTGTCCGCGCTTTGGAGCGGACTGTCCGACCATCGGGGCGTGTCCTGAGATCCTGATCGTCCGATTAACATACAGTCTGTTAATCTGTGCCCGTGGAAGCCAGGCACGACCTCGGCAAGCGCCAGGCCGGTGTCGACCGCACCCGGGCGGCCGTGCTGACGGCGGCGCGCGAGCTGGTGGCTGCCGGGGGCGGCTCGAACCTCAGCGTAGGGGCGGTGGCTCGTCGGGCCGGCGTTTCTAGACTCACGATCTACAACCGTTTCGGCTCTCGATCGGAACTGCTCCGCGCGGTCGCCGGCGAGGCCCACCGGCGGACCGTCCCGGCGCCCGCCGGCAGTGCCGGCGATGCCCTCGAGGAGCTCAGAAACCGCATCGCCGCCGCTTGCGCGACGTGGTCGTCCGATCCCGCCTTGTTCCGTGCTCTTCCGGCAGTCACCTCGACCGCGGACCCGGCCGCGCTGAAAGACCGCGCCCTGGCAGAGAGGCTGGCGGCCGCCGACCAGCTCCGTCCCGGCTGTTCGCTGAAGGAAGCCGAAGACGTCATCGGCGCCATCAGCTCGTTCGCGGTGTTCGACCGCCTCCACCAGGACGGCAGGCGTTCGCCGGGCGCGGTCGCCGACATCCTCATGCGTTTGGCAGGCGCCATCCTCAGTCCCGCGTCGTAGGATTGACGCAGTGCGCCATAGGATCGCCGACCTGGACGGGCCGGTCCACTACATCGATTTCGGCGGCGCAGGCCCAGCGATGCTCATGGTTCACGGTCTCGGCGGCAATGCACTGAACTGGATGGCCGTCGGCCCGGAGCTGGCGCAGCGATACCACGCGATCGCCATCGATCTTGCGGGCTTCGGACAAACGCCTCTCTACGATCGATCCGCGACCGTCGGCGCCAATGCCGACCTCGTGCAGAGGTTCATCGCGAAGGTCATCGGCGAGCCGGTGGTCCTGATGGGCAACTCGATGGGCGGCCACATCGCCATCCTGGTGGGCGCCGACCACGCCGATTCGGTGACCGACTGCATCCTGGTCGATCCAGCCGTCCCCATCCCCATCGCGCACGTGCGCAGACCCGACCCGGCGATGCTCGGCGTCGCGGCGGCGCTCTCCATCCCAGGCCTGGCAGAGGTCCTATTCGATCGAAGGGTGCGCGAGCTCGGGCCCGAAAGGCTTGTCGAACAGTCGATGGCGCTGGTTTGCGTCGACCCGTCTCGTGTCGACCCGAAGGTCGTCGAAGCGCACGTGCAGCTCACGCGAGAGCGGGCGCGCCTCGGTCTCCAGAACAGCCGCGCGTTCCTCCAGGCCTCGCGCTCGATCGCGCTGAGGATGGCCGATCCGCGCTTCTGGAACCGCGTCAAGCGCGTGACGGCGCCGACTCTTGTGATCCATGGATCCCTCGACCGCGTGATCCCGGTGGCTGCGGCGCGAGAGCTCGTCCGGCGCCGGCCAGACTGGACCCTCCGCGTCCTCGAAGGAGCCGGCCACGTGCCGATGATGGAGACCCCCGAGGCGTTTCTGAGCGTTCTAAATGAGTGGCGGGCGTATAGAATCGCACCCGAGCCCGCTGCGGTTTCATAACGGAGTCGCACTCAGAACTTAACTTGGAATCGGTCTCACAACATCACAGCAGGCGACGCGGTCGATGGGAGGAGGTCGCAGCCTCGATCCTGCCCGACCTGCGGCACCTTGGCACGTGGGACCCGATCCCCCCGATGTGGCTCGAGGGCCGCATCTACCTCGAATACCTGAGCCTCATCCGCGACCCCGTCTACCGAGGAGTCGAGGTGCCGCCTGGTTTGGGACGCCCTGTGATCCTCATCCCGGGATTTCTAGCCGGCGACTGGACGCTCCGCACGCCGTTCGGGTGGCTGCGCCGAATCGGTTACCGGCCGCAGATGGCCGGCGTCGCGTTCAACGTCATGTACTCGGAGGTCATGCTTCGGCCGTTGCTCGACGCTCTGCAGCACCTGCAGCACCGCACCGGTGCGCGCGTATCGCTTGTCGGCCACAGCCGCGGCGGGGTCCTGGCGAAGGTACTTTCGCATCGCAAACCCGAGCTCGTGGAGCAGGTCATCACACTTGGGTCGCCGCTCAACGACCCGTTCGACGTCCATCCGTTGACGATGGCAGGCGTGCGCGCCGCGCATGTCTACAACGTTTTTCGCTACGGACATCCGGCCTCGGTGGAGATGCGATTCCTACGCGACCTGGCGGCGCCGCCGCGAGTGCCGACGACATCGATCTATTCGCGGTCCGACGGCGTCGTGAACTGGAGGGCGTGCTTGCGCCGTGACGTCAATGCAATCGAGGTCAAGGGCAGCCATGTCGGCCTTGCTTTGAATCCGGAGGTTTACCGAATCCTTGCCCACCTCCTCCCCGCTCCCTGGCGCGCGTGACTGTATAAGCTGGTGGCCCTATGACCAAGCGCAAGCGCTCGACCCCCAAGGAACCGACGCCGGGCGTCCCCGGCGCGGGCGGCGAAAGCGAGCCTTCGGTCCACGTCAGCTCGGACATGCTCGCCGGCAGCCCCGACGTCTTCGCGCCGAGCAAGGAAGAGCCGGCTGAGAGCTCCGATGCCTCCGCGATGAGCGCGGACGCGAAGCCGGAAGAGGAACCAGCTCCCGCCTCCGAAACATCATCTGCGTTCGATGAGTCGTCATCGATGAGCGCTGAGGCGCCGGCACCACCGGCCGAGGCGCCCGCCGAGCCGCCGGCCACCGAGGCCGTGACTACGACGACCCCCCCGCCGCCTGCCTACCAGCCCAGGCCTCCGGCTATGGTCGCTCCCGGGCCGGCCCAGCGCCGAGCCGGATCCACCGTCGCCCTTGGTGTGGTCCTGGTCGTCCTCGGTTTGTTCGCGCTGCTCGTTCAGTTCACGGGCTTCGATCCCGGCGGGAGCTGGCCGCTGTTCATCGTCATCCCAGGCTTGACCCTTTTGATCGTCGGGTTCGTCAGCCTCGGCACCGGCGCGCTCATCCCGGGCGCGATCCTGACCGTGATCGGGTTGATCCTCGCCTACATGAACGCGACCCAGGACTGGCCGGCCTGGGCATTCGCCTGGCCGCTCGTCGCGCCGGGCGGAGTCGGTCTCGGGATCTGGCTCCAGGGCCTGCGCAACCACGATGCGCAGCTGCTCCGCCAGGGTCGCGTGCTGATGTTCGTCGCCCTGCTCATCTTCATGATCGGCTTCGTCATCTTCGGAACGATCTTCCGGATCAGTGAAACCGACTACGGATTGTTCGGCAAGGCCGCGCTGCCGGGACTCCTCATCGTGATCGGCATCGTGCTGCTCGCCCGCAGCATCCAGCGCAGCCGAACCAGCTAACTAGGCCGGGCGAGCTCCCGGAGCCGCGATGCAAGATCGTCGCGGCTGATCTGGTATTCGCTGCCGACGCGATACTGCTTGAAGCCCATCTTCGTGTTGATGGCCAGCATCGGCGCGTTCGAGCCGGCGTTTTCGGTGGTGAACCACTCCGCCGCCGGATAGAGCTCGTGGATGTGAATCGCCATCGCTGCCTTCAGCCACTTGCCGAGCCCGCGGCCTCGAGCTTCAGGCCGCACCCCGGTGAAGCCCTGGAAGACGATGGTCGGGTTGTAGCTCGCGTAGATCATGTCGGTGATCCCGGAGATGACGCCGTCGGGCTCGCGGGTGAACATCACGTGCGGGATCCGACCCGACATCTCGTTGCTCGCGTACCACTCGACCATGACCTCGGGCGTGATGACCTCATCGCCGTGGTCGAGATCCTCCATCGGAATCGTGTTGAGCATCGCCGACAGCTGGGGCGCATAGTCGGCTCGCAGCACCTCGGGCATGGGTCCGTCGTATGACTCGAGCCTGGTTTCGGGCGAGCCCTTGCGTCCCTCCTCGACCCAGCGCCGCATCATCGCCCAGTCCAGGTCCGCGAGCTTCAGCCGGTTCTCCGCGCCCGTGAACTTGTTCTGGGCGCCAAGCCACTTGAGAAACGCGTGACCTGATTCTTCCTCGGTTCCGAAACCAACCGTTGAGTACGAATGGCGCTTCATGATCTCCAGGACCAATGGGATCCAGCTGCGACCGATGCCCTGGCGCCGGTGGTCGCGATGCACCGACCCATCAGCCCACAGCAGATGCTTGCCGGATTCGTACTCGGGAGAACCATGCTTGACGGCACCCGCGTCGAACCAGCTCAGCATCACGCCACCTGACGCGATCTCGTATCGGAAATGGACGTGGAATGGGTCCTCGCGCTTCATGTCCTTCTCGACGACGTCGTCGGGCGTGATCGGATCGTCGGGACGCGTCTCAGCGTGCCGAAGTCGGCGGTACGCGTGGTAGCGCGCCCAGAAATCGAGGCCGGCGTTCGCCGCATCGACCTCGACCGGGGTCCAGCGAGCCGTCATGAGATGGAGAGGATAATCGCTGACCAATGTCCGAGGCGAAGCGATTCAAGGTCGGCGTCACGATCCATCCGCAGCAGTGCACGATCCAGCAGCTGCGCGACGCCTGGCGGCGCGCCGACGAGCTGGGTGTCGACAGCATCTGGTTCTGGGACCATTTCTTCCCACTCTACGGCGACCCCGACGGCAATCAATTCGAGTGCTGGTCGCTGCTCGCCGCGGCGGCCGTAGACACGAAAGTGCCGCAGATCGGTCCCATGGTCACCTCTATCGGCTATCGCAATCCCGACCTCATCGCGTACATGGCCGGCACCATCGATCAACTTTCAGGAGGACGGTTCGTCCTCGGGCTCGGGGCGGGATGGTTCGAGCGCGATTACGACGAATACGGATTCGACTTCGGGGAGGCGCGTGATCGGCTGCGCACCCTCGGGGACGCGCTGCCAAGGATCAAAGAGCGAATCCAGAAGCTGAAGCCGGGGCCCGCGGGCCCGATGCCGATCCTCATCGGCGGCGGAGGCGAGAAGGTGACCCTTCGGCTGGTGGCGGAGCATGCGCAAATGTGGAATGCGCTTGGAGATCCGGACGGGTACGCGCGCAAATCGAAGATCCTCGACGAGTGGTGCCACCGCATCGGGCGGGATCCGAGGGAGATCGAGCGCACGGCCAATGTGACCGTCAGCTCACCCCGACAGATTCAGGAGTGGCTCGATGCCGGCCTGCAGCATTTCGTCCTCAGGCTTGCGTACCCGTTCGACACCAAGGCGCTCAGCCGTGTCCTCAAGGAGCGCTCCTAGACTCCCCCGGGCGCGGACGTCGAAACGGGGGCGATTCCGCGTCCACGGCGATTCGCTGCCACTCGCGCATCGCCTGCAGCAGCTGCTCGGTGGGCACGCCGAACGTGTTGCGAATCGCGCCGTCGTAATACGAGAAGCCGCGTAGGCGCTGCAGCAAGCTCTTGGGAGCGTGCACCAGCGCGCGATTGAGGCGGAAGAAGATGACATTGGGTCGCAGTTTGGGGTCCTGCCACTCGCCATCCTCAGACATCCGCACGCCGCTGAACGCGCCGAGGCGCGCACCAACCAGGTCGGTGACGTGGATCCAGCGCGCCGAGCGCTCCCGGCCTTTAGCGCCATAACGGAATCCGTCCTTGGTGAGGGTCAGAGGCTCGCCCATCCCCTGCATCGCGGTGAAGTAGAAAGCGTTCAGCCCGACCATCACCAATACGGCCAGCGGCGCGATCCACAGATAGCCCCGGTTGGCAAACACCGCCAGAAAGAGGGCGATGGGAAACACGACCCAGCCCACCAGACGGATGCGGCGAAAGACGGTCGGCAGCTCGGGCGCGGGCAAGACGAGCTCGCCTTCAGCCCGCGGCCCGAGGCCGGTGGCTTGGACCGGCCGGCGTCGCCAGGCTTCGCTGATGTGGATGGCGGTCGCGGTTGCGCCCCCGATCCCGATGACGTAGATCACGAGCAGGGCGACCGTGACCAGCAACACGACCTCCCCGCCGTCCACCGGCCCGATTGTAGGTCGGGGTCTGATCACCATGGTGCATCACAACAAACGAGGCCTGGATTTGTGGGTTGTGCACTAACCAAAGCCGCTCTCACCGCCTAGGATTCGTGGCACCACACCCTCTTCGCGGCGCGAGCCTCCTGCCGTCATCGGCCGGGGGCTCGCTTTATATCCGGCAGGTAGGCCTGCCCGATAGATGGAGTTACACATTGCCGGAGGCGTTTGGAAGCCGCACGCCTGGTGACGGCCGGAGAAAATCCGGCCTAAGGCTCCACTCAGTCTGTCTTAGGCTGCTTTGACTGCGTTGACCAGCTTGGTCAACGAGTCCTTGGCGTCTCCAAACAACATGATGGTTTTCGGGTCGTAGAGGAGATCGTTGTCGATGCCCGCGAATCCAGGTCGCATCGAGCGCTTCATGAAGACGATGTTCTTGGCCTGGTCGGCGTTGAGAATTGGCATGCCGTAGATCGGGCTGCCAGGTGTGCTGCGCGCCGCGGGATTGACGACGTCGTTGGCGCCGACCACGAGCACGACGTCGGCGTCCTTGAACTCGTCGTTGATCTCGTCCATCTCTTTCAGCTGCTCGTAAGGGACGTTCGCCTCCGCGAGAAGCACGTTCATGTGACCGGGCATGCGGCCGGCAACGGGATGAATGGCGTAGTTCACCTCCACGCCTTTCTTCTCGAGCAGGTCCGCGAGCTCGCGCACGGCGTGCTGCGCTTGCGCAACCGCGAGTCCGTATCCGGGGACGATGATGACGCGCCGCGAGTAGGCGAGCAGGGTGGCCAGGTCCTCGATCGAGCTGGTCCTGACGCTCCGACCCTCCTTCCCGGCCGTGGCCCCCGAAGTCGCTCGTACCTGGCCGAACGCGCCGAACAAGACGTTGCCCAGCGACCGACCCATGGCATCGCTCATGAGCTTCGTTAGCAGGCTGCCGGAGGCGCCCACGAGCGTGCCGGCGACGATGAGCGAGAAGTTGTTGAGCGTGAACCCGCTCGCGGCGACGGCAAGCCCGGTAAATGCGTTGAGCAGCGAGATCACGACCGGCATGTCCGCTCCGCCTATGGGCAGCACGAACGCGACCCCGAGGATGAGCGCGAGCACCATCAAGGAAAGGAACGAGAAGGGAATTGAAGCGATCGCCAGAACCGCGATCACGAAGCCGATGATCGCGGCGGCGATGAGGCCGTTGACCAGCTGCTGTCCCGGGTATGTGATCGGCGTCCCGGTCATCAGCTCCTGCAGCTTCGCGAAGGCGACCAGGCTGCCGGCAAACGATACCGAGCCGATGACGATGCTGAACACGCTGGGTAGCGCTTCGGCAATCGGTGGATGAGAGCCGAACTTCAGCAGCTCGGACACAGCCACGAGCGCGGCCGCGCCGCCGCCGGCGCCGTTGAAGAGCGCCACCATCTGCGGTATCGCGGTCATCTTCACCCGGCGCGCCCCGATCGTTCCGACCGCCGCGCCGACGATCACCCCGATCAAAACGATGATCGCGCCGGCACCCGTGAAGTGAAGCTGCGGCACCGTGGCGCCCAGAGCGATGACCATGCCGGCGGCGGCGGTGTAGTTGCCGTTGCGGGCCGTCCTCGGCGAGCTGAGCTGCTTGAGGCCAAGGATGAACAGGACCGCGGCGAGGAGGTACGCCAGGGCGTAGACCGTGGTCACGGCCGGAGACCTCGGCGAGAGATTCGGTGACCAGGTGGTCCAGATGCTAGGCGCAGCCGAGCACCGGAGCGCGCGCATTCGTTGATGCGCAAGCGAGGAGCGGATACCTTTGGGGCCCCCATGCCGAAGGCATGGGAGGCAGTGGGCCGCATGGGCGCCGAAGATCCGTCGACGGCTTCCGGCCGCGACCACATGGTCATTTGGATTTGGCGGCCGGTTCCGGCGTCTTTGCCGCCTGCCGGCCTTTGAACATCTCCAGCATCCGGTCAGTGACGACGAAGCCACCCACGACGTTGGTGGTGGCGAGGACCACGGCCAGAAATCCCAGGACGATCGTGACCGGCGAGCTCGCGCTCGCGGCGATCAGCAGCGCGCCGACCAGGATGATGCCATGGATCGCGTTGGTGCCCGACATCAACGGCGTGTGGAGCATCGTCGGCACCTTGGAGATGACCTCGATGCCGACGAAAACCGCCAGCACGAAAAATGTGAACTCGTTCAGCAACTCGTTCGTCATTTCGCGGCGGCGGCGACCATTTGCTTCGCGCGCTCGTTGACGATCTCGCCCCCATGGGTCACGCAGCTGCCCTTCGTGATCTCGTCCTCGAAGTCGAGCACGATCGCCCCGTCCTTGACCAGGTGCAACAGCAGGTTGGCGACGTTGCGCGCGTACAGCTGGCTCGCGTGTAGAGGCATCGTCGACGGCACGTTGCGCGTGCCGATGATGGTGACCCCACCGACCTCGACGTCCTTGCCTGCCTTCGTCAGCTCGACGTTGCCACCGGTTTCGGCCGCGAGGTCCACGATCACCGATCCCGGCCGCATGCCCTTGACCATCTCGCCGGTGACGAGCAGCGGTGCGCGCCGGCCGGGCACGGCGGCGGTGGTGATGACTACATCCGATTTGGCCACGTGCTCACCAATCAGCTCGCGCTGCTTGCGCAGGAACTCATCCGACTGCTCACGTGCGTAGCCGCCCTCGCCCTCCTGCGTTTCGAGCGCCAGCTCGATGAAGGTCGCACCCAGGGATTGCACCTCCTCCTTGACCGCGGGCCGCACGTCGTAGGCCGAGACCACCGCGCCCAGCCGGCGCGCCGTGGCGATCGCCTGCAGACCAGCCACGCCGGCACCCATCACCAGCACCCGCGCCGGCGGGACGGTGCCCGCGGCCGTCATCATCATCGGAAAGAATTTGCCCAGCCGGCCGGCTGCCATCAGCACCGCCTTGTAACCCGCCGCTGAGGCCTGTGACGAAAGCGCGTCCATCGACTGCGCCCGAGAGATTCGCGGCACGAGCTCGAGGCTGAACGCTGTCACTCCACGTGCCGCGAGCGCCTGGACGATGTCGCTTTGCGTCGCTGGCTGCAGGAAGCTGATCAGCACCGCGTCCCTTTTCATGAGCTCGACCTCGGCGGCCGACGGGGCTTGCACCTTGAGCACCGCGTCCGCCTCGCCAAGAAGGGCGGCGGCGGTCTTCACGAGCTTGGCTCCGGCTTGCTGGTAGGCATCGTCCGGTATGTATGCGGCGGAACCGGCTCCCGACTCGACATTCACCTCGAGAGAGGCGGCAGAAAGCCTCGTGGCGGTGTCTGGAACGAGGGCCACCCGGTGTTCGTCGGGCGCAGTTTCCTTAGGGGTTCCGACCTTCACAGACTGAGGACTGTACCCAATTCAACGGTTGAACCACACTAGTTCGAGGTGTGCGTGCGCGTAAAATTCACACTCCCCAAGTAACAAAGTGACCGACCAGACCATCAACGACCTCACAATCCAGGCCGCCACCGTCAATGGCTCTGGAAGCCAGACGGCCAACCTGATCTTGACCCGGGCGATCTTCCACATGGGAATCCCGGTCGCCCCCAAGAACGTCTTCCCCTCCAACATCGAGGGCCTGCCGACCTGGTACCAGCTCCGGGTCACGCCCCAGGGGCACATGGCACGCCGAGACCAGGTCGACATCCTGATCGCTTTCAACGTCACCACCTGGCACCAAGACCTGCGCACGGTGCGGCCGGGAGGCGTCGTCGTGCACGAGGAGGCTTTCTCTACCGCGGATGCCCGCACCGACGTGACGTACTACCCCGTGCCGTTCTCCAAGCTGGCCAAGGCGAAGATCCAGAACGACACGCTGCGCAAGCAGCTCGCGAACATGATTTACGTCGGCGTCGTCGCCGGTCTCCTGGGCATTCCGTGGGAAGCGCTCGACCACGCGGTGCGGCGCCAGTTCCTGTCCAAGCCCAAGGCCGTCCAGGTCAACCTCGACGCCATCAAAGTGGGTTTCGACTACTGGCAGGACAACTTCTCCAAGCAGGATCCATACCGGCTCGAGCCGATGACGGGCGTCGTCGACGGGAAGGTGCTCGTCGAAGGCAACCAGGCGGCGGCGCTGGGCGCCCTCATGGGGGGAGTGACGGTCGCCGCATGGTATCCGATCACCCCCTCGTCGTCGCTTTGCGAAAACCTCATCGCATACTCGGACCGTTTCCGGACCGATCCCGGCACCGGTGAGAAGCGAATCGCGGTCGTGCAGGCCGAGGATGAGCTCGCCGCCCTCGGGATGGCAATCGGGGCCGGATGGGCGGGCGCGCGGGCGATGACCTCGACCTCCGGACCAGGCATCTCGCTGATGGCGGAGTTCGCGGGCCTCGGCTATTACGCGGAACTGCCGGTCGTGATCTTCGACATCCAGCGCATCGGACCGTCCACCGGGCTGCCCACACGCACGTCGCAGGCCGACGTCGGGTTCGCATACACGCTGTCGCACGGCGACACCAAGCACCTGGTGCTGCTGCCGGGAACGGTCGAGGAATGCTACGAGTTCGCCCGCGACGCCTTCGACTACGCCGACCGGTTCCAGACGCCTGTGTTCGTACTTTCCGACCTCGACCTCGGCATGAACCTCTGGATGACGCCCGAGTTCAAGTACCCGGACCGGCCGTTCGACCGCGGAAAGGTTTTGACAAAGGCCGATCTCGAGCGCCTTGCCGGCGAATGGGCGAGATATCGCGACGTCGACGGCGACGGCGTGCCCTACCGAACGCTGCCCGGCACGGATCATCCCGCCGCGGGTTACTTCACGCGCGGGTCCGGTCATGACGAGCACGCTCGATACACCGAGAGCGCCGAGGCGTACGCAGCCAACATGGACCGGCTCACACGCAAGTTCGAGACCGCCCGAACCGTTTTGCCTGCGCCGGTGATCGACGAATCGGCCAGGTCACCGATCGGGCTCATCGCATTTGGTTCGACGCATGCCGCCGTGGTCGAGGCGCGCCAGGCGCTGATGTCTGCGGGGCGCCCGGTCGATTACCTGCGTCTGCGCGCTTTGCCCCTCGCGTCAGCGGTCGTCGATTTCGTCTCGCGTCACGAGCGGGTGTACGTGGTCGAGCAAAATCGCGACGGCCAGGTCTTCGACCTCATCCGCCTCGCGCTGCCTCCGGCGCTCGTCGGCCGGCTGCGCTCGATCCGGCACTACGACGGACAGCCAATCCCCGCCGACGCCATCATCGAACCCCTGCTCGAGTCGGAGAAGGTGCCCGCATGAAAACCCCACAAAATCTTCGATTTTGCGGGGACCCCGCATGAGCGCGACCCTGAACCGGATCGGCCTCCCCCGCGACGCCTACAAGGGCGCGGCGACGACTCTGTGCGCAGGGTGCGGGCACAACTCGATCACCAACCACATGGTCAAAGCGCTCTACGAGCTCGGGCTGGAACCGCACCGCCTCGCCAAGATGTCCGGCATCGGCTGCTCGTCGAAGACGCCCGCCTACTTCGTGGAGGCCGCGCACGGACTCAACGGTGTGCACGGACGCATGCCGGCGCTGACGACGGGCGCTCAGCTCGCCAACCGGCAGCTGATCATGCTCGGCGTCTCTGGCGACGGGGACACCGCATCGATCGGCCTCGGCCAGTTCATGCACATGATCCGCCGCAACATCGACTGCACTTACATCATCGAAGACAATGGAACGTACGGCCTCACGAAGGGCCAGTTCTCGGCCACAGCGGACCTGGGTTCGGTGCAGAAGAAAGGCGCGGTCAACACCTTCCAGCCCATCGATCCCTGCGCGGTGGCTCTCACGCTCGGCTGCTCCTTCGTCGCCCGCTCTTTCAGTGGCGACGGCAAGCAGGTGGTGCCGTTGATCAAGGCGGCCATCGCCCACCGCGGCACGGCCGTGCTCGACATCATCTCGCCCTGCGTCACCTTCAACGACCATGACGGCTCGACCAAGAGCTACAGCTGGGTCAAGGACCATGAGGAGTCCATCGCGGACGTGTCCTTCATTCCTTTCTTCGAAGAGGTCCATGTCGACTACGAGCCCGGCACCGTGCGCGACGTCGAACTCCACGACGGGTCGCACATCGTGCTCAAGAAGCTCGGCGAGGATCACGATCCGACCGACCGCCTCGCCGCGATGAAGGTCCTCGAGGAGGGTCGTTCGGCCGGCCATCTCGTCACCGGCCTGCTTTACCTCGACACGACGATGACCGACTTCGCGACCACCGAGCGCATCCCCGACCGTCCGCTGGTGGAACTCGGCGAGGAGGAGCTCCGGCTCACCAAGGACGAGTTCGCCCAGTTCATGTCGGAGTTCGCCTGACCCGCAAGATCGATCCCCGCCCAACGCCGGCCGAGCTCGCTCTCGGCACGCGACTCGTCGCTCGGCGCGACCCCGCCATGGCGCGGCTGATCAAGTCCGTCGGCCCCATGACGCTGCGCGGGCCGTCAGAGGATTCGTTCGCCGCCCTCGTGCGTTCGATCATGTTTCAGCAGCTCGCGGGTGCGGCCGCGAATGCGATCCACGGTCGCTTCCTCAAGCTGTTCGCCGACGGCCTCTCGCCCACCGGTGTGCTCGCGCTGCCCGAAGGCGCGATGCGGACGGCCGGCTTGAGCGGCTCCAAAGCGGCTGCGGTCACCGACCTGGCGCGAAAGGTCGAAGACGGGACGGTCCCTCTTGGGGACGTGGACGCGCTCTCAGACGAAGACCTGATCGCGCGCCTCGTGCAGGTCCGCGGCATCGGCCCTTGGACGGCCCAGATGTTCCTGATGTTCCAGTTGCGCCGGCTCGACGTCTGGCCGGTCGAGGACTATGGCGTGCGCAAGGGCTGGTCGACCGCGCACCGGCTGAAGGACACGATCAAGCCGCGCGACCTGCAGGCCGAGGGCGAGCGGTTCCGGCCTTACCGCTCCATCGCCGCGTGGTACTGCTGGCGGGTTGTCGACACGGTCCTGCCTGTCAAGCCGGCCTAGCGGCCATACCGACGGCGCAGCCGCTCGATCGATTTGTCGCTCATGGGCGGCCAGCCGTATGCATCGAGGAATTCACGCGCGTGGCCGGGGCCGTAGTTGTACTGCAGCGTCCACACCCCGGCCGCCAGGTCGTCTTGCGGATCGCCGAGACCGGCTCCGCCGAGATCGATGAGGCCGCTGAGGCGGCCGTCCTTGACGAGCACGTTCGGCAGGCAGTAGTCGCCATGGATCAGCACGTTGCCTTTTCCAGGACGGCCGAATGGACAGCTGGAGGCGTCGACGGAGTGGATGTCTCTAAGGATCTCGCCCAACCGGCGTGCAACAAGCGAAGGCTCCCAGCCAAGGGACGTGTCGTGAAGCGGCACACCCGGGACCGCGCGCGTCAGCAGCCAATCGTCGCCGAACGCCTGGAACAGGCCCAGCACCTCGGGGGCGGGCAGCCGACCCGCCATCCACACCGTGCGGTCGCGCTCGCCCTCCAGGTCGCGCGCACGCTTCACGTAGACGACCCCAGACTGGCCCTCCAGGCGCCATACCGTGCCGGCCCAGCTCATCCAGGCGAGCTCCTTTTGCAGCCGGGTGCCGCCCACCGCCACCAGAGCGGCGGCTCGGACGGCGGGTGGCAGCCGCATCGGGGATGAGGATTTGCGCTCCATCGACTATGTAGGATGAAGTCTGCGACGCCTGCTCAAGCAAGCAAGCGCTTAACGGCGACGGAGGGTGTGTGAATGGCGGCAACGGTGCTTCCGGAGTCCCCGGATTCGTTCAAAGACGCGTCCTGGCAGGAGGTCGTGCCCTTCTACGAGGAACTGGCTGAACGCCCACTCGACGCCACGAACGTCGAGGCATGGCTTGCGGATTGGTCCCGTTTCGAGTCGCTCCTCTCGGAGGCCGCCGCCCTGGCCAACTTCGCTTACACATGCGACACCGCCGATCCTGACCGAGAGGCGGCGCAGCTTCGCTTTGGGACACAGATCTCACCCCGCGCGCAGGAGCAGAGGGTGCGGCTGCAGAGAAGACTGGTCGAGCTGGGTTATGTGCGTCCGGGCATCGAGACCATGCTCCAGCGGTTTCGCAACCAGATGGAGCTCTTCGACGAGGCGAACGTGCCGCTGTTTGCAGAGCTGTCCGAGCTCGGCACGCAGTGGAACAAGATCAACGGGGCGATGACCGTCCAGTGGGACGGCGAAGAGAAGACTCCCGCCCAGCTCTTGCCGTTTCTGCACTCACTCGACCGCGACGTGCGCGAGCGCGCCTTCAAGCTGCGAGCGCAGCCGTACATCCAGCAGCGGGACGTGCTGGCCGGCATCTTCGATCGCATGTACGACCTGCGGCAGAAGGTGGCGAGGAATGCCGGCTTCGCCAACTATCGCGACTTCATTCATCGCGAGAAGAACCGCTTCGACTACACGCCAGAGGACTGCATGCGCTTCCACGTCGCCGTCGAAGAGGCTGTGCTGCCGGCGATCGAGCGGATCAACGAAAGGCGGCGCCGGCGAATGGGCCTGGGCGCGCTGCGACCGTGGGACATGACCGCGGATCCTTTGGGCAGGCCGCCGCTCCAACCCTTCGACGACATCCGAGGCTTCATCGATCGGGCCGCGCCCGTTTTCGCCCACGTCGACCCCGACTTTCGCGACTACTACCAGCTGATGAACGACAACGACCTGCTCGATCTCGACAACCGGAAGGGCAAGGCTCCAGGCGGCTACTGCCAGACCCTCGCGTTCCGGAAGATGCCGCTGATATTCATGAACGCGGTCGGCGTGGATGGCGACCTGCGCACGCTGCTGCACGAGTCAGGTCACGCATTCCACGCGGTCGAGGCTTCGCGGCTCCCTCTTCTCTTCCAGCGCCATCCCGGATCAGAGATGGCAGAGGTGGCGTCGATGTCGATGGAGCTGCTCGCCTCTCCGTACATCGGGAAAGAGAGCGGCGGCTACTACTCCGAGGACGACGCCAGGCGCTCGCGGGCGGACCTGCTGGAAGGCATCATCTTTTTCTTTCCGCACTGTGCGTCCGTCGACGCCTTTCAGCACTGGATCTACCTCGACGAGGCCGGTCGGGATGCGAACGCGCGGGACCAGAAGTGGCTGGACCTCCGCCGGCGGTTTGAAGGCAAGTCGGTCGACTGGAGCGTCCTCGACAGCGAACGCATCGCCCGCTGGTACCAGCAGCCCCACTTCTTTGCCAGCCCGTTCTATTACATCGAGTACGGCATCGCGCAGCTCGGCGCGCTGCAGGTGTGGCGCAACAGCTTGCGGGATCCGAAGGCTGCCGTTCGCCAGTACCGCGAGGCGCTGGCGCTGGGCGCAACGCAGCCGCTGCCTGAGCTCTTCAAAGCCGCGGGCGCAAGGTTGATCTTCGACAGCGACGGCATGCGCGAGCTCGTGACGCTGGTCGAGGAGGAGCTCGGAAAGCTCGACGGCTGAGTCAGTCCCCGGCGATGTTTCGCAGCGGCATCTTTGGGCCGTAGCGCGGCGCGGTGATGCCGGCGACGCCGATGAGCCGGATGACTCGCGCCCGGTGTCCCTGGTACGGTTCGAGCAGCTGCAGCATCCGCTCGTCGGTTGATCGGGGGACACCTTCGAGCGCGTAAGCGACGGAGTGCGGAAGGTGGTAGTCGCCAACCGGAACGGCGTCGGCGTCGCCGAGCGCAACCTGGGCGACCTTGGCCGCGGTCCACTGGCCGACTCCAGGAAATGCTTCGAGCCGCCGCCGAGCGGTGGGAAGGTCCATCGACACCGTCTCCTCGAGGCGGGTCGCGCTCCGAGCGGCCCGGATGATGACCTCGGCCCGCCGCCGCTCGACGCCGAAACGATGGAACGTCCAGTAAGGCGTCCGAGCGAGGACCACGGCTGATGGAGGAACGGTCAGACCGGGTGGCCCGGGCGCGGGCTCGCCGAGAGCCTGCAAGAGCTCACGGTAAGAGCGATGAGCTTCGACACTCGTCACCTTCTGCGCCAGAACCACTGGCACCAGGGCCTCGAAAACCGCCTGGGTCTTGGGCATGCGCAGGCCAGGATGGCGACGGCGAATATCGGCGAGCAGCGGGTGGGTCGGGCTGAAGCCGGTGTCGTCGTCATCCTCCCCACATAGAGTCGCGGCGCGTCCTGCGGCCCACCGCCCGCCTGGTCCCCATGCTTCCACTTCGACGGCACCATTTGAGTGGTGTAGGTGAACGGTTGCCGGGCCCTCCGGTGTGAGCGTGGCCCGCCACGCCTCGCCGTCGCGCAAACGCAGCCACGCGCCCTGGCCGATGGGGGCGAGCGTCAGGACGAGATCAAGCGGCCTGCTCGGCACGAATCGCGTGCGCAGTGGGGAGTCCAAGTGTCACCTGATTATCGGAACCTCGAAGGTGAAGGTGCTGCCCTTGCCCTCGGTCGAGTCGACGGTGAGGTCTCCGTCATGCATGCGCGCGATCTCGCGCGACAGCCAAAGGCCGAGGCCGGTGCCCGCAACGTGCATGGTCGATTCATGCTCGATGCGGCCGAATTTCGTAAACAGCTTCGCCTGGTCGGCCGGCGCGATGCCGATGCCCTGGTCGATGACCACGACCCTGGCGGTCTTGCCGTTTCGGTCGACCAGGACCGTGATCGGTGTCTCCTCTGGCGAATACTTGATCGCGTTGCTGATCAGGTTCCTGACCACGATCTGGAATCGCTCGGCGTCGACCTCGGCCTGAATGGGCACCTTCGGCAGGTCGACGTCGAGCTGGCGATCGGCGAGCATCGGTCGCATGCTGTCGATGGCGAGCTCGGTTAGCTCGACGATGTCACCCGGCTCCTGACGCAGTCCGAGCCTCCCCTCTTCGAGCCTCGCCGCCTCCAGCATCTGCTCGATCATCGAGTTGACTTCATCAGCTTTGGCGATGAGCAGCGGAATCACGGACATGGCCTTGGGCGCCAACGCACCGAGCGAGCCGCCTTCCAGCATCGTGAGGTAGCCCTTGATCACAGTCATCGGGCCCCGCAGCTCATGGGAAGCAATGTTCATGAATTCGGTCTTGGCCTTCTCGAGGTCACCGATCCGCGCGGTCAACGTCACGCGGTCGAGCGCAGCCGCGATGCTGCTCGAGTACTGGCGTAGCCGGGTCACCTCGTCGTCGCCAAACAGCGGAGTGAAGGAACCGGCCACGATGACCATGGCGCCAACGCCCTGCTGGAAGTCCAGCGGGATGACGACCGTCGTCTGGCCGCGCCGCGGTGAACGAACCTCGCCGCCTTTCGCATTGGCCGCGGCGGCGGCCGCGATCTCGGTCGCACGCGTCTCGCTCAGACCACGGGAGGCGAGGATCGACGAGTCCGAATCCACGATGAGGGCGCCGGCGCCACCGACAAGGCGTGTGGCCCATTCCAATGCCCGCTGCGCCTGCGTGCCGCGGTCTAGGCTGAAGCTGAGAAGGCTGTGCAGCCCCTGCCGCAGCTCCTCCTCCTCGGGTTGACTCCACAGGCGGCGCAACCACGGCGGCGGATAGAAGCTGAAAAAGAGCATCGGCACGATGGCGAGAGCCAGCAGATCGAGCGCCAGCTGCGCAACGTCGTTTTGAACCAGGGCGCCGCCCAGCGAACCGAACATGATCACGGCGACGATGCCGGCGTACCCGAGGCTCAGCGCTCGCATTCGCGCCCCCTCGACCGCGGGCCGGCCGCGTGAGGCCAGCCAGAAGGTGGCGATCGGTTCGACAACACAGAGACCCCAGGTGGTCAGGACGGCCGCCAGGGCGATGGTTTGCACCGGTCCATGAGGCTGCTGGGAGTCGGCCGGAAGCCGGGCGATGACGGCGACGGCCGCCACCAATACGAGCACAACCGCCACCCAGGCACGCGTGCTCGCTCGGAGCGGGATGAACGAGTCGCGGAACATGAGCAGCGCCCAACCCGAGAACAGGAAGAGCAGCACGCCCGCGTCGGTAAGGAGGGGCCCGTAGGTTCCTTCTTGCGACAGGCTGGGCGCTACCAGAACCAGTAAGGTGAGAGACCCGAAAGCCAGCGCGAGATAGCCCCGCCGTCGCTCTCGGTGGCCGAGCCAGTCAGCAAGCATGGCGACCGAAAGGAGCACGAAGGCCACCTCGATCGCCAGGGGCATGACCTCGAGCAGAACTGTCACTGGGCGGAGATTTTAGGGTGACGACATTTCGACGACAAGAGGAAAAAGAAAATAGTCAAATGAAGTGGGTAACCCGTAAAAACGCCAGCGTCGACCGCATCGCCTGCCCATGGCTGATCAAGCGCTTCATCGACCCGGACGCCGAGTTCCTGTACGTGCCCGCGGCCGAAGTGTTGGCGGTTGCCCAGAGAGAGGGAGCCCATCCGTATGACGTCGGCGGGGTCGAGCTGGGCCACGTCGACGGCCGGTGCAGCTTTGAGTCGATCCTACTCAAGTACGGCCTGAAGGACCCCGCGCTGGACCGGCTCGCCTTGATCGTTCATGGGGCGGACGTCGCGGCTGACGTCGACATCACCCCGGAGGCTGCGGGCTTGAAGGCGATCGCGCATGGATTTGCCATGGTCCATGGCGAGGAGGACCATCGCAAGATCGATCTTGAGAGCCCGTTATATGACGCGCTCTATGCCTGGTGCCAGCACGAGATGGCGCGCGTCAAAAAACCAGGCTGATCGGTTCCGTCCCATGGGTTAGCCCGAGGAGGGTGGCCGTGCGGCGTTTCTATTCGTCAACGATCCTGGCAGCGACGGTTGCTGTGGTGGTGGCATTGGCGCCAGGGGTCAACGCCTTCGCCATAGGCAGCCCCCCTGGGGGCTTCGTCATCCCGATCGGCTCGACGGCGAGTTTCACCAACGTCCTGTTCGGGGCGTGCAACAACCTCAGCTGGGGCTATCAGCTGAACGGCGGCGCTAACCACGTCCAGTTCACCTTTCCCGGCGGCTGCGGCTCGGGCACGGGCCCAAACGTGACGATCGGGCCTTTCACGACGCCACAGTCGCTCCGCGTCTTTCTTAGCGACAACACCTGTGGCGCCATCTACTACTCTGACGGACTCCCGGTCGACCACGTGATCGTCTCGGGTTCTAACCCATATTCATTGCGGTGGGCTGACGCCGGCGGATTCTGCGAGCGCAAGACGACCACCGCCAACAACTTCAGCGGCTGCAACTTCTGCATCGACCTCGCGATCTCCGACCAGGCGATCGCAGCCACCGCCACGAACATCTCCGCCACGGAAGGCAAGCCGTTCTCAGGCACGGTGGCGACGTTCACCGACACGGACACCAACGCCACCGCGGCCGACTACTCGGCGACCGTCGCCTGGGGCGACGGCAGCACCTCGACCGGCACTGTGACCGGAAGCGCCGGCTCGTTCTCCGTGTCGGGGAGCCACACCTACGCTGAAGAAGGCACGGACCAGGTCACCGTGACCATCACCGACGCCGACAATCCGGCCAACTCCGCCACCGCCAAGCCCACGGCCGGGGTCGCGGACGCGGCTTTGACCGCCAGCCCTGCTTGCTCAGCGACGTTTTCACATTCCTACAGCGGTCTGACGGCGACATTTACGGATGCCGCGAGCCCATCCGGGACGCTGTCGGACTTCTCGGCCAGCATCGATTGGGGCGATGGAACCTCCACCGCGGGAACGATCACCGGCGCCGGCGGCTCTTACTCGGTTAGTGGCTCACACACGTATGCATCGACCGGCTCGTTCACCATCACGACCACCATCACGGACGTGGGCGGCAAGATGGCAACGACGACCTGTGCGACGGTCGGATTCTCCTTTGCGCCTGGAGGCGGCAGCTTCGTCATAAGCGACCACAACGCCGCTGTTGGGAGCTCCGTCACGTTTTGGGGCGCGCAGTGGGCGAAGGACAACACGTTGAGCGGCCGGGCCGCGCCCAGGAGCTTCAAAGGCTTCACTGAAGATCCGCGAACTCCTACCTGCGGCCTCGACTGGTCGACCGACCCGGGCAACTCGACTCCACCACCGTCGGGGCCGCTGCCGGCCTTCATGGGGGTGATCGTCACAAGCTCGGCGACGAAGACCGGCTCGATCATCTCGGGCAATTCGATTCATATCGTCGTCGTCCAGACCAATGCCGGCTACGCGCCTGACCCGGGCCACGCTGGCACGGGCAAGGTCGTCGCGGTGGTCTGCTAGCAAGCGAAGCGGGTCACGGGAGGGGGCGGCGCAGCCCCCTCCCGCTTACTGCGACCGGGACGACTCCACCTGCCAGACGGCCGCCGAGATGGCTGCGATCAGCTGCCAGCCGGCGTCGCCTCCAAGCCCGTCGGTCATGACCACGAGCACGTAAGGACCGTCCGGGCCCGCGGTCACCAGCGCCGCGTCGTTCTCCACCGCGTCAATGGTTCCGGTCTTGTGCACCACAGTCGCAGCAGCACCGGTGCCAGCCGGCACCCCGGCCTCAGTTGTCGTGTCGGTCAGCAGAGGGTAAAGCCACGCCTGGGCGGCCGCGCCTCCGAGCTCGCCGCTCGCTTCGGCGACCCATAGCACGGCCAGGTCGGCCGGACTGGTTGTATTGCCGACGAAGAATGCGGAGCTGGCCGCGCCCGCGGCAGCGGCCCAGGCGTTGAGCGCGTCGGCGCCGCCGACATCACGGACGAGCATGTGGCCGGCCGTGTTGTCGGACTGTTTTGCGGCCCTCGAAGCAAGTTCGTTGCGAGTGAAGCAGGCGCCTGGCTCATAGTCGTCAAACCAACCGGCCTCGTAGTCCGAAGGCGCAAAGCAGACGATGCCGTTCGGGTCGGTTGTACCCGCTGCGATGCTCTGCGCCTCCATCATCAGCGCGACCAGCTTGTACGTGCTGGCGGCTGTGAAGACGGCATCACTACCAAATGACCATGAGAGCTGGTCGGATCCGCCAAGCTCGACGACGCTCACACCAACGGTCCCCCCGCTTGCAACCGCGAGCTGCTGCAAGTTCGAAGCGAGGACGCCCGCGTCGCGAGTCGCCGGGGCGACGGCTGTGGTCGGGACGATCACCGATTGGCTCGCGCTGGTGCGTGCGTTGCTCGCTGACGTGGTCACAGCTGCGGTTACCGGCCGGCTCGCCCGAGCCGAGACGATCAACGGCGAGGTGACCAGAGCGACGATCACCAGAGTGAGCAACGCGCTGAGACGCCGGGCCACGACTCAAGGCACATCCATGCGGACAGCGTCCGGCCCGCTGCTGGGATCGCCCTGGGCGACCTATGTGAGACCGCTGAGAAATCAGGCCGTGTCCCGAGCCCTCTCGAGGCCGTCGAGGATGAGGTCCAGCCCGAACTCGAACTCCTCCGAGTAGTCGTAGCCGGGCTTCATAGCGTGGTCGGTGATCATCTCGGCGAGGTGCGGGTACTCGCCGGCGAGTTGCCGGAGGATGCTCTCCCCCACCTCCGCGACTTGCTCCGGGGTTTGAAGCGGAATGTTGATTTGCTGCAAGGCGAAGCCATAGACATAGCCGTCGATGACGGAGACAGCGTGGGCGGCGTTCACGAGCGTGAAGCCTGCCGTCCGAAGGCTCCCAAGCACCGAGTCGTGGTGTCGCAGGGTCGCTGGACCGGGCTTGGTCCGCGACTGCATCAAGCTGGTCGACCAGGGGTGCCGCAGCAGAGCTTCGTGTGCCGAGACGGCTCGCTTGCGCATCGCCGCCTTCCAGTCCTCTCGGCCGGACGGCAAGACGATCTCGCTAAAAACGAGATCGACGATGGCATCGAGGATGTCGTCTTTGTTGGCCACGTGGTTGTAGAGCGACATCGCTTCGACACCGAGCTCGTGGCCGAGGTTGCGCATCGTGAGCGACTCGATCCCGCTCTTGTCGGCCAGCGCAAGGGCGGCGCGTAGCACCCGCTCCCTGCTCAATGGGGTTCGGGGCTTGGCGCTGGGCTCGGTATGGGCTGTCACGTGAATCTCCTCTTGACAAACTTACATTGTACGTGCAGACTTACGCCATAAGTTTACACCGTATGTTCAGGAGAAGCAACGATGAGCTCACCCA
>Ga0209802_1000382_pt1 | contig 33641 bp, 30 predicted proteins | sample GraSoiAngelo_129_FD_185886 | JGI IMG/M metagenome (GOLD analysis project Ga0209802, IMG submission 185886) | Grasslands soil microbial communities from the Angelo Coastal Reserve, California, USA - 14_0927_12_40cm (SPAdes) (version 2) | ecosystem: Environmental > Terrestrial > Soil > Grasslands ... | reverse complement strand
CTGCCTCGCCATCGGTGCGACGGGATGGGCATCGGCCCAGGCCGTCCGCAAGAGCCAGCACGGCAGCGTCGCGCAGCGGATCGCGGACACGGACGTGACGATCGTCTACAATCGCCCGGTGGCGCGGGGCCGCGAGCTGTTCGGTCCCACGGTCCCGTACGGCAAGGAATGGGACCCCGGCGCGGACGACGCCACGACGATCGCCTTCAGCGCGGACGTGTCGTTCGGCGGCGTGCGCCTGCCCGCCGGGAAGTACAGCGTCTGGGTCGTCCCGATGGAGCGCGGGCCCTGGACGTTCATCCTCAGCACCGCCGCCGACGTGTTCCACACGCCCTACCCCAAGGGAAAGGACGCACTCCGGATCCCGGTGACGCCGCAGCGCGGCCCCCACATGGAGACCCTCGCCTTCTACTTCCCCGTCGTGGATGCGGACAGCGCGGTGCTGAGTCTCCACTGGGGTACGACCGTGCTCTCGATTCCCATCAAGGCGCGGGGCGCGCCCCGCTGAGCTTCCAGGATTACTTCTCCGACGGCGCTCGGGCCTACGCGGCCTTCCGGCCGCGCTATCCCGACGCCCTGTTCGCGTTCCTCGCGGGCGCGGTGCCGCGGCATGACCTGGCGTGGGACTGCGCGACCGGGAGCGGCCAGGCAGCGATCGGGCTGGCGCGCCACTTCGCCCGGGTGATCGCGAGCGACGCGAGCGAAGCGCAGATCGCCCATGCAATCCCCCATCCGGCCGTGGAGTACCGCGTGGGCGGTGCCGGGCAGAGCGGCCTCGCGGCAGGATCCGTCGATCTCGTGACCGTCGCCCAAGCGCTGCACTGGCTCGACCGCAAGGCGTTCTACGAGGAAGCGCGCCGCGTGCTCGTGCCGGGCGGCATGGTGGCCGCGTGGTGCTACGTGCTCGTGCGGATCGAGCCCGCCGTGGACCGCATCCTGGACGCCTTCTATCGGGACACCATCGGGCCCTACTGGCCGCCCGAGCGCCGCATCGTGGACGAGCGTTACCGCACGATCGAATTCCCGTTCGCCGAGGTCACAACTCCCGAGCTCACGATGGAGCACGCCGTGACGCTGGACCAGCTGGCCGGGTACGTCCGTACGTGGTCGGGGACGCGGCGCTACGTCGAGCGGAACGGCTGCGATCCCGTGGACGACCTCGTCATCAAGCTGCGGGAGCACTGGGGCGATCCCGCGTCCCGGCGGGTCGCCCGCTGGCCCGTGTACATGCGGGCAGGGCGCGTTCCCTAAGTGGCGCTGCGCTTCCCCCACCCCCTCGTCCTCCTCACCGGGTGCATCGCGGTCGCCGCCGCCGCGAGCTGGGTGTTGCCCGCCGGAGAGTACCAGCGGCGCGACGACCCCGCCGCCGGACGCCGGGTCGTGGTCGCGGGCACCTACCACGCCGTAGAGCCACGGCCGGTGGGCCCCTTCCGGGCGCTCGTCGCCATCCCGAGGGGGATGGCCGACGCGGGCGCCGTGATCTTCTTCGTCTTCCTGATCGGGGCCGCGTTCACGGTCGTGGACCGCACCGGCGCCCTGCGCCAGGCGGTGGACGCGCTGGTGCGGCGGTTCGCGCGACACGAGACACTCGTCGTCCCGGCGGCGTGCCTCGCGTTCGCGCTCGGCGGCGCGCTCGACAACATGAAAGAGGAGATCATCGCGCTCGTCCCCGTGGCGCTGCTGCTCACGCGCAGCCTCGGCTACCCGGCCGTCACCGCCGTCGCGATGAGTCTCGGCGCCGCGGCCGTCGGCGCCGCCTTCAGCCCGATCAACCCCTTCCAGGTGGGGATCGCGCAACAGCTGGCGCAGATCCCGCTGCTCTCGGGGTCGCTGTTTCGCACCGCGTTCCTCGCTCTCGCGGTCGCGGCCTGGATCTGGGGCACGATGCGTCACGCACGCCGCGCGCGGGCCGAGCCGGCGGCCGGGGCCGCCGAGCGCCCGGACCCGCTCGGCCCTCGCCAGATCACGGTGCTGCTGCTCGTGCTCGCCACCTTCGCCGTGCTCGTGTGGGGCGTGCTGCGCCACCACTGGGGGTTCGACGAGATGTCCGCCCTGTTCTTCGCGATGGGCGTCGTCGCCGGGTTCGTGGGCGGCCTCGGCGTCGCGGGGACGGCCCAGGCGTTCGTGGACGGCGTTCGCGCGATGGCCTACGCGGGACTGTTGATCGGCTTCGCGCGCGCGATCTACGTCGTCCTCGACGACGGGCGGATCGTGGACACGGTCGTGCACGGGCTCTTCACGCCCATCGCCGGGCTGCCGCTCGCGCTCTCGGCGCTCGGCATGATGGTCGTGCACACCGCCGTCCACGTGCCCGTGCCGAGCCCCAGTGGTCATGCGGTCCTGACGCTGCCGATTCTGGTCCCGCTCTCGGACCTGCTCGGCCTGTCGCGGCAGGTTACCGTGCTCGCCTACCAGTACGGGGCGGGACTGTGCGAGCTCCTCACGCCGACGAACGGCGCCTTGATGGCGATCCTCGCCACGGCCGGCGTGCGCTACGAGGAATGGATCCGGTTCGCGGCACCCGTGTACCTCAGGCTCGCCGCGCTCGGCATGGTCGCGATCGCCGTCGCCATTGGCGTCGGGCTCGGCTGAGTGGGGGGCCACGACATGGCGCCGGTGCCCACACAGGAGGCCAAACACATGGCTCTGAGATCGGGGAACCCGACCCTCAACGCCAAGACGTTCGAGAAATTCGGAGCGGGCGTCGCAGGCGAAACGATGTCCGTCGAGGGAGCGATCAACAAGAGCGGCTTCCTGCTGTTCCTGCTGGTGACGGCCGCGGCCTGGCCGTGGTGGGGGTTCTTCTTGAGCGGCGGCACCGCGGACATGACGGCCTACATCTTGGGCGGCGCCCTCGGGGGCTTCGCGGTCGCGCTCCTCACGATCTTCAACAAGCCGCTGGCACGCGTCACCGCACCGATCTATGCCCTGCTCGAGGGGCTCGCCCTCGGCGCGCTGTCCGCCCTGATGGAGCTCAGGTATCCGGGAATCGTGATGCAGGCGGTGGCGCTCACGTTCGGCACGCTCGCGGCGATGCTGGTCCTGTACCGCATGGGCGTGATCCGGGCGAGCGAGCGGTTCAAGGCGATCGTCTGCGCCGCGACCGGGGCCATCGCGCTGTTCTACATCGTCGCCCTCGGGCTGCGGTTCATCGGCATTCCGGTGCCGCTGATCCACGAGGCGTCCACGATCGGTATCTTGTTCAGCCTCTTCGTCGTGACCGTGGCGGCGCTCAACCTCATCATCGATTTCGACTTCATCGAGGGCGGCGTCGAGGCAGGCGCCCCCAAGGTGGCCGAGTGGTACGCCGCGTTCGCGCTGATGGTGACGCTCGTCTGGCTGTACCTCGAGATTCTGAGGCTCTTGTCGAAGCTGCGGAGGCGCTAGCCTTTGTCCTTCAGTCGCTCGATATCGCGCCGCTCCCGCTTCGTGGGCCGGCCCTTCCCCTCGTAGCGGAGCGACGGAGCGATACGGAGCTGGTCGGCGAGGCGCTGGCGCACCTGCTTGTGCTCCGCATCCTCTTCGTACAACGCGGCCGCGACGGCCGGCGGCCCACGGCGCGCCGAGAGCCCGCGCACCGTAACGTGATACTCGAACGGCCCCCGGCGCACGCGTACCCGGTCACCCACTTGCACCGGCTTCGCCCGCTTGGCGCGGGCGCCGTTCAGCTCGACCTTGCCGCCGTCGACGGCTTGCGCCGCCAGGGCCCGCGTCTTGAAGAAGCGCGCGGCCCAGAGCCAGGTGTCGAGGCGCACCTGCGAGACGTCAGACATCAGATCTCAGACATCAGACGTCAGCTTACGAATGAAACCGACGAGCATCCGCTTCACCTCGATCACTCCCTGATCAAAGCGGTGATGCGCAGGTCGACTGAGCAACCCGAGATCCGCAGCCAGAACAAGATGATACTCCAGTTCACTTGCCGACCCCAGCGCGATCTGCAGGAAGCGAGCAAAGTCTGCCTTGGTCCTCCTCCCGCAGCCTTCCGCAATGTTTGCACCGATCGACGACGCAGCGCGCCGGATCTGTGCGGTGAGACCATACAACTCCTCTTTGGGAAACGACCGCGTCGCTCGATACAAGGCAAGTGTGATCCCGTGGGCCTTGTTCCAGACCTTCACGTTGCGAAAGCCGACCATCAGATCCTCCGGGTTGGTCCATGCTTGCAACCTCTCACCCGGAACAGACTTCGCTGGGATCAATCTGTTGCCGCGTGTGTCCAGACCGTTGCCGGCCGATCTCTGATGTCTGATGTCTGATGTCTGACGTCTGACGTCTCAATGCTCTTCCGGCGGCCGTACCCCTCGGTACGACACGTACAGCGCCACGTCGTACACCGCTTTGACCACTGCTCCCGCCACGAGCGGCGCCCCCAGCCCGAACGCGGTCATCGTCACGCCGGCGAGCCCGGGGCCGGCGGCCCAGCCGACGTTCCGCGCCAGACTGGTGAGGGCGAGCGCGGCGGTGCGCTCCCCGGGCGCCGTCACCGCGGCCACGTAGGACTGCCGGGCCGGCACGTCCATCTGCACGAACGCCTCGCGCACGAGAAACAGCGCGATCGCGAGCGATGCGGTCGGCAGGAACGGGAGCGCCAGCAGAATGACGCTCGTGGGGAGATGCGTGTAAACCATCGTGCGAACGAGCCCGAGTCGCCGCGCCAGCGCCTCCGCGGCGAAGTAGGAGCCGGCGTTGAGGCACTTGGCGGCGAAGAACATGGGTCCGAGCGCCTCCCCGCCGAGACCGAAGCGGCGGAAGAACCAGTAGGAGAGGATCGATCCGGCGATGAAGCCGCCGCCGAGGCTGTCAAGCGCGAACAGGCCCGAGAGGCCGGCGACCCGGCGCCGCGACTCGGGCGAGAGGCGCGCGGGGGGCGACGCCGCTGCCGCGCGCCCCACGGCCGCCGGCAGGCGAGCGTAGAGGAGCACGGAGACGAGCGAGAGCAGGGCCGCGCCGCTCAAGCTCGCGCGATAGGCGTCCACCAGGGCGAGCCCGAACTGATGCTGTACCACAGTGGGCACCGCTGCCGCGAGGCTGCCGCAGGCGCCGAGCACGTCCTGGACGAAGGTGTAGCGTACGAACGCCGCGGTGCGGTGCTCGTCGCTCGTCGCGTCCGCCAGCACGCTTTGCTCGAGCGCCTGGGCCGGGCCGCGGTCACGGCCCATGCCGTTCACCATGCCGAGGAACGCGGCGAGACCGACGACGGAGGGAGCGGCGGGCGCCGCCGCCAGCGCGCCGAGTCCGGCGGCACACAGGACGGTCGCGCCGATCAGGGTGCGGCGCCGGCCCAGCCGCTCGCCCAGGCCGGCGACCAAGGCGACCCCGACGGCATTGCCCGCGAGCCCCGAAGCGACGACCCCGCCCACGAGAGCTGGGTCGTAACCGAGCGCGGCGAGGTACAGCCCGAGCGCGACGCCGGTGAATCCGATGACGAAGGACCGGACGCCGCCGGCGGCGTACAGGAGCGGCCTACTCGCGGGTGCCACGCCGCTGCAATCTAGCGGTCGCCGCCAACACACAACCGCTGTAGCTTCATCCGCGTAGGCCCAGGAGGCTCCCCGTGCACGAATGGCAAGTCTGCGTGATCGCCGCGCTCGTCCTGCTCGGGGCCGAGATGCCTGACCATCTACCCGCCCCGTCGTGCGACCCCGACAACGGCGGCGTTACCCTGCCGGACGGCTTCTGCGCCGTCGTCGCCGCCGACCAGGTCGGCGCCCCCCGCCACCTCGTCGTGACGCCGACCGGGGATCTCTTCGTGGCGCTCGAAAGCGGGCGCATGGGTCGAGGCGGGATCCTGGCACTGCGTGACACGACCGGCGACGGCAAGGCCGACGTGCGGGAGTCGTTCGGCACGCAAGGCGGCACCGGGATCGCGCTGGGCAGAGGGGGCCTCTACTTCAGCACCGCATCCACCGTGTACCGCTACCGGATGCGCGCGGCGGGGCTCATGCCGCTCGGCGATCCGGACGTCATCGTGAAGGACCTTCCTGCGGGCGGGCACAGCGCGAGGAATCTCGCGCTCTCGGCCGACGGCCGGTGGCTGTTCGTGAACGTCGGCTCGCCCTCCAATTCGTGTCAGGAAAAGGACCGCTCGCTCGAGTCTCCCGGAAAGGATCCGTGCCCGGAGCTCGAGACCCGAGCGGGCGTTTGGCGCTTCGACGCGAGCCGCACGAACCAGAGTCAGGGGGACGGGAAACGCTATGCCACAGGGATCCGGAACGCCGTGGGCCTGGCGCTCGACCCCGCCGGACAACTGTGGGCCACGCAGCACGGGCGCGACCAGCTAGGCCAGAACTGGCCCAAGCTCTACACGCTCGAGCAGAGCGCCGAGAAGCCGTCCGAGGAGCTGTTCCCGTTGAACGAAGGCGACGACTTCGGCTGGCCCTACTGCTATCACGACATCGAGCTGGGTCGCCTCGTGCTCGCGCCGGAGTACGGCGGCGACGGGAGGAAGGTCGATCGTTGCCGGGACAAGAAAGAGCCGGCCGTCGCATTTCCCGCGCACTGGGCGCCCGATGGACTCGTGTTCTACACGGGCACGCAGTTCCCCGCCCGCTACCGCGGCGGTGCGTTCATCGCGTTCCACGGCTCGTGGAACCGCGCGCCGCTGCCGCAGCAGGGCTACCGCGTCACGTTCGTCCCGTTCAAGGACGGGAAGCCCCTGGGGACGTCCGAGACGTTCGCCGACGGCTTCTGGCACGAGAACGGCACGGGCCCGCAGCACCGCCCCGTCGGCGTAGCGCAGGGGCCGGACGGCTCGCTCTACATCACGGACGATGCGGCCGGCCGGATCTGGCGGGTGATGTACAAAGGGCGGTAGAAGGCGGTAATGGGCGGTAGAGGGGCGGTACAGGTGGCCGGGTACTCGGGCAGGTCGTTGGTGGCGAAGCTGGGCATCAATCCTGGCGCGCGCATCGCGATTCTCAACCCGCCCCGGGGTTACGAGCGCACGCTGGGTCCGCTGCCGCGGCCGGTCAGCCGCAAGCGCAGCCTCTCGGGGCCGCTGGACTTCATTCAGTTCTTCACCAGCAGGCGCGCCGAGCTGGAGCGGAGGTTCGCGCAGTTGGCGAGCGCACTCGCGCCTGCCGGGATGCTCTGGATCTCGTGGCCCAAGCAGGCGTCGGGCGTGCCGACGGATCTCACCGAACAGGTGATCCGCGCCATCGGACTCGCCCATGGGCTCGTGGACGTGAAGGTGTGCGCGGTGGACGCGGTGTGGTCGGGCCTGAAGCTCGTGCGGAGGCTGAAGGATCGATAAAGGAGGATCCATGAGAATGCGCATCAGCGTGGCACTGCTGCTGCTCGCCGGGCTGGCGATGCCGGCGGCGGCGCAGGGGAAAGGGCCGAAAAAGTACGCGGTCTCGACCGATCAAGCGCTCGTCGTGACCAAAGACGTGCTGGTGAAGCAGGGCTACGAGGTAGTGCGGGTGGAGAACAGGGGTCGAGATTATGTGGTCTGGTACCGCCGCGGCAACAAGGGGCGGGGCAAGGGCAAGGGCCCGCCCGTGAGAATGGTGATCCACCGGGACGTGGATCGCGTGGTGTTCCTCGAGACGCCGAGCGCCGTGCTGGTGGATATCGACGTCAGGTTGAAGCTGTAAGGAACGCGCCTCACGGCCCTGCGCGCGCCATGCACACCGCGACACGCACCCACGGCTTCACCGAATCCGTGATCCGCGGCATGACCCGGCTCGCGAACGAGCACGGCGCCATCAACCTCGCGCAGGGGTTCCCCAACTTTCCCGCGCCGGAGGTGCTGAAGGAGGCGGCCGCCCGCGCGATCCGCGACGACGTGAACCAGTACGCCATCACCTGGGGGGCGAAGCGGCTGCGCGACGCCCTCGTCGCGAAGTACGCCGAGTGGTACGGCCTGAGGGTGGATCCCGAGACCGAGGTCACCGTGACGTGCGGCGCGACGGAGGCGATGGCCTCCGCGCTGCTCGCGATCGTGGATCCCGGCGACGAGGTGATCGTGTTCGAGCCGTTCTACGAGAACTACGGGCCCGACGCGATCCTGTGCGGCGCGAAGCCGGTGTACGTGCCGATGGCGGCCGGCGCGGAGCTGGATCTGGACCGGCTCGGCGCCGCGTTCTCCCGGCGCACGCGCGCCATCATCGTCTGCACGCCGAACAACCCTACGGGCCGGGTGCTGTCGCGCCGCGAGCTCGAGGCCATCGCCGACCTGTGCCGGCGACACGACGCCTATGCCGTGACGGACGAGATCTACGAGCACATCTATTACGAAGGACGCCACATCCCGATCGCGACGCTCGACGGCATGGGCGAGCGCACGATTACCATCAGCGGCGCGTCCAAGACCTTCAGCGTGACCGGGTGGCGCATCGGGACGATCGTCGCGCCCGCCGCGGCCACGGACGCGATCCGGAAGGTGCACGACTTCCTCACGGTCGGTGCACCGGCGCCCCTGCAGGAGGCCGTGGCGATCGGGCTCGAGACGCTGGGGCCGGAGTACTACCGCGGCCTCGCCGCCGACTACCGCGCCCGGCGGGACCTCCTCTGCGGCGCGCTCGGCGCGGCCGGGTTCCGCTGCACGCCCCCCGAGGGCGCCTACTACATCCTGGCGGACTTCTCCGCGATCTCCGACCTACCGGACGACGCGTTCGCGCGCTGGCTCACCTGCAAAGCGGGCGTCGCACCCGTCCCCGGCTCGAGCTTCTTCAGCCGGCCGGAGCTCGGACGCAAGCTCGTGCGGTTCGCGTTCTGCAAGACGGAGGAGCAGCTCAGGGAGGCGGGGGAGCGACTGAGGGCCGTGAGGGGCGGTACGGCGCCGTGACGGCCGGCGCCGCCATGGCCGACTGCTCCCCCTCAGGCGGGAGAGCGGAGGTGGGGACAGGCTGTTGTGCTGCGGCAGGGTCGCGGTGCAGTCGCAGCCCGGCCACCCGGCAGAGCCAGCGGCCGAGCGGCCCGCGCCAAAACCGCAGGCGGCGCTCCGCCTTGGGATCGGTGCGGTGCTCCGTCCGCGCCCGGGCGACGATCGCGGCGAGCAGCGCGGCGAGCGCCGACACGCCGAACGCCGCGAACAGCGAGGCATCGGGCAGCGGCGCGGGCTCGAGGAGATGGAGCCCAACCGCGGCCGCCGCCGCGCCGAGGGCGGCGTAGCTGAGGCGGCGCAGGGTGCGCTCGAAGCCCGACGGCCCCTCCCCGTAGAGGAAGGCCAGCTCCTCGCGTCGCCGCTCCAGCGCCGCCTCGAGCGCTTCCACGAGGTCCTCCCGTTCGTAGCCCGCAGCGAAGAGGCGACGCACCCGCCTGACCATGTACCCGAGCGGAAACAGCAGCACCCAGGCCACGCCACCGGCCGCGAGGAGCTTCGTCGCGAGCGTCTCGCCGGACGAGAACGATGCGGCGAGCAATGGCACGGCGAGACCGGCGAGCGTCGCGTACACGAGCGACGGCCCGGACAAGTGGCGGCTCTCCACGAGAAACGCGCGCACCGCGATCGGCGGCGCGGCCTGGAGCCGGGCGGCATGGTCGATCGCCTCCACCAGCTCCGAGCCGCCGGCGAACCGGGCCGACGGCGCCTTCGCGAGACAGCGGTCGACGGTGCGCGCCAGCTGGCGGGGCACGGCAGGCGCAGCCGAGGCGAGCGGCGGGGGGGGATCCGTCGCGTGGCGCGCCATCAGCACGTACGCATCGCGCTCCTCGAACGGCAGCCGGCCCGAGAGCGCGTAGTAGGCGACCACGCCGAGGGAATAAAGATCGCTGCGACGGTCCACCACGCCGCCGCTCGCCTGTTCGGGGCTCATGAACTCGGCCGTCCCCACCACTTCGCGCGGACCCGTGGTGCCGCCGCCCGCCCCGACGCGGGCGATGCCGAAGTCGGTGACCAGCACCCGCCCCGTGGGATTCTCGAGCAGAATGTTGTCCGGCTTCACGTCGCGGTGAACCACCCCGTGGTCGTGGGCGTACGCCAGCGCGCGGGCGACTTGCTTCAGCACGCGCGCCACCTCGGCCGGCGGCAACGGGCCGCGCGTCCGGATGCGCTGACCGAGGGTTTCACCCTCGACGTAGGCCATGACGAAGAAGACGAGGGTGGCCGCCTCGTCCACGGCGAAGATGGGCACGATGTTCGGGTGAGAGAGGCCGGCCGCTGTCCGGGCCTCCCGCAGGAAGCGCTCGCGCGCCGCCGGCTGCAAGGCCCGGTCCGGCGGCAGCACCTTGATGGCCACGCGCCGGGCGAGGCGCGGCTCGCGGGCGAGGTACACCAGCCCCATGCCCCCGCGACCCAGCCGGCGCTCGAGCACGTAGCGCCCCCCCAGGGCGCGCTGCAGCGCCGGCCGCACCGTTTCCTGCTCGCGCGTCCCCTCCATGGGCGTGCCTCTCTACCCCGCGCCGCGAGCGAGGTGCCCCGGGTCGAAGGGAGCGGCGAGACGAAGGGGGCGCCGCTCAGGCGCTCAGGGCGTTACGCTCCCGAAGAAGATCTCTAGGTTCGTGTTGAGTGCCCCCGTCTTCGGCGCCACGCCGGTCCACGTCATCACCGCGTGGTCGGAGAGCGAGGCGATCCCGTTGTAGTCGCCGATGAAGGGCCGGATGCCCGTTGCGCACGAGCCGCAGGGCACCCCGTAGTGGGCGGGATCAAAGCCGGCAGTGCTCACGCGCGTCTCGGTCCAGCTCGCGCCACCGTCGCCGCTCGTCGCGTAGGTCACGTCTACCACCGCGTTGCCGCTGTAGCTCCGATCGTCGAACATGAGGTCGTAGCGGCCGCCCGGCGCGACCGACAGCTCGGCGCCGAAGCGATCGCCCGCCCCGGCAAGCACGACCGGCGTGGACCACGCCGCCGGATCGGCGGCCCGTGCCGCCGGCGCCCACGTGACGTACGCGTTCGCCCGGCCGCTCGCGTCAACGTCCGTGTACGCGACGAGCAGGCGACCGCGCACGGGATCGAACGCCGGCGCAGGGTAGGAACTCGGGGCCCGGAACGGGGCGCCCGGGATGTTGAAGCAGAAGGGGGGGAAGAGGCAGACCGCGTTGTTGTACACCGAGAAGATGACGGGCGGAGTCCACGTCACGCCACCGTCTTGCGACACCGACACGTAGTTGGCCGTGCCCTTCCCGCCCTGGATGCCGTTGTCGAAGGTGAGGTACAGCGTCCCGTCCGGCCCGATCGCGATGCGCGCATCCTGGTTGTTGCGGATCGGCCCCTTGGTGACCTGGACCGGGGTCGAAAACGTCCCCGCCCCGTCCCGGGAGTGGGCGACCTGCACCGGCGAGTGTGTGCCGAACCCGTTGAACTGCACCCACGTCACGTACACCGAGCCGTAGAACGGGCTAGCGCGATTGTTATCCACGGCCATCGACTCGTGATCGGGGAACTGCCCCTCCGAGCCCTTCGACTTGCCGATCTTGTTTTCCCACGCAGAGACCTGGACGGGATTGGCAGACCAGTGGCTGCCCCCGTCGCTCGAGCGGGTGACGTAGAGCGCGATCTGGTACGGCGGGGTGAAAAAGTTGAACGCCTGCGCTGCGAGGTAAGCGGTGCCGTCGGGGCCGTAGGCCACCGCCGGATCGCCGGCCGCGTCGTAGAAGCCGGTCCCGGGCGTGCTGGCGTCGTTCGTGTACCGGGTGAGCCCGGGGATAAACCCGTCGGGAAGCGTCGCCGACCAGGTGCGCCCGCCGTCGAAGCTCACGTTGTAGGCCACGCCGTCGTTGTAGTTCCAGTCGTTCGCCGCGGTGAGCAGGTTGTCCGGGTTCGTGGGATTCGCCGCCACCGGCGTTTCGTTCTGCGCGGTCGTGTCGCGGCTCACATCCACGACGAATACCGACGGCGCGCGCCCCCGCGCCGCGAAGCTCGGGCGCAGGGGGTCGGTCCCCAACCGGGGGTCGTCGGCGCAGGCGGCGATCCCGACGGCGAGCGCGCCGACAAGTGTTGGCCTGAGCATGTTCCGCATTGCATCACCTCGGCGTGACTGAAGGTGTGCGAATATGCCCGCGGCATGACGGATCGGCTAGGACGACGGCGGGGTGCCGGCGGCCCGATAACGCCGTTGGAACAGCACGAACAGCGCCGCGATCACGGGGAAGACGAGCAGGCTCGCCTCGATCCCTCGCGGCCCGCCAGTCAGCCAATCAGGCCCGGTGAACGTCGTGACCAGCAGGTGGTCGCTGATGGGCCGGCCCCCGTTGCCCGTGTTGGGCGCGCCGACGATCGTGAGCGCGGCGTAGTCGAACCCCGCGTGGAAACCCACGGCGAACCACAGGCTGCCGGTGCGCCGCAACGTCAGGCACAGAAACAGACCGATCAGCCCAACGCTCGCGAAGTCCGCCAGATCCTCCATCGGCTTGAGGAAGTAGTGCAGCCCGCCGAACAGGAGCGAGAGCAGCGCGGCCGCCCGCCAGAAGCCGATCCTCGACGCCAGCGTGAACTGCGGGTAGCCGCGGAACGCGAACTCCTCGGCGAGCCCGATGAGCGTCATCGCGATCGCCCACAGTAGCGCCGCGCGCGCGAGTGCGGCGCCCGACAGCGCCCATCCTGCGACCCGAAGGCCGCCCAAGGCTGCGATCAGCGCCGCCAGCACCGCCACACCGCCGAGCCCCCAGCCCCAGCCGGCCCAGAACTGGCGCCCGAAGGCTCCACGCGACGGCAGCCCGTAGGCACCGAATGGCCGGCGCTCCATGCGCGACATAAGCCAGGCCGCGGCGAAGGTCGGAATGATGCCCAGGCCGCCCACCGTCTCGGCCAGGATGAACCCGGGCGCCGTCCACTCGCCGCCGTCGCCCAGCCTGAGCACGCGGACCACGAACCATTGCAGGGGCAGGCCGATCACCCCTTGGGCGAGCACCACGAAGAGCAGAAGGCGCCAGCCGGCGCGAATCCCCACCGGGCCGACGAACACGCGGCGCAGCGTGGCGGGAGCGGTCATGCGCCCAAGCTAACCCCGTCTAGACACGCACGCCGCTCAGACGTCACATTCTCCGCTCATCCCGACCACTCGCACAGGGAACCGCATGCCCGACCACCAGCCGTACGTTCCCGCCGCGCAGTCTCCGGCCGAGCTGACGGGGCGCGCCCTCGTCCTGGGCTCGATCCTAGGACTGATCTTCGGCGCCTCCAACGTCTACCTCGCCCTGAAGATCGGCCTCACGGTCTCGGCTTCGATCCCGATCGCCGTGCTCTCGATCACGATCTTCCGCGCCATCGGCCGGGCCACGATTCTCGAGAACAACATCGTCCAGACCACGGGGTCCGCCGCGGACTCGGTGTCGGCCGGCGTGGTGTTCACGATCCCCGCGATCCTCCTGATGGGCTACGACCTCGACATCGGGCGCGTCGCGATCCTGGCGATGGCAGGCGGGCTGATGGGGATCCTGATGATGATCCCGCTGCGCCGCGCGCTCATCGTGAAGGAGCACGGCAACCTGCCGTACCCCGAGGGCACGGCGTGCGCCGAGGTGTTGATCGCGGGCGAGAAGGGCGGCGTCCACGCGAAGACCGTGTTCCAGGCGTTCGGGCTCGCCTTCGTCTACAAGTTCCTGATGACGGCGCTGAAGCTGTGGCAGGAGTATCCCGGCCGCGTGTTGCGCTGGTTCCAGGGCGCCGAGGTGCGGGTGGAGGCGGCGCCCGAGCTCATGGGAGTGGGGTACATCATCGGCCCGCGCATCGCGGGGTATCTGTTCGCGGGTGGCTGCCTCGCCTACCTGGTGCTGATGCCGGCCATCAAGCTCTTCGGCGCAGCCATGACGACGCCGATGTACCCCGCCACGAAGCTCGTCTCCGAGATGTCGGCGGGCGAGATTCGCGCGGCGTTCGTCTTCTATATCGGCGCGGGGGCCGTGGCGACCGCGGGGATCGTCGCGCTCGTGCGGTCGCTTCCGACGATCGCAAGCGCCTTCAAGGCGGGGTTCGCGGACCTCAAGGCCAGCCGCGCGGGCCAGGCGGTCGCCGCCAGGCTCCGCACCGACGACGACCTCCCCATCACGGTGACCGTGTTCGGCTCGCTGCTGCTGGCCCTCGTGCTCGCGTTCCTGCCGTCCATCGGCGTCAACCTGCTGGGCGGGCTGCTCATCATCGTCTTCGGGTTCTTCTTCACGACCGTTTCCTCCCGCATCTGCGGGCAGATCGGGAGCTCCGCGAACCCGATCTCCGGCATGACCATCGCCTCGCTGATCGCGATCTCGCTCATCTTCCTCTTGCTCGGCTGGACGCAGATCGACGATCGGGTGCGCGCCATCTCGATCGCCTGCGTCATCGCCGTAGCGGTCGCGAACGGCGGCAATACATCGCAGGACCTGAAGACGGGCTTCCTCGTCGGCGCCACGCCGCGGCGCCAGCAGATCGCGATCCTCGTCGGCGCGATCGCCGCGGCGATGGCCGTGGGCTGGACGCTCACGTTCCTGAACAGCTCCTATCGGTACGAGGTCCCGGAGACGCACGCCGGCTTCCTGGCGCCCGCCACCGGCAACAGCGCCGACGGCAACGTCGTCGTCATGCCCGAGACGATGTCCGGCTTCACGGTCGGCGGCAGCGACTCGGTGGACACGCGGAGTTATCAGGTCGTCCGCGTCTACGTCGAGACGCAGGGCGTGCCGCCGGGCAAGTACCTCGTGGACCCCGCCTCCCACGAGATCCGATACCTCGTCGATCCCGGGATCGGCGGCCGCGTGCGCGAGTACCACGGGCGCGAGCTCAAGCGGCTCGATTCCCCGAAGGCCACCCTCATGGCGCTGATCACCGACGGGATTCTCACGCACCGCTTGCCGTGGGCCCTCGTGCTGATCGGCGTGTTCCTGTCCATCGCCCTGGAGCTCGCCGGCATCCAAGCGCTCCCCGTGGCGGTCGGTGTCTATCTCCCGATCACCACGTCGGCGGGGATGTTCGCGGGCGGCGTCGTGCGCTGGCTCGTGGAGCAGCGCGTGAAGTCGGAGAATCGTTCGCTCGCCGAAATCGAGTCGGGGCCAGGTGTGCTGTTCGCGAGCGGGATGATCGCCGGAGGCGCCATTGCGGGCATCGTCGTGGCCGCCATCGCCGGCGCCGGCAGCGCGCGGGGGCGCGCGGCCGACTGGCTCGCCGAATCGGTGGGGTGGTACCACCAGCTGGGCGCGTTCGCGACGTCGAATATCCCGGCGCTCGTCCTGTTCGGTCTGCTCGGCACCCTGCTGTTGCGGACCGGCCTGCGCGAGCAGTGACGCCGCGCACGGGCTAGCGGCGGCGCATGCGGGTCGTCTCCCTCCTCCCCGCGGCCACCGAGATCGTCGCGGCCCTGGGGGCGCTGCCCCGGCTGGTCGGGGTCTCCCACGAGTGCGATTACCCGCCGGAGGCCCGCGCCCTCCCCCGCGTCACCCGCACGCGGTTGGACGCGTCGCTCCCGTCCGCCGAGATCGACCGTGCCATGGCGGCCGCGCGGCGGACCGGTACGCCGCCCGTCGAGGTGGACGTGAAGCTGATCGCCCATCTGCGCCCCGACGTGATCCTCGGGCAGTCGCTGTGCGACGTCTGTGCCGTGGGCGAGAGCGGGCTGGCACAGCTCGTCGCCGCCCTCATGCCCACGCCGTGGGTCGTGACCCTGCACGCCCACACGCTCGACGGGGTGCTCGGCGACATCCGCAAGGTCGGCGCGGCGCTCAACCTGGAAGACGAGGCGGACGAGCTCGTCGCGGGGCTGCGGTATCGGCTCCGGCGCATCCGGCGGGCCCACGCCCCAGGCCCCACGCCCCCAAGTGTCCTGGTTCTGGAGTGGCTCGACCCGCCCTATGTCGCTGGGCATTGGGTGCCCGAGCTGGTGGACATCGCCGGCGGTCGCGATGTGGCCGGCCGTCCGGGGGAGCGCTCCACGGCGCGCTCCTGGCGCGAGCTGTCCGCGCTCGCGCCGGATCTCGTGGTCGTCGCGCTGTGCGGCTTCGATGTCGCCCGCGCCCAACAGGAGCTCGCCGCCGTCACGGACCGGGACGCGCGCGTGCTGCTCGGCCGTCGCGTCGGGCTCCTGGACGGGAATGCGTATACCTCGCGCCCCGGTCCGCGGCTCGTGGATGCCGCCGAGATCCTGGCGCGGTTGATCGCGGGTTGACGCGGCTCGCAATTGTCCTCGGCTAACTCCATCTTCTCCCGAGCGCGGCGGCGTGCCGCTCTCGACCACGGACACGGTACGATGACCAAATCCACGTTGGACTTCCTCAAGCGGCTGCTCGATGCGCCGGGGCCGTCTGGCTTCGAGACCGGGCCGGCGCGGGTGTGGCGCGAGGAGGTGAAGACCTTCGCCGAGGAGGTGACGACGGACGTCCACGGCAACTCCATCGCGACGCTCAACGCCAAGGGCCGGCCGCGGCTGATGCTGGCGGGGCACATCGACGAGATCGGGCTCCAGGTGACGCACATCGACGACGACGGGTACCTCTACTTCGCCGCGATCGGCGGCTGGGACCCGCAGGTGCTCGTGGGCCAGCGCGTCGTGATCATCGGGCCGAAGGAGCCCGTGTCCGGCGTCATCGGCAAGCAGGCCGTCCATCTGATGAAGAAGGAGGAGATGGAGAAGGTGTCGAAGATCTCCGACCTCTGGATCGACGTGGGCGCCGCGACCAAGGCGGAGGCGCTCGAGCGGGTGCGGGTGGGGGACGCGGGCGTGCTCGACGCCGCAGTGCGGGAATTCCCCAACCGGCGGATCGTGTCGCGCAGCATCGACAACCGCATCGGCGCCTACCTGGTCGCCGAGGCCACGCGCATTCTCGCGAAGGACCGTCCCAAGCACGCCGCGGTGTTCGCCGTTGCGACGACGCGGGAGGAGATTGCGTGGATGGGCGGCGGCGCGCGCACCAGTGCGGTGGGCATCGATCCCCAAGTGGCGCTCGTGGTGGATGTCACTCACGCCACCGACTATCCGGGCGCCGAGAAGAAGCGAGCCGGGGAGCACAAGCTCGGGGGCGGGCCCGTGCTGTCTCGCGGCTCGGCCGTGAGCCCGGTCGTCTTCGAGCTGCTGGCGCAGTGCGCGGAGCGCGAGCAGCTGCCCTACAGCGTCCAGGCGGCGCCCCACGACACCGGCACCGACGCCGACGCCATCTACAACGCGCTGCGGGGCATCCCGACCGGCCTGGTGAGCGTCCCCAACCGGTACATGCACAGCCCGAACGAGATGGTCGCGGTGGAGGACCTGGAGCGCACCGCCCGCTTGATCGCCGCGTTCGCCAAGAGCCTCACGCCGGAGACGAGCTTCATTCCTCGCTGAGGGGGCCTATCTCCGTTTCCTGACATCCACGAGCGCAGCCCGGGCGGCTTCCTTCACCTCGGCGTCAGAGTCGTCCACCAGGCCCTCGAGCGTGCCGATGGCGGCCGCCGTGCCCGCCAGCCGCAGCGCCTCCACGGCGGCCGCGCGCAGCACCGTGGGCTTGCGCCCGAAGAACCGCCCGGCCGGCTGGGCGACCTTGATGAGCGCCAGCACGGCGTCGGGACTCCCGATGCGGCCGAGAGCAAGGATCAGCTCGCGCTCCACCGCCTCGTCCTGCTCCTCCTCCATCGCGACGACGAGCGGCATCGCGAGGGCGCCGGCCTTGAGTCCCCCGATCCCCAGCGCCACCTGCATCCGCACCTCGGGAGACCTGTCCCGCAGCGCGTGCAGCAGCGGCTCCGCGGCGCTGCCGCTCCCGATCTTCGCGAGGGCGAGCGCCACCGCTTTGCGGACCCGGTCGTCCGGGTGCTCGAGCTGCCGCGCGAGCGCCGGCACCGCCTCCTCGAGGCCCAGCTCCCCCACGAGCTCGGCACCGTTGCGGACGACGAACCATTGCCGATGACCGAGCATGTGCACCAGCTGGCCGGTGCCTTCCTTCATCTGGCTGAGCGCGTCGAACAGGACGCGCCGCTCGGCCATGGCGGGCGCGGCGACCAGCAGGTCGATCAACACCTTCACGCCGCCCGCGCCCGCCCGTTGCAGCGCGAGGATGGCGTCGCTCCGGTGCTTGGGCACGCTCACGAGATGGGCCAGCCGCTCCAGCATCGCCTTGGTATAGACGCGCTTGAACGCGATCCCGTAGTGACGCCGCGCGTCGCTCCCGCGCGGCACCCGCTGGAGGCCCCGCGAGATGCTGGCGACGAGCGTCAGCACCTGCTCGAACTGGCCGGCCTTGAACGCGGTCTCGACCTGACGAACCAGCGCGTCGAGCAGCCGGCCGACGTCCGGCGCCTGGGGGTTGCGCTCGAGCTCGCCCAGCACGTCGTCGCTCTCGGGCGCCACGCGCGACGCCGGGCCGGAGACGCGGGCCGGCGGCGCGACGTCGGCGATGGCGACGGTGACGCGGCTGACGCCCGCCTGGCGGAGCCGGGTCGGAATGTCCTCCGTACCGAGGGCCGGCTGGTCGGATAAGGCACTGAGCAGCTCGAACACGTCGCTCGGCGGTGCGTGCGGTTGGATCGTGATCTCGCCCACGTTGTGCAGCCCGATCCGCTGGATCAGCGAGCCGACCTTGCCCTGGACGGCGACGCCGTTGACGAGCAGTTGGCCGGCCGAGTCCGTGATGACGACGGTCTGGTCCTTGAGCAGCCCCAGGAGGGCGCGGAACTCCGCCTTCTGAACCTGCTTCGCGTCGGGGTCGCGAAACAGCTCCACACAGCGCGCCAATCGTTGGGCGATGAGCTCCGGATCCGGCATCTCAGGCGAAGGAATCTAGACCGGGCCCCTGGCCGCGGCAACGCGCGCGAGCGCGTGTGCCACGTCACGCTCGCGCACCGGCCGGCCCGGCAGATCGAGCGCCGCGGACAGCGCCGCGCCGGCGGGCGGCGCGAGGCCGAGCGGCGCGAGCCGCTCGGACGACGTGAGCAACGCGGCGAGCGGCGCGTCCCACGCGACCCGGCCCCGGTCGAGCACGAGGCTACGCTCGAGGACCTCCGCGGCGAACGCCAGATCGTGGGTGGCAACGAGCACGACGACCCCCGCAGCAGCGCTGTCCGCGAGCGCACGCGCCACACGCGCGCGCAGCGGGCGATCGAGGCCAGCGGTCGGCTCGTCGAGCACGAGCACCGCGGGCTCGAGCGCGAGCGCCCCCGCGAGCGCGGCGAGCTTGCGGAACGCCGGCGGCAGATCGTAGGGATGCTCGGCGGCGTGGGCGGTGAGCTCGAGCGCCGCGAGCGCCGTATCGACCCGCCGCGCGATCTCCGCCGCCGCGAGCCCCAACGCGCGCGGCCCGAACGCGACGTCGTCCCGCAGCGAGCGCGCAAACAGCTGCTGGTCGGCGTGCTGGAACACCGAGCCGACGCGCCGGGCGAGGGACTCGGGCGCCCGGCCGCGAGTGTCCCAGTCGCCCACCGAGACGGTGCCCTCCGCGGGATGGACCAGGCCCGTCACCAGACGCAGCACGGTGGATTTCCCCGCCCCGTTGCGACCGAGCAGCGCCGCGCGCTCGCCCGGTGCGAGGGAGAACGAGACGTCCCGCAGCGCAGGCACCGTTCCATAGGAGAAGGAGACATGCTCGAAGCGGAGCTCGGCGTTCACTGCCGCCACCGCCGCTCCGCCTGCGCGACCGTGAGCGGGTAGGGCGCACCGAGCCGCGCCGTGCGCCACACGTCCGCGACCGTCGTCGCGAGGCCCGCCTCGCATACCGATTCCTCCGCCAAGAGCGCCGGGGCACCGATCCGCCGCACCACGCCGTCCTCCATCCACACTACCCGGTCCGCCACCTCCGGGAGCGCGTCCAGGTCGCTCGTCGCCACGACGATCGAGCACCCATCCCCGGCGAGGGCCCGCACCAGCCGCCACACCAGCCCGGCTCCTTCGGGGTCGAGCTCGGCCGTGGGCTCGTCCAGCAGCAGCAGGGCAGGCTCCATGGCGATGATCCCCGCGATGACGACGCGCTGCAGCTCGCCGCCCGAGAGCGTCGCGGGATCACGCGCCGCGAGGGCGCCGATGTCGAGCGCGGCGAGCGAGCGATCGACCGCCCCGGCGATGCGTTCCCTGGGCCAGCCGAGATTCGCGGGGCCGAACGCCACTTCGTCCCACACCGTGAACGCCATCCCGGAGAGCTGCGTCCACGGGGTCGGCAGCACGATACCCCTTCCGCCTTCCCCTTTCCCCCTTCCCCGGAAGTTGACCCGTCCTTCGATTTTTCCCCCGACAACGCGCGGTGCCAGATCGGCGGCCACGAGCAGCAGCGTGGACGCCCCCGCGCCGACGTTGCCCACAAGCGCGATGACCTCGCCCGGCGCCGCGGCGAGCGACACGTCGCGCAGCGCGGGCCGCCCCATGGCGGGATACCAGAAGCTCACTCGCTCGAGCGTCAGCCGCGCCACGCGAGCCTCCAGGCGAGCGCCGCGGCGCACCCGACGAGCAACAGCCACCGCCCCACCCGCTCGGCCGTGGCGTCCCGCGGTGGCGCCAGCGGAGTGCGCCGGGCGCCCGGGACGAACCCCCTCGTCTCGAGAGCCAGGGCCCGCTCATCCACCTCGTGCAACACGGAGAGTACGAGCGGCAGCGCGAGCGCCCGCAGAGCGCGCAGGCGGCGACCGAGGCCACCGCGCGGCGAGAGGCCACGACACCGCTGGGCGTCCACGATTCGCTGGGCCCGCGCCTTGAGCAGCGGGACCGCGGACAGCGCGGCCGCGAAGAGATAGGCTGCCGTGACGCCCCACCCTGCCGCGACCATCGCCTCCACGAGGCGTCCCGGGGGCAGCAGCGCGCCGACCCACACGACGCTCGCGATCATCGTCGTGAGGCGCAGCCCGATCGCGATCGTCGACGGGACATCGTGCAGCAAGAGCAGGAAGAGCCAGAACGGCGCCGCGGTGAGCACAGCCGTACGCAACACGACTAACCCCGGGCGCCAGCCCGGGGATGAGCCGGTGCCCGCTAACCCCGGGCTTGCGCCCGGGGTCAGTGTGAGCACCAGGGCCACAGCCGTCGTGACCGCCCCGCCAGCCGGTGCCGGGAGGATCCACGCGAGCGCCGGAAGCGTCCCCGCGATCGCGAGGAGGGTGAAGGGGTGCAGCCGCCCTCCCGTCACGCCGCGCCGACGGCGCGCAGCGCCCAGGGGAAGCGGGCCGCCGTGCGCCGCGGCAGGGCATGCAGCACCGAGGTGACGAGCGCGAACGTGACCGCCTTGTCCCCGAAGTCGGCGACGAAGCTGCCGAAGAAACAGGCGCCGAGCGGCGGCAGCCCGAGCGCGCGGCCGAGCGCCGTGGTCAGCGCGATCCCGCCCGTGGTGGTGCACCCGAACACGACGTACGAGATGGGCGTCGAGGTCGCCGCCGCGAGCACGCCGAGACCGAGTCCGGCCGGCACGGCGGTCTTGAGGCTCCGGAACAACCCGCCACGCGCGGCAAGCCAGGCGTACAGCGCCACGATGACCTGCACGACGACGAAGGGCCAGAACGTAGGATTGCGCAGCGTGTTCACCGCCGACGTCAGGACGCCGGTCGCGATTCCCGCGCCGGGGCCGGCGAGCGCGGTGGCGAGAACGGTACCCGTCGTGTCGAGGAACAGCGGCAGGGCAACCGCGTCCACCGCGGCGGAGAGGGCGAGGCTGATCGCCGCGGCCGCGGGGATCAGGACCAGCAGGCGAACGGACACGCGGGCGCTTCCGAGAGAGTCGCGCCAAAGATAGATATAGGGCGATGACGACCGCCACGACCGCAAGCGGCATCGTGCGCGCGCTGCGCGCCGCCCACCTGCACGACGCGCCCCGGCGGGAGCTGCTGCAGATGGCCTGCGACAAGATTCGCGCCCGGGGCGCGCCGTACACGTCCGTCTATGCCTACATGCTGTCCGGTGACGAGCTCGTGCTCGAGGCGGTCTCAGGGCGCGACACCCCGCACACGCGCATTCCCGTCGGGCGGGGCGTGTGCGGCACGGCGGTCGCCACGGGCCGGGATCAAAACGTCCCCGACGTCACCGCGGCCGGGAGCTATCTCGCGTGCAATCTCGAGACGAAGTCGGAGCTCGTGGTCCTGATCCGGCGCGGCGCAACCATCCTCGGCCAGCTCGACGTCGATTCGGACGTGCCCGCCGGGTTCACCGCCGCCCATCACGCCGAGCTCAAGGCGGTCGCGGACGCGCTGGCAGTGCTGCTGTAGTCCATCACTGCGCGAGCAGCCGAAGTCGCCCCGCCGCCGCGTCGTGGTCCAACAGCTCGGCGTAGCGGCCCCACTCGATGATGGTGGCGAACAGCGACTCCGCCGGAATGAACGGGAAGTAGATGGTCAGGTCGGCGAGCAGCTCCTCGTCCGCGAGCTCGGCCTTGCCCGCGCCCTCCTCGATCTCCTCGGTCTCCTCCTTCAGCATCGCGATCACGCGCGCGAACAGCGGGTGCTGCTTGAGCCGCACCCGCGTCGCCACCTTGCGCGCCGCGTCGTCCCCGGCGAGCACGTCCCGCCCCGCCGGCGTGAGCTGCACCATCTCGCCGGGCGTCGCCACCCAGCCGAGCTGCTCGGCGCCGCGCACGACCGCGGTCATCCGGTCGTAGTCCACGCCCAGGTCCTCGGCCAGCTCGAACACGGGCCCCCTCCCGTCCGGACGCGTCGCCAAGTGGTCGAGGAGGCCGGCCACCTCCGCCACGTGCACCCGCGGGAACGGGACGAGCCGCTGCGGAGCCGGCGCCGCCTCCGGCTCCGGCAACAGGGTCGCCGTGAGAATGGCGTGCAGCCGGTCCACCATCGCCTCGAACTCCGGGCTGCGCTCCCGGCGCGGGTAGGGGAGCGAATTCTTCAGCTCCTCGCGTACATGCCCCGGGTTCGAGCCGAACACGACGATCCGTCCGGCGAGGAACACGGCCTCCTCCACGCTGTGCGTGACCACGACGAGCGTGTTCACCCCGGTCGCCGGGTCGCGCCACAGGTCCACGACCTGGCTCCGCAGGTTCTCGGCCGTCAGAGGGTCGAGCGCGCCGAATGGCTCATCCATCAAGAGGATCTCGGGGGCGACGGCGAGGGCCCGCGCGAAGCCGACCCGCTGCTTCATGCCGCCCGACAGCTCTTTCGGGTAAGCCTGCTCGAACCCGTCGAGCCCCACGAGGTTGATGGCGCGGGCGACGGCGTCGCGCTGGGCGGGGCCATGCACGCCGCGCGCCTCGAGGCCCATCGCCACATTCTGCGCCACGGTGAGCCAGGGGAGGAGCGCGAAGGACTGGAATACCATCGCCCCGGCGCCGAGCACGCCGTCGAGCCTCTGGCCGCGGTACAGCACCGTCCCCTCACCGGGGCGTGCCAGCCCGGCGAACAGCCGCAGCAGCGTGCTCTTGCCGCACCCGGACGGGCCAACCAGCGCCACGACCTCCTGCTCGCGCACCGTCAGGGACAAATCGTGCAGCGCCTCCAGGATCTGCCCATTGGGGAGGCGGAAGCGCTGGGTCACGTGGCGCGCTTCGAGCAGCACCGTGTCGGTGGTCACGTGCCGTACCCGAAGCGGGTCTGGGCCCACACCATCAGCGACCGCCACACGACCCGGTTCCAGCCGACGACGATCAGGCTCATCAGGGCGATCCCGCCCGCGAGCAGGGGGAAGTTGGCGTGCGCGGTGGCTTCGCTGATCAGGGAGCCGAGGCCCCTGGTCTCGCGCAGCCCGCCGCCGGCCTCGATGTATTCGGCGACGATCGAGCCGTTCCACGCACCGCCCGCCGCCGTCACCCACCCGGTCACGAGCGCCGGGAATGCGGCCGGCAGGTACAGGGTGCGCCACCGGGCGATGGTCGGCAGCCGGAACACGGTCGCCGCGTCCTTGAGCTGCTCGGGAATCGCGGCCACCGCGGAGATCACGTTGAACAGGACGTACCACTGGCCGGCGAGGACCATCAGCGCGACCGCGCCCAGGCCGAGCCCGACCCCGATGCGCTCGAACAGTAGGACTACGATCGGGAAGAGCATCGGCGCGGGGAACGACGCGACGACCTGGATGACGGGCTGTAGCGCCCGCGCCAGCCGCGGCGAGCGGCCGATCACGACTCCGGCCGGCAGGGCCCAGGCCGTGCAGAGAAACACCGCCCCCATCACCCGGAAGAACGTGAGCGCGGCGGAGGACGCGAGCTGGCGCCACTCCGCTACGCCCAGCTGCCCCAGCAGCCGCCCGATCTGCCACAGGCCCGCGGTCGCCCCGGCCGCGACCGCGGCGACGAGCAGCGCTCTCCCCAGCTTGCGCGCAACGGGGTGCTCGAATGCGACGCGCGGCCCCCGCAGGATCACCGGCGTGGCGGCCCGGAGCGGGCGCTCCAACGGACGCGTCGCCCACCGCGCGGTGCGATAGGCGCGCCGCCGAAAGACGGCCATCCGCCGCGGCAGCCGCGCCCGCCGCAGAAAGTCGAGCACCCACGACGACGCCGTGCTCTCACCGCCCGTCGTCTCGTCCAACCGGAACTTCTCGACCCACACGACGAGCGGGCGCCACAAGAGCTGATCCACGCACACGATCATCACGGTCATCGCGACGATCGCCAGCGCCATGGCCGGCACGTTCCCCTGGTCCAGCGCGACGCTCATGTACGACCCCACCCCCGGGAGCCGGTAGTCGCGGTCCCCCAGGCGGAACGCCTCGTTCACCATCAGGAAGAACCAGCCACCCGCCATCGAGAGCATCCCGTTCCACACCAGGCCCTGGGCCGCAGCCGGGAGCTCGCACTGCCGGAACGTGCGGGCGGGCCCCCACCCGGCGATCCGGCAGGCGTCGCGCAGCGGCTCGGGGATGCTCTTGAGCGAGTTGTAGAAGCTCAAGGCGAGGTTCCAGGCCTGGGCGGTGAAGATCATGAGGATGGCGGCCAGCTCGAGCCCGACGTTGCGCGTGGGGAAGAGCGCCATGAGGCCCAGCACGAAGCCGGGTAGAAACCCGAGCACGGGGATGCTCTGCAGGATGTCGAGCAGCGGGAGCAAGAGCCGCTCGGCGGCACGCGAGCGGGCGGCCGTCCATCCGAACACCAGCGCGAACCCGTAGGAGATGAGGAGCGCGAGCACCCCGCGGCTGAGCGAATACAGCGTATACCGCACCAGCGCCGTGGGCCGCAGGTCGATCTGGACCGCCTGGCGCAGCGGCGCCTCGACCTCGCGCAGGAAGGCGACCACCGTCGCGATCACGCCGCCCATGAGGCAGACAATCGCGACGTCCGGCAGTCCGAGCCGCCGCAGCGGCGCGGGCTGAAAGGACGCTAGCAGGAAGCGCAGCGGCTTCGTCACGAGCCGTCAACCCCTCGCGAAGCGTGTAACTTGAGTGCCCATGAATGCGGCCGAACCGACGCCGGCGGTCGCGGCGACCGTCGAGCTCGACGGCGTGCGCCTGTTCACCCGCCGCGCGGGCGACGGGCTGCCGGTGGTCGTGCTGCACGGCGGCCCCGGGGCGCATCACGATTACCTGCTTCCCCAGTACGATCTGCTCGCCCGCGGGCGGACGCTCCTCTACTACGACCAGCGCGGCGGCGGTCGCTCACCCGTCGGGCGCGACACCCCGGTCGGGTGGCGAGAGCACGTCGCCGACCTCGAGGCGCTGCGCCGCCACTGGAGTATCGACCGGCTGACGCTCCTTGGCTACTCCTGGGGCGGTCTGCTCGCGGTGCTGTACTGGCTCGAGCACCCGGAGCGGGTGGACCGGCTCGCCCTCGTCTCCCCGGCGCCCGGTCGCGCGGCGTGGCGGGCCGAATTCGACCGCCGCTTCGCGGCACGCATGGCCGACCCCAGGATCGCTCGCGCGCGGGCCGACCTCGTGGCGTCGGGCCTCAGTCGCACGGAGCCGGAAAAATATCGCCGGCTCGCGTTCGCGCTCTCCGTCGCCCCGTATTTCCGGGACGCGAACCTCGCCAAGCAGATGACGCCGTTTCGAGTAACCGCGCGGACCCAAGAGGCGGTGTGGGGGAGCCTGGGAGAGTACGACCTGCGGCCGCGGCTCGAGCAGACCGCGTCCCGCTTCCCCCTTCCCCGTTCTTTGGTGGTGCACGGGATCTACGACCCGATGCCGCTCGAGAGCGCCCGGGAGCTGGCGGCGCTGCTCCGCACCGGCGTCGTGGAGCTCGCCACGGGGCACGCGCCGCACGTCGAGGCGACCCTCGCCTTCGCGCGGGCGCTCGATGGATTCCTGCCCCACACGTAGCGGGTTAGGTTCCAGCCACTCCCCATGGACAAGACGACCAAGCAAACGGCGCGCGCGCCGCAGCGGAGCCGGCGACGGGAGTCGCCGGCCGAGCTCCGGGCCCGCGCCCGGAGGATCGTCGCGCGCCTGGAGCGCGCCTACCCCGATGCCAGGTGCGCCCTCAACCACTCCAACGCGCTCGAGCTGCTCGTGGCAACGATCCTCTCCGCGCAGTGCACCGACGCGCGGGTGAACATGGTCACGCCCCACCTGTTCGCGCAGTACAAGAGCGCCGCAGCCTACGCCGCCGCGAACCCGAGGGTGTTCGAGCAGGAGATCCAGAGCACCGGGTTCTTCCGCAACAAGACCAAGTCCATCCTCGGCATGGCCCAGGCGCTGGTGGAGCGGCACGGCGGCCAGGTGCCCGACACGATGGAAGAGCTCACCCGGCTCCCCGGCGTCGGCCGCAAGACCGCGAACGTCGTGCTGGGCAGCTGGTTCGGGAAGAACGAGGGCGTGGTCGTGGACACGCACGTGCACCGCATCAGCCGGCTGCTGCGCCTCACGCGCCAGGACACTCCAGAGAAGATCGAGCGGGACCTGATGCAGCTCCTGCCGCGCGACAAGTGGACCGTGTTCTCGCACTTACTGATCCTGCACGGCCGCAAGGTCTGCATCGCACGGCGGCCGAAATGCGAGGAGTGCGTCGTGAGCGACTGGTGCCCGAGCTCGCGGGTGTGATAAGAACGGGAGAGGGTCTCATGATCGCACGGCTACCTCCGGTCGACCGGGACCAATTGGTTGCGATGCGCCGCGATCTGCACGCGCACCCCGAGCTCGGCTTCGAGGAGCGGCGCACCAGCACGCTCGTGACCGAGCGATTGCGCGCGCTGGGCTACGAGGTGCGGACGGGCGTGGGGAAGACCGGCGTCGTCGCGCTCAAGGGGGGGACTGGCCGCTGCGTGATGCTCCGCGCCGACATGGATGCGCTACCCGTCGAAGAAGCGAACGACGTGACCTACCGCTCGCAGCACGCCGGGAAGATGCACGCCTGCGGCCACGACGGACACGTCGCGATGGGGCTCGAGGTGGCCCGACGGCTCGCCGGGCTCGACCTCCCCGGCGCCGTGAAGTTCGCGTTTCAACCGGCCGAGGAGCTCTCGTTCGGCGCGGACGCCATGATTCAGGACGGCGTGCTCGATCACCCGAGCGTCGACGCGGCGTTCGGGATCCATCTCTGGAACGACCTGCCCACGGGCAAGATCGGCCTGATGCCCGGAGCCGTGATGGCCTCGGTGGACGAGTTCGAGATCGCGATTCTTGGCACGGGCGGGCACGCCGCGGCGCCGCACCAGACGACCGATCCCGTGCTCGTCGCGGCGCACCTCGTGACGGGACTCCAGAGCCTCGTCAGCCGGCGGCGCAATCCGTTCGAGGAAGGCGTCGTCTCGGTGACCCAGGTAACGGCGGGCCACGCGTTCAACGTCATTCCCGGCCGCGCGGACCTGCGCGGCACGGTGCGCACGTTCGGGGGCAAGTTCTACGAGGACGCGCCCGCGCTCGTGGAGGAGATGGCTCAGGGGATCGCGGGCGCCTTCGGCGCCCGTGCCGAGGTGCGCTACCGGCGCCTGTGCAAGCCGACGGTGAACGACAAGCGGATGACCGACCTCATGAAAGGCGTAGCGGAGGAAATCGTGGGGAAGGAGGGCATGGTGGACGGCGTACGGACGATGGGCGGCGAGGACATGTCCTTCTTCCTGGCGCGCGTCCCGGGCGCGTTCACCTTCGTGGGCTCGGCGCCGCCTGGGGCGAAAGCCTCGCCGCACCACAGCCCGACCTTCGACATCGATGAGGATGCGCTCGTGATCGGGGCCGAGTTGCTGGCGCGGACGGCGGTGCAGTATCTCGAGAACGGGTGATGCGCCCCGTCTATTTCGCCCCCGACCCGCTCGACGCGCACCTCGTCGAGCGCCTGCTCGCAGGCGAAGCGATCCGCGCGGTGGTACGCGGCGACTACCTGTTCGGCGTGCGCGGCGGCATCCCCATCACCGCCGCGACCGGCCCGTCGGTCTGGGTCCTGGACGACGCGGACTACGTGCGGGCGCGGCGCGTCGTGGAACAGTACGCGCTCGAGCGGAGCCCGTGAGCTCGCGCCCTTCAGCCGCGCCCCTCCGACGACCCAACTAGATTTGTTGCAATGCCCAACCTCCTCGCCGCCGAACCCTCCGCCTACCTCCAGTCCGCCGCGCACCAGCCGGTGCACTGGCACCCCTGGGGCGATGCGGCGTTCGACACCGCCCGCACGCTGGACAAGCCGATCCTGCTCGACATCGGCGCCGTGTGGTGCCACTGGTGTCACGTGATGGACGGCGAGTCCTACGAGGACCCCGACATCGCGAAGCTCCTCAACGAGGAGTTCGTCTGCATCAAGGTGGATCGCGATGAGCGGCCCGACGTGGACGCACGCTATCAGCGCGCCGTGCAGGCGCTCACCGGCCAGGGGGGTTGGCCCCTTACGGCGTTTCTCGATCCGCAGGGCGAGGTGTTCTTTGGGGGCACCTACTTCCCCCCCGAGCCGAACCCCTTCGGGCGGCCGGGGTTCGCGTCCGTGCTGCGGCAGGTGGCGAGGCTGTATCGCGAGCAACGCGACAAGGTCGCGCAGAACGCCGCGGCGATCCGCCAGCATGTGACCGAGGCGCTGAACGAGGCGAAGCACGGCACGCTCGCGCCCCGGCTGCTCGAGGACGCCGCGAACCACATGGCCCGCCTCTTCGACATCCGGTACGGCGGCTTCGGCACGGCGCCCAAATTCCCCCACCCCGCCGCCTGCGAGTTCCTCCTGGCCCGCTGGCACGACACGCGCGAGGACTGGATCCGCGACGTGGTCGAGAAGACCCTCACCGCGATGGCGCGCGGGGGGATCCGCGACCACGTGGGCGGCGGGTTCCACCGCTACGCCGTGGACGAGCGCTGGATCGTGCCGCACTTCGAGAAGATGGCCTACGACAACGCCGAGCTGCTGCACGCCTACCTGAGCGGCTACGCGGCGCTGGGCACGCCGCTCTTCAAGGAGGTCGCCCAGGGGATCGTGGACTGGGTGCTCGCGGTGCTGGCGGACCGCGAACGCGTCGCGTTCTACACGTCGCAGGATGCGGACACGGGCTTCGGCGACGACGGCGACTACTGGACGTGGACGCCGGAGGAGGCGCGGGCGGCGCTGTCGGAGCGGGAGTTCGCCGTGGCGGCGCGCGTCTTCGACATCCAGGACGCGGGCGAGATGCACCACAACCCCAAGAAGAACGTGCTGTGGTGGCGGCAGAGCCCGGCCGGGGACGACGAGTGGCCGATCCTGAAGGATGCGCTGCGGAAGCTCGAAGCGGCCCGGGGCCAGCGCCCCGCGCCTGCGGTCGACACGACTGCCTACGTGACCTGGAACGCGCTGCTCGCGTCCGCCTTCCTGCACGCGGGGGCCGTGCTCGACCGGCCAGAATGCAACGGCCTCGCCCTCAAGGTCCTGGAGCGGATCTGGAGCGAATCCTGGAACGAGAGCCGCGGGATGGGCCACGTGCTGGGGCGACCGGAGCCGCGCGGCCTGCTCGATGACAACGTGCACGCGGCCGCCGCGCTGCTCGATGCCTACGAGGCGACGGGCGACGACCAGTGGCTGCGGCGCGCGGTCGCCATCATGCACTACTGCGGCCGCGCTCACTGGGACGACCAAGGGGGCGGGGGCGGGGGGGGCGGCTTCTTCGACATCGCACGGGACCGGGGAGGCCCCGCCTATCTCGCCACACCGGCCAAGCCCGTGCAGGACTCCCCGACCCCATCGGGGAATGGCGTCGCGGCGCTTGTGCTGGCCCGGCTGTGGGCGTTGACCGACGACGCGGAGTGGCGCCGGCTGCTCGACCGCCAGCTGGAATCGTTCGCCGGCGCGGCCGCCGAGCTCTCGCTGTACGGAGCTACGCTGCTGCGCGCGATCGACTGGGCGCTCAACCCCGTGACGCGCATCGAGGTGGCGGGCCCGCGCGGAGCGGGAGCGGCGTGCGCGATGCACCTCGCCGCCCTGCAGGCCTACCGGCCGCGCAAAGTCGTGGTGCGCAAGACGGCCGACCGACCGGCCGCCACCGTGTGCGTCGGCACCACCTGCTCGCTGCCCATCGCGACTCCCGAGGCGCTTCGAGATCTGCTGCGGTGAAGGCGCGTGTCCTAGGCCGCACCGGCCTGCGCGTCGGCGAGCTGGGCTTCGGCGCGTGGGCCATCGGCGGCAATCAGTATGGCAACTCCTACGGTCCGACCGACGACGCCGAGGCGAAGCGCGCGATCCGCCGAGCCTACGAGCTGGGATGCAATTTCTTCGACACCGCCGACGTGTACGGTCACGGCCACAGCGAGGAGCTGCTGGGCGAGGCGCTCGCGGACGTGCGCCACGACGTGATCCTCGCGACCAAGGTGGGCGGCAACTTCTACAATCGCGACGTGCACTCCCTGGTGCGCGACCGCCTGGCGCAGGCCCTCGGCAAGCCGCTCGACCGGATCCCCGAGGGCGCGCCGCTCCCCGTCACGCACGACGCCAACTTCACCGCCCCCTACGTGCGGTTCGCAGCGGAGCAGTCGCTCCGGCGCCTGCGCACGGACTGCATCGATCTCCTGCAGCTGCATAATCCCCCGCTGAACCTCATCTCGCGGATGGAGACGTATGAGGCGTTGGAGGACCTGAAGCGCGAGGGGAAGATCCGCTTCTACGGCGTGTCGGTGCATCCCCCCGAGGAGGGGCTGGCGGTGATCCACGCGACGCTGCCCCACACCGTGCAAATCGTGTACAATCTCGCGCGGCGCGAAGCCGAGGTGGAGTTCCTGCCAGCGGCTCGCGCCGCTAACATCGGCGTGATCGCGCGGGAGCCGCTCGCCAACGGGTTGCTCGCCGGGAAGTACGCCGCCGACGCGGCCTGGTCGAAGGGGGACATCCGCGGCCGCATGCCGCGGTCCCACGTCGCGCAGCTCACCGCGCTCGGGCAGCGGGTGCGCGAACTGGCGCAGCACGCGGACGTGACGGCGGCCCAGCTCGCCCTCAAGTTCGTGCTGGACAACGAGGCCGTCTCGGTGGTGATTGTAGGGATGAAGACCGTCGCGCAAGTCGACGAAAACCTTTCCGCGGGGCGCTGATGCCGAACAAGCAGGGGGTGATGGAGACCGTGCGGGGCACGATCGTGCTGGAGCTGTTCAGCGACGAAGCCCCCGCCACCGTGGCCAACTTCGAGAAGCTCGCCAATTCCGGGTTTTATGACGGAACGAAGTTCCACCGTGTGATCCCCAACTTCATGATCCAGGGGGGCGACCCCTATTCCAAGAGCGGCCAGGGCCGCGTCGGCACCGGTGGGCCGGGCTACACGATCAAGTGCGAGACGCACCGCAACGTGCACAAGCACGTCGCGGGTACGCTATCCATGGCCCACGCGGGGAAGGACACGGGAGGCAGCCAGTTCTTCATCTGCCATGCGCCCCAGCCCCACCTGGACGGCGTCCACACCGTGTTCGGTCAGGTTACGAAGGGGATGGATGTGGTGAACGCGATCAAGCAGAACGACGAGGTCACATCGGTCAGGGTGAAGTAGCCCACTGTACCTCGACTTCGCCGTCGTCGCCGACTACGCGCTGGTCGACCAGGCCGGGAAGCTCTCCGTACTGGGGGTGTTTCAGCACATCTGGGTACAGCAGTTCCCCGCGATGCACCCTCGGCTGCACCTCGTCCTGCGTCTCAAGGGGAAGCGCACGGAGATCGGCGAGCATTCGGTCCAGATTCGCCTGCTGGACGAGCAGAGCGTCGAGATCTTGGGCGGCAATGGCAGCGTGACCTTCGCGGAGCCGCCCGCCGGGGTCACCGAGATAGAGGCGGGGGCGATTCTCGTCTTCGATGTGCCCTTCCCGCGCGGCGGCACGTACCGGTTCGAGATCACGATCGACGGGGAGCAGAAAGCCGCGGTGCCGGTCACGGTGGCGCAGCTGCCACCCGGATCGGGGCCCCCGGAGCGGTGAGGCGCGCCGCCCTGCCGCTGCTCGTGCTCGCGGCGGCCGTCGCGCTCGCTTGGAACCTGAACGGCTACCGCCTGCTCGATCCCGACGAAGGGCGGAACGCCGAGGTGGCGCGCGAGATGGCGGAGACGAACGACTACCTCGTCCCCCACCTCGACGGCCTCCCCTACCTCGACAAACCCGTCCTGTACTTCGCCGCCGCGGCGGCCCTGATGGAGCTGCTCGGGCCGACCGAGACCGCGGCCCGGCTTCCCGCCTACGGCTTCGCGCTCGCGACGCTCGCGCTCGTCGGCTGGTACGCCGGGAGGCGCTGGGGGCGGGATGCCGGATGGCTCGCGGCGCTCGCGTGCGCCACGCTGCCGCTCACGCTCGCCTACGCGCACACCGCCATCTTCGACGGTGCGCTCGCCTTCTTCACGACCGCCGCCATCCTTTGCTTCCGCGACGACCGTCCGGTGCTCGCGTGGGCCGCGATGGCGCTCGGCGCGCTCACGAAGGGTCCGGTCGCCCTGGCCGTGCCGCTGTGCGCGATCGTTCCCTGGGCGCTCGTCACCGGGGTCGCGGTGCGCCGGCTCGCGCCTGCGCGCGCCCTCGTCGCGTTCGCGCTGCTCGCGTTGCCGTGGTTCGTGGCGGTCTCGCTTCGCCACCCCGAGTTCCCCCACTACGCGTTCGTGCGCGAGACGCTCGACCGTTTCACGACGGCGAGCTTCCGCCGCACCGCCCCCGTCTGGTATTACTTCCCCATCGTCCCCCTCGCCGCCTTTCCCTGGATCGTGCCCGCCCTCGCCGGGCTCCCGAGCTGGCGGTGGGGCTGGCTCGCACGCCGCGTGAACGAGCACGCGCGGGAGGCGTGGTTCCTGACCTGCTGGGTGCTCGGGCCGCTCGCTCTCTTGTCCTTGAACCAGTCGAAGCTGCCGCAGTACGTGTTGCCGCTGATGCCGGCGATCGCCCTCGCGGCCGCCCGCGTGCTCGCCCGCGACGGGATTGCCGCGGCTGGGCGCGTCGCCGCCGGGCTGCTGGCGCTGCTGGGCGCGGTGCTCGTGCTCGGGCCGCGGCTCCTCACGCAGGCGCTGCCGCTCGCGCACTCCGTCGCGGCCGCGATCCCCCCCGCCGCGGTCGCGGTCGGGATCGCGCTCCTGGTCGCCGCCGCGCTGGTGGCGCTCGCCGCCCGCTCGGGCACGCCCGCGCTCGGACTCACGGGCTACGCGCTGCCGGTGATCGCTCTCCCGTTCGTCACCACCCCGCTGCTTCGCGCCGTGGGCGACGACCGCTCCGCCGCCGCTATCGCGCAGGCGGTTGCCGGGCGGGGGGCAGGGGGGGCGGGGGGAGCGGTGCTCGCCGTGGAGGCCTACCCGCCGAGCCTGCCGTTCTATCTCCGCCACACGATCCCGGTCTCGACGACGGGGGCGGAGGAGCTGACGAGCAACTACATCGCGGAGTACCACAGCCGGCTGCGGGCCCTCCCCGGCTCACCGCTCCTGCCCGCGCACTTCTGGCTGGAGGTGTTGGCGCGCTGCGCCACGCCGACCGTCTTCGTGACGCACGACGGCCTGCCCGGCCCGCGCACCTGGCTTCAGGCGGCGCTGCCGCTCCTCGCCGACAACGGCCACTACTCCGCCTACGGCCCCTGCACGCCGCAGGGGAGCG
>Ga0209802_1000379_pt1 | contig 33858 bp, 32 predicted proteins | sample GraSoiAngelo_129_FD_185886 | JGI IMG/M metagenome (GOLD analysis project Ga0209802, IMG submission 185886) | Grasslands soil microbial communities from the Angelo Coastal Reserve, California, USA - 14_0927_12_40cm (SPAdes) (version 2) | ecosystem: Environmental > Terrestrial > Soil > Grasslands ... | reverse complement strand
GCCACTGTGGTGCTGACGACGGCCGCGAGCAGTGCGAACCTGACGATGTCACCGGAGTGCTGGAGCGCCCGTGGGCCGTTGGCGAACCGGTTGACGAGATAGGCGGCCACCACCCCCTCGAGCGTGTTCCCGGCCGCGATGCCGATCGACGTGGCGAGCGATCCGGCCGTGGTGAGATTGACCAAAAAGGCGCCCACGAAGATGGCCGGCCAGACACGGACGCCCAGCAGCAGGAAGGCCGCGAGGGCGATCCCGGTCGGGGGCCAGACGGTGGTGGCGCTGACGTGCACAAACGCGAGGCGGAGGCCGAGCTTGCCCGCGACGAAGTAGACCGCGGCGAGGGCGATGAAGAGCCTGACATCCTTCAGGATCCGCGACGGGGTCGGCCGGGCCGTGTGGTCCGCCACGCGCGGCGCGCCGGCTCGCAGTGTCGGCCGCGAGCGTGCCGGGTGTGGCCGTCCGGACATCTCGGTCGCGGGCGCGATGGAGTCCTTGCCGCTCATGTTTGGGAGACACCCTCGAGGGGTTCCGAGCACCTCATATATGTCCGCGGGCCGCCGGTGCTGGTGACGGGCGTCACCCAACTTAGGGTTACACGTCAGAGATTTGCGAGAGGCAGCTCCTTTCGAGACCGCGGCGAGGCCTCACAGCTGCAGGTCCCAGGTCTCTCCCACCAGGTCGTGACCGAAGCTGTGGTGCGGCTCTTCGTGCACCAGGTGGAAGCCGGTCTGTTCGTAGATGCGGCGGGCGGCATGCAACACGTTGTTTGTCCACAGCGTGAGCCTGCGGTAGTCGACCTTGCGGGCGAAGCCCACGCATTCCGCCACGAGGCGCTTCCCGATACCGAGCCCGCGCGCCCTGGGCTCGACGAGGAGCAGACGCAGCCTGGCGACCGCCTCCGTTTTCTTGACGCAAAACACCGACCCCACGTTCTCACCGTCCAGCTCCGCGATCCAGCAGCGCTCCCGCTTGCGGTCATGGTGGCCAATGAACTTGGCGACGATGTCCGCGACCAGCGCCTCGAACTCCTCGCCCCAGCCGTATTCCCGGGCGTACAGCGCGCCGTGGCGCTGAATCACCCAGCCCATGTCGCCGGGTCGGGGGCGTCGCAGCACGTACGGAGCGGCCCGGCCCCGAGCAACCCTTCAATCGTGTGCATCGCCGCTACCAGGCGCTGCTGCTCCGGTTGCGGCAGCGTCCGCAACAGGGCGGCGATGTCCTGGTGTGAGTCACGGTTGAGTTGGGCGAAGGCCTCGCGGCCGCGCGGCGTCAGCGACAGGACGCTTTGCCGGCCGTCGCTCTGGGAGGGCTTGCGGTCGAGCAGGCCGCGCACCTGGAAGCGCCGCAGCATCCGGCTGAGATAGCCCGGATCGAGCCCCAGTTCCTTGCCGAGCTCGGTCGCGGTGGTTGTCGTGTGATGGGAAAGCTCATAGAGCACGCGGGCTTCGGTGAGGGAGAAGGGGCTCCGCAGCAGGTGCTCGTGCAGCAGGCCGATCTGCTTCGTGTAGAAGCGGTTGAAGCGCCGTACGGCGGCTACGCGCTGGGGGAAGGGGGTCGCGGCCATCGCGGCCAAGCTTCACGATATAGTTGACTTTGTCAAGTATTGGGGGGAGGTCAGGACATCGCTTCTGACGCGCGGTCGGTCCCCCGCTCGAGCGGGTAGCCTGCCTCCACCCAGGCGCCGATGCCGCCCAGCAGCACCGCCACTCGGCCCTCGTCGTACCCTCCCGCGATCAGCGTTCGCGCCGCACCGGCGCTTGAGCCCTCATCCTGTCACGCGCAATACAGGATGAGCACCCGATCAGGCGGTACGGCGCTCGTGGGCACCTGGCCCTGAGTCGCCTCGATCACCGCAAGCGGCAGTGACACGGCTCCGGCAGCGTGGCTCTGCTCATACAGCCGACGACCCCGCACATCCACGAGCACGCCGCGTCCCGCGTCCAGCAGGGCGCGCGCCTCCGACACCGAGATCCGCCGGACCGCGGTCGTGTCCTCGCTCATATGCACCCGTAACCTCGGCGGCGGGGAAAAGGTTCGACGGGGGGCCGGGAACCCGGTGGCGATCTGATTCATTACTGAACTGTCCCGCTTCCGGGACTACGGCATTTCGTGAACCTCGTCTCTCGGAGGAAAGCCATGTTGACCCGTTCCATCTCCCTCGTCGCCGCGGTCGTCGTCGCGGCCCTCACACCGGCGGTGCTCCACGCACAGGTAGCCGCACCCCCTCGGCCCGCAACGCTGCAGGCCGTGCCCCGCCCCACCTATGACCGCGTCACCCTGGGCGGTGGGTTCGGGGGCCTGTCGGGCGCCGCCCATCTCGACCAGGCCAGCACCGCCGACTGGCGGCTCGGCTGGATCGGCTCGGTCGACGCGACCGCGTGGCTGCACCAGTACGTGGGCATTCGCGCCAGCGGCAGCTGGGCGCAGGACAGCATCCGCGGCGCCACGCTCCCTGGGCGCGGCAAGTTCAACAAGTTCACCTACGACGCCGACCTCGTGCTGCGCTATCCCACCGGCGCCGGCTCGGGCACGGTGATCCCCTATCTCGTCGGCGGCGCCGGCGCCATCAGCGTCCATCAGCTTGGGGCCGACAGCACCTGGACCAAGTTCGCCGGCAACTTCGGCGCGGGGCTCGAGTATCGGTTCGGGCGCCTCGGCATCCGCGCGGAAGGCCGCGACTACGTGTACAAGTTCGACCGCTACGGGTTCGACAAGACGCAGCACGACATCGCCTGGCAAGGCGGCGTCACGCTGTCGTTCTGAAGCGGCATCATCCTGGCCGGCGCGGAAATCGCGCCGGCCAGTCCTTGTTTACCAAACCGTCACATCGCAGTCGCGGGCAAGTGAGCGCCCCGGAGCAGCATCAGCCAGCCGGGTAGTCCGGCCCCACCCAAACGGGGGAGCCCAGCCTGGCTGGAGGAAGTCGCGGGAACTTTGCAGACACATCGTTCATTCCTGCACTATCGGCTCGTCAGTCATTCACCTCCACCGACGGGTACAGAGATGAAACGTTTGATCAGGCCAGCCACGTGGACCGCCGCGATCGCGGTCGCGCTCGTCCTTCTTGGTGCAGCGGCGGCGCGCCGGCGCTCTCCTGGGGCGAGCGCAACTCCGCCCCCTCCGGAAGTATCGGTCGTCACCGTCGTCCCCGAGACCATCGCCGCGCGCTACGAGTACGTGGGGCAGGCGGAGGCGTCGCGCCGGGTCGAGGTGCGCGCGCTCGTCACGGGCGTCATCGTGGCGCGACCCTACATCGAGGGCACCGACGTCGCGGCGGGCACGCTGCTCTTCCGGGTCGACCCCACGACGTACGATGCCGCCTACCGCAGCGCCCAGGCGAGGCTCGCCAACGCGGACCGCACCCTGGCGCGCTTGAAGTCGCTCCTCGCCGCACGCGCAGTCGCGCAAAAAGACGTGGACGACGCGCAGCAGGCGTTCGATCAGGCACAGGCGGCGGTGGACCAGACCAAGAAGGACTATGAGGACACGTTCGTGCGCGCCGAGATCCCGGGGCGCGCGGGGCGCGCGCTGCTGCAGCTCGGCGCGCGGGTCACCGGGCCGGGGGACCTCCTGACGACGGTGGAGCAGGTGGATCCCATCTACGTGAACTTCAGTCCGTCCGACCAGGACGTGCTGCGCTGGCGGCGCGACGTCAAAGACGGGCGGCTCGTCATGCCCAAGGGCCCGCTGGCGGTGCAGGTCACTCTGGCGGACGGCACCGTATATCCGGAGACGGGCACGCTGAACTTCACCGACCTTGCGCTGCAGCCTGTAACGGGCACCCAGGAGCTCCGCGCCGAGCTCAAGAACCCGCAACACCTCTTGCTCCCTGGCCAGTTCGTGCGGGTGAGGCTCCTCGGGCTGACGCACCCCGGCGCGATCCTGGTGCCACAGCGGGCGGTGCAGCAGGGGCTCGGTGGGGCGTTTGTGTACGTGCTGGACGCCGGCGACAAGGTAGCAACGCGGGACGTGATCGCGACGGCGTGGGACGGCGGCTCGTGGCTGATCGCGCAGGGGCTCGCGGCCGGCGACCGCGTCGTCGTTGACGGCCTGCAGCAGGTCGCCCCCGGATCACCGGTCCGAGCCGTCGCGTACCAGCCTGCGGCCGAGAGCGGTGCGGCTCGGAGCACGCCGTGAGCGACACGCCGCAAATCCGCAACGTCTTCATCCGTCGCCCGATTTTCTCGGGCGTCATCTCGATCGTCATCGTGCTGCTGGGGCTGTTCGCGCTCCGCACGCTCCCGGTGAACAGCTACCCGGCGCTCACTCCGCCGGAGATCCAGGTGCAGGCGGTGTACCCGGGCGCGACCGCGCAGGACGTCGCCGCTGCCGTTGCCGCGCCGATCGAGCAGCAGCTCTCGGGGCTCGACGGCTTGCTCTACTTCAAGTCGTCGAACTCGAGCGCCGGCGTCATGAACCTGTCGGTCTACTTCGACATCTCGCGGAACCCCGACCTCGCCGCGGTGGACGTGCAGAACCAGATCGCCCTCGCCGAGCCGCAGCTGCCCCAGGAGGTCGTGCGCAACGGGATCACGGTGCAGAAGCGCCAGACGAGCATCCTCGTGGTTGGCGCGCTCACCGCGGACGACCCGCGCTTCGACGCCGAATACCTGAGCAACTACTCGAAGATCTACGTCCAGGACGAACTCAAGCGCATTCCCGGCGTGGGCGACGCGCAGACGGTCGGCCAGCTCGAGTTCTCGATGCTCTTGAGCCTCGACCCCGACCGCATGGCGCAGCTCGGGTTGACGGTGTCGGACGTCGCCGCCGCCGTCCAGGAGCAAAACGCCACGAACCCGGCCGGACGCATCGGGCGGGAGCCCTCGCCGCCGGGCACCCAGCTCACGATCCCCGTGGTCACGGCGGGCCGGCTCACGGACCCCGCCGAATTCGGGCGGATCATCGTGCGGGGGCGGCCGGACGGCTCGCTGGTGCGCGTCAACGACATCGGCGAGGTCCGGTTGGGGGCCCGCAACTATGACGTCGTGGGGCGGCTCGACGGCAAGCCCACGGCCCTGTTCCTCGTCTTCCTGCGACCGGGAGCGAACGCGCTCCAGGTCAAGCAGGCGGTGCTGCGGCGCATGGGCGAGCTGGCCAAGAGCTTTCCCGCCGGCGTCCAGTGGTCGGTGCCGTTCGACACGACCCCCTACATCACCGCCTCCATTCACGAGGTCGTGAAGACCCTGTTCGAGGCCATGCTGCTCGTGACCTTGGTGGTCTTCGTTTTCCTGCAGAGCTGGCGGGCGACGCTCATCCCCGTCCTCGCCGTGCCCGTCTCCGTCATCGGCGCCTTCTTCGGCATGCAGGTGCTCGGCTTCTCGATCAACCTCCTCACGCTGTTCGGCCTGGTGCTGGCGATCGGCATCGTGGTGGACGACGCGATCGTCGTGATCGAGAACGTGGAGCGGATCATGGCGAGCGAGGGCGTGTCGCCCGCGGTGGCCGCGGACCGGGCCATGCGCCAGGTGAGCAGGGCCCTGATCGCGATCGTGCTCGTGCTGTGCTCCGTCTTCGTCCCCGTGGCCTTCCTGGGGGGCATCACGGGCCTCATGTACCGGCAGTTCGCCATCACGATCGCGATCGCGGTCGTCCTCTCGGGGATCGTGGCGTTGACGCTCACTCCGGCGTTGTGCGCCGTGCTGCTCAAGCCCACCGACCCCGGACGCAAGTCCGGGGTGGGCCTGAGCCGGTTCTTCACCCGCTTCAACGCTGGCTTCCGCGCGGCCACGGAGCGCTACCTCGGCGCTGCGGGTCGCGTGATCGACCGCCCCCGCACGTTCTTCGCCGCCTTTGGGGTCGTGGTCGCGCTGCTCTTCGTGCTGGTGCGCAGCCTTCCCAGCGGGTTCATCCCCAGCGAAGACAAAGGCTACTTCGCGATGCTCGTGGCGCTGCCGGACGACGCCTCACGCCAGCGGACCGAAGGTGTCGTCGGCGGGATCGAAGGCTTCCTCAAGCAGCAGCCGGCCGTCAATCACGTCGTCGCGCTCGTCGGGCTGGACTTCATCCAGAACGCCAACCAGACGAACGCCGCGATCATCTTCGTCAACATGAAGCCCTGGGACCAGCGCACGTCCCGGAAGGACCAGATCAACGCGGTGCTCGGCGCCGTGAACGGCTATCTGTTCGGCATGCGGAACGCGCGGGGGTTCGCCTTCAATCTCCCGGAGATCATCGGCCTGGGCACGACCGCGGGCCTCGAGATGAACCTGCAGGATCGGGGGGTGAACGACGTGCAGCGGTTCGCCGGGTTCGTCAATGATTTCACGCGTGAGGCGAACGGGCGCCCGGAGCTGCGTGGCGTGTACTCGACTCTTCGGGTGAACACGCCACAACTCTACGTCCAGGTGGACCGGGAGAAGGCCAAGGCGTTGGGGATCTCCCTCACGGACCTGTTCCAGACCCTACAGGCGTTTCTCTCAACGCTCTACATCAACGACTTCAACCTGTACGGCAAGACGTACCGGGTGCAGGCGGAGGCACAGCCCAAGTTCCGCCAGACACCGGAGGACATCGGCCGACTCTACGTGCGCGGCCCCAATCAGCACATGGTGCCGGTCTCCGCGCTCACGCACACCCAGTTCCAGGCCGGGCCGAGCGTCCTGACTCGCTTCAACGGCTTTACGTCGGCGCTCGTGATCGGCGCTCCCGCCCCGGGCAAGAGCTCCGGCCAGATGCTCGACGCGGTCGAGCGGCTCGTGCAGGAGAAGTACGCCGGCCAGGGCGTGGGCTACGCCTTCAGCGGCCAGTCCTACCAGGAGCGGGCCTCGGGCGGCCAGGGGGGCCTGGTGTTCGCGCTCGGGCTCGTGATGGTGTTCCTGGTGCTCGCGGCGCAGTACGAGAGCTGGTCGATCCCGTTCGCGGTGCTGCTGGCCGTGCCGTTCGGCACGTTGGGCGCGCTGCTCGGCGTGTGGCTGCGTGGCATGCCGAACGACGTCTATGTGCAGATCGGCCTCATTGTCGTGGTTGGCCTCGCGGCGAAGAATGCGATCCTGATCGTCGAGTTCGCGAACGAGCTGCGTGCCCAGGGGCGCTCCATCCGGGAGGCGGCGCTCGAGGCGGGCCGCGAGCGGCTGCGGCCGATTCTCATGACCTCGTTCGCATTCATTCTGGGCGTCGCGCCGCTCCTGGCGTCGAGCGGCGCCGGCGCGGCGAGCCGCCACTCGATCGGCACGGGCGTGTTCTTCGGGATGCTCGTCGCGACCACCGTCGGGATCTTCTTCATCCCGCTGTTCTTCACGGTGATCCGCGCCCTGAGCGAGCGGGGTCTGGCGCGACCGCTGCGCGAATCCGCGGCCGCGCGGCAGGTCGCTCCTGCTCCGGCGACGGGCGACTGAGATGCGCACCCTCACCTCATTCGCCCTGGTCGCGCTGATGGCCGCCTGCGCGGCGGGTCCGGGCTACCGCCGGCCCGGGCTCGGCATGCCCGCCGGCTGGCGGCGGACGGCTGCGTCGCAGGACTCGCTGCGCCCGTTCTACGACTCCCTGCGGACCAGCCGCGACACGCTGCTGCCGCCCGGCGCCGACACCGCCCGCGTGCCGTTCGCACACGACACCGCGCTGGGGGGCGCGAGCGGCGACACGGCCGTCGCGCTCAAGTGGCTCGACCTGGTGCAGGATTCGGTGCTGCGGCAGCTCGTGGACACGGCTCTCCAGGACAACCGCGACGTGCGGACCGCCGTCGCGGCGATCGACGAATTCCGCGCGCAGTACCGCGCCACGCGCGGTGCGCTGCTGCCCGAGCTCACCGGCAACGGGGAGGCGGGGCGGAACGAGCTCGTCTTCGGCACCTTCGGGGCGCAGACGTTCGACGTGTACCGGGCCACGGCCGACCTGAGCTGGGAGCTCGATCTGTTGGGTCGGGTGCGCCGCTCCACCCAGGCCGGCCGCGCCGACCTGGCCGTGCGCCAGGAGGACCGGCGCGCGCTCGAGCTGTCGCTGATCAGCGACGTGGCGACGGGCTACGTCGACCTGCGGGAGGCGGACCGCAATCTCGAGATCGCACGGCGCACCCTGACCTCGCGGCAGCTGACGCTGGCGCTCGCCCGGCAGCGGCTCGATCAGGGGCTGATCTCGGAGCTCGACGTGCGGCAGTTCGAGGCCGAGGTCGCGAGCCCGGCGGCGAGCGTCGCCGACTTCGAGCGGCAGGTCGCGCAGCAGGAAAACGCGCTCAGCGTGCTCGTCGGCCGCAACCCCGGGGCGATCGCGCGGGGCCGCTCGCTCACGGAGCTGGCGGCGCGGATCCCGGTCCCCGCCGGGGTGCCGTCCGCGCTACTCGAGCACCGCCCGGACGTCCGCGGTGCGGAGGCGGCCCTGCGCGCCGCCACGGCACGGATCGGCGTGGCGGAAGCGGCCCGGCTCCCTACCTTCGTCATCAGTGGCCAGTACGGCACGCAGAGCACCGAGTTCTCGAAGTGGTTCGGGTCGGGCACGAAGATCTGGCAGGCCTTCGCGGGGGTGTCGGTCCCGCTCTTCACGCAGGGCCGGCCGGGGGGCGAGGAGGTCAACGTGGCGCGGGCACGCGCCGAGCAGGCGCGTTCGCAATACGAGCAGACCGTGCTCGTGGCGGTGCGCGAGGTAGAGGATGCGCTCGTTGGGCTGCGCACGGCCCAGGACCGGGCCGCCGCGCAGCAGCGCCAGGTTGTCGCCTTGCGCCGCGCGCTGGAGCTGGCGAACATGCGCTACCAGAACGGCGTGTCGAGCTACCTCGACGTGCTCGACGCGCAGCGCGGCCTCTTCAGCGCCGAGCTGTCGCTCACCCAGGCGGAGCGGGACCAGCTCGTCGCGGCCGTGCAGCTGTACAAGGCGGTGGGCGCCGGCTGGCCCAGGTCAACCTGAGACCAAGCGGACTGACGCAACCTCAGAGCGAAAGGTGATACCATGCGCTACCTCGCCCTCGTGGGCCGCCTCCTGTACTCGGTCATCTTCCTGGTCAGCGGCCCCTTCCACTTCACCGCGCAATACGCGGGCTACGCGGCGCAGGCGGGCGTGCCCGCGGCGAGCGTGCTCGTCCCTCTCGCCGGTGTGATCTCACTGGCGGGGGCGTTGAGCGTCCTGCTCGGGTACCGCGCCAAGATCGGCGCGTGGCTCCTGGTAGTATTTCTCGTCCCCGTCACGCTGGCGATGCACAACTTCTGGGCGGTGAAGGACCCGATGATGGCACAGATGCAGCAGGCCCACTTCATGAAGAACGTGGCGCTGCTGGGCGCCGCGCTCCTCATTGCGTACTTCGGGGCGGGGCCGGTGAGCCTCGACGCGCGTCAGGCTCGCGCGACGGCGGCCGGGTACTAGCCCTTGCCCGCTGCGCGCAGGCGGCCGCGCCGCCCAGCGGCCGCAGAGCCTCTGGTGTTCTCCCTCCTGGGGACCGCGGGGGCAGTCGAGGCAAGGCTCGATGCGGCCGTGCGACCGCTCGGGCTGTCGCTCGCCAAGGCGGGCGTGCTCAGGTTTCTGGCCGAGGCGAAGCAGCCGCTGCTGCTGCACGAGCTGGCGGAGCACGAGGGGTGTGTGCGATCCAACATCACGCAGCTGGTCGACCGGCTCGAGAAGGACGGTCTGGTGCGCCGCCGCAGCGACGCAACCGACCACCGCAGCGTCCGGGCCGTGCTCACCCCGGCCGGCCGGCAGGCCTACGCCAAAGCGGTGCGGGCGCTCGCGCAGGAGCAGCGCGCGATTCTGAGCGCGCTCGACGAGGAGGACGCGGCGCGCTTGCGGAGCGCGTTGCAGGCCCTGGCGCGCTGACCGCCGCAAGAGCGGCCGCACGCGGATCGCGCCGGTAGCGCGGCCGCCCGTCGCGCTGCATACTTGCGCGATGCTCGCCGATCCCCTCAGTCGCCGCACCTTCCTTGCCGTCTCCTCGACCGCGTTGGGGGCGGCCTGGCTCGCGGCCGACCCCGCTCTGGTTCGCGCCGCGCTCGACCACGCGGCCCGCGCCGCCCGCTCCCCCCTCTCCCCCGGCTCCCCCGACCCGGTCCCCTGGGACGTGCTGACGCCAGACCAGGCCGCGGACCTCGACGCCATCGCCGCACAGATCTTTCCCACCGACGACACGCCGGGCGCACGTGAGGCCCGCGTCGTCACCTTCCTGGACCGCTCGCTCGGCACCTGGGCCGCCCAGCAGCGCGAGCCGCTGCTGCACGGTCTGGATGAGTTGAACGGTGAAGTGGAGCGACGCTGGCCGGGCACCCAGCGCTTCGCCAATCTCGCGCCGGAGCGCCAGCTCGAACTGCTGCGCGCGCAGGAACAGACGCCCTTCTTCCAGCAGATGCGCTTCGCCACGCTCGTGGGGATGTTCTCGCTGCCCCCCTACGGCGGCAACGCCGACAAGGCGGGCTGGCGGGTGATCGGCTTCGAGGACCGCTACGCCTGGCAGCCGCCGTTCGGCGACTACGACGCCGAGGCGGCGCGCGGCGGCCGGTAGCCATGCGACCGGCACGGCCGGCGGTCCGCTTCGACCCCAGGCGCACGGTGGACTTCGTCGTGGTCGGCTCGGGCGCGGCCGGCGGCATCATCGCCAAGGAGCTCGCGACCGCCGGGCTCACGGTCGTCGTGCTCGAGCAGGGGCCCCGCGTCGAGCCTCCGCAGTTCGAGCACGACGAAATCAAGACGCTGTTCCAGAGCGCCCTCCAGAACAACCCGGCCGGGTTCACGTTCCGCAGGACCGCATCGGAGACCGCGAAGCCGGGGCAGATACAGCTCCTCTACCACCGCCTCGTAGGCGGCGGAAGCGTGATGTTCACCGCCAACTACTGGCGCTTCCGCGAGATCGATTTCATCGAGAAGAGCCGCCTCGGTGCGATCTCCGGCACGGGCCTCGAAGACTGGCCGATCACCTACCGTGACCTCGAGCCATACTACACCAAGGCCGAGTGGGAGCTGGGCGTCTCCGGCGAGCCCGGGCCGTTCGACCCGCCGCGCACGCGGCCCTATCCCCTGCCGCCGCTCCCGGTGAAGTCGTCGGGCGTGCTGTTCGAGCGCGGCGCGCGCGCCCTGGGCCTGCACCCGCAGCCCGCGCCCCTCGCCATTCTCTCGCAGCCGTTCAACGGCCGGCCCGCATGCCAGCACTGCGGCTACTGTCTCGGCTTCGGGTGCGAGTTCCGCGCCAAGTCGTCCACGCTGTACACCGTCATCCCGATGGCCGAAGCCACCGGGCGGTGCGAGGTGCGGCCCAACAGCTACGTGCGGCGGATCGAGGTCGACAGGAAGGGCCGCGTGACCGGGGCGACGTACTTCGACGAGAACAAGAAGGAGCAGGTCCAGCGCGCCCGGGCCGTCGTGCTGTGCTGCAACGGCTCGGAGACCCCGCGGCTGCTCCTGTTGTCGGCATCGAGCCGCTTCCCGAACGGGCTGGCGAACTCGAGCGGCGTTGTCGGCAAGTATCTGATGTTCAACGGCTACTCGAGCTCGAGCGGCGTGTTCGAGCGCCCCCTGAACGAGTTCAAGAGCGTGACGGCGACGCGGGTGCTGTACGACTTCTACGAGAGCGACCCCAAGCGAGGCTTCTACGGCGGCGGCGCGCCCGACGCGCGCTCCTTCGCCTACCCGACGATCTTCGCTTTGGGCGGGCTGCCGCACGACGCGCCCTCGTGGGGCGCGGGGTACAAGCGCATTCTGCGGGACTACTACACGCGCACCATGAACGTGGACGGCCACTCGACCTCGCTGCCGCTCGAGACGAATACCATCTCGCTCGATCCCGACATGAAGGACGCGTGGGGGCTGCCCGCGATGCGGGTCACCTACAAGGACCACGCCGACGACCTCGCGATGATGCGCTTCCTGCAGGACAGGGCGATCGAGATTCTCGAGGCCGCGGGCGCCCGCCGGACGTGGCGGCAGCCGGTGCAGGAGACGAACCTCGCGGCCCACCTCTTGGGTACGTGCCGCATGGGCGACGACCCGCGGACCTCGGTCGTGGACCGCTATCACCGCGCGCACGACGTGCGGAATCTCTTCATCTGCGACGGCTCGAGCCTCATCACCGGTGGCCGGGGCCAGCCCACGGCGACGATCCAGGCCCTGGCCTACCGGGCCGGCGAGCACATCGCCGCGTTCGCGCGGCGGGGCGAGATCTGAGCCGGCGCGGGATGACGCCTGCCGCTGCCCGAGTCCTGGTGATCGACGATGACGCGATGCTCCGAAGTGCCGTGCGGCGAACCCTGGAGCGGGCCGGCTACGCGGTGCTGGAAGCGGGCGACGGTGAGGCCGGACTCCAGCTGCACCAAGAGCAAGGCGCCGACGTCGTCATCGTGGACATCTTCATGCCCGAGCGGGACGGGCTCGAGTTGATCCGCGAATTGCGGGTCGTGTCGCCCGGGGCGAAGATCATCGCGATTTCGGGGGGCGGCCGCAGCGGCAAGACCGACCTCCTGAAGGACGCGGCGGTGTTCGGCGCGGCGCGCATCCTGCTGAAGCCGTTTGAAACCACCGAGCTGCTCGCGGCGGTTCGCGAGCTGCTGCAGCAAGATCCGGCCCGTTAGGCCGGTCGGCGCGCGACCGCATCGCGCTGCGTCAGCACGACGCCCGCGACGAACAGGAGCAACATCGTCCATACCACGACGCTGTAGCCGCCGAGGTAGTAGTAGGCATCTCTGCCGACCAGGTCTCTCCCACTCAGCCCGCTGACCCCGATCAAACCCCACAGACCGATCAGTGCGATCCGCAGCGGCGCGGGCAGAACCGCCGGCCGGAGCAGCAGGAACGTGTAGAACACGAATAGCAGCGTCACGAGGTGGGCCTTCCAGGTGATGGGCGACAGCAGATGGCTGATCAGGAACACCGTGCTGAACTCGAGCGCGGTGGCAGCGACGCCACGTGCTCGCAGGAGACCGAGGTTGACGAGGAAGAGGAGCAGCAGGAACGCGGCGCCAGCCTGATAGGTTAGCGCGGCGGCCCGTTCGGATGCCGGAAGGTAGACGTACTGCAAGTGCTCAGGAGTCTCCGCCGGTCGCATCATCCGGTAGACCAGGGCGCCCAAGTTCTGGACCCGCTGGTCCGTCAACACTTGCCCGTGCTGGAATCCTTCGAGGAACGAGTGGTAGTACTCGGCCAGCTCGGCGGCGCCGGTAGCGGGCCCGCGCATGACGAGCGGCGCGACGACGCAGGCAATCGCCAGGGGCGGCACCGCCAGCGCGGCGCGAGGCCGTCCCCGCAGCATCAGCCAGATCAGGAAGAACACGGGGGTGATCTTGAGGGCGGTCGCGGCCACGAAGTAGCCGGCGGCGCGGACGTCCAGCGCACGCAGATGCGCATCGATGCCCAGCAGGATCAGCACGAAAATCACCTCGTTCACCTGCACGTGGTTGAGATTCTCGAGGTGGAACACCAAGGACAGCACCACGGCGAGAACGAGCGGCAGCGCCCCCGCGGCCTGATGGGGGGGCGTCCGCGCGACGATCCTCTTCGTCAGGTAGGTGGCGACGCCAAGCAACAGGAGATTGATGACGGACAAGACCTCCGCGGCGAGCCGCAGCGGGAAGATGGCGAGAACCTGGAACACCATCGCCGCGAACGGCGGGTAGATGAACCTGCGCGCCCCCGGAAGATCGCCGTGGTAGAGCGGAGCACCGGTCGCGAAGTTGCGCCCCGCCTGCCAGAAGACGTGGAAGTCGCCGCCCACCCCTTCCCGCTCCCCGCGCGCGATGGCGACTGCCACCGCGACGACGCACAGGCCCGCCGCGAAGGCAACCGGACCAGCGCTCCAGCGCCGCCCGCCGAACCCGAGGAGGGAGTTTGCGGCCACGGGGCCTCAATGTCACGCGGCCATCCCCGGGCGGCTAGTGCGACGGCGCGCGGCGGCCGGGGGCCCGGGGGTCTTGCCACCCGGGACCGGATGATGCATGGTGGATTCCGGGCGGCGGTCCACGCCCAACCTCATCGATCCTCCCCCAGCGAGGGTCCCCGTGAGGCAAAGGGGGGCAGACTCCCGGATCGGCATCGAGCAAGCCTTTGGGTCGCCGCGGGGTGACGCTGCTGGGGGGTGTACGCCTGTGGCCTGACCAAAGGACGGACACGATGCCGACCAACAAGGATTTCAAGCGCCTCGTTCGCGCTCGCATGCGGAAGACGGGCGAAGCGTATACCACCGCCCGCGCACAGCTCCTCAACAAGAAGCACGCTCCGGCCCCCGCCCCGGCCCCCGCCACCCTCGCGACCGCGGCGGACTATGCCACGCTCGCGGGTCGGAGCGATGCCGCCGTGAAGGCGCAGACCGGCTGCACGTGGGAGCGCTGGGTCAAAGCGCTCGATCGCGTCGCGGCGCATACCTGGCCGCACCGGCGGATCGCCCAGTACGTGCACGAGAAGTACAAGGTCCCGGGGTGGTGGGCGCAGACGGTCACCGTGGGGTACGAACGCATCAAGGGCCTGCGTGCCATCGGCCAGCGTCGCGACGGCGCGTTCGAGGCGACCAAGAGCAAGGTGTTCGCTGTGCCGCTGGCCCGGCTATATCGGGCGTTCAGCGACACGCGCACGCGGGCGCGCTGGTTGCCGAACGTGGACCTCACGGTCCGTACCGCGACGCGCAACAAGTCCATGCGGATCACCTGGCCGGACAACACGTCGGTCCAGCTCGGCTTCACCCGCAAGGGCGTGTCAAAAGCCCAAGTCCAGATCCAGCACGGGAAGCTCCCGGACAGGGCGGCGTCCACCCGGACGAAGCAGTACTGGGCCGAGCGGCTCGATGCGCTCGGGAACGTGCTGGCGTAGGGAGGGTTGAGGCTCACCCGGAGCGACCTGGCTTGCGGGCGGTGTCGGAAAGTGAATCTTGCTGTATTCCTCCCAGGACATCGCCCGTGAGCCAGTGGGAAGCAATCATCTCGCGCCAGCTGCGCGCGCTGCACCTCGGCAGCATCAGGAGCAACATCCTGGTGTTCGCGGTGCTGGCGACGCTGACTCCGACGCTCGTGACGAGCCTCGTGTCCTACCGGCAGAACCGTCAGTTGCTCACCGAGCAAATCGCCGGCGAGCTGCGCAGCGCGAGCTCCGAGGCAGCCCGGGAGCTGGACCTGTGGCTGAACGGGCGACTGGACGACTTGCGAGCGGCGGCGAGCTCCTACGTCACCTCCGAGAACCTGGCCAAGATCCAGGGAAGAGAAGAAGTCCAAGCGCTCGGCCGTCTCCGCGATTATCTCAACTCGGTCCGCCAGCGCTTGCCGGACCACGAGGCGCTGGTGCTCATCGACCCGGGCGGGCGGGTGGTGGCGAGCAGCAGCGGCCGTGTGGGCGGCGTGCGGCTCCCCCCGGACGGGGCGAGCCGCCTGCGGACGAGCGACGCGCTCGTGGGCGACGCGTATTGGGACGGGGCGCTCGGTAAGCCCGCGATCGTGCTGGCCGTACCGATCCGCCAGGCGGATGGCCGGTTCCTCGGCGCCTTCACTGCGAAGCTCAATCTGCGCGCGGTCGCCGAGCTGCTGCTGCGGCTCGCTCCAGACGACCCCCAGGACGTCTATCTGATCACGGACCAGGGCAAACTGATCATCAGGTCCCGACTCGCCTCCGCAGATCTGATGCGGACGAGACTTCCGGAGACGACGACGCGAGCGCTCCTGGATCGGGAGGGCCAGATCGTGATGTACAAGCGGGCGGATGGACGGGAGGTCGTCGGGGCCCTGCGGCGGGTGCCCCGGCTCGGCTGGGCAGCGGTAGCCGAGCTGCCCCAGGCCGCGGCGCTCCGCGAGGTCGGCCGGCTGCGGAACGCCACGGCGTTGATGATCGCCGCCCTGCTCGCGGCGGTCGGGGTGATGGCCTACGTGCTGGGACGCCTCATCGTGCGCCCGCTCGAGCGCCTCACCGCGGCCGCGACGAAGGTGGCCGGCGGAGATCTCTCGGTCGATCTCCCGGCGGGCGGAGCCGGGGAGATAGGGTACTTGACGCACGTGTTCAACACCCTGGTGGCCCGCCTGCGGGAGCGGGAAAGCCAGGCGGAGCTGGAGCGGCTCTCCGTCACGGACGCCCTCACCGGCCTCTACAACCGGCGCTACCTTATGGGGACGCTGGCGAGCGAGGCACAGCGGTCGCGGCGCCTGCGGCGCCCGTTCTCGGTGCTGTTGGCGGACGTCGATCACTTCAAGCAATACAACGACACGCAGGGCCACCCTGCGGGGGACGCCGCCCTCACGAAGATCGCGGACATCCTGCGGAAACAGACGCGCGCGGTGGACTGCGTGGCGCGGTACGGGGGAGAGGAGTTCCTGATCGTGCTGCTCGAGACGACAGTCGCAACGGCCGCCCTCGTGGCCGAGCGCATCCGGGCCCGCGTGGCGAGCGAGGAGTTCGCCGGCGGGAGGATGACGCTGAGCGTCGGCGTGGCGGAGTGTCCGAGCCATGGCGACACGCCGGAGACGCTCATCGCGAGCGCCGACGCCGCGCTGTACGAGGCGAAGGGCGCGGGGCGCGACCGCGTGGTGGCCGCCGGCGGGAAGCAGCAGCCCGAGAAAGAGAAGAGACGGCGCAAGGGAGAGGCTTGACGGAGCGTGGTCACACTGACCGTCAACGGCAAGGCGCACACGGTGGACGTACCGCCGGACATGCCCCTGCTCTGGGTGCTGCGCGACGTCATCGGACTGACCGGCACTAAGTTCGGCTGCGGCGTAGCGCTGTGCGGAGCGTGCACGGTGCACCTGGATGGCCGGCCGATCCGCTCCTGCGTCACGCCGGTGGCCGCGGTCGTCGGCAAGACGATCACGACCATCGAGGCCGTGGCCGCAACGCCGAGCGGCCGCAAGGTGCAGCAGGCCTGGCTCGATCTCGAGGTCGTCCAATGCGGCTACTGCCAGTCTGGCCAGATCATGGCCGCCGCCGCCCTGCTCGCGACCAAGCCGCATCCCACGGACGCCGACATCGACGCGGCGATGGCGGGTAACATCTGTCGCTGCGGCACCTACCCACGCATCCGCGCCGCGATCAAGCAGGCCGCGCTCTCCAAGGGGGCCTGACCGTGCACCCCGTCTCCCGCCGGACGTTCCTCGAGACCAGCGCCGCGGTCGGAGGCGGGCTGCTGCTCGGCTTCACCCTGCCCCCGCTCCAGAGGAATGAGCCGTTTGCGCCCAACGCGTTCGTCCGGATCGACCGCGACGGCCGCGTGACGCTCATCATGCACAAGGTGGAAATGGGCCAAGGGACGTACACCTCCATGCCGATGCTGCTCGCCGAGGAGCTGGACGTGGAGCTGAGCCAGGTCCACCTCGAGCATGCGCCGCCCGACGACGCGCGCTATGCCGAACCCCTCTTTGGCGTGCAGGAGACGGGGGGCTCGACGTCGGTGCGCGGCAACTGGGAGCCGCTCCGCCGCGCCGGGGCCACGGCGCGCGCCCTGCTGGTCACCGCCGCGGCCCAGACGTGGAAGGTCGACCCCAGCTCCTGCCACGCCGCGCAGGGCCAGGTGATCCATGGTCCGACCGGCCGCAGCCTCGGCTACGGCGCCCTGGTCGCCCAGGCCGCCGCACTGCCGGTGCCTGGCCACGTGACGCTCAAGGACCCGAAGGACTTCCAGCTGATCGGCACGCCCGCGAAGCGGCTCGACGCCCCCGAGAAGGTCAACGGCACGGCGCAGTTCGGCATCGACGTCACGGTCCCCGGCATGAAGGTCGCCACGCTGGCGGCGTGTCCGGTGTTCGGCGGCAAGCTCGCCTCGGTCGACGCCACCAAAGCGAAGGCGATCAAGGGCGTGCAGCAGGTGGTGCGCCTGGACGACGCGGTGGCCGTGGTCGCCGACCACATGTGGGCCGCGAAGCAGGGCCTCGCCGCACTCGACATCCGGTGGGACGAGGGGCCGAACGCGAAGCTCAGCACCGCGGACATCGTGCGGCAGCTGGCAGCGGCGTCGGAGCAGCCGGGTGTCGTCGCGCGCAACGAGGGCAATGCCCCCAAGGCCATGGCGGGCGCCGCCCGGAAGGTCGAGGCGGTCTACGAGGTGCCGTTCCTCGCGCACGCGACCATGGAGCCCGTGAACTGCACCGTCCACGTGCGCCCGGACGGCTGCGATATCTGGGTGGGGACGCAGGTGCCGACATTCACCCAGACCGCGGCCGCGAAGCTGACCGGTGTGCCACGGGACAAAGTCTACGTGCATAACCATCTCCTTGGGGGAGGCTTCGGACGGCGGCTGGAGGTGGACTTCATCATCCGCGCGGTGCAAATCGCGCAGCAGGTCGCGAGCCCGGTGAAGGTGGTGTGGACCCGCGAAGAAGACATCCAGCACGACATGTACCGGCCGTACTACTACGATCGGATCGCCGCCGGTCTGGACGAGCACGGGATGCCGATCGCCTGGACCCACCGCATCGCGGGTTCCTCGATCATGGGCCGGGTGATCAACCAGCTGTTCCCCAAGACGCTGCGGGTGATGCGGGCGGCCGGCCTGCATCAACTCGCCGCGATGGTCAGGGGGCTGGATGTCGACGCCGTGGAAGGCGCGGCCGAGCCGCCCTACGCCCTTCCCAACATCCGGGTGGAGTACGTTCGTCAGGAGCCGCCGGGGGTGCCCACCGCGTTCTGGCGCGGCGTCGGGCCCACGCACAACATCTTCGTCGTCGAGAGCTTCATGAGCGAACTCGCCGCGGCGGCAAGGCGGGACCCCGTGGAATACCGTCTGGCGCTCCTGGGCGAGTCGCCCCGCGCCCGCGCGGTGCTGGAGCTGGCGGCGCAGCAGGCCAGCTGGGGTCAGCCACTGCCGGCGGGGCACGGGCGCGGAGTCTCGTTACTGCACGCGTTCGGGAGCTACATCGCCCAGGTCGCCGAGGTGTCGGTCTCGAAGGCGGGCGACGTGCGTGTCCACCGCGTGGTCTGCGCTGTGGATTGCGGCACCATCGTGAACCCGGACACGGTGAAGGCGCAGATGGAGAGCGGGATCATCTTCGGAATCACGGCCGCCTTGTTCGGCGAGATCACGATCAAGGACGGCCGCGTCGAGCAGTCCAACTTCAACAACTACCGGATGCTGCGCATCAACGAGGCGCCCCTCGTCGACGTCCATCTGATCAAGAGCACCGAGGCGCCGGGAGGCATCGGCGAGCCGGGGACGTCGGCCGTCATGCCCGCCGTGGCCAACGCCATCTTCGAGGCGACCGGCAGGCGGATCCGCAAGCTGCCGGTGAAGGACCAACTGCGCTAAGGCTTGATCTTCGCCGCCTCGGCGTGCGCTTCCACGAACCACAGCCACTTGTCCACGCCGCGCGAGATCTCGGTGCAGATGTCCGCGCTGTCGCTGTCGTCGAGGTCGCCCGTCTCGTCGATCGCCCGCCGGATGCGCGTGCCGAAGCTGGCGAGCGCGTTCGAGACCGCCCACACATGCTCCTCGCCGGTCGCGATCGTCGGCGGGTACTCCGGCAGCTCGGAGCGCTCGGCCACGATCCGCGCGGTGCCCTCGGCGATGCCGCCGAGCTGCACCACGCGCTCGGCGAGGAGATCCACGTACTCCTCCACGGCTTCGTCGATTTCGTCGAACAGCTTGTGCAGCGCGATGAACTGGGGGCCCTTCACGTTCCAGTGCGCCTGCTTCATCTGCGTCTGCAGGTCGATGGCGTCGGCCAGCCGCTCGTTGAGCAGGTCGATCACCTGCGCGCGCGCCGATTCCGGAAGATCGTTCAGGGTCTCATAGGTCGTACCGGCCATCCTCGAACTCCTTTCAGTCTGTGGTCGCTGTGTCGCTCAGCGATGCTTGATGAACGAGCCGTCCTGCAGCTCGGCGTAGGCGCGCCGCAGCTCCGCCTCGGTGTTCATCACGATCGGCCCGCGCCAGGCGACGGGCTCCGCGATCGGCCGACCGGAAACGAGGAGGAACCGAATCCCGTCGTCCCCGGCTTGGACCGTGATCTCGTCACCCGTGTCGAAGAGGACGAGGGAGCGATTGCCGGTGAGCTCCGGAGTCCCGCTGGCGTCGCCCACCCATTCCGTGCGGACCGCACGGGGCGCCGACGCGTCACGGAAGCTCCCACTCCCCTCGAACACGTAGGCGAAGGCGTGACGCGACGACTCGACGGGCAGCGTCCTGCGCACCCGCGGCGGCACCCACACGTCCAGGTAGCGCGGGTCGGCGGCCACACCCTCCACGGGACCGGTCTTGCCCCAGAAGCTGCCGCAGATGACACGCACGCGCGTCCCGTCGTCGTCCACGACTTCCGGGATGTCGCGCCCCACGATGTCCTGGTACCGGGGATCGGTCATCTTGAGCGACGCGGGCAGGTTCGCCCACAGCTGGAAGCCGTGCATCCGGCCGCGCGCATCGCCCTGCGGCATCTCCTGATGGAGGATGCCGCTGCCCGCCGTCATCCACTGCACGTCTCCGGTGCCGAGTGTCCCACGGTTCCCCAGGCTGTCGCCGTGCTGCACGGCCCCGCTGAGGACGTAGGTGATCGTCTCGATCCCGCGATGGGGATGCCACGGGAATCCGGCGCGGTAGTCCCGCGGGTCGTCGTTGCGGAAGTCGTCCAACAGGAGGAAGGGATCGAACTCCTCGGTGTTCCCGAAGCCGAACGCCCGGCGCAGCTTCACGCCGGCACCCTCGATGGTGGGCTGGGACTGAAGGATCGACTTGATCGGCCGGATGGACATGGCGTCTCCCCAAGTTACGCGCTGGTAACGACGAGAGGAACCACGCCCGAGCCCCGCGGGTTCCCAGAGCGCTCGGACTACGTGATCACTCCGCGAGGGGGGCGGAGATCGCTCCCGCGAACTGGAGTGACCTCGTCCGGGATGGTGGAGACCCTAGCACGCGATCTCAAGCCCGGTTCTGGCTCGCCCGTGTCGCGGTGTAGAGGAGCTCGTCGGCCCCGGCTGCATGACCGTAGCAATCGTTCCCCTGCTTGAAATCATCGACGTCGCAGTAGGCCACGGTAAACGCCTTGCCGTAGCGCGCCGCTCGCCCGATCTCCCGCTCTGCGAGCTGGTAGAACGCACGCCGGTTCTTGGAGCCGTAATACGCTTGATGGCTTACAGTTGGCTGACTCCAATGAGGTGATGTACTGTATATGTCAAGTATCTCATCGCTCTTGGCAGAACTGCAAACAATAGTTAACTTCTTTCGGTCAAGCGTAGGTCTGCTCAAGGAGGAGTCCCGTGGATGTTTCGTTTGTGATTCGGCGTCGGCTGGACGAGTTCGGGCTGGAACAGCGCGACCTGGCCCAGGCCGCCCAAGTGACCGAGTCCTACATCTCCCAGTTGCTCACGGGGAAGCGAGCGCCCCCCGCGCCGAACCGCACCGACATCTACGACAAGATGGACAAGTTCTTGAAGCTTCCGACCGGGGAACTGGCGAGGCTGGCGGACCACCAGCGCAAGGAGCAGCTGAAGCGAGAGCTGGGGGACGAGCCCACGCCGTTGTTTCGGGAAGTTCGCGAGTTGATCCTCCGGAAATGCAAGCCCGACACGGCAAGACAAGTACGCGTGGTCTTCGAGAAGCAGCCGTTCGGAGAACTGGAACGCCTGGTCACCCAGAAGCTGCTGGATGTGGTCAAGGGACTGGCCCAACAAGAGTTGGAGAACGAAGCGTGGCTCCGGGCGGTGGCGGAGCTCGGCGGCCGCAGCTACGAGGAAATGCGCGTCATCGTGCTCGAGTTCCTCGATACGGACATCTTCCACGTATCCATTGAAAACTGTGTCTCATTCTTGGATCCGCTGATTGCGTCCTGGGAGATCGACCTCGCGACGTTTGCCTTGGAAATCGTCTTGAACGACAGACTGGTCTCCGGAAACGTGAAGAAGTTCGAGTTTGTCGAGCTGGAATCGGAACGGCCGTTCGTCGAAGAGCCGGGGCTCAAGGGGTTCCTTCGGGATCCGTCCCTCAGCGGCACGGCGACGGCGGAGGAAGTCGCGTTTCTCAAGCAGCTGAAGTTCAAGGGCAAGCGACCGACACCCCTCTACTATTACCGGGAGTTACAGAACCTCAGAGACCCGCTCCATTTTCGCGCCGCCTAGACTGGATAATGAGGAGTGACATGATCACCGAGCCTAACGACTTTCAGAGCCGACTGCGCGTCCTCCTGGGACTGCAGGGCGCGGTGCTCACGGACGAGGAGATGTCTCACACGGCGGATTGCTACGCCAAGTGCCCGGGAAAGGAGCACTGGGACGTGCGCGAGTACGCCCGGCGCACCGGGCTGGGCGCGCGCGAATACCGGGTGGTACGGGGCAGCAGCACTGAGGATGTGTACCGCAGCGCGGAGCGAGTCCGCGCGAACGCCGTAGGGTCGGCGCTCAACGAACTGGAGTCCCAAGACAGGTCGGGGGACGCCCCCAAACTCGTCCTTCCCGTAGAACCGTGACGCGACCCGCCGCATAAGACCTTCCAGATGTCGCTGTCTACCTCGATGGTGCCTCGTCCCATGGAGACATTCGCTCCTTGACGATCCGGCATCTTAGGGAGGAGAAAAAGGGGCGGTCTAGGGCCGCCCCCTTTCCCAGAACAGACCGCTGGCCCCGGCTGAGCCCAGGCGGTCCTAGTTGCGCGCCGCGATCTTGTGGCAGGTCGAGTTCGCAACCTCGTAGTTCAGAACCTCTGGCGTTCCCTCAATCACCTTCGCCAGACTCTTCAGCACTTCGGGATACGTATCGCGGCCGTACGCCTCCGCGTTCTCTTTCCGATCCCAGAGACTGATGGCGATCGCTTCGGCGCCGTCGGGGGCGACGAACGTGATCTCGTCCTTGAAGCCGTTCTGCTTGCGCAGCAAGGGCAGGACGTCTGTTTCCAGCGTCCGGGTGAACTCAGGGGCCGTATTGGCCTTGAGATGCAGCGTGACGTTGCGTGCGTACATTGTCGACTCCTTCGCAACCAACATGAACCTGCGTGACTACTGCTGCTTCTTAACTTCCCCAAGGCTACCCTGCTTTACTATCATTGTCAAGTCCAGTACTTGCTGAGGTTGCGTGCTTGACAAAGAAAGTACATTACGGCATCTTCGTAGCAGTTCGAAGGTCCGAGAGTCAACTGAAGTCAGACTCACAACAAGCCCAACGAGGACGATATGGTCGGCATCACGAAGAGGGATCCGATGGTGGATCTGCTGTATCAGCTGGAGCACCGGATGGGCCGGGTGTTCAACGGCGAGGCGTTGCGCGCGTTCGAGTGGCCCGTAGCCGAGGCCGCGACGACCGCCTGGCTGCCGCTGGTGGACATCTTCGAGGAGCCCGATGTCATCCGCCTCGTGGCGGAGATACCCGGGGTGAAGCCCGAGGATGTGAAGATCTCGGTAGAGTCCAACCTGCTGACGATCAAGGGCACAAAGGAGCAGGTGGCGGAGGAGAGGGCCGAGAAGGTCCATCGCTATGAGCGGACCTATGGCGCCTTCGAGCGGACGTTCAGGCTGTCGGCCTCGATCGATCCCAAAAAGATCAAGGCGACTTACAACCTCGGCGTGCTGACGATCACGCTGCCGAAGGCGGAGACAGCCAAGCCCCATCTGATCGAGGTGGAGGTCACGCCGCAGAAGGCGTTGAACGCATAACCGGGGTCTGTTTCGAGGAGGAGGGTGGCGGTTGTTCGCCCTCCTTCTCGCCCGGCGAGGCTACACGCTCACGGAGCACACGCACTTATGGAAGGCCTGCTCACACACATCGCCACGGCCGATTGTTTCGTCACTCTGCCTCACCCGGCGCTAGAGTGCGGGATCGTCACGGCGTGGTGGCAGTCTCAGGTGGAGGCGGACCCGGCCAAGTTGCCGCTCGCCGGCTCACCTCAAGGGGGCTAGAACATGGTCGACATTCACTGCCACGGCTGCGGCGGCTTCATAAGCAACCCGGCGCCCATATCGTATCGGCTCCCTCAGAGCCGAGCACTGCCGGCAGCACCCCACAGCGGCTTGTGTACGTGCACGCCGCCAATCGTCTACGGGCCGCCGCCGGGGTACCTATCGTCGCCCGGCATGCCGATTCCCGATTACCGCAGCACCTGACCATTCCCCCCTTTGACTTCACCCTGACATCCGACTAGCCTTCCAGCAGCAAAAGTCAAGGCGGGACTTGGCCAATGCGCCGGTCCCGCCTTTGCGCTTGCGACGCCCTTCGCGAACGGAGTACCGATGGCCAAGGAAGAAGCGATAGAGCTCGACGGCATCGTAGAGGCCGTGCTGCCCAATACCACCTTTCGCGTCCATTTGCCGAACGGCCACTACGTGCTCGCCACGATTGCCGGCAAGATGCGGCGGTTCCGCATCCGCGTGCTCGCGGGCGACCGGGTCACTCTCGCCGTGTCCCCCTATGACCTGACCCGCGGGCGCATCACCTTCCGGCACAAGTGAACCGGGCGCGGTTGAAGCAGGCACGCGCCGGGATGGTCATGGACGGCGGTGCGCCACGCTGTCTGGGATGCGACCGGCCGCTCCGGTTCGGGACCGATCGCCATGGTCGGACCACCGAATCCTGCGCCTGCGGCTACCGGGGGTACCTGAAGACGCGGCCCGGGCAGGTGGCGTGGCCAGCGGGTACGCCCGGGGGCGGAGACCGTCACGTCGGAGGGGTTTAGCGGCGCGAAGGTAAGCCGGCCATGCGGTCAGTACTCGCCACGATGATCCATTTCCACTTCGATAAATCGAACATCCGGCCCGCGGGCAACTGTGACGAGCGCGGGTCGGCCCGGTGCCGGAACGCGGAGGGCGTGTGATGACGCGCTCACCGGTCCCTGACGGCCCGGGCAACCTGGCGCTCGTGCTGGCGGGCGGTGGCGCGCGGGCTGCATACGAGGTCGGGGTCCTCTCGGCGATCGCCGAACGGGCGCCCGGCCTCGAGTTTCCCATCGTAACCGGTGTATCCGCAGGCGCGATCAACGCCGTGTATCTCGCGGCGCACGCGGAGACGCCGTCAGCGGCGCTGGGAGCGCTGCGCGACCAGTGGAGGCAGCTCGTGGTCGATCGCGTCTACCGCATCCGGCCGTGGCGCGTGGGGCGGGCCCTGCTGCGCGGCGTCGCCGGCGCCCTGCTGGGCATGCGCGGGGAGGGTGCGGTCGTGCGCGGCCTGATGGATATGAGCCCGCTGCGCGACTTTCTGGCTGCGCGCCTCAATTGCGACGGGATCGACGCCAAGATCGCCGCCGGCCGGCTGCGCGCGGTGGCTCTGAGTGCGACCGCGTACGCATCAGGTGAGACCGTGACCTTCGTGCACGGCCCTCCCGACGCGCCCACCTGGCAGCGCGCGCTGCGCTACGCCATCCGCGAGCGGCTCACACTGGACCACGTGATGGCGTCCGCCGCCCTGCCAATCCTGTTTCCGGCAGTTCGCATCGGGGACGCGTTCTACGGCGACGGCAGCGTGCGCCAGACCGCCCCCCTCGCTCCCGCGATCCATCTCGGCGCCGGGGCCATCCTGGTGGTCACCCAGCGCAGCGAGCCCGAGCTGGCTGTCTCCCGTGCTCCGCCGCGGTGCGAGTATCCCAGCCTCGCGGAAGTGGTCGGGCTCCTGCTGCACGCGATCTTCCTCGACGCCCTCGAGGCCGACGTCGAGCGGATCGACCGGATTAACCGAACGCTGGGGCGCGTGCCTCACGGGACGGCGCCCGACGGACTGCGAGTGGTCCGCCTCCTCGTGCTCCGACCTTCGCGGGACCTCGGCGCGCTCGCCGCGGGGTCTTGGGCCAAGCTGCCGCCCGAGATCCGCTGGGTCGTGCGCGGCATGGGCGGCCACCGAGCCACCGCGGTGGACTTCCTGAGTTACTTGTTGTTCGACCCGGCCTACACGAGCACCCTGATCGAGCTGGGCTACGCCGACGGACGGAGGGAGTGGCCCCGCATCGAGCGGTTCCTCGCGGCAGTGGCAGACTAAGGGCCTCCCCGCTCTTGCGCTCCGGCCCGCGTTGGGGGGATATAGGGGCCCACCGGAGGAACGCCATGATCGCCGTGTCCGCTCGTCGCACGCTGCTGCCGCTCTCGCTGGTCGTCGCGCTCCACGCAGCGGCCCTCGCTCAGGCCACTGCACCCGCCCCCGCCCCCGCCCCCGCCCCCTCGGGCGCGACCGCCGCGTGGACCCTCAAGATGAAGGGGGACATCCGCTGGCAGCAGGTCACCCCCGCGGGTGCCCTCCTCGTCTCGACCGACGGCGCTCTCTCGGGCGTCGACATCGAGCGCGGCGTGGTCACCTGGGAGAAGCCCGAGCTCGGCGGGCTGCCCGCCGACAGCGTCCGCATCGTCGAGGGGTCTCTCCTCGTGGAAGCGGCGCGGCCGGGCCTGCTCATGATCTTTGATCCCGTGACCGGCGCGGTCGTCTTCGATTCGCGGCGCCCAGGCCTGGCCCAAATCGTCACCCGCCGCGTGCTGCCACAGAGCGGCACCCTCCTCGTCCACGGGCGGCGCGGGGCCGGTCCTTCGGTCGTGGCCCTGTACGATCTCGTGACGGGCGAGCAGCGCTGGGTGAACGAGGCGCTGTTCGAGCAGACCGAGCCCCAAAAGAAGGGCTTGGGTGGCCTGATGCAGCGCCTGGCGACCGCCGCGTCCGAGGCCACCGCGCTCCAGGTCCTGCAGGCGGGGCCGGACATGATCGTCGTCCACACGCTGATGGGGCTGCGAGCGCTGGACGCGCGGACAGGCGCGGTGCGGTGGTCCGCCGCACTGCCCACCGCCCGCGCCGGCAACCCCGCGCGCCACGTGCGGCTCTACCCGTCGCTCGACAAGACCGACCGCATCTACGTCAGCTTCGACGACCGCCTCATGGCCTATCGCCTCGCCGACGGCCAGGCGCTGTGGGCGAAGCCCGCGACGGTGGAGGGCTGGGTGCACGACATCGTGCAGCACCCGAACGGGATCATCATCCTGCCGGAATCGCCGCCCGCCAAGGAGGCGACGGGCAACGTGCGCATCGTGAACGGCGTGGTGCAGACGGGGCTGAACGTGGCGCGCTATGACGATGGCACGACCATCGCCGACAAGCCGCTGCGGATGCGCGGAACGGTAACGGACGCGATGATCACCGGTGGCTCGGCCGTGCTCGCGGTGGACGCCGAGTCGCGCACCTTCGTGAACGTGCTGGACGTGGCCACGGCCACGCTGCGTCTGAAAAAGGACGTGAAGATCAAGGGCCAGCTCGACTACGCCGAGCTGAGCCCCGGAGGGGGGGGCCTGCTCTACATCTCGCGCCCCGACGCCGCGACGAACGCGGAAGTGAACGTGATCGATCTCGCCGCGGGGGAGCTCAAGTTCAAGGACGCGATCGAGAGCGGCAAGCCGCTCAGCTCGGGCGATTACAATGCCGCGCGCTACTCTCTACACCACGCGGTCGAGGGGACGACGCTCTATGTCTTCGCGAGCCACGACCACCGGCTGTACGCGGTGGACCGCACCGCCGGCGCCTTTCGCGCGCTCGGCGCCGAGATCAAGCTGCAGGGCGGCGAGGATCCGGTCGATATGGAGATCCGGTCCGCGGGGATCGTGCTCATCGCGCCGCAGAACCTCGTGGTCGTGGCGCGGGATGGGCAGGTGAAGCAGCAGGTCTATTACCCTGCCCCGCAGCTGCCGGGACTGTTGCGCGCGCTCTACCGGATCAACGCGGTGCGCGCCGGCCTGTACGGCGCCGCCGCCTCGGCGTACGGCGATGCCTTCGCCCAAGCGTCGCGGACCGCCACCGATTCCACCGCGCGACGCATCACGGGGCAGCTCGCGACGGCGTACACGCAGGGGGGAGCGCAACTCCAGGGCTACGCCAGTCAATCGGCGGCGCTGGCGACGAAGCGATTCAAGGCCTCGCTCAGCGTCCCGGGATCGGTCTTCATGCTGACCCGCGCGCCCGATGGGAACGGCAACGTGCTGCTGCAGATCGACAAGGACAGCGCGCAGCCGCGATCGCGCGTGGATCTGGGCAAGGAGCGCGAGCCGGTGTACGCGGTGGACGACGTCGCGGGCATGCTATTCCTCCGGACCGGGCCGGGCACGCTCGTCGGCTATCGACTCTGATCGTAGGCTTGCTGCAGGCCTTTGATATCGATCTTGGTCATCTTCAGCATCACCTGCATGACCCGGTTTGCCTTGGCGGGGTCTTTGTCCCCCAGCAGCCTGCCTAAGATGGTGGGAACGATTTGCCACGACAGGCCATACTTGTCTTGGAGCCAGCCGCATTGGTCTTTTCGGCCGCCTGCAGCGAGCTTGTCCCACAGCTCGTCTACTTCTTTTTGCGTGTCACAGTTCACGAACAAAGAGATCGCCGGCGTGAACTTGAACTGCGGGCCGCCGTTCAGGGCGTAGAAGTCCTGTCCCTCGAGCTGGAATGTCGCCCACATGACCGTCCCCTTCTTGCCCGGCCCTGCCTCCCCATACCGCGTGACGCTCACGACCTTTGAATTCTTGAAAATCGAGACGTAGAAATTCATCGCCTCTTCGGCCTGGCCGTCGAACCACAGGAACGAGACGATCTTCTGCATAGAGTCCTCTCTATTGGTGGACAGGCTGGCGGCACAGGACGCCGCCCAGCCAGGCGCAGGGCAAGCCGGTGACCGCAAGGGCGATCGGGTACCAGAGCGGCCCGAGTTCGGGCTTGGCGATCGCGACCATCACGCCGGCGACGCCCGGCACGAGCCCGATGAGCCCGAGAATCAGGGCGTGACGCACCGGGGCTTGGGGGGCGAGCCGCGCCGTGATGTAGCCGCCCAGGACGGTGTAGACGATGCGATAGGCCGTCGCCAACCCGAACAGCCCGCCGGACATCGTCTGGCCCCACGGCGGGTACACCTGGAGCATGTGCAGGACCTGGTCGGTGCCGAGCGACAGCACCACGATCGCGACGAACCCCGCGAGGACGGCACGTGCGCTGCGCCAGAAGGGGGTCGTCATGTGGTTGCCGCCGAAGTTGACGCGAGATGCGCTGGACAGCGGTGCGCGTTGTCGTATGTGACCGGGAAACTCGCATCATGGAGGATCGTATGCAACGTGCCCTTACCCTCGTCGTGCTCGCACTGGTTTCGGCCGGATCTGAGCGAGCAGTCGCCCAAGGGAAGCTGACTAAGGGCACGCCACAGATCGCGCGCGAAGGCACCGGCTACATGACAGCTCCCGGAGGCAGCTACGGCAGCAACACGGATCCGTTTGCGTCAAAGGCGACACCCGACAACGAGTGGGGATACGATTGTCCGCACGTGATGCTGCTGGTCCCCGACCCGCGGGCGCGGGGCCGTTGGGGACGGGAGCTGCAACACGAGGGCGACCAAGGCGTCGCCCCCGCACGATGCGTTCGTCGCTCCTGACCTCAGTTAAGAACGTGGAACAGGTTCGGGGACGTCACACGGTTCCAGAAGTCCACGAAGCCCTTGGACGCGGTCACCCCCTCGAAGCGACCCGGTTGCGCGTTCGAGATCCGGCAACTGATCGTGAGCGTCCCGGCGCTCCCATCATCATACTCGACTCGCAGGATCGCGAGCCCCGCCGTGCTCCCTGGTATGCTCGCAACCGATGCATTCGCTCGCTCCCACCGCACCAGTCCAGTGACCGTATAGTTGCCGCTCCCTGTCGCCGCGTCGCTCGCGTCCCGCGTCTCCCAGGTTCCGCCCCCGGTGGCTGCACTTGAGGTCCCACCGCCGCCTGCCGGAGCGACGAACGTTCCGGCTCCTGTAACAATGATCTTGAGCCCGTCGGCCGCCGTCGCGGAGGCCGAACCGAAGATCTCCCACCCGATCCGGGCAGCGGTCGTTGGCGCAGCGACGCTCGCTGAAAACTCTCCAGCCCTCGACGTGGAGGGCGCGGCGATCCGCGCCCCGCTCCCGCACGCGAGGGCGAGACCGATCGCGACGACTCCCAGAAGCCGTGCGTTGAATCTCTCGCGCTTCATAGATCCTCCTTGCGGATGTCACAGACGTCGTGGATGCATCTGACCAAGGTCCTCCGGGCACGGCGGCGCACGAGACGTGCAGGGCTTGAGGGTCGAAGACCCTGGCCTGACATCACCCCACCATATGCTGTCCCTCGACCTCCTTGTTGAAGTTGACGCCGCCGGCTACGGCGAGCGGGATCCCCACGTGCGCACCGCCGGGTGGCGAGCCGAGTAGTTCGGAAGCAGGGTCCGACGGTTCGTCGCTGCTTGCGAGAAGCCCGACCGAGGGCGGGACCACGCTACGCTGAGCGTGCGGAAAGACCCGGGCAATGAGCCGGGCGGCAGACTCCCCTTTCAGACGTTGCGGGATGGCGGGATGGTGAACGCCGACCGCCAGCAGTCGAGCGAGCGGCCCTAGAAGACCAGTGGTAACAGCTTGCTCCAGCGCCGGCGCCCCCCGCGCCCCCCCCTCAATTTGGTCGCCTGCGATGTGAGCAGCCGCCTCATCGAAGAGCCTCACCTCCAGCGCTTCGCCGAGTGAGTCATACAAGGCGGTGGGAACGGGCCGGGCCAACGATTTCATAGCTTCGTAGCCTCGGGTCGCCCAGTAGAGTTGGCGGTGCAGCCTTTCGCACCATCCGGCCTCGGGCAGGACGTGGGAACGATCCCCAGTCGTGATCAGGGCTTCCTCCACCAGTGGCCAGGCCAACTCCAGCTGGCCTTTGCAGAGGTAGATCTCGGCCCTCGTCATGAGCGCGGTAACCTGGTGCCGCCATAATCCTGAGCGCTGCGCAGCTGCTTCACACAGTTCCACCGCCTTCTCCGCTTCCGGCACGCTGGCCAAGACGAGGGCAAGTCGTGCGATGCTGGAGTACGCCTCCACCGATGCGCGTGGCGAAGACAGCGCTTCCAGCGGAGCCAGCATCGCGCGGAAGCACCTGACCGACGAATCGAAGAAGGCGAGGTCGTGGTATTGGTTCGCGAGACACATGCAGCTGTGGGCGATTGCCGCTGGATGGCCGCAACGTTCCGCAACTGCCACTGCTTCACTCAAAGTGCTAATCGCGTCCCCGAACCTTCCCAAACCTTTGTAGCAGATGCCCAGGGTGTTCAAGACCCGGCGCAACTCCACCAGCAGCGCCAGCGATTCCAGGACCGGGGCGGCCTCGGTGAGTCGTTCCACGCCCTGGACGAGGTCGCCTCGCGAGAGTGCACCTTGCCCGAGCGTGAGCCTGGCCAGGGCGACGGACTCAGGGGTCGCACCTGACGCGACCATTCTGGCGGCGAGTGACTCTGCTTCCGCCCGCGTTGCCAGGTCTCCTGCATCCAAACTGACTTCCAATCGTATATGGTTAGCTCGGGCAAGGAACCATACCGCGTTGGCCCGTTCGGCCAGCACAATCGCCTCCTTCGCCGCCGTGATGATGGTCTCGTCGCCGCCCAGACGAGCGCGCTGCAGTGCCTCGGCACGGAGCAAGGCCGCCAGGGCCAGATCGGTCGAGGACGCTTCATCGGGGTGCCAGTCTGCCAGGGCATCCAACCCTCGCTGGTACTGACCGGTCGCGACGAGGGAGTGCGCCAGGAGCAAGCGGAGTCTGGAACCCGGAGCGACGGCGTAAGCCCGGAGTAACCGCGTCAGGACCCGCTCGGCTTCCCGCGGAGCGCCTCGAGCGATAGCGACCTCGGCTGCCTGAAGCGCGGTCTCCGTGGCTTGATGTCGCATGTCCGCGCAGATGAAGTGATGAACCAATTCGAGCATCGGCTGGAGGTGATTCCGGTCCTCGGAGCCTGCCAGCCGCTGGGCGAGCTGCGCGTGATGGTAGTGACGCCGGTCCTCCCCCATCGCGTAGTACACATACGCCCGGTGCAACTCGTTCTTGAACGACAGCCGCCCTTCCTCCACGCGACCGACTCCGCGATCCAGCATCTCAAGCGCCGCCCGCTCGACCACTCCGTCTTGGAGCCCCAACAAACTCGCCAGCTCACTCGGGACCATCGCCTTGCCCGCCACCGAGAGTATTTGCAACACGTGCTGGGCGTCGGTCGAAAGGCCGCCGTATTGCCGTGCAAAGGCGGCCCGCAAGTCCTCCGGAGGCGTCCAGGAGATCGGCCCGGTGTCCTCCGAGCTCTCCGCCGCCGCCAGCGACTTCGCCCGGTGGGTCCGCCAATCCGCCAGCAGCATTTCGATGTGATACGGATTCCCCTGCGCCAGTCGCACGATCGTTTCTCCGATCTGTGAGCTCACGTCCTCGGAATCAACCGAGAGGTCGCGGATCAGGCTCAGGGCTTGGGATCGGTCGAGCGGCTGCAGGTGAATGGTTTCCTTCCAGACCAATCCGCCGTGCCCGGTCTCCTCGGGCCGCAACTCCGCGTCGCCCGCACGCGCTCCGGCCAAGATGAGCGTGGGCACCCGCTCCAGCCGCCGCGTGATCAGGAACAACACTTCGCGGCTCGCCGGATCGAGAAACTGAAGATCGTCGAACGCGAGCAGCACGGGGCCGTCGTCCGCGACGGCTTCCATCATCCGGATCACGGCCTCAGCCACGCGCAAGCGAATCGAGTCGGTTGGCGCGTCGGGAGCTGGGGGGATGCCGGGATAGATCGTCCGCAGGCCCGGACACACTCGGCTCGCCTCAGCCAGCCAGAGCGGCTCCGTTCCGCTGGCCGCCGGATCACGCCCCAACGCGGTGATGAGCTCCGAGACGGTGGCATACGGAATGCCCTCGCCGATTTCCTGACAGGGGACCATGAACACGGGGCGCGCGCGCGCCCCAAGGGAGGTTGCGAATCGACGGATCAGCGAGCTCTTCCCGATCCCCGGCGCGCCGCTGATCAAGCAAGTCTCGTAACCGGCGCCACCCACGCGACTCCAGATCGCTTCCAGTTGTCCCAGCTCGACTTCCCGGGCGACGAATGGGTGCGGCCGGATGAGCCGCTCAGGGAGCGGAGATGTCTGAGCCAGAAACGCGGGCTCACCGCGCTCCAACCGTCGGAGGAGCCGAGCGATCTCGGGGTTCGGATTGGTCCCGAGCTCGGCCTGGGCTCGCCGCACTTGATCCTTGAGCAGCCGGACCGCGGCCACGGTATCCCCGCCGAGCAAGGCCCGCTCGGCGAGCGCGTATACCGCGTCAGTACAGAGCGGGTCGACGTCGAACAGCGCTGCCGCCACGACATGCGTCTCAGACAGATTGCCCTTTGTGCGCGTCGCTTGGAGCGCCGCCCGGAGGCTGTCTCGCGCCTGGGCTTTGAGCCGGACTCGCGCGCCGTCCACCCAGTGGGCGAATTCCGGGCCGGCGCACTGGTCGAGTCCCTGCAACGGCTCTGCCACACGCATCGTCCCTACTTCACCCTGGCGCAGGGCGGAGAGGTCCGACGGCAACTCCGCGAGCAGCTGCACGTCCTGCTCCCGGCCAGTCACCGCGTCTGTGCCTAGGCGGGACCGAATGGCGAGCAGGGCCTGCGACAGCGAATGCCGGCCCTTCTCGGGTGGGACGTCGGGCCACAGCAGATCGACCAGCTGATCGCGCGGGATCGAGCGCGCTCGTCCCTCGAAATGCAGGTACAGCAGGACGGCCAGATGCTTCTTGGTGCGGAAGCGGACAGGCGAGCGGCCGCCGCGAACGAGCTCAGGGGACCCGAGAACCTTCAGCTGAAACTGAGCGACCATTGCACTCCCAGCCACGCCCCTAAGCGTTTCCGGAACAGCGCGTTGAGACTTTGATGAGGTCGAGCGGCCACGTTGTCCTTCGTCCAAGGTACCGCAGGGCGTGCGCTGTCGTTAGAGGTGCCGCTTTCGGTCGCCGGCTCGTGCGGGGAGCTGCTCTCGCACTCAGGAAGGGGGTGACGCTCAATGACGCTGATCGCGCTGCTTTTCGTGGCTCTCTCGAATTACGCGGTGGCTTGGTAACGAGACCGCTCGGGGTCTCCCGAGACTCGCCCCCGATTCCTCGACACGTCGGGGGGCTCGGGAGACTCGAGCGGGTCGTGACGTTCCTCGGCGAGAATCACAACAGAACTCACCATGTGCGACCACCCGAACGCTCGATACAGCTACAGACGCAGGGTTTCGATGAGCGCCGCGAGTGCCGCTGGTAGCTGCCGTTGACGGGGGTAGTAGAGGAAGAAGCCGGGGAACGGTGGGCACCAATCTTC
>Ga0209802_1000377_pt1 | contig 34033 bp, 33 predicted proteins | sample GraSoiAngelo_129_FD_185886 | JGI IMG/M metagenome (GOLD analysis project Ga0209802, IMG submission 185886) | Grasslands soil microbial communities from the Angelo Coastal Reserve, California, USA - 14_0927_12_40cm (SPAdes) (version 2) | ecosystem: Environmental > Terrestrial > Soil > Grasslands ... | reverse complement strand
GGCCGGCCTCGGCGACGTTCTGCTGTGAGCTGGTCCAGCGGTAGTCCACCATCACCCAGGCAAATCGGCCCTCCAGGGTCACCGTCGCGGCGGCGACGGTGATCCGGCCGCCGTAGCCCACCCCCGCAAACCGCGGCGCGGCGAAGCGCACGCGGGCATTCGCCACGACGACCGCGTCCGGGGCGTACAGCGTGTCGGCGGCGCGATCGCCCGCGGCGTCGAGCGTGAGCGCCTGCCGCGCGATGGCCTGCATCTGGTCCGGCAGACCCGCCGCGACGGGCTGGGCGCCGGGAACCCCGACGCGGCGCGTGTGCGTGACGCACGCCGCGAGCACTGCGACAGCGAGGGTCGCCGCGTGCCTAACGCCCATCCAGGCGTTGCAGCACGGCCCAGCACAGGAGCGGGATCACGATCTCGTGGTGTCCGGTCAGTTGGATGCCGCGCCCGCCGGTCTGCGTGGGCCGCTCCACGACGTTGACGCGCGGGCGGTAATGGCGCTGCATGTCGCAGTCGCACGCGGTGAACGCGGTGGGCTTGCCGCCGTTCAGGTTGCGCGCCACCGTGAGCGCTTTCAAGAACACCTCCGGCATCACGACGGCGCTGCCGAGGTTCAGCACGACGCCGCCGTCGTGGAGCGCCGGCAAGACCCCGGCGAGACGCCGGAAGTCCCGGTGGCTGGTGGAGCCCAGCGCGGCCCCGTCGGCGCTCGGGTGCTGGTGGATGATGTCCGCGCCGATCGCCGCGTGCACGGTCACGGGGACCCCCTGCGCGGCGCAGGCGACGAGCACCGAGACGCCGGGGGCGGCCGGGGAGCGGCGCCGCTCCAGGTAGTCGGCGAGCGCTTCGCCCATGCCACGCTCGCGGCGCGCGCCCTCGGCGATCGCGGCGTTCATCTCGCGCCCCGTCTCCTCCGCCATCCCGAACGTACCGTCCGCCAGGCCCGCCGCGACGTCCTCGCTCGTGCCCCCGTAGGCCGCGAGCTCGAAGTCGTGGATCGCCGCGCTCCCGTTCATCGCGACGTGCGTCACGGCCCGCCGCCGCAGCAGCTCGATCAAGAGCGGGCCGAGGCCGACCTTGATGACGTGTCCGCCCAGCATTGCGACGACGGCGCGACGCCCCACCGCCGCGGCGATCTGCTCCGCGACGTAGCGCAGATCCTTGACCGCCAGCACGTCGGGCAAGGATTCCCAGAAAGCGGCGAAGCTCTGGTCACGGCCGGGAGCGCGGGCGAGGAGGGAGGGGTCGACTTTGTTGGGGCGCGCGGTGATGGGAACGGTCTTGAGGCGGGCGAAGTCCGCCTCGGGGTAGTCGGTCATGGACGCTCCGGGAGGCTGTACTCCTTGAGCTTCAGGGTCACCTGGCCGAACGAGAATTTCGACTGCATCCCGAGCATGATGCGCGGCTGCTCGACGGAGAGCCAGATGCGGGTGTCCTGTTTCTCGCCCAGGATGCCGCCCGCGTTGGGGATCTTCGGCCGAATCACGATCGCGTCCCACTTGCGCCCGGCGACGCCGACGCGGTCCCGGCCCAGCACTTCGACGATCACCGGGTTCTTCTCCGGGCGGAAGTAGCGGCGGAACTCGTAGCGCTTCCCCCGCTCGAGCGGCACGGTACGGATCCAGTAGAGGAAGGCCGCGTCATCCAGCGGTTCCGCCACCGTCGCGGCCGTCGTGTCCGTCCCCGCCTCGCGATAGAAGCCCGAGTCGGGGAAGATGTTGAACTCGCGCTGCCAGGACTTGCCCTTCTCCTCGGTGCGGTTGACGAAGCGGCGCGTCCGGAAGTCAGCCCGTCCCACCCACGACTCCAGCGTCTGGTGCAGGCTGTACCACAGGGCGCCGCCCGTGATCTCGAAGAGCAGGTGCACCGTCTCGGTGCCGCGCAGCGTGTCGATGGCGGCGACCTGCAGCGTCGCCTCACCGACGTTGAAGGGCCCGTACTTTGCGCTGTAGGTGAAGCGCTCGCCCACGGGGAACGGGACGGCGGCCGCGGCACGGGCGGCGGTTGCGCTGGAGTCGCTCGCGTGGGCCCGGTCCGTCGAGTCGGACTGGGCGCGCAGCCCGAAGGCGCAAACCAGCAGTGCGGCCCCGGCGTGGCGCGCCGCCCGGATCGCCGACCGGGCGCGCCAGGCGGCGAGCAGCTGCTGGAGCGGGCGCACCCGGGAGGGCCGCTGGACCAGGTCGTAGCGTGCGGCCGCGGGGATCGGGTCGAGGCGCCGCGCGTGCGGAACGAGGCGCGCCAGCAGCTCCGCGTTGGCCGACCAGCCGTCCGTCGTGAGCAGCGGGGCGGGGGGGGCGGGGGCGGCAGATTGCCCGCCGCGCAGCGCCTGGCGCAGCACGATCAGCCGCAGCGCCACGAAGCCCGAAATGGTGTCGTGCAGTCCCGGAAGCCGTAACAGCCGGGGGGCCCAGCGACGCGCCAGGCGCAGGGCGCGGGACCCGCCGCGCTCCTCGAGCAGCTCGGCGACCACGAGATCCGCGCCCGACTCGAGCCGCTTCACCATCTCCTCCATCGCCTCCGGGGAGTGCACGAAGTCGGCGTGCAGCGTGATGGCGCAATCCCGCTTCGGCCGGTCCGTACGCTGCAGGGCGAGCCGCAGCAGCTCCTCGAGGCTCCTCGCGTAACCCTCACGCTGCCGGTGGGTGATCGTGGTCATCGGCAATACCTTGGCGTACGACGCCAGCAGCTCCGCCGTCCCGTCGGTCGAGGCGTCGTCGAGGACGAGCAGCTGGTACTCGCGCGGGAAGGCACTGAATACCTGGCGCACCTTCCAGAGCACCAGGCCTGCCGTCTTGGCTTCGTTATGCACCGGCACGCAAACGTAGATCATGGCCCTGCAATCTAGACGAGCGTCTTGTACACGGCCAAGACACCTGCGGCCATAGCGGACGCCGTGAACCGCGGGGGCAGAGGGAAGACGGCAGGGTGGTCGAGGGCCGCCACGACCTTGCGCGCCAGCGTCTCGTCGTCGGCCACCGGCACGAGCCACTCCGCGGGGACGACCTCGGGGAGCCCACCCGCGCGGGTAGCGACGACGGGCTTCCCCAAAGCGAGCGCCTCCAGCACCACGCTGCCGAGGCCTTCGGCGCGCGAGCTCATCACGCACACGTCCGCTTCCGCGAGCAGGGCCTCCGGTCGATCGCTGTAGCCCGGGAGGTGCACGCGGTCTCCCACGCCGAGTGCGCGGATCTCCGCCTCGAGCGCCGGCCGCAGGCCGCCTTCACCCGCAATCACCCAGTGGAGATCGGGGCGCGCCCTCCGCGCCACCGCCGCCGCCCGCAGCAGCGTGGCCTGGTCCTTCGCGGCCTCCAACGCGGCCACGTTCACGGCGAGCGGCGTTCCCTCTGGGAGCCCCAGCTTCGCACGGATGCCGCAGTGCGCCGCGGCCGCCCGGCGCACCTCGTCGGGATCGACCCCGGACGGAATCACGCGAATCGCGGCGGCCGGTACGCCCGCGGCCACGAGCAGGCTCTTGACCGCCTCGGAGATGACGATGACGAGGTCGGCCCGGAACAGCGCGCTGCGAGACCGGACGGGGAACACGACGCGGTGCGTGGCGACGACTCGCGGTACCGACCCGACACCGAGCCACGCCAGGCAGCGGCGTGCCCACACGGCCAGGCCCACCGCATGGCCGTCGTGCGCGTGGATCACGTCGGGCCGGAACTCCAGTGCTTCCACGACCAGGCGCCACCCAGCGCGCGGGTCGAGTCCCATCGTCCAGGGCACCTCTCGGACTCGCACGCCGTCCGTGGCGGCGCGCCGCGCGAGCTCGCTCCCCCGTCTCGTCACGAGGCGCTGGTCCACGTCGGGGGAGCGTGCGAGCTCGCGCGCCAGCAGGCGGACCTGGTTCTGGCCGCCGCGCCAGACCCGGCCGGAGTCCGCTTGGAGGACCCGCACGGCCGTCAGCGCGGCTGCTGAGGGGCGGCCCCGAGCACCCGCCGCAGCTCGGCCAGGGTGAAGGGCTTGTGGAGGTAGGGGCGGCCGATGCTCTCGAGGAAGCGGAGGGTGTCGCCGCGCACCGTGTCACCGGTCGCGAAGATGACGCGTTCGGCCGCGTGGGGGTCCTGGTGCGCCAGCTTGTGGTACATCTCTCGACCGCCGAGGTGCGGCATCCGCAGGTCGCAGATGATGACGTCGAACGGCTCCGCCAGTGCACGCTCGAGCGCGTAGTGGCCGTCGCTCGCCACCTCGACCGTATGCCCCCAGCTCTCGAGCGTGGCGCTCATGTAGTGCAGGATGTGGGGTTCGTCGTCCACTACGAGGACCCGCAGCTTCCGGGCCGGCGCCCCGGGCTCGGCGGCGTGCTCGGGCGGCGCGGCGGGTGGGGTGGTGCCCGGCAGCTCCACGATGAACGTGGCGCCCGCTCCCGGCTTCGCTTCGAGCGTGAGCCGGCCGCCGTGCTCCTTCAGGATGCCCTGGCAGATCGAGAGGCCCAGCCCGGTGCCCTTGCCCTCGGGCTTTGTCGTGAAGAAGGGCTCGAACACGCGCCCCGCGATCTCGTCCGGGATGCCGGGGCCGCTGTCCGTCACGCTCACGGCCACGCCGTCCAGCCAGCGCTTGGCCGTCACCCAGATGCGGCCCCCATGCCCGGTCTCGGCGATGGCCTGGGCCCCGTTGTTGATGAGGTTCACGAACACCTGCTTGATCTGGTTGCCGTTCACCTCGACCTCCGGTAGGTCGGGCTCCACCCGCAGCGTCGCTTCGATCCGGCTCGCCATCAGCTGGTTCGCGAGCAGTTGCAGCGTGGACTCGAGGATCGGCTTGATCGGCTGCAGCCGTCGCTCCCCCTCCTGGCGCCGCGCGAAGGAGAGCAGGTTCTTCACGATCGTCGCGGCGCGCTCGGCCTCCTGACGGATCACTTGGAGCGGCTCCGCGAGGCGCGGGGGCACCTCCCCTGCCTCGGCCAGGAAGTCGCTGAAGCCCACCACCGAGGCCAAGGGGTTGTTCAGGTCGTGCGCCACTCCGGCGATCAGTTGACCTATGGCCGACATTTTCTCAGACTGTATGAGCTGCTCCTGCAGACGCCGCTTCTCGGTTTGATCCTCGAACACGAGGACCGTGCCGCCGTCGGCCTCGGTCGTCGGGTAGGCCGTCAGCAGGAGGACGCGCTCGCCGGCGCGGACCTCGACGGACGTGTTGCCCGGATCGGCGAGGGCGCGCATCACGGGGTCGGCCCAGACGGGCGGGAGCAGGCCGAGCCAGGGGCGTCCGGGGAGCGCGGTGACTGGGGTGCCGAGGAGCCCCGCGAAGATGCGGTTCGCCCGGCGGACGACGCCCTGCGCGTCGAGAATGCAGATCGCCTGGGTGATCGCGTCGACCGTCCGCTCCCACTCGCGCTTGCCGCTCGAGAGCAGCTCGACGAGGCGGGCGTTCTCGAGCGCGATGGCGGCCTGGGCGACGACCGCCGCCATGATCATCTGCTCGGCGTCGCCAAACGCCCCGGCCTGCCCGGCCCCAAGCGAGACCGCGCCGATCGCGCGCCCGCCGGCGATGAGGGGCGCGCCGATCCAGGAGGCCGGTGCCGCGTCGCCCAGCGCGACGCCCAGCCGGGCGGCCTCCGCGGCCACGTCCCGGGCGAGCGCCAGGGGCCCGCGCCGCAGCGCGAGCTGGAGCAGCGGGTCATCGGTCACGGCAGGCACGGGCGCAGAGTCGTAGGCTACCGCCAGCCGGTTGGTCTCGACGTCGAGCAGGGCGATTGAGAGGCGATCGGGCCGCAGCAGTTCGGTCAATGCTCGGGCCACGAGCTCGACGACGGTGGTGGGCCGGAACGCGCCCGCGAGCTCGCGGGACAGCGTGGTAAGCCGCTCGAGCAGCGCCAAGGGCGCCCGGGGAGTCGCAGCATCGATCGGAGGTGTCGTCATGATCCTGGCCAACGTGCGCGGTCGGCTGCGGGGCCCGGACTTCCGTCTGGTGATCCTGGCCCTGTCGCGCGGCGACGCGCGACAGCGCGCGCGATACGAGCGCTTCCTGGTCGAGCAAGGCCCCGACCGGCTGCTCGACGAGCCGGGACTGCTCGAGGGCCTGCTCGCGGTCCGGTCGCTGGCGGTGCCTTCACCGCCACTCTTCACCTACGTGGCGGTGCGTCACGTGCTGCTGGCGGCAGGCATCGTCGACCCCGAGCTCGCCGACTACCTCGCCGCGCTGCTCCTCGAATTCGGCGACCATGGCCGCCACGCCAAGATCCGGCCCGTGGACGACGAGTCCTACCATTACCTCGTCGACATCGTGGCCGATCTCGCCGACGAGGACGACTCCGACGAGCGCGGCCTCCTGTTGCGGGCGCACCTGGGCAATTACAGCCTATGGCTCGCGGGCCTGTTTCCAGATTACATCGCCGCGCGACGCACGCGCGCCGGCGGGCCCGACCTCCCCTACTACGATGAGCTGGGCCGCCAGGGGTACCGGCTGGCCGCCGAGCACCGGCTGGCCGAGCGTTTCGGCGTGGCGTCGATCTACCGCGCCGCGGCCGCCCGTTTTCCCGCGCTGCGCCAGGCCTTCAACCGCCTCAGCGACCGCGTGTTCTTCCCTGACGTCACGACTCCCGAAAAGATACTGCGGAATATGTAGAGACATCAGACGTCGGACGTCAGCGATTGCCCAGGGAGGCTCTAACGTCTGATGTCTGACGTCTGACATCTCATTCATCCAGAAACCGCGTCGGCACCCGCGTCGCCGCCTGCACCAGTTCCTCGGCCGATTTCACGAACCGCACCACGATCGGCAGCGAGCCCTTGAGGGCGAGCTTGCGTTGCATGATCCCGGCGATCGGGCCCAGTTCCTTGCGGATCACGCGTTTCCAGTGGGCGTAGTCGCCCGCGATGACGAACGGCGCCCGGTCCGCCTCCACTTGCGTCACGACCTTCGCCTCGCGGCACGTCCCGCGCTCCAGGTCGAGCCAGATTCCGACCGCCGCGGCGATCCCGATCTCGGGCTGCGGGTTCACCACGAGCGCGACGGCGCCGTGGGTCCATTCCAAAGACGCCGCGCGGTAGCCGTTGCTCGCATTGATCTCCTTCCCGTAAGCGGCCACCCACTCGGGTGAGGGGAAGGGGAGGCTCATTCCAGCGCCTGCGCGAAGCCGCGGAACAGCGCGCCCTCCTCCTCGTCCTCGGGGTGCCACTGCACCGCGAGCATCCAGGGCTCGCGTTGCGCGGGCTCGGCGGCCTCGATCACCCCGTCGTCCGCCCACGCCGTGGCGACGAGCCCGGGCGCGAGGTCGCGTACCGCCTGATGGTGCCGGCTGTTCACCGAGCCGCGCCGGATCCCGATGGTGCGAAACAGCCGGGTGTCCGGGGCGACGTCGACCCCGTGGCACGACGCTTCGTTCGCGTGGTCGATCGGACCCGGTCGCTCGCTCAGCAGGTCCTGATACAACGTACCCCCCAGCGCGACATTGAGAATCTGGATGCCCCGGCAGATCGCGAGGATCGGCAGCCCCCGCTGCCGCGCGCCCGCGATGAGCGCGAGCTCCATCGCGTCGCGCCCGGGATCGGTCTCGCCGAGCCTGGGGTGCGGCACCGCGCCGTAGCACGCCGGATCGACATCCTCACCGCCCGTGAGCACGAGCCCGGCGGCCGCGTCCAGCAGCGGGCCGGCCGCCGCGGGAGCGAGCTGGGGCGGCACGATCGCAGGCACGAGTCCCGCCGCGGCGAGCGCCCGCACGTACGCGGAGTTGAGCACCACGCGCTCGCGGCCCGCGTCGCTGCGGCGCCGGGCCGTGACGGCGACGACGCGGCTCACCGGTTCGCGGGCGTCGCCGCGCCGAGCAACGGGCACCGCGGGTTGTTCACGCTCGGCCAGTCCACACGCACGCCGTAGAGGGGGACCGTCCTCTCGCCGTTCGGGCCACCGGTCACCGTGCCGAGCCGGGGATAGCTCTTCGGCGGCTCCGACTCGTAGATGAGCACACCCATGGCCCGTTGCGTCGAGTCGTCCACGACGAGCAAGGCGTAGGTCGCCGTGAGCGGGAACTCGGCCTTCTCGAACCCCATGACGAGGAGATCCCTCTCGTAGGCCACGAGCACCTCGCCCTGCGGCGGCGTCGCCGCGACGCGCGCCGGCAGCGAAGGGGGCAGCCCGCGCGGGGCGTCGGTGATCACGTACGGTGCCTTGGTGAGCTGCTGCTGAATCAGGGTCGGGCCCACCATCTGCGCCAGGCCGCAGCTGGGCGAGCGGGCGCGGTCACCGCCGCACCCCCCGAGCGCGACCAGCAGGGCCGGCACCAGGGCTCTCACTGCCGCGTCACCACCTCCAGCACCGTGGGCGCGTACGGCGCGTCGGGCGCGACGCGCCGGAACTCGAGACTGTCGGCGTCGGGCACGAGCGGGGTGCCGAGGCGCAGCCGGCTGCCGACCAGCCAGGCGGCCGAGCGGGCGCGCTGCCAGGTGGGCTTGTCCAGCTCCACGCCGATGATGAAGCGGTTCGTGCCACCGAGCGGCCCCGCCTCGATCTTGCTCCCCTCCGGCTGACCGAAGTAGCGGCGGTAGAGCCTGCCGCCCATCCAGCCTCCCGGGTGGGTCTCGAGGGTGAGCCGGACGTACACCGTGGAGTCGATCGGCACGGCGCGCGTCCGCCCCGTCGCGCCCGAGCGGAAGATGCGGGCGAGCTCCCACGTCCCGTCGATGCGGGCAGCCTGGCACACCGACAGGAATAGCGCCACGAGGCCGGCATACGGGGGAAGCATCGCCACAATCTAATACGTCCAGGTGAGGGTCACTGAGAGGGTCCGCACCGGCGCGAGGGTGCGGGGCACGAGGTTGTAGATGTAATCGAGCGCGTTCGTGACGAGGACCCGCGCGGCGAGCGGTCCCTGCTCCCAGCTCGCCCGGAGGTCGAGCACCTCGGCGTCGACGCGCGGGTCGTCGGGGTACAGCTCCACGCGCTCGAACCGACTCGAGTAACGGAAATCCCCGCCGACGCCGAACGCCCGCCAGTGGTAGTCGGCAGTGAGCGTGAGCAAGTGCGTCGGGCGGAACGCCAGCGCCGAGTCGAGGGCGAGGTCCCGCGAATAGAGGAACGTGTAGGCGAGCGAGGTTGTGAGCTGCGGCGTGAGGGGGCTCGCGCCGAGGGCGAGGTCCAGTCCCACGAGCCGCGCGCGCGCCACGTTGCGGAACTGGATCTGGGCGAGCGTGGTGTCGACGTGGGGCTCGATCAAATCGTACGCCTCGGTCCAGAACAGGGCGACGTCCGAGCGCAGGGCGCCCGACCAGCGGGTGGCATTCCCCAGCTCGAACGACCACGCCGTCTCGGGGGTCAGGCTCGGGTTCGGGATCACGGTCAGACCGCTCACGGTGGTGGAGACGAACCGCTCGGCGAGCGACGGCGCGCGGAATCCCCGGCCGATGGACACCCGCCAGGTAGCGCGCGCCGTCGGCAGCACGCCCCCCACTCGCGGGCTCACCACGGCGCTCAGGCTGCCGCCGTCCACCGCCAGATAGTCGATCCGCGCGCCGGCGGTCAGTTGCGCGGGCCCCACACCGCGCTCGCTCTCGCCGTAGGCCGCGAGCTCCGTCTGGGAATGGTTTCCGAAGATGTCGCTCGTCACGTCGGAGCGCGCGCCTTCTGCGCCGACGGTGACGTCCTGGCCCGATGTCGGCGACAGATTGCCGCGCAGCTCGGCGCCGACGCGGTTCGCCACCCCCGCGTCATCGTTCCCCGGCTGGAAGTCGACGAAGTGCGTGCGCAGCCACGACGCCCGGGCGTGCAGTGCGACGCGCGGCGAGGGCGCGCGGTCGAGGCTCGCCGTGAGGTAGCCCTTGTCGGACCGGGTGTGGGACCCGAGCCCGGACGTGTCGATCCGGAAGGGTTGATAGGCCTGACCGCGGTCGTCGCACCTGCCCCGCACACACCAGCGCAGCGGCACCTGGTACTGGTCGCTCGCCCAGGAGCCGGCGCCCGTGACGACGGTGCCCGGCGCGGCGCGCCACTCGGCCTTGCCTCCGGTCTGCCAGTGGTCCTGGCGATCCTGCTCGCGGTAGCCGTCGGAGTGCCAGCCGCCCGCCGAATAGCTCCCCCTGAACATGTCGGTCCCGTAGGACCCGGTCACGTCGATCCCTTCGCGGGCACCGGTGTAGTCGCGGAAACGCCAGATGTCGTGCGGCGGATTGCCGAACAGGCTGCCCGTGGCTCGCACGCGGGCATGGAAGCCCAGTGGGATCTCGCGCGTGATCAGGTTCACGACGCCGCCCAGCGCCGCCGAGCCGTACAGCGAGGAGCCCGCTCCCTTGACCACCTCGACCCGCTCCACACGGTCGAGCGGCACGAGGTCCCAGTTGATGCCGCCGCGGTCGCCCTGGTTGGCGGGGACGCCGTCCACGAGCAGCAGCACACGGCTCCCCAGCCCCTGCACGTAGCCCGTGGAGCCGCGGATGTTCACCTGGCCGTTCAGGAACTGAACGCCGGGGGCTTTGTCCACGGCTTCGTCAACGGTGGTGATCGCCCGCCGGGCGATGTCGGGCTGCTCCAGCACGGCGACGCTGGTGACGGCCTGATCGAGCAGTTGCGAGCGCTTGGCGGCGGTCACGACGATGTACGGTTGCAGCTCGACGGCGGTCGGCCGCAGGAAGTAGTTGCGCTCGACGGAGTCGGCGGCGCCCAGGGTCAGCGTGTCGAGCACAGACGCGTACCCGATGTGGGCAATGCGCACGACCGTCTTCCCGGGCGCGACGCTCAGCCGGTAACGACCCTGATTGTCCGCGAAGCTCCGCAGGCCGCTGCCGATATCGGTCACGGTCGCGCGCAGCGGCTGTCCGCCGCTGTCCCGGATCGAGCCGTACACGACCGCGCTGCGCTGCGCCGTGAGCTCCGGAACGGCGAGCAGCGCAGCGAGCAGGGGGAGGGGGAGGGGGAGGGGGAGGGCGAGCCGTCGCTTCACGGACACGGCGGGATGTAGGTACAGACCGGATGCATGTTGTCGAAATCGATCACGAAGTCGATGCCCTTGAGGGGGCCGTTCACGACAACGACCCCCGGTTGCGGGGGGTTGGCCGGGTCCTGGTAGAACCCGGCCTCCCGCAGATTCGCCTCGACCAGGGACCCCTGCTGCTTCCACACCGCCACCACCCACTCGTAGCGACCGCTCGGTACCGCGATCGTGTACGACGACGACCCCGTGAACGGTCGGCGGAGCGACTGCGGTGGGAACGGGACGAAGCTGTACAGGTCGGCCGTGGTCTTGGGGAAGCTGCGGAAGGCGACGATGAACACATCCTCCGTGCCGGCGGGCTCGGCGCCCACGAAGGTCACCGTGCCGCTGATGCTGGTCGCCTGCCGCATCGGCTGGAGGCCCTGGTCGCAGCGCAGGACGCTCACCAGGGCGAGGGGGACGAGGTGCGAGGGGCGTGCGCGCATGTCAGGCAATCTGTTACGCCATGGCGGCCCGTCAACTTGACCCCGGTTTCCGCTGGGCGTAGCATTGGCTCCGCTATGCCGATTTACGAGTATCGCTGCACCAAGTGCCGCAAGCGCTTCAGCCAGCAAGAGGGCATCGCCGAGCACGGCCGCAAGCGGCCTGCCTGCCCCAAGTGCAAGTCGCGCGCGGTGGAGCAGGTGTATTCGGCGTTCTTCGCGAAGACGGTTCGCAAAAGCTAGCGCCCTTTGTTCGAGCGCCTGCGGGACGCCCTGCGCGCCGCCCTCGACGCCGCCACGCCGCCCGGGGACCTGCGCGATCTCGCGCGGCAGATGCGGGAAGCGGTGGTGGAGGCCAGGGTGGCCGTGCGGGAGCTGGGCGAGGGCGTCGGGCGAACCGAGGCGGCGCTTGCAGCGGAGCGCCAGCGGCTGGCCGACGCGGAGCGCCGGGGCCGGCTCGCCGCCGAGATCCAGGACCGCGAGACCGTGGACGTCGCCGGTCGGTTCGCGGCGAAGCACGGCGAGCGGGTCGGCGTCCTCGAGCGCAAGCTCGCGGCGCAGCGCGATGAGCTGGGGCTGGCGCAGCGCGAGCTGACGGAGATGCAGGCGCAGCTCGCGCGGGCGGAGCGGGACCGGCCGCTGACCGAGGCCGAGCGCTCGGCCGAGCGGGCGTGGCGCGACCTCGAGGCCGCGGGGGGCGTGCGCCCCGGGACGGACCCCCGGGAAGAGCTGCTCAAGGCGCAGCTCGATCGCACGGCGCGAGAGGCGGCGGCCGAGCAACAGCTACGGGAGCTCAAGAAGAAGATCAAGAAGAGGGACTAGAGGCCCCGATGGAAATCAAGCGCGATCGGATGGTGTTCCTCGGCTACGGCAAGTACTGGCGCTCGGACGCCATCGTGGGGTTGATGCCCATCGAGGACGAGCGCGGCCCCGGCCGCCGCACCAACGTCTTCGTGGCGGGGCGGGCAGAGCCGATCGTCGCCTCGCGCACCGAAGAGAGCATCCTCGAGGACATGGGCGCGACGGACGAGGCCTTCCAGATCCAGGCGCTGCGCGAAGCGGTGCGCGAGCTGCTCGCCGCCTTCCACGAGTTCTCTCCGGTGCTGCGCCGGGCGCTCTTGGCCGAGCATCACTTCGACGTGGAGAAATGGGAGCAGCGGCTCAGCGAGATTCTCCGCGCGCCGAGCGCGCCCGAGCCGGTCGAGCAGAACGAGCTATTCGACTGACGGCGTGACGAGCATTCCCTCCGAAACCGCCGGCTGGTTCGGCCACCCGCGCGGCCTCTCGACGCTCTTCTTCACGGAGATGTGGGAGCGGTTCAGCTATTACGGGATGCGGGCTTTCCTCATCCTGTACATGACCGCGCCCGTGGCCGTCGGCGGGCTGGGGTTCGACGTCCCGCGGGCGAGCTCTGTTTACGGCACGTACACGGGGAGCGTCTGGGTCACCCCGATCCTCGGCGGCCTCGTGGCCGATCGCATGCTGGGGGCGTACCGCAGCGTGCTCTTGGGCGGGATCGTCATCGCGCTGGGCCACTTTACGCTCGCGCTCCGCGCGCTGCCGTTCTTCTACACGGGGCTCGCCCTCATCGTGGTGGGGACCGGGCTGCTGAAGCCCAACGCGACGACGCTCGTGGGCTCGCTCTACGACGAGCGGGACGCGCGGCGCGACGCCGGCTTCTCGATCTTCTACATGGGGATCAACCTGGGCGCGTTCATCGGGCCCCTCCTCGCCGGCGGCCTCGCCCAGAAGGTCGACTGGCACCTCGGGTTCGCCTGCGCCGGTGTGGGGATGACGCTCGGCCTCATCCAGTACGTGTTGGGGCGCGACCGCCTGCGCCCGGCCATGGAGCGGGTAGCCGGTCGCGTCCGCGGCACCGCGCCGGTTGCGGGCTCGCGGGCCCGCGCTGGCGGGGGCGCGATTCTGGACTTCACTCCAGTCGAATGGGGCCGCATCGCCGCCGTGGTCGTGTTTTTCGCGTTCGCCGCGCTGTTCTGGGCGGCCTACGAGCAGGCGGCGTCCACCTTGAATCTGTTCGTGGACCGGTATGCGGACCGGACGGTGCTCGGGTGGACGGTGCCCTCCAGCTGGTTCGTCGCCATCCAGCCGCTGTTCGTGATCCTGCTCTCCGGGGTGTTCGCGTGGCTGTGGGTCCGGCTGGGGCCCCGCGAGCCCTCGACGCCGGCGAAGTTCTCGCTCGGGCTCCTCTTCGCCGGGCTGTCGTTCGTGTTGCTGCTGCCCGCCGGCGCGATCGCCCAGCGCGGCGGAGGCGTGCTCGTGAGCTCGCTCTGGCTGGTCGGCGCCTACTTCCTCCAGGTCGTGGGCGAACTGTGCTTGAGCCCGGTCGGCAACAGCGCTGTCACGAAGCTCGCGCCCCCGCGGATCGTGGGCATGATGATGGGAGTGTGGTTCCTCTCGATCGCCGCCGGCAACAAGCTCGCGGGCTGGGTGGCGGGGTTGTCCGCCTCAGTGCCTCTCACCACGTTGTTCGGAGCGCTGGCGGGCGTGACGCTTGGCGCGGCGGTCGTCCTGTTCTTGCTGCTGAAGCCGGTGCGACGGCTGATGGGGGGGGTGCACTAGGACTAGGGCGCCGTCGAATTCTCGCGCCCCACGTCGGGCCGTCCTATCTTAGCGACTCATGAGCGACCTCCAGGCCCGCCTCCAGGCCGCGCTCGGTGACGTCTATCAGGTTGAGCGCGAGCTCGGCGGCGGCGGCATGAGTCGGGTGTTCCTCGCCACGGAGGCGTCGCTGCACCGCGCCGTGGTGATCAAGCTCCTTCCCCCCGAGTTCGCGAGCGAGGTGAGCGAGGCGCGCTTCAAGCAGGAAATCGAGCTCGCCGCCCACCTGCAGCACCCCAACATCCTCCCGCTGCTCACCGCCGGGGCGAAGGGCGATCTGCTCTTCTACGTGATGCCCTTTGTCTCGGGGGAGTCGCTCCGCCACCGGCTGACGCGTGAAGGGAAGCTCCCGGTGGCGGACGCGGTGCGCATCCTGCACGAGATGGCGGACGCGCTCGCCTACGCCCACGCCGAGGGAGTGATCCATCGGGACGTCAAGCCCGAGAACATCCTGCTCCAGGGCGGGCACGCCGTGCTCACCGACTTCGGGGTGGCGCGCGCGTTGGCCGAGTCGCGGAGCGGGGGGCGGTTGACGGACACGGGACTCGCGCTCGGGACGCCGGGCTACATGAGCCCCGAGCAGGCGGCGGGGGAGCGGCACGTGGACGCGCGGGCGGACGTGTACGCGCTGGCGGTGGTGGGCTACGAAATGCTGGCGGGGTTCCCGCCGTTTGCGGGGCCGACGGCGCAGGCGCTCATCGCAGCGCATCTCACGGCAACGCCGAAGCCGCTGACGGACGCGCGGCCCGAGGCGCCGCCCGCGGTGGCGAATGCGATCGCGCGGGCCCTGGCGAAGGATCCCAGCACCCGGCTCCGCACGGCCGCCGAGTTCCGGGATTCCGTGGAAGGTGCGGTCGCTCGCTCGGGCGCGCGCGCGCCCGAGCGGCGCGCCTGGCTCGTGGCTGCCGGTGCGGCGATCGTCGCCGTCGCGCTCGCCGGGGTCCTGATGTCGCGCTCTCGCGGTGCCGCCGCGAAGGTCGACCCGAACGTCGTTGCAGTCTTTCCGTTTCGTGTGACGGGGGCGGACGCTTCCCTCCGATACCTGCGCGAGGGAATGATGGATCTGCTGGGGGCGAAGCTCACGGGCGAGGACGGCGTGCGTGCGGCGGACACGCGCACGGTCCTCAGCGCGTGGCGCCGGGCAGGCGGCACGGACAGGGAGGACGTTGCCGCGGACGGGGCACGCAGCGTGGCCCAGCGCGTGGGCGCCGGAAAGCTCGTGCTGGGCGAGGTCGTCGGCACGCCGAATCGTCTGATCTTGAGCGCAGCGATCGTGGCATCGTCGAGCGGCCGCTCCACCCCGCAGGCGAGCGTCGACGGCCCGCCCGACAGCCTGCTGACTCTGGTGGAGCGCCTCGTCCGGCAGTTGCTGGCAACGGAGGTCGCGAGCGGCGGGCGCGAACTGGTTGCCCTCACCACATCGTCCCTTCCCGCGCTGCAGGCCTATCTACGGGGCAGGGCCCAATACCGACGCGGGTTGTACGAGGAAGCCGCCCGAGACTTCGAGCGAGCGGTGCAGATCGACTCGGCGTTCGCGCTCGCCGGACTCGACCTCCTCCGGGCCGCGGAATGGGCCACCGGCTCCTCGGCGCGGCAAGTGGACCTCGCCGCAAGAGTCGCCTGGGCCCACCGTGATCGCCTTGGCCCACCAGACCTCGCCAACTTGGTGGAGTACATCGGCGCCCGCTATCCGGAGCTCCCGACCGGAGCCGAGCAGATCGCCGACGCGCAGCGTGTCGTGAGTTTGGCGCCCGATCGCCCGGAGGCCTGGTACGAGCTCGGCGACGGCTACTTTCACATCGGTGCAGCGTTGGGAATCGAGAGCGCCGCGCAGCAAGCCGAGGCCGCGTTCCGCCGCTCGTTGGCGCTCGACTCGGCCTTTGCCCCGCCGCTCGAACACCTGCTCGACCTCGCCTTGAAGTCGACGGACACGGCTGAGATCCGTCGTCTCAATGCGCTCTACGACGTGCTGCACCCCGGCGCGGACGTCGCGGACGCGTACCGCTGGCGGGCGGCCATCGCTCGCGCGGACTCGGTCGGGCTGGCCGGTCTGAGGGCGCGCGCAGGGGCGATGACCACGCAGGCCCTGTGGCGCGTGATCGGCTACGGAGAAGCCAATGGATACGGGCTCCCCGACGCCGAACAGGCCGCGGCGGTGTTGCGGGGGCGGGCCGGCCCGCAGGCGGAGAGGGACCGCACGACGCGTATGCTACACGACCTCGCCCTGAACCGCGGCCGCCCAACCGAAGCCGCGGTGCTTGCGGGGGAGGGCGCGCAGAGCCCCGCAGAGCGGCGCGAGATGTTGCGTATCAGCATGTTGGATGCGCTGTACTGGGCCGGGGACTCGGTGGCGGGGGCGCAGGCGGCACGGGAGGTGGCGGCTAAGGCCGACGCTCCGCTTGCTGCGACGGCGGTCGACCGCGCCGAGCAGTACGCCGATGTGTGTGTCGCCGAGCAATGGCGGCTCGCCAAGCAAGACTTGCGCGGCGCCGACCAAGCGCTAGCGCGGCTCGCAGGCGCGACCAGCCCGCGCGACTCGCCGGGGGTGGTGGCGGCAAGCCGCACGTGCCTGGTCGCCCTCGACGGGATGGTCGCCGTCGCGCGTCATGCATCGAACGCCCGTCGGCTGATCGAGCGGCTTGACTCCACGCTGGTGACCGCATTTCTGTATGAGGCGGCTCCGCGCAAGTTCGCCGTCTCGGTTGAGAGCGAGCTGGCGCTGTTGACGCAACGGCTCTGGGAGGTGGAGGGCGAGCCGGCGCGCGCGCTGCGCGCCGCGCGGCGGCGATACTACGGGTGGGGCCCCGAATCGACGCGGTACCTCAGCTCGCTCCTCAAGGACGAAGGCCGCCTCGCGGCGTTGACCGGCGACCGCGAGGGGGCGATCCGCGCCTACCAGCATTATCTCGCGCTGAGCACCGATCCCGAACCGTCGATGAAACCTGAAGTGGACCGGGTGCGGCTCGAGCTCGCTAGGCTCGTCGCCGAGCCAAGGACCCGATGACCCTCTCGGAACCCTCTATGACCACACACTCCATGACTACGCGACGTGATTTCCTCCGCGCCTCGCTCTTCGCCTCCGCCGCGGCGCTCGCACCCACGCGCGACGCCACGGGCGCCGTGCCCTGGTGGTGGACCACCCCAGGGCGCGATCCCGCGACCGGCCTCAGCGACGTCCCGGATCGGCTGCCGATCGAGTGGTACCGGCGCAACATCGGTCGCTTCCAGCAGGCGCTGGGCACCGCAGGGCTCGACGGGATGCTCTGCAAGGACCAGTGGAACATCGTCTACCTGTCCGGCTACTTCCATTCGACCACCGAGCGGCCCGCGGCGCTGTGGGTCCCTGTACAGGGCGAGCCGTCACTCTTCGTCCCGGGCCTCGACCGCGACCTCGCCGGGAGCTGGTGGATCCGGGACGTCGAGTACTACTTCGACTTCCCGCAGGCTGAGGACGATGGGGACCCCCGGGCCGGCTCCGTGGCCAGCCCGCGCGGGACGGTGGACCTCTGGCTCTGGATGCTCCGCGGCCTCGACCGTCGGGGCTTCGGTGCCAAGCGCATCGGGCTCGACTGGGACGCGCCCGAGAGCCAGCTCGCGAAGTTCCGCGACACGCTCAAGGTGGCAACCTTCCGTCACGCCGGTGACATCCCGATGGGGATGCGCGTGGTCAAGACGCCCGAGGAGGTCGCCCTCACGCAACGGGCGATCGACTACCACGACCAGATCCTCGAGTTCTGCCGCCGCTACGTGCTGCAACACGGCACCGACGCGTCCGACTTCGACGTGCGCCACGCGGCCGAGGCGTTCGGCACGGAGCTCGTGTTGAAGGACATCAAGCGCGACGGCCGCCCCCACACGGCGGTCGGGGTCAACGTCAGCGTGGGGTGCCGCACGGGCGTCGGGACGGCGTACCCGCATCCGAACCAGTTCTTCCACGCCAGGATCCGCCGCGGAGACGCGATTCAGTTCTCGGGGGTGATGGTGCGGATCGGCGGCTACGGTGGGGAAGGGTATCGTGCGTGTCACATCGCGCCGATGACCGAGCCGCAGAAGAAGCTGTGGGACGTGCACACCGAGATGACGCTGGCGCAGCAGGAATGGTCGAAGGCGGGCGTCGAGTGCCGCGCGGTGGCGGCCAAAGTGCTCGAGATCGCGCGCCGCGCCGGCCTCGAGCGCTACGCCTATCACCGGCCGGCGCACGGCGCCGGGATGGAAGGGCACCAGAAGCCGTACGTGTCGCTCGGCGACACGACGGTGATGGCCGAGGGGATGATGTTCTCGAACGAGCCGGGCCTGTACGACCCGCAGGGCGGGTACGGCTACAACCACTCCAACAACCTGCTGATCACGAAGGAGCGGGGCGTCCAGATGAACAAGACGCCGCTCACGCGGGAGTGGTGCTGGCTGACGCTGTAACGAAAAGGAGGCCACGGTGGTGAAGAAGATCGGCGCCGTGCTGCTCGCCGTCGGGCTGGTCCTGCCGTACGGCCCCGCACGGATCATCACGGTCGTCTGGCAGGGCGTCCCCACGATCCTGTTCTCGGCCGTGCCCGTCCTGATCACGATCGCCTACGTCCTGCACAGCTTCGTGCCCCCACTCGCGCAGTTTCACCAGCGGTACGGTCAGGGGCTGCACGGTCTGTTCCGCGTGGTGTTCTTCGTGCTCGCCGGGGGCTATCTCGCGATGTCGCTCGCCAAAGAACACGGGGGGTGGCCGGCGCCCCTGCATGTGCTCGTCGCGCTCGCGGTCACGGGTGCCCTGCTCTACTGGGGACAGGGGCGCGGCACCAAGGCGGAGCGGCTGCCGCTCCTGCTGCTCATCTGCGCGGGCATCCCCACGATCGCGTATTTCCTCGACGCAGCGCACGCGGGCGAGCTGAGGTACGGCGGCTGGGTGTTTACCGTGGGGTACCTCGTCGCGGCCGCGGGCGAAGTGCAGGGGCTGCGGGCGGCGCCCAAGATCTCGCACGGCGGCTGATCACATCGGCTCCTCCGCGAAGTGACAGGCGGCGAGCTGGTCGGGACCGACGGCGCGCAGCGGGGGCGGCTCGGTGCGGCAGCGGTCGTTCTTCCTGGGGTGAGGGCAGCGCGGGTGGAAGGGGCAGCCGGGAGGAGGGTTCGCGGGCGACGGTACGTCCCCCTGCAGCACGATGCGCTGCCGTGAGGCCCGCGGATCGGGCACCGGGACGGCGGAGAGGAGCGACGCCGTGTAGGGATGCCGGGGTGCGCGATACAGCGTCTCCGCCGGCCCCTGTTCCACGATCTTCCCCAGGTACATCACGGCCACCTCGTCGGCGCTGTGCCTCACCACGGCGAGGTCGTGGGCGATGAAGAGGTACGTGAGCTTCCGCCGCTGCTGTAGCTCGCTCAGGAGGTTCAGGACCTGGGCCTGCACGGACACGTCGAGCGCACTCACCGGCTCGTCCAGCACCAGGAAGCTCGGCTCCACCGACAGCGCCCGGGCGATGCCCACCCGCTGGCGCTGCCCCCCCGACAGCTCGTGGGGGTAGCTGTCGGCGAAGGCGGGGTCGAGGCCCACCTCCTCGAGTAATCCGGCGATCCGGCGGTCGATCTCCGAGCCCCGGGCCAGGTGGTGGATCACGAGCGGCTCGCGCAACGCCTGGCGCACGGTCATCCGCGGGTTGAGCGAGCCGTAGGGATCCTGGAAGACGATCTGCATGCGGCGGCGCAGCCCCCGCAGCTCCCGCGGGCGGCAGGCGAGCACGTCGACGCCGTCGAGCACCACACGGCCGGCGTCGGGCTCGATCAGCCGGAGGATCGAGCGACCCACCGTGGACTTCCCGCACCCCGATTCCCCGACGAGGCCCAGGGTGCGGCCGGCCGCGATGCGGAGCGAGACGCCGTCCACCGCCCGCACTGGACGCCGCCGACGCGCGAGCGGCCACGGCCCGCGGTCGCCGGGAAAATGCTTCACGAGCCCGTCCACCTCGACGAGCGGAGCGACGGTCGTCACGCTTGGGGCGTCCGGCGCCTGGGTTCGGTGAGGAGCCAGCAGCGCACCGCATGGCTGCCGGGCTCGCCCCGCCCCGCGTCGAGCAGCGGCGGCTCCTCCGCGGTGCAGCGGTCCCATGCGTACGGGCAGCGCGGGTGGAAGCGGCAGCCCGCGGGCCACCCGCTCGCTGCGGGGACTTGCCCGGGGATGGTGTGCAGACGCCCGCGCACCTGGCTCACCCGCGTGTCAATCCGTGGCACCGCGGCCATCAGCCCCTCCGTATAGGGGTGGAGCGGGTGCGCGAACAGCTCGGGCGTCGCCGCGGTCTCCACGACCTGACCCGCGTACATCACGACCACGCGATCCGACGTCCCGGCCACGATCCCGAGGTCGTGCGTGATCAGCAGGACCGCCATGCCGAGCTCCGCCTGGAGGCGGTCGAGCAGCTCGAGGATCTGGGCCTGAATCGTGACGTCGAGCGCCGTCGTCGGCTCGTCGGCGATGAGGAGCTTTGGGTGGCACACGAGGGCCATCGCGATCATCACCCGCTGGCTCATGCCGCCCGACAGTTGGTGCGGGTAGTGATCCACGCGCTCCTCGGGATCGGGGATGCCGACGAGGCGCAGCATCTCGATGGCGCGCGCCCGTGCCTGCTTGCGGGGCAGCCGCTGGTGCACGATCGCGGCCTCGGCGATCTGGTCGCCCACCGTGAACACGGGGTTCAGGGACGTCATCGGCTCCTGGAAGATCATCGCGACCTCGTTCCCGCGGATGGCGCGCAGCTCGGGGGGGCGCAGTGTCAGCAGGTTCCGCCCCTCGAATTCGATCAGGCTCCCCGAGAGGATGTGCCCCGGCGGCTCCGGGATGAGCCGCAGGATCGAGAGCGAAGTCACGGTCTTGCCGCACCCCGACTCCCCCACGATGCCGAGGGTCTCGCCCGGATAGACGTCGAAGGACACGCCGTCGACGGCGCGCGCCGTGCCGCCGCCGCGCTCCGTGACGAAGTACGTCTTGAGATCGCGCACGCGCAGCAAGGGCTCCGTCACGCGGTCTCCTGGCCGGGGTCGAGGGCGTCCCGCAGCGCGTCGCCGACCGCGTTGAGTGCCATCACGACGATGGCGATCGCGAGTCCCGGAAACAGCGAGGTCCACGGCGCCGTCGCGAGGTGGTCCTTGCCGTCGGCGATCATGTTCCCCCAGCTCGGGACCGGGGACGGTACGCCGATGCCGAGGAACGAGAGGCTGGCCTCGAGCAACATGACGCTGCCGATGCCAAGCGCCGCGGACACGATCAGCGGGGCGGCGACGTTGGGGAGGACATGGCGAAGGATGATGCGCGCCGGCCGGGCGCCGAGAGCGCGCGCGGCGGCGACGAACTCGCGCTCGCGCAACGACAGGACCTCCGCCCGGACGAGGCGGCTCGTACCGAACCACCCCGTCAGCCCGATCACGAGCACCAGGGCGGAGACGGGCAAGCGCTCCCACAGCGCCACGACCATCAGCAATACGAAGATGCGCGGCATCGACAGCCCCACGTCCACGAGCCGCATGAGCACGGGATCGACCCAGCGCCGCGCGTAGCCCGCCACCGCGCCGGCGGCGGCGCCCAGCGTCACCGCCACGAGCATCGCGAGCGCCCCGATGCCCAGCGATACCCGGGCGCCGTACACGAGGCGACTCCACACATCGCGACTGTAGACGTCCGTGCCGAGGGGGTGGGCGAGCGACGGCGGCGCGTTCTGCAGTGCGACGATCTCGGGCATGCTGGAGGGCGGATAGGGCGCGACGAGCGGCGCCGCCGCCGCCACAGTCGTGAAGAAGGCGAGCACGAAGAGGCCGCCGGAGGCCGTGCCGTGACGGAAGAAGCGGCGCCCCCGGCTGCCTCGGGCGGCGAGCCGCCGTGCCTCGCCCACCGCCGCGAGGGCCACGGCGACGGCCCCGAGCAGGGCGAGCCAGGCCCGCACGTTCACCCGTCGCCGGTCCGGATGCGCGGGTCGGCCGCTGCGTACAGCAGATCGGCGAGCAGGCTGCCGAGCACCACCATCCCGCCCGCCAGCATCGCCGCGGCGGTGACCACCGGGTAGTCCCGTCGGAAGATCGCTTCGGCCGCCAGCCGCCCCATGCCCGGCCACGCGAACACCGTCTCCACGAGCACGGCACCGGTGAGGAGGAACGGAAAGGCGAGACCGAACAGCGTGACGAAGGGAAGCAGGGCGTTGCGCAGCGCGTGCCCGAGCACGACCCGCCGCTCCGGGAGCCCCTTCGCCCGGGCAGTGCGGATGTAGTCCTGCCCCAGCACCTCGAGCATGGCGGCCCGCTCGAAGCGGGCGGTGCCCGCCGCCCCCACCAGGCCCAACGTGCCGGCGGGGAGGGCGAGGTGCCACAGCCGGTCCGCCACGCGGCCCGCCCACGGCAGGGACTCGTGCGTCACCACGTCCACCACGCCGCCGACCGGGAACCAGCGCAGCCATTGCCCGAAGACGAGCAGCAGCAGCAGCCCCATCCAGAACGTGGGCACCGAATAGAGGAACAACGTGGCGTTGCCCAGGGCGAGGTCGCCGAGGCGGCGCGCTCGCGCCGCCTGGTAGACACCCAGGGCCAGGCCCAGCACGAACTCGATGCACAAGGCGGCGCCCGCCAGCGTCAGCGTGTTGGGGAGCGCCTCGGCCAGCGCGTCAGCGACGGGGCGGTGGAGCGCGAACGACTCGCCCAGGTTCCCGCGGGCGATCTCGCGCAGATAGCGGGCATACTGCTCCGGCAAGGGGCGATCGAGCCCGAACTGGCTCCGCAGCCGCTGCAGCACGGCGGGATCGACCGGCGTTTCGGCGGCCGGGAGGAACGGCGTTCCCGGGGCGAGATGGAGGAGAACGAAGGTGACGGTGACGACCGCCCAGACGATGGCGATCGCGGCGGCGACGCGCCGCACCAACCACGCCGTCACCTAACGCTCCACGCGGTCGCGATCGATCAGCCGCTCGGCGGGAATGCGCCAGGTGCGGAGCAGCGCCAGCCACGAGTCCGGCCGGATCGTGACGTCGGCCACCCGCCGGTGCACGGCCGCCACGTTCTCGGACGCGTAGAGAAAGACGGCCGGGGCGTCCTGGTTGAGCAGCTCGATGGCCTGCCGCCAGGCGCGCTGCGTGGCCGCCCGGCCGCCTTTGCCCGACGACGCCCGTTCCACGAGCCCGTCGAACGCCGGATTGAGGTAGCGGAGATAGTTGGAACGCCCGACTCCCTCCCGGGTCCACGTCTGCGCGATGGACGACGCGGGCGTCGGGTCCGCGTTCCACGCGGCGATCAGGGCATCGAAGCGCCCCGCCGAGGCCCGCTGGAGGAACACGCTCGGCTCCACTTCGTCGAGCTCCACCTCGGCCCCGATCGCTCGGTACTGCTCCTGCAGCAGCCGCGCGTACTGGCGGCGGATCGCGCTGGTCGTGGGCACCATGATGCGGAACGCAAGCCGGTTGCCCCGGCGCTCCCGCACGCCGTCGTGATCGGAGGGCCGCCAGCCGAGCCGGGTGAGCAGGCGGGACGCCTGCGCCGTGTCGTGGGGCAGGACGCGCGTCTCGGGATCCCAGATCCACCAGAGCTGCGGCTCGGGCCCCGGGGGCACCTTGGCCGCGTCGCCCCATACGTTCTGCAACAGCCGCTCGCGATCCACGGCCATCACGAGCGCGCGCCGCAGCTCCCGATCGCCGAACAGCGGATGCGGCCTGCTCGAATCGCCGTTCGCCGCCAGGTTGAACCCCAGATAGCCGTACGTCGCGCCGCGGTAAGGGTAGAGGGTGAGCTGCGGTACGGCCCGGACCCGCTTGACGTTGTCGGGCGGCCCGAGCACCTCGATGGCGTCCGCCTGGTCGGCGACGAGCTGGGTGACCGCGACCTGCAGGTCCGGTGTGAACCGCCAAATCACGCGCCGCAGGTGCGGTCGTCCGAGAAAGAACGTCGAGTCCGCTGCGAGCTCGAGTTGCTCCCCCGCTTTCCACGACACGAACCGGTAGGGGCCGTCGCCCACCGGCTTGCGCCCGAACGCAGCGCTGCTCCACTGGTCCCGTGGGATCGGCCGCAGCAGGTGAGCGGGCAGGACCCGCAGGTGGAACACGGCGTCAAAGAACATCTCGGGGTAGCGCTTCCGGAACCGGAACACCGCGGTGAGCGAGTCCCGCGCGGTGACGGCGCTGATCGCACGCACGCCCGCGCGGAAGGGCGAGTTCACCGCCGGATCGTTGTAGGCGTCGAAGCTGAAGGCGACGTCCGTGGCAGTCACCGCGCGGCCGTCCTGCCAGCGAGCTCGCGGGTCGAGATGGAACACCAGCGTGACCGAATCCGCCCACTCCCACCGCTCGGCGAGCTGCGGTTGGAAGTCCTCGTCGCCGACGGTGTTGGTGGAGCGCCCGATGTCCGCGAGCCTGAGGAACAGCTGGTCGCTCACGGCCTGGTCCACGGCCGCCGTGAGTAGGGGCGGGAGCAGGGACTGGGGCTCCCCCGCCGTGGCGATGACGAGCGTCCCGCAGTAGTCGCCCGTGCACCCCTCGCGACGCGCGCAGGCGACGAGCAACAGGACACCGAGTACGGCGAGACGGACGGTCGCGGACGGGGACGTTCGGACGGCGTGCGGCGCTCGCATGGTGCCTAAGATTCTACCGGCGCGCTAGCGGCGCCAGGTCCAGGCGGGGTCGGAAAAGAAGGCGGTAGAGGGCGGCAAGGGGCGGTAGAAGGGGGCAGAGGTAACGGCGTCGCCCCAGGCGCGCACCACGGCTTCGGCCACTTCGTCGAATGAGACGGGCCGACCCAGGACCGCGGCCAACGTCGTCCCGCCGCTGACGGCTGACGGCGGTCGGCTGATGGCGCCGATGATCTCCTGCGACCCCTCGAGCAGGATCGAGCCGTGCTGCAGCAGCGCCGTGCGCTGCCGCAGCTGGGCCGACCCGACGAGTTTGCGTCCGCCAACGACGATCTCGCCGCCCGCGGGTGTGGCGAAGCAGGCCCCGGGTCCGTCGGACGGACCGGCGGACGCCAGCGCGGCCGCGACGCCGAGAGCCCGCAGCCCGTCCGCGAGTCGCTCGTGGATCCTGCGGTAGCTCTCCCGCAGCGACCCGAACGCGGCGATCGGCGCCGCCACGGCGTAGGTCACCTCCCCTTCGTGCCACACGGCGCGCCCGCCCGTCGGCCGGCGCACGACGTCGAGCCCCAGCCGCTCGATCGCGGTCCGGTCGTAGCGGCGGGCGGCGGGCTCGTTGCGGCCGAGCGAGAGGCAAGGTGGGTCCCAGCGGTACAGCCGCAGAAACGCCGCGCCGGTCTGGTCGGCCTGCTCCAGCAGCCATTGGTCCAGCGCCATGTTCTCGGCGCCGGAGCGGCCGACACGGTCGATGGACAGTCGGAAGGCTGGAGAGGGATCGACACCTTCCAACGTTCCGACGTTCCAACCTTCCGCTTCAGTCGGCCGCGAGGGCATACGCTTCCACCGGCGGGCACACGCACACGAGATTGCGGTCCCCGTACGCCCCATCCACGCGCCCGACCGAGGGCCACACCTTGTGCTGGCGGGTCGCGGGAGCGGGGAACGCCGCCCGCTCCCGCGGGTAGGGGCGGTCCCAGCGGTCGGCGATGACGTCCTCGAGCGTGTGGGGGGCGTTGGTGAGCAGGTTGTTGCCGGGCGCTTGGCGGCCCTCCTCGATCTCCCCGATTTCCTCGCGGATCGAGATCAGTGCGTCGCAGAAGCGGTCCAGCTCCTCCTTCGATTCGCTCTCCGTCGGCTCGATCATCAGCGTGCCCGGCACGGGGAAAGAGACCGTCGGGGGATGGAAGCCGTAGTCGATGATCCGCTTGGCGATGTCGTCCACCTCGATTCCCGCCGACTGCTTGAAGGGGCGCGTGTCGATGATGCACTCGTGCGCGACGAGCCCGTTGGGCCCGGTGTACAGCACGCCGTAGTGGGGTGAGAGGCGCTTGGCGATGTAATTGGCGTTCAGGATCGCGAGCTTCGTCGCCTCGACCAGCCCCTCGCGGCCCATGAGGGCGACGTAGGCCCACGAGATCGGGAGAATCCACGCGCTGCCCCACGGCGCCGCCGACACGGTGCCGCAGGGGCTGGTGCGCCCGAGGTGGACGACCGGGTGGTCCGGGAGGAACGGGGCGAGGTGCTCGGCCGCGCACACGGGACCCATCCCCGGGCCGCCGCCGCCGTGGGGGATGCAAAAGGTCTTGTGGAGGTTGAGGTGGCAGAGGTCGGCCCCGAAGTCGGCGGGTCGGCACAGGCCCACCTGCGCGTTCATGTTCGCCCCGTCCATGTACACCTGGCCGCCCTGCTCGTGCACGATGCGGCAGATATCGCGAATCGACGTCTCGAACACCCCGTGCGTGGATGGATACGTGATCATGATGGCGGCGAGCCGGTCGCGGTGCGCCGCCGCCCGCTCCTTCAGGTCCTGGAGGTCGATGTTGCCCCGCGGGTCCACCCGCACGGGGACGACCCGGAAGCCCGCCATGACGGCGCTCGCGGGATTGGTGCCGTGGGCCGAGGTCGGGATGAGGCACACGTCGCGGTGCCCTTCGCCGCGCGACGTGTGGTAGGCCCGCACGACCAGCAGGCCGGTGAGCTCGCCCTGGGCTCCGGAGTTGGGCTGCAGCGACACGGCGGGGAACCCCGTGATCTCCGCGAGCTGCTGCTCGAGCTGGCGGAACAGGGTGCGGTAGCCCTGTGCCTGCTCGCGCGGGGCGAAGGGGTGGAGCCGGTTGAACTCGCGCCAGGAGAGCGGCGCCATCTCGGTCGTCGCGTTGAGCTTCATCGTGCACGAGCCGAGTGGGATCATCGCGGAGGTGAGCGAGAGGTCGCGCGCCTCGAGCTTCTTGATGTAGCGCAGCATTTCCGTCTCGGAGCGGTACTTCTGAAACACGGGGTGCGTGAGGTAGGGCGACGTGCGCCGCAGCCCTTCGGGAATCGCCGTGTCCGCTCTGGCGCCGAGATCCTCGACCATGAACGGCAGCACCTCGTTGAGCGAGAACACCGCGACGAGGTCGGCGAGATCGCCGAGGGTCGTCGTTTCGTCGAGGGCGATGCCGATGCGGGTGGGGGAGACGGTGCGGAGGTTGGTGCGGCGGGCGCGGGCGGCGTCGATCAGCCGCGCCAGCGCCCACGACTCGACCTCGACGCACAGGGTGTCGAAGTACGACTGGTGCACGATGCGGTAGCCCAGGCGGCTGAGGGCGGTCGCGAGCAGCACGGTGAGGGTGTGCACCCGTTGCGCGATGCGGCGCAGTCCCTCGGGGCCGTGATACACGGCGTACATGCTCGCCATCACGGCGAGGAGCACCTGCGCGGTACACACGTTGCTCGTCGCCTTCTCGCGCCGGATGTGCTGCTCGCGCGTCTGCAGCGCCATCCGCAGCGCGGGGCGGCCGGCCGCGTCCCGCGACACGCCGATGATGCGTCCCGGGAGGTGCCGCTTGTACTCATCCCGCGTGGCGAAGAACGCCGCGTGCGGGCCGCCGTAGCCCATCGGGACGCCGAACCGCTGGCTGGAGCCGACGGCGATATCGGCGCCCCACTCGCCGGGCGGCTGCAGCAGCGTGAGGGCGAGCAGGTCGGTCGCGGCCGTGACCAGCGCCCCCACGGCGTGGGCCGCCGCGCACACGCGGGCGTAGTCCTCGATCGCGCCCTCGGTCGTGGGGTACTGCACCAGCGCCCCGATCACCCCGGGCGTGAAGCTGAACCGGGCAGGGTCGGCCACGACCAGCTTGAGCCCGCGCGCCACGGCGCGGGTCTGCAGCACGGCGATCGTCTGGGGATGGCAGTTGTCGGCGACGAGGTAGACCGGCGTCGCGCCAGCGGGCACGGTGGTCACGCTCTGCGTGAGGTGGACCGCTTCGGCCGCCGCGGTCGCCTCGTCGAGCAGTGAGGCGTTGGCGATGGGGAGGCCCGTGAGGTCCGAGACGACGGTCTGGTAGTTGAGCAGCGCCTCGAGCCGGCCCTGGGCGATCTCCGCTTGGTAGGGTGTGTACGCCGTGTACCAACCGGGGTTCTCCACGATGTTGCGCTGGATCACCTGGGGCGTGAAGCAGGGGTAGTATCCCATCCCGATGTAGGAGCGGAACAGCTGATTCTGCGCCGCGAAGCCACGTAGGGCCTGCAGCACCTCGCGCTCGCTCCGACCGGGCGGAAGGTCGAGGGGCCGCGACAGCCGGATGTCGGCCGGGACGACGTCGTCGATGAACGCGTCGAGCGAGGAGTAGCCCAGCGTCGCCAGCATGGCCTGCGTCTCGTCGGGGCTCGGGCCGATGTGGCGCGTCACGAAGCGGTCGGTGACGAGGAACGCGCGCGCGGTGGTCTTCATGATCGGCGGATGGTGCTACGCTCCGATGTGCTTCTTGTATTCCTCGCTGCCCAGCAGCTGATCGAAGTCCCCGGTATTCTTGATCCGCAGCTTGATCATCCATCCCTCGCCGTACGGGTCGCGATTCACGAGGGCGGGGTCCTTGTCGAGCGCCGTGTTCACCTCGATCACGGTGCCGGCGAGGGGCGAGAACAGCTCCGACACCGCCTTCACCGCCTCGATCGTCCCGAACGCGTCCATGCGGCCGTACGTGGTTCCGACCTTGGGCAGGTCCACGTACACCACGTCGCCCAACTCCCCCTGCGCGTAGTCCGTGATGCCGACCACGACGACGGTTTCCTCGTCGCTACGCCTGACGTATTCGTGTTCCTCGGAGTAGAGCAGGTCGTCGGGGATTCGGGCCATGCGCCGGCGCGCTCGTTTCAGGCTCGGGGAGGGTCGGGGCGAAGGTTACGGACGCTGCCAAGGCGTGTCAAGGCAACTGCTTGGCCCGCGCCGCCAACGCCTCGTACAGGCGGCGCGCGTCCACCTCCAACTGCTCCAGCGTGCCGTCGTTGTCGATGACGTAGTGGCTGCGGCCGCGCTTGCGCTCCGCGGGCATCTGGGCGGCGATCATCCGGTCCGCCTCGTCGTTCGCCAGACCGCGCATCGCCCGTAACCGGGTGCGCCGCAGGGCGACCGGCGCGTCCACGAGGACGACGACGTCGAACTCGGCCGGGTCGAGCACCTCGAACAGGAGTGGGATGTCGTTGACCACGAGCAGGTCGCCGCGCGAGCGCGCCGCGCGGATCAATTCGGCGCGGCGCTGCCGCACCGCGGGGTGAACGATCGCGTTCAGCGCCGCGAGGGCGGCATCGTCACCCATCACCTTCGCCCGCAACGCGGCGCGATCGAGCGAGCCGTCGGACGCGAGCACGTCCGCCCCGAAGCGCCGGGCGATCGCGGCCAGCACCTCGCTCCCCGGTGCCTGCGCCTCGCGGGCCAATGCGTCGGCGTCGATGATCGTCGCTCCCCAGCGGCGCAACAGGTCGACCACGGTGGACTTGCCGGAGGCGATGTTGCCGGTGAGACCGACGTTCAGCATGAGACGTCAGACATCAGACATCAGATGTCAGCACGCTGATGTCTGACGTCTGATGTCTGATGTCTCTACAGCAGGGCCGTCTGATCTTCATCGCGCTTCGGGACTCTGTGGCAGTGTCGGCACCTCGCCTCGTACGACTCGCGCCCGCCCACCATGATCGTCGGGCTGTCCCAGGGGGCGGGCTTGCCGTTGACGAGACGCTGGTTTCGCGTCGCCGGTCCCCCGCACACGACGCAGATCGCCTGGAGCTTGTCGACGATCTCGGCCGCCGCCATCAGGATGGGCATGGCGCCGAAGGGCTCGCCCCGGAAGTCGCTGTCCGTGCCGGCGACGATCACGCGCACTCCGCGGTCGGCCAGTGCGTTGGCGACCGTCACGATGCCGCCGTCCAGGAACTGTGCCTCGTCGATCGCGACGACCTCGGTGTCGGGCCGCACCTGCCGCATGATCTGGTCGGCCGAATCCACGGGCTCCGCGTCGACCGTCAGGCCGTCGTGACTCGTCACCGAATACAGCCCGGCGTAGCGGGCATCGAGGTGGGACTTGAAGACCTGAACCTGCTTGCGGGCGATGACGGCCCGCCGCACCCGGCGGATGAGCTCCTCGCTCTTTCCCGCAAACATCACGCCTGAAATGACTTCGATCCAACCGGGCCGGGTGCCGTGGAACATGGCGTCTTGGCGTCTGGAAACGGGCGGTGGAAGGGTAGCGGCGGGGGGAAGGGGGGTCAAGGAAGTGCTGGTATCTTGCGGATTTTCTCGGCATACCCCCATATTGTGCCGGGATTTCGGGCTTTTCGGGCGCCCCCCCGAGAAAAGGGGCGAAACTTCAAGGCTTTCTCCGGCCTAGACCTCCACAAGGAGATCGCGTGAACAAAGCTGAGCTGACCGCGGCACTGGCCATGCGCACCAAGATGTCGAAGGCCGACGCCACGCGCACGATCGACGCCCTGTTCGACGACAAGGGCATCATCGCGGGCGAATTGAAGAAAGGTGCGAAGGTGCAGATCACCGGATTCGGCAACTTCGAGGCCCGCAAGCGCGCCGCGCGCATGGGCCGCAACCCGAAGACGGGTGGGACGATTCAGATCAAGGCATCGATCGCTCCCGCGTTTCGCGCCGGCAAGCAGCTGAAGATGGCCCTGAACAACAAGCGGTAGGCGGAGGTCGCAGTTTCGAGCACGCGGTGTACGGGCCGCCCCGCCGGGCGGCCCGTCGGCGTTTTCAGGCCTGCCGCTCGAGCCGCGCGACGGCACGGCGCCCCTTGATCGTCACTCCGGTGAGACCTCGGAGCGCCTTCTGCACTGCGCCCGGGGCGACCTCCGCGAGGGAGAAGGTATCGCGCACGTCGATCCGTCCAATCTCCTCCTTAGTGAGCCCGGCTTCCCGAATCAGCGCTCCCACGAGATCCTTGGCCGCCGCGCGGTCCTTCTTTCCAACGTTCACGAACACCTTCGTCCAGGTGGGGACGCTGCTTGGGGGCGTCTCGCTCGCGGCCGATGGCTGACGGCTGATGGCAAGCAGCGCCGCCGCGACCTCCGCCGGATCAAACCGCTCGAACAGTGGCTCCAGCAGCGCCAGCTCGACGTCCACGCTCCCGTCGGTGAGGATCTGCGCCACGCGCCGCCGCAGGTCGGTGGCGCGGTCCTGCGCGCGGTCTGCCGCAGTGGGCAGCCCGAGCGGCGTGAGCGGGCGCGCCAGGGAGCGGACATAGGGCAGCTGCGCCGCCGTGGGAAAGAGCACCGGCGCCCCCGCCCCCAGGCGCGCGAGCGCCGCGAACTCGGCGCGCGTGGGGAGCAGCGCGCACAGCACCGCGTCGGGCGCGTCGCCGGGCGCCGTCACGGGGCCGCCGCGCCAGATGTAGGGCCGTCTGGGGTCGAGCGCGTCGAGCGCGTCGCGCAACGCGGCGGGGCGACGAGAGGGCGAGACCACGACGTAACGCGCCGGCCCCAGCGCCGGCAGGGGCTGCGCGCTCTCGTCCACGGGCGAGCCTTCGAAGTGGGCCCGGTAGGCGTGGCGCTCGAGGAAATCACGTAACGCGGCCGGATGCCAGCTCAGGATGATGCGGCGGGCCTGCTTCGCCTCGCTCAGCAGGGTGTCGAGGAGGGGTGCGTGCTCGCTGGCGAGTAGCGTTTCGGGCCAGGCCACGACGATAGTGTGCGCGGTCTCGAGCTTGAGAGCGGAACGGCTGACGAGCGCCGCGAGGTCCGGGACCGCGGCGGCGAGGACGTCGACGCCGCTGTCCTTGAGGATGCGGGCGGCGCGGCGGGGGGCGGTGACGGCGTGGACGCGGACGTGAGGGGGAGGGGGAGGCGCGGACGCCCACTGCGACGCCGCGACGTCATCGGCGCACATGATCACCACGGGTGGGTCACCTCCGCGGTCCTGGCGGGTGGTCAACGCGCCCACGAGCTCCCACACCGCCCCTGCCTGCTCCGGCTCGGGGGGCGCCACCAGCACCACATGGCGGCCGCGCTCGAGCGCGGCCTTCGCCTCATCCAGCGTCACACGCTCCTCGATTGTCAAAGAAGTGCTGCCCCCCGCCCCCTCCGTCGCCGGGATGCTAGTTTGAGGCGGGCGAAAAGGCAACGATCACGTGATGAGCCTGCGGCGCGCGTGGCACCGGCTGCTGTCCTCCTGGTACACACGGGCCCACTGGTGGGCTACGCTCTATGCGCGGTGGGGGCTCGTGCCGGTCGGGGGCGCCGTCGTCCCGTGGGCCGCGCCGCGAGTGCCGTTCCACCACGGTCGGATCGCGCTCGTCACGGCGGCCGGCGTGCACCCTCGGTCCGCGCCGCCATTCGACATGGAGAACCCGCGAGGTGATGCGAGCTTTCGCGAGATTCGCGGCGACGTCGCGGCCTCCCAGCTGATGATCACGCACGACTACTACGACCACGCGGCGGCGGACCTGGACGTCAACACGGTGTTTCCGCTGGAGCGGCTGCGGGAGCTCGCGCCGCTCGGTGTCCGGGTCGCGCCGCGGCACTTCGGGTTCATGGGCCACGTCCTGGGTGCGGAGCGCGAACGGCTGACGCGAGAAACGGCGCCCGAGGTGGCGCGGCGGCTCGTCGCCGATGGCGTGACCCACGCCGTGTTCACGCCCGGCTGAACCACCTGTCATCAGTCCGTGGGATTGATCGCGCGCGAGGTGGAGGGACACGGCATTCCGACCGTGGCGCTGTCGGTGCTCGGCGGGGCGACGGCGAAGACGCCAGCGCCCCGCAACGTCGTGGTGCGGTTCCGTCTGGGACAGGTGCTGGGCGAGCCCGGGGCCGTGGTCCAGCAGCGCCGTGTGCTGTGGGACGCGCTCGGGGCCTTCGCCCTGATCGCGCAGCCGGGAGGTGTGATCGAGTTGTCCTACAGATGGAAGAGGAGCACGTACGTGGATCCGCTGGAACCGGGGAGCGGGGTCTCATGATCTCAGCCTGCGGACCGTTGCGCGGGGCGACCATGCGTGGGTATCGTGGCGCATGACCCAGGGGCTCTCCCCTAACCTCCAGCACCTCGAGACGTCGGCCACGATCGCGATCTCGCAAGAGGCCAAACGGCGCCGGGCGGCGGGCGAGGACGTCATCGACCTGGGCGCGGGTGAGCCGGACTTCCCCACGCCGCCGATTCCGGCGGACGCCGGCATCCGGGCCGTCAAAGAGGGAAAGACGCACTACCCGGCGAACGAGGGGATCCTGGAGCTGCGCGCCGCGGCGGCGAAGCACCTGTCCCTCTTGTCCGGCGGGCGGCCCGTCAACGCCGACCACATCGTGGTGTCGAGCGGCTCGAAGCAATCCCTCTTTAACGCGTGCTTCACGCTGTTCGGGCCGGGAGAGGTCGTGGCGATCCCCGCCCCGGCGTGGGTCTCCTACCCGCAGATCGTGCACCTCGCCCGCGCCCGTCCCGTGCTCGTGTCGGGAGACCCCGAGTGGAGTCTCAAGGTGAGCGTCAAGGATCTGGACCGGGTGGTGCCCGGCGCGCAGGGGCTCATGCTCTGCTCGCCGTGCAACCCGACCGGTGGCGTCTACACCCAGGGGGAGATCAGGGCCATCGCCGAATGGGCACGCAAGCGGGGCGTGTGGGTGATCGCGGACGAGATCTACCGCCGCATCCACTACGGTACGGGGCCGGCGCCGTCGTTCCTGGACCTGCCCGACGAGCTGCTCGAGCGCGTGGTCGTCGTCTATGGCGTCAGCAAGGCCTACGCGATGACGGGGTGGCGGATCGGCCTGGCGCTCGCCCCGGGGACGATCGCCCGAGCCATGGCGGCGCTGCAGTCACACACCACCACCGGCGCGAACCACCCCGCACAGTACGCCGCCGCTGCGGCGCTGGGAGACGAGCGGGTGGAGCACGACGTGAGCCGCATGGTGGCCGAGTTCCGAAGGCGTCGCGACCTGGTCGTCAGCCGCTTCCGCCAGGAGTTGCCCGGGATCGAGTTCGTCGAGCCGCTCGGCGCCTTCTACTTCTTCTTCCGCGTCGACTCCCTCGGGGGGACGAGCGGCACCGAGTTCTGCACTCGTCTCATCACGCAGTCCGGCGTGGCGCTGGTCCCCGGCGCGGCGTTCGGGGACGACCGCTACGTGCGGCTGTCGTATGCCGCGGCGACGGACAGCATCGTGCAGGCCCTGGATCGGATCGTCGCGTTCGCGAAAAAGTTAGGGGACTAGGACGTCAGACATCAGACGTCAGACATCAGCCTACACCCT
>Ga0209802_1000376_pt1 | contig 34036 bp, 27 predicted proteins | sample GraSoiAngelo_129_FD_185886 | JGI IMG/M metagenome (GOLD analysis project Ga0209802, IMG submission 185886) | Grasslands soil microbial communities from the Angelo Coastal Reserve, California, USA - 14_0927_12_40cm (SPAdes) (version 2) | ecosystem: Environmental > Terrestrial > Soil > Grasslands ... | reverse complement strand
GTCAGCACCGGATTGGCGCCCGCTTTGGCTGTCGCTCCACTGCGCTGCGGCTCGCTACGCTCGCCTTCGCTCCGTTCCGCGACAGCCAAACCCCCAGAGGAAAGAACACCAAGAGAATTCCCGTTCATCTCTTCCTTTTTCTTCCTCGCCCTGCTCATTAATTAAGGGTACTAGACTTGTCTCAGAGATGTTGGCACGGAGGGAAATGGATCGGGAGACTGCAACGGCTCGTCGCAGTCGTTTAACGAAGGATGTGAAGAATACGAAACGCAGGAATCAGCTTACAGTGAGTGCGAGGCTAAGAAGAGACATTAACCTAACCTGGGCGGGTGAGCCACAGATTGAGCGATGAAACGGTTTTGGGTGCCGCAACCCTGCGGGTTTCAGGGTGCGGGGTTTGGGTTTGGACGTTCCGGTATTGCGTCCCAGAAATCGGTTGCACGTCGCAGACTCTCGCGGGCGGGGCAAGCCCCGCCCCTACAGTGTGTTACACGAGAGGCGGTTGGCGGATAAACCGAGCCCCTCGGGAAGGATCCGGGTGGTGGACCCTGCGGGTTTCAGGGTGCGGAGTTTGGGTTTTGGCGTTCCAGTATTGTGTCCCAGAAATCGGTTGCAGGCCGCAGACTCTCGCGGGCGGGGCAAGCTCCGCCCCTACCAAGTGTTGCACGACACGAAAAAGCAGGCTTCCCTCTGTCACCGCATCGATGCGAAGCAAGCAGATCGAACGGAAGTGGCGAGTGACGAGCCGGCCAAACCGCCGAGCAGGCTGCATTCGGTCCGTTTCGCCCATGCGAGAAAACCGGGCGGGGCAAGCCCCGCCCCTACCAAGTGTTACACGACACGAAAAAGCAGGCTTCCCTCTCTCACCGCATCGATGGGAAGCAATCAGATCGAACGGAAGTGACGAGTGGCGAGCCAGTCAAACCCTCGAGCAGGCTGCGTTTGGTCCGTTTCGCCCATGCGAGAAAACCGGGCGGGGCAAGCCCCGCCCCTACGACCAGGACGGTATTCAGGGGGATGAGCAAGCCCCGCCCCTACGATGCGGAACACGACGTGTAGCGCCCGGGGAATAGGGGGCGGTTCAGGCAGGAAGCAGGGCCCGGCCCTACGATGTATTGGCCAATGATTATTAGACTAGAGTAATATGTGGATGGCGTTGCGGGCCGGGCAAGCCCGGCCCCTACGGGGTCCGCAACGTTCAGCAGATGCACAATCCCATCGTATTGCCGCAGAGAAAACAACTTCGCCTGCGTGGCTATGACTATGCATTTCCCGGCGCCTATTTTGTGACTATTTGTTCGGCCGGGAAGCGTCCCGTTTTTGGTTCCATCAGCGGAGAAAGCATTGTCCTGAGCCCCGCGGGCGAGATTGTTCGCTCCGAATGGATGGCTCTGCCAGAGCGCTTCTCAAGGTTAGTCTTGGACGAGTTTGTGATCATGCCTAATCATTTGCACGGTGTTCTAGCTTTTGCAGGCCATGCGGGAGGGGCAAGCCCCTCCCCTACGACAGGGAACACCACAACGAAACCGGGAGGGACAAGCCCCTCCCCTACGACAGGGAACACCACAACGAAACCGGGAGGGACAAGCCCCTCCCCTACGCTGTTTGATGTCATTGGCGCGTTCAAATCTATTTCTACAATCAAGGTAAATGGGCTCTTGCGGCGGCGCGGAGTTCCACTCTGGCAGAGGAGCTACTATGAGCATATCGTCCGGACTGGGGAGGACCTCAGGAACATCCAGCGATATATTTCGGAGAATCCGTTGATGTGGTCGTTGGATCCTGAGAATCCAAATCGCAAGTCATCATAAAGCACTGCCGGGCGGGGCAAGCCCCGCCCCTACAACAAGAACGGTATTCCGGGGAATAGGCAAGCCCCGCCCCTACGACAAGGAACGCGACGTTTCGCCCACCCGAGGAAGCATAAAAATGGGAGGGAGCTGTGATTCGCGCGCGTGTTTTTTCAACACGGAGGGGTCGTTGGACCCTGAAAATCCAAATCGCAAATCATGATGAAGCACTGCCGGGCGGGGCAAGCCCCGCCCCTACGACGGGGAACGCGACGTGCGGTGCCCCGGGAATAGGACGCGGTTCGGGGGATAGGCAAGCCCCGCCAGCCTGGCCGGAATCTACAGTACCGTGCCCTACAGGAGGCGAGAAAGCCGGGCGGGGCAAGCCCCGCCCCTACGACATGGGACACGACGTTTTTCTGCTGTGTCACGCATTTCTCTGAGGGACGTCAGGATTCTCCTTGCTTCCTGATGACGGCGGCGGGCGGGGCGAGAATGGGGCGGAGCTCGCCGGCGGCGAGCGCCTCCAGGGCGCGCAGGCGGCCTTCGAGTTCGGCAGAGGTTAAGCGGCGCAGGCGATAGAGGGTGCGCAGAAAATCTTCCGCCGCCGTTTCTCCCTTCTGCGAGTTGCATTCGACGCAGCAGGAAACGAGATTGCGGTAGGAATTGCTCCCCCCGCGGACGTGCGGGACGACATGGTCGAGGACTCGCCCACGAGCGACGAAGCGCCGCAGACAATAAAAGCACAGGCCGCGCTCGCGCGCATGAATGGCCTCGCGCCGACTGCTCACCTGCAAGAAATTCATTTCCTCGAGGTTGGCGCTGCCGGGCCGCCGCGCGAGGCAGGAGGGCGCAGTGCCCTCGGGCGGCGCGGCGTGTATCTCCTCAGGCAAAAAGACTTCGACCAGGTGGCCAGCCAGGGTGCGGTCGACCAAGCGCAGGGCGCCCTTGGCAGCGAGACTGCGCACGGCGTGGCGAGCGGACTGGTCAGAGAGGTGAGCGCTGCGGGCGAGCCAAACGATCGAAAAACGGAGCTGGCGCTTGCCTTCGAGGCGGCTATGCCGCAGGAGATGGGCGTAGACCACGCGCTCGGTAAGATTGAGGCCCAGGCGCGACACGAAAACATCTTCGAGTTGTTTCCAGACGAGTGCAGCATCGGGCTTCTTGTTTGTCATGGTTTGGGGTCCAGAAAGAGAAGTTGATGGTTGAGAGTTGATAGCTAACAGAGAAAGAAAAAGACAAGGCTTAACACAGAGAACACAGAGGCCAGAGCACGGAGAGCACGGAGAAAAAACGCCGCCTCCAAGCTCAGGTAAATAGGGATGCCCTGCGGGCAAGCAGAAGGCACGGCACGACGGGAAACAAAAAAAGCCGGCAAGATGCCGGCGCTACAAAAGAAAAGCCCCGGCCAAAGGTCGGGGCACAGTTTCCTACAAGGAGAAGTATACCAGACCCGTAATCCCCTTGTCAAGACCAAAATCAGGGACCGGCCCCACGCCATTAAATTCTTCTTGCTTTTCTATTTACTTCTAGGTACCGTACCACATCGTCTACTGAGGGCCCGACCTGAGATTGCCTTTGCGGAGATTCCAGCCGTTCTTGCGAAGGGAGGTACATGGTCCATGGTCATGAAATCGGGGGAACGTTGGCATTGTACCCATCCAGCATGCCGTTGCGCCGTTCTGGTTGAAAACACCGGTGAAATTGAGGGACAAAGTCCCCGCTGTGCCTGCGGCAGCGTCATGAAAAAGCTATATTCTCCGCCCGTCTTCCAATACCTCGATTTTCTTCGTTTCCCTGAGCCGATGCTCGCTCGCCGGGATTCCAAGGAGTGAGCCATGCGCGGCACAGTTCTGCACCGCCTTCCGAAGGTGCATTCGCCTAAGCCTTTGGTCGTGCGTGCGGGGCTCGGCCGCACCTTTGGCAGCCTCATCGGCTTCCTGGTTCTTCTCTTTCTCTCGTGGGGAATCTATCTTCTCGCCGACGCTTTCGCTCATCCGGTTGACGCACAAGCTGCCGCTTTGATTGTGGCGGCATTTGCAATCTCTCTTGCGGTGCTACTGCTTTTCTATCTCTTTAAGCCGCGGAGAGTCGCCAGAATGGACCAACGCCAGCCCCCGGAGGATTCTGCAACCCCCACGGCCGAACCGCTTTCCCGTGCGCCTTCGGTGACTGCCTGCCGGGAGGATTTGCGCAAGGATCAAGCCTATCAGCGCGTCTATGTGGACCACTCCCGCATCCGGCCCTGATTTCCCAATGCCCTTGTCCATTCAAGCGCGCGGAATCGCAGGGAAATAGCGCTCTTCGAGAATCATGCGGTGGTGTATCTGATGTCCGGCTGTGACGAAGCCCAATGCGCGCACCGTCACCTCCTTCTGGCTGGCTATGCCGCGTCTCGACCATGCTTCTTCATCGAATGACCGAAAGAGCGCAATGCTTGCGCTGCGCACCGCACCAAACTCTTCCGCAAGATCCGCCAGCGTCCGTGCCGCAAACCCTCCATTCCTCACGAAGTCGTCCTGCTCGAATCCTGGCAGTGGCGTCATGTCGCCCCTTCCGATTCGCAGCGCCCGGTACGCGAAAATGCGCTCGGTATCCGTGATGTGTCCGAGGACTTCCTTTACCGTCCATTTTCCCGCAGCGTACCGGAAGCTTCCGTCTCGTTCGCTTCGCCCAGCGAATAGGTGCAGCATCTGCAGCCGCTGTGCTTCGAGCACGCTGAGGATATCGGTCCCGGGAACTTTTGAAATGTAGTTTGCATAAGACTCCGCGTATTCCCCTGCTTCGGGCCTTTTCATGGAAGCTCTCCTCATGGAATGCTGGAATTATACCGCTGTACAGAACGCGGACGCAGTCAGCAATTTGGTAATAGGATTTTACTGCTTGCTGCTGAATCTCTGCTTCTTGTTTTGCTCCGCTTATTGCAAGATAACGCCTGTCCATGAATATCTCCAATCGCAAGACCATGCGCGTGGCCTTCCAGGGCGAACCCGGTGCTTTCAGCGAAGCCGCCGCGATTCAGCTTCTCGGCGACGCGATCACAACCGTGCCTCGCGCTACATTTGACGCCGCCTTCCGTGCCATTGGTGAAGGTGCTGCAGCCGCTGTTCTCGCTCCCGTGGAGAATTCACTGGCGGGATCGGTTGTGCGGGTGTTTGACCTGCTCTTGGAAAGCCGGCTCGCGATCGTTGCCGAGACGATTCTGCCAATTGAAATGCAACTGATCGCCCTCCCCGGTGCTTCGCTCGGGGACATCCGCTCGGTGGCCTCGCACCCTATGGCCCTGGCACAATGTGAACGGTTTTTTGCCGCGCATCCTCAATGGAAGCGCGTTCCTGCCGAGGACACCGCCGGCAGCGTGCGCGAAGTGCTTTCTCGCGAAGATAAATCCTGCGCCGCCATCGCTGGACGCCGCGCCGCCGAACATTATCACGGCGTCATCCTTGCCGAAGAGATCCAGGACAATGCGGAAAATTTCACGCGTTTCGTTCTTCTTGTCCCGGAAGAAGAGGCCGCCGCGTGGCTCTCCGCGGAGGCCCGCAAAACCTCGCTCGCCATGCGTCTCGCTCACCGCCCGGGCGCGCTCCTTGCCTCGCTCGCACCTTTTGCGAAACAAGGTGTGAATCTTCTAAAGATCGAAAGCCGGCCGATCCACGGCCGCCCCTGGGAATATCAATTCTTCATTGATGTCGAGGCCAACGACATCGCTTGTCTGGATCCAGCGCTTGCCGAAGTCCGCAATGCCACGAGCGAGCTCCGCGTCCTCGGGCGCTACGTCGCTGCCTCTCGCTGAATGTTGGGTACCTCAGAATTCACCGGAGAATAAGAGGCCGGCGTTTCCGCCGGCCTCTTGTCCTCTATTTCCTGAACTCCCTTGGCTCTCTTCACCTCAACTCTCAGCAATAGCTGCACTCCGCGTCGCCCATGCCAGTCCCCGTTATGTCGTCCCGCATACGCCGCAGACGACGTCCAAGCCGTTCGGCGAGCTGGTGGCGTGCGCGCCACAAACGCGCCTTCAAAGTATTTTCGGTGACGCCCAGCTTTTTCGCGGCTTCTCCCGTCGAGTAGCCTTGCACCTCGCGCAGCACGAACGCCGTTCGCAACAGCGGCGACAGTTCATCGAGATTTTCGCTGATCATCTCCCGGATTTCCGTGTTGGCGAAAACCTGCTCCGGCGTCGGCCCGTTATCCGCAAATCGCTCCGTTGCCGGCAGCTCATCTTCGCGCGGCGTTTCGTCCAGCGAAACCGCCGGGCGTGACTTCGCGCTTCGCCGCCGCATCAGCGCAGCGTTGATGACGATACGCGTCAGCCACGTCGAAAACTGCGACCGTCCTTCAAAGCGCCTCAAGTTGCGGTATGCAGAAAGCAGCCCGTCTTGCAACGCGTCTTCCGCATCTTCCGTGTTCCCCAGCACCCGCAGCGCCGTCTGGAACAGCGGCCGCTGGTAGCGGCGGAAGAGCGTCTCAACCGCCTGGTGATCGCCACGCTTTCCCGCGCGGATCAGGTTCTCCTCACTGCCTTGTATTCCCACTGTCACTTGTGTCGCCATTATCGTCTCCCCCAGTTGAGTTAAAGCAATTTGACGTTTCACAGCCAAAAAACTCTTTTCTCAGTGCACTGGCAACCCGCCGCGCACTTTCGGCTTCCTCATCAGCAGCAAAACTGGGATCACCGCGAAAAACACGATTCCCAGCATTTTGAAATCATCCAGAAACGCCAGCATTGCCGCCTGTCTTTGAATCGTGCCGTAAACCATCCCATGCGCCTGTGCGTTGGCGTGCGCCGCCGTTGAACCCGCCGCAACGAGTTTCAACTGCAGGCCGTTCAGCATGTTGTGGTACGCCGCGCTCAATTCATTGGCGCGCTCCGTGAGACGGGACATATGAAACTGCGCCCGCCGGTCCAGCATCGTCGTCACCGTGGCGATTCCCACGCTCGCTCCGATATTCCGCGCCAGGTTGATGATGCCCGTGCCCATGTTTGTTTTCTCTTTTGGCACGTAGGCGAAGGCTGCCACGTTGATCGGAATAAACAGGAACGCCAGTCCAAAACTCTGCAGCATGCGCGCTTCTACCGCGTGCCGGTAGTCCAACCGCAGGTCCCAGCCCGCCATCACGAACAGCGCGGAAGCCGATACGATGCAGCCGAACGCGATTAGGATCCGCGTGTCCAACTTCGACACCAGGATGCCCACCACCGGCATCATGCACATGATCACCGCTCCGCCGGGCGATAGGGCCATGCCCGCCAGTTGCGCCGTGTACCCCATCAACTGTTGCAGAAACTGCGGGATTAAGACCGTGCTGGCATACAGCACGAAGCCAAGGAAAAACATCGCAATCGTCGCAACCGCGAAGTTGCGGTCTTTCAGCATCTTCAAATCCACGACGGGTTCCTTCTCGCGCAGTTCCCAAATGATTCCGGCGATCAGGCCAATGACCATCAGCAGGAAGAAGCCACGAATGAAATTCGACGAGAACCAGTCTTCGCGCTGGCCCTTGTCAAGGATGATTTGCATGCTTCCCAGCCCCAAACTGATCAGCCCAATCCCGATGTAGTCGATGCGGAACCCCGCTTTCAGATTGGACTTCTTCATGTACGGCGGATCGCTAACTAGAGAATTTGTCAGCACCAAGGAAAGAATCCCGACCGGCACGTTGATGTAAAAAATCCATCTCCACGAGAAATTGTCCGTAATCCAGCCGCCCAACCACGGCCCGATCGTGGGCGCCACAACGACCGCCAGGCCATACACGGCAAACGCCATGCCGCGCTTCTCCAGCGAAAACGTATCGTTCAGAATCGCCTGCTCGCTCGGCTGCAAGCCACCGCCGCCCACGCCTTGCAGAATCCGGAAAATCACCAGCACACCCAGGCTCGGCGCCAGCCCGCACAAGAACGAGCTAATGGTGAACAGCGCCACGCACGACATATAAAACCGCTTCCGCCCCAGGAGACCAGAAAACCATCCTGACAGCGGCAGAATGATTGCATTCGAAACCAAATACGAAGTGAGCACCCAAGTGGATTCATCCGCCCCCGCCGAAAGATTTCCGGCGATGTGCGGTAGCGCCACGTTCGCGATCGAGGTATCCAGCACCTCCATGAACGTTGCCAGCGTCACGGTCAGCGCGATCACCCACGGGTTGATCGTCCCATCCGGCATCCTCAGCTTGGCTAGAATCCTGTTTCGCATTGCTCTCGACTCTTTGCCTTTATTTCTTTCTACGTACGACTGTCCAGCCCCCTGTCGTTATTCCCGCTCAATCCGTGATCACCGTCGCATCCACGTTCATCCCCGGCCGTAGTACGGCCTTCTCCTGCGGGATAGGATCGAGAACGATCTTCACGGGAATCCGCTGCACGACTTTCACGTAATTCCCCGTGGCATTTTCCGGCGGCAACAGGCTCAGCACCGAGCCGGTCGCTCCCGCGATCGAATCCACATGCCCGTTAAAGGTCTTTCCATAGGTGTCCACTTTCACTTGCGCCTTCTGTCCGGGCTTCATGTTTTTCAATTGCGTCTCTTTGAAGTTTGCCGTCACCCACACGCTTTCGAGCGGCACCACAACCAGGAGACCTTGCCCTGCCTGCACAATCTGTCCAGGCTCCACCTGCTTGTGCGTTGCCACGCCGTCCACCGGCGCGGTGATGTCCGTGTAACTCAAATTCAGTTGAGCAGCCTCTAGCGCCGCGCGCGCTTGTTCCACTTTGGCGATCTTTGCCTGCGCGTCCGCGGCCTTCATGCTCACCTGCTTTACGTTCGCGCGTGCCGAATCCAGTTCTGCTTTCGCTTGCTCCACGCGCGCCTTTGCCGCATCCAATTGCGCTTTGGCCACATCCACGTTGCGCTGCGCCTGCGCCAGCCGTTGCTGATCCGCTTTCAGCGTACTGGCCGTCGCATCCGCGTTGGCTTTTGCCGCGTCGTACTGCTGCTTGGAGATTTCTCCCTTTTCCATCAGCGGGCGATAACGCGCCAGGTCCGCCTTGGCCAGCTCCGCGTTCGCCTCGCTCTTTTCCACGTTCGCCTGCGCCCACGCAAGATCCGCTGTCTGTGCTTGTTCGTAGGTGGCCTGCGCACGCGCTAGATCGGCCTGCGCTCCCATCACCTGCGCATCCGCGCTGGTCGTTCCGCTCAATACGTTTTCACGCGTTCGCGGGACATCCACTCCCGCCGACCGCGCTTCGCTTTCGGCAAGCAGCAGCGACGCCTTGGCCTGGTCTACCGCCGCCTGATAATCCCGCGCATCAATCTTCACCAGCACCTGTCCCGCTTTGACCGCCTGGTTGTCTTCTACCAGCACTTGCGACACGCGTCCGTAAACTTTGGACGCCAGCGGAGTGATGTGTCCGTCCACCTGCGCATCATCCGTCGATTCCCGGTTGTGAAAGTAAATAAACAATCCGGCGATTGTCGCCAGAACCGCCCCTCCTGCGGCAAGCAGCAACCGCTTCGTTTTCGGGTTAGCTAGACCTTTCGGGGTTTCTTCCAGGGATAGCTCTTCCGTGACCCTTGGCACCCTCACCGCATTTTCCAATCCAACTTCGATTTCGATGCTCATCGTCCCCCCAGCCTCACTTCGCGTAAACCCTTTCCATCTGCCCGATCGACCGTGCAAAGTCCGCTCGCGCCTGGTTGAAGCGGTACAACGCCGCAATCTGGTTGTCGTTCGCGCGCGAGAGCGAATCCTGCGCTTGGATCACTTCGATGTTGTTCGCCACGCCCGCTTTGAATCGGTCGCGCGCCTGATCCACTTCTTCTTTCGAAAGCTGCACGCCCAGATTCGCCACCTGCACTTCGTTGCGCCCTGACTGCAAGTTCAGCAGTGCTGTCTTTACGTCCAAGGCGATCTGGTTCCCCAAATCCGCGCGCTGCTCTTCCAGCTTTCGAATTTCCAGGTCCGCGCGCACAATCTCCGAGTGAATCCTCCCGCCAGTGAAAAGCGGAAGATTCACGCTGCCTTGATAGGTGTACGTTGGCAGCGTGGTGTTCCCTGACGTCCCCACGTAGGCAAACGTTCCGTCAAAGCGTACCGACGGCAGCCGCGAATACTGCGCCGCTTTCTTCTGGTCCTCCGCCGCTTTTACCTGTGAACTTAGGGCTTTCCACTCTTGCCTTTCGGCCAGCGCTGCTTCGATGCTGGATTCCACTTCCGGCTGCGCCGTATCAAAAAAACTGAGGGAATCCTCCAGTTCGAGCTGCTGCCGCGGGTCCAGGTTGAGCAGACGGCTCAATCCGTAGAGCAAAGTCTCGCGCTCGTTCTCCGCCTCAAGCAGCCGCTGCTTTTCATTTTGCAGCTCCACATTGGCGCGCAGCGTATCGATGCCCGTGCCCACCCCCTCTTTCTGCAAATCCGCCGCCTGATCGTAGAGCGCCTGCGCCAGTTCGACGCGCGATTGCGACGCTTGCACATTCGCCACGGCACGCAGCGTGCCGATGTATTGCGAAACCACCAGCAGAATCACCTGCTCGCGAGTCGAAAGGCTGTTTGCCTTGCTTGCGCCCATCGTGTTCTGCGCCGCCCGGTATCTCTGCCAAAGCGCCAGGTCGAAAACTGGGGCGCTTACACTCGGCCCGGCGGAAAAAATCTGATACGGTCCGAGGGTCTTCGGAAATCCAGGAAAGGGTGTCTTCCCCCCAAACTGTGCCTGCAGGTTCACTTTCTGTGCTTCGTCCGAAATTCTGGCGCTTGCTTGGGGCAGTAGTTCCGCCCGCGCGATGTTTTTGTCCTGCTCGCTCTGCGCGGCCGCTAAAACCGCAATCTGCGCGGTCGGATTCTGTTTGATTGCCAGGCCAACCGCTTGGTCCAGTGTCAGCCGCAACACCTGCGTCGGCGCGTTCGCTGGCAACATCCTATTGCTGGGCGTCACCTGAGCGCGCGACTGCATTGGACTCATCAATAGACTGAACAGTGCGCCATAAAAGACGATGTGCGAGCCTTTCGGACCCTCTTTGTGGCCGTTGCGTTTCTCTCCCTTTTCACTCTTGACGATCTCCTGCACGATGGCCTGGTTCAGACAGCCTTCTGCGATCAGGGCCCCGCCCTGCCGGTGAATTTCCTTCAACAGCACTTTTCCTGCGGCGTCGATAAAGCTCACACCGCAGAGGTCCACGTGAAACTTCTCCTGCGGTGAGGCCGCGCGAAGTTCGCGCCAGCATTGCTCTAATGCGCCTACCCAAGGCCCCGCCAGTCGGCCCTCCACGTTCAGAACCGTCTTACCACGTCGCTTTTCTGTTGTAATTCTCAGCATTTGGCTCGCCTTGCCTGCTCTCAATATATGCATAACCCACACCATTCCCTGTAAATTTCGATTCACATTTAATGTGCACAAATGGAATGACTTACTGGAGGTTGGAAATCAATTCAGCGATTGCTAGTGACCATATAAAGGCATATGGTTAAATATGGACCATTATATAGTGCCCATATATAGGCATACAATCTCGATGTTCTGGCTTTGTCTACTTCTTGACGGCAATGGCTTGCAGTTCGAAATGGCCGCCGACCAGCAGCGACCCCGCTCCGATGAACTCCCGCGCGGGATAATCCTTCGTCGTGAAATAGCTGGCATAAATCGGGTTGAATTTTCCAAAAAGGGAAAGATCCGTGCACGCAATTTGCACGTACACCAAATCATCCATGGTCATGCCCGCCTGCGCGAGAACGTCCTTCTCGCCATCCAGCAGCAGTTTGATTTCCTCTTCAATCTTCTCCGGAACTTTTCCTGTCTTCGGATCAATCCCAATCCGCCCCGCCAGGTACAGAGTATTACCCGACAGGATCGCGTCGCTAAACGGTGCCGTTATCGGTCCGCCCTGTAGCTTGATCACCTTTCTCGTAGGTTGGATCGTCACCTGCGAAAACATCCCGCTTGCCGTCAAGATTCCTCCCACCGCCAGCGCCACTGCCACGAAACTCATTCGACCATTCATGACTTCCTCCCCGATTCCAATCGCAATTTCCCGTGCCGCGCGAGTGTAGTACCCAATTCGCTTCCCGGCAAGCCATCTTGAAAGGCGCCACCGGCGTGCTCGTCGCCGCAATGTGCAGTCCCAAGCGCCTCGCTGTCCGACGGGGACGTACCTTCGATGTTTCTATTCTTCGGGCTTTTCCGGGTCCGTAGGCTTTGTCGGAGAGGGAGGAGGGAGTGAGGTGGTCGCGGGCTTTTCGGAAGCCGGCGACTCCGCAGCGGCATGACGCCCGGCGGCGAGGGCTGCGATGATTTTTGCGGTCGCAGCTTTGCTGACGGCGCAGTTTCGATCCCAGATGCGGCACTGCGCGAGCGTGTACTGGCAGCCGCAAGTGCACATTTCCGCGTTGAATTTGTGCAACGCGACGGTTCTTTGTTCCGGGGTGAGTTTGGAGAGGTCGACGCCGGGAAGCTGCGTGGCGCGGTCGGCGTGCTTCAGGAAGATTTGTCCCATGTCCTCGAACGTTTCCACTTTCACGTCGCCGATGGGCAAGCCGAGCAGCGCGCGGATTTCCACCTCATAAAGAACGGGATCGCGCAAGCCTTCATGTTTCTGTACGATGCGGCCCTGCGCGTCCAGCACGAAGGAAGTGGGCAGCGCGGGGATTCCGCCGTACTGCAGCCGCATGGCATCCGTTGCCAACGCGACAGGGTAATTGATGCCGAATTCGGCGACAAATGCCTTGATGGCCGCTTGATCCTCATCATCGACCACCAGACCGATGATCTGCACCTGGTCCTTATATTTGTTCTGCAGTTCGACGAGGTCGGGGACTTCCGCGCGGCACGGCCCGCACCACGTGGCCCAGAAGTTCAAAAGAACCACTTTGTTCTTGTAGTCCGCGAGGCTGAGCGCTTTTCCCTCGAGCGTGGTGAGCTTGAAATCCGGCGCCGGATCGGGGTTGCGGACAAATCGAATAGTCGGCTGCTGGGCGCCTGCCGGAATGCACAGGAAGCAGAGAAATACGGTAGTGGCGGCGGTACGAAAGGTCCGGCGCAGATGGAAGACAGCGTTCATGCTCCTCTCCATAGGAGAACACAACGCAGCGGCGCAGGCCAAGTGGGTTCTAGCCGGCGATTTCGCTGCCCCGCACTCCGCAGGAATGCGGCGCCTCGCCGAACGAGAGCGACGAGGGACCAGTTCAAAAGCGCGAGATCACGTAGAACGAGCCGGCGATTGTGAGGATGTCCTCCGTCAGGGCGATCGGCAGGTCCGGGCTGTTGAAGAGTTTCGCCAGGCCGGCTCGCGCATGGTAGCCGCCAAGGGTTCCGGCAACCGCGCCCACCGCTCCCAGCAATACGCCAAGAAGGGCGCCGCGGTCGGCCGCCGTGCTGAGGCACGCTCCCGCAAACGCGCCCATGAGGATGCGCGCGCAGAACTGCATCGGCACCTTGCGCCGGGGAGCGCTCGGCAGTTTATCGGTGCACAGTTCCACCAGGGCGAACACCGTGAATATCGCCACAGCGGGCGTCGTCCCAATCCACGAAAGCAGCCGCGGCAGCTTGAACCAGCCCCAGTGCGCACCCCATGCCGTCACGGCGGGCGGCGTCAAAGAACGCAGCCCCGCGAGCACGCCGATGAGCAACACAAACAGAAGGGTCATCATTCCCTTGCCTCCGTGAGAAGGATTCCGGGGAGACGCGCGGGCGCTTGTAGAGGCCGAGCTTCAGCCCGGCTCGACTGCCGGCAAGCCGCGCTGAAGCAGCCTGCCAGCGGCCTAGTTTGCCAGAGTCGCACTTAGCTCTTTCTGCGTCGCGGACGTGGCGCCTTCAACTGTAATCCTGGCGAAATTCTTTGATCGTAAAGGTTTAAAAATGTTCCTTCCGTCCTTACAACGTGTAAATCCGGTTTGCGGGGCAGCGCCCCTTTCCTTTCAATCGCTTGCGCACACTTCCATTTTCCGTATGCTCTAACCCCTGTGTTTGCCACTCTTATGAAAACTGCCGGGGGTGTACCCCTATTCTTCCCATTCCGGGAATCGAGCCCCCTATTCATTTGCGAAGCCTCCCGGTGAATGCCAGAATGATTGCATGAAAAAACCACTCATGATTGTCGTGACTCTCCTCGTCGCAGGGGCAATTTTCCTTGGCTCAGCCCAGGCGCAACAAGCCCCAGCCTCGGCTACGCAGCAGCCACCGGCTTCAAGTACCCAGAAACATCCGGCCTCGACGGCCCAGCAACCTCCTCCGGCTGCTTCTTCCCAAGCCCCCTCCGCAACACCGAAGAAAGTCCCCGCCGCAAATCCCGGGCAAATGCCCGCAAGAAAGACTGCGACTCCACTGACCCTCAATACCCAAAAAGACAAAGTGAGCTACGCCATCGGGATGAATATTGGAAACGCCATGAAAAGAGATGGCGTTGACGTGGACACTGCCATCCTGCTCTGTGGCCTCAAAGACGCTCTCACTGGCAGCAAGCCGCTCCTCACCGACCAGGAAGCGCAAGCTACCATGACTGCTCTTCAGGGCGATCTGCGCAAGAAGCAGGAGCTCCAGCAACAGCAGCTTGCCGACACCAACAAAAAAGAAGGCGAAGCTTTCTTGGCCGCCAATAAAACGAAGGAAGGCGTTGTCACACTTCCCAGCGGCCTGCAATACAAGATTCTCCAGGAGGGCACTGGACCAAAGCCCACCGTGACCGACACCGTCGTCGTCAACTACCGCGGAACGCTGCTCAACGGCACGGAATTTGACAGCTCCTACAAAGGGGGACAGCCCGCCACCTTTCCTGTCGGCAGAATCATCAAGGGCTGGACCGAAGCGTTGCAGCTCATGCCCGTGGGATCCAAGTGGCAACTCTTCATCCCTTCGGACCTCGCTTACGGCGCGCGCGGTGCGGGCCGCGACATCGGCCCCAACTCCACCCTCATCTTTGAAGTGGAACTGCTCTCCATTCAGCCCAAGGCCGCGCCTGCCGATCCTCCGGCTCCAGCGTCCACTCCTCCCCCAGCTTCCGCTCCTACTCCGCCAGCCCCTGCGCCCACTCCTACTCCCACTCCGCCGCCCAAACCCTAGAGCCGGGCGTGCAGCTCCCGCGTTTTTTACGAGAGAGGAAATAGCGCCTTAGGCAAGTCGAGAAACCGGAGAGTAGCCACGAAACGCCATTGCCCCAGGTTGAGCCTGCGCCGAGGCGGGTGTTATCCTGCCCCTTATGGCGGAACCCGTGATTTTTCCCCCGGAAGTGCCGCACACTTCGCCGCTGGAGCACTCCCGGCGTCAGCTCGAAGCCTTGCTCGAAGTCAGCGAGGCCATCGCCCAGCAGCGCGATCTTCCCGCGCTTTTCCACGAGCTTGCCGCGCGCCTGCACTCCGTCATTGATTTCGATTTCCTGAGCCTGGTCCTGCATGACTCCGCAAAGAATGTCATGCGCCTGCACATCCTCGAAACTCACCTTCCCAGCGAAAAAGTTGCGGGGAGTGAATCTCCCATCGAAGGAAATCCTTCAGGATGGGTCTGGCAGACGCAGCAGCCCCTGGTCATCGCGGATGTCGACGAAGAAACGCGCTTCCCCGATTTCATGCCGCGGCTCCGTGAGCATAACGTCCGCTCTCTCGCGATTCTTCCTCTCACGACCGCACAACACCGCCTTGGTTCCATGGGTTTCGGCCGGGTCGTTCCCCAGGGCATTACGGACACCGAGCTTCAGTTCATGCAGCGGGTCGCCAGCCAGGTGGCCGTAGCCGTTGATAATGCGCTGAATTTCGAAACCTCCCAGGCTTACCAGCAGCAACTAGCCCGCGAGCGCGACCGCCTCCGCGTGCTCCTGGATATCAACAATGTTCTGGTCACCAGCCGCGAGTTTCCCGAACTCTTCCGCGGTATCGTCTCCGCTCTCGAGCGCGTCGTCCATCACGACTACACCAGCCTCGCTCTTCTCGACACCGCTACCGGCATGCTCAAAATCCACGCTCTCGATTTTCCCGGCCACCAGGGCCTCCTCAACCGAGAGACCACTGTTCCGCGGGATTCCTCCCCTTCGGGGCAAGCCATTGCCAATGGCCTTCCGCTTCTTGTTCGCGGCGCTGAATTCGACCGTTACTCGAACGAGGTGATCCGCGTGCTCCGCTCGGAAGGCGTGCAAACCTTATGCTGCGTGCCGCTGATCACGCACGGCCGGGCGTTTGGCACACTCAATCTCGCCGGCCGACGCGCTGACGCCTTTTCTCCGCAGGACGTCGAGTTGATGCGGCAAGTGGCCGCGCAAATCGCCATCGCCGTCGAGAATGCACTCTCGTTTGAGGAAATCGAGACGCTGAAAAACAAGCTCGCCGAAGAAAAACTCTATCTCGAAGAAGAAATCCGCAGCGAATTCAATTTTGAGGAAATTATCGGCGAGAGCTCCGTGCTGAAACGCGCCCTCTCGCAAGTGGAACTCGCCGCTCCCGCGGGAACGACCGTGCTGCTCCTCGGCGAAACGGGAACCGGCAAAGAACTCTTTGCACGCGCCATCCACAATCGCAGCCCGCGCCGCGACCGCACTTTCGTCAAGATCAACTGCGCTGCCATTCCCTCCGGCCTGCTCGAATCTGAACTTTTTGGCCACGAGCGCGGCGCTTTCACCGGGGCCATCAATCAAAAAATCGGGCGTTTCGAATTAGCCGACCGCGGCACGCTTTTTCTCGACGAAGTCGGCGACATCCCGCTCGAGCTGCAGCCCAAACTCCTTCGCGTGCTGCAGGAGCAGGAATTCGAACGCCTCGGCGGCAACCGCACCCAGCGCGTGGACGTCCGCGTGGTCGCCGCCACCAACGTTGATCTTGCGAAACTCGTCGCCCAGCGCGCCTTCCGCAGCGACCTCTACTACCGCCTGAATGTCTTCCCCATTCAGATCCCCGCCCTCCGGGAACGCACCGAAGACATCCCCCTTCTGGTTCGCTATTTTGTCCAAAGATTCAGCCGCAGCCTCAACAAGCCGGTCGAGTACATTCCCGCCGAGGCCATGGACGCGCTCGCCAGCTACTCCTGGCCGGGCAACATCCGCGAACTGGAAAACCTCATCGAGCGCGCGGTTCTCCTCTCTCCCGGCAAGGAGCTGCGCGTCCCGCTGTCGGAATTAAGATCCGCGGCGAATGCTTCTTCCAACGCCGTCACCGGACCTTCTTCCTCCTTTCCATCCTTAACTTCCTCGACCTCCTTGACCTCTTCTATTTCCACTCTTGAAGAAGCCGAGCGCCAGCACATCCTCCGCGCCCTCAGGCAAACGCAATGGCGCATTGCTGGCCCGAAGGGTGCCGCCGCCATTCTCGGCATGAAGCGCACCACGCTCCAGGCGCGCATGCGCAAACTGGGCATCCGCCGCCCTGTTTAAGGACACTTTGCCGCCATCGCGAAGTACTGAAGGCATTTCACTTTTGCGTTGCTCACTGCAAGGAATGACGGGGCAGCTTTATTTCCTCAGGAGCCTTTTTAGGGGCAGGTATCCTTATCTTCGTCCAACTGGTGCAATCGCTTGATGGCTGCGGCATTGCGTTTTTCGGAGGCCATCAGTAGCAAAATACGGGCCTGCTGGCAGTTTTTGGGCACACCCTCTCCTTGGATGTAATCTTCCGCCAATACCACCGCCGCCTTGATGTTGCCCCCTTGCACCGCGTTCCACAACTGTGCCGGCGTCATCGATTTCTTGACTGCGCCCGTTGAATCGCTCAAGCGCGGTTGACCCGGCGTTCGTGCCGCTTGGTTTGGTGCCTTGGTTTCCAAAGTTTTCAACGGCGACTGCGAATAAGCATAAGAGGCTGCGAGCTCTTTGCTGGAAGCGGGCTTCGGGACCATTCCCTTATTCTGTTTGTCGGAAGAGAAAACGTTCACGGCAGGACTAGGCGAAGATTCGGGTTGCGAAGCGGGCGGCAGGGCTGGCGGATCCATTTTGGGAAGCGACGATTCCGCGGACGCCACTTTTGTATTTTCGGCATGGCGGCGGTGACTCCAATACTCGAATGCGGACGCCGTCACGGTTGCGGATATGATCATGCCCAGCAAGACTCCCCGAGCGAACTGCCGTTTTACCGCCAACTGATACCGTTCGAAGGGGATCAGCCCTCCGGCCGCCTCCACTCCCGGCAAATCGGGAGAGGGAGCGCTCGGATCGCCCTGGTCCGCGTTGAGCAACGCCACGGGAGAGTGGTGTGAAGAAGCGCTCGAGTCGCTACGCGGTGAACGAACGTTCGCATCCGCCCGATCCCAGTTGTTCAGAGAAAGAGGAAAGTGGTGTGAATGAGCTCTCGACACGAACTTGGCTACTCGATCGAATTTGCCCACTCCAATTTTTTCCGGCTTACCTTTTGGCACGACTCGCGGGAGCAGACCTTCGTCAGAAGCCTGTTGCGAAGGCAGCCGGGACAGCCACGTATGGATTTGCTCGCGGCTGCTCTCGGAAAGTTGAACGAACCGCAAGCCCCCAACCCTTCTTGAAGAGTCCGTCCACGCGAGTTCCCCCATGCCCTCGATGCGGTCCTTGAGATTGAACGAGAACCAGAAATAGAGCGGGCCGTATTGGGGAGCTGGAGCGTAGGACCTGAAGCTCAGGCCTCCTTCGGAGACATTGAGCACCTTTCCCACTTCCTCTCCCTCGATCTGCACAAATGCAAACTTGTCAGGAGTTTTTCGCAAATGACGCCGGCGGTCTTGGTCCATACAGTATCGAGAGAACGGACAGATTTTCGGAGCCCTCTTCGAAGGCTGGGCGGGTGAAAGAGATTCCGAATGAGCAGGCCCGGGGCAGGGGTGAGGCGCAGCCTGTGATCCTCACATCCTCGATGATAGTTAGACACTCGCCATAAGAAAAGGGTTTTATGCCCACGCCGGTATTTTTTGCTGCCTGCGAAGCACCGGCACATGAAAAGCTTACTGATCTCTTTGCTCTTTCTTCGCTCTTTTTGTGCCAAATCACCGTTCACGGGCAGGCATTTTCGCTTCTTTCCAGGTGGGCTAAGCACTGCCAACGGGAGAAGATCTTATGCGCGTGCGTCGGATTCGGACGGCTCCACTCCAACTGCTCGCGCAACCTGGCCCCGTTCTCTGGGTTGGTATTACGGAAACCTTGAGAATGTCTGCTGGTCGCTGTTATTCTGGACTTCTCCCCAGTCAGCCCCAGCCTCGACACTCACCGCTATCTGAGGCCGAGAGTCATGGATTCCGAGAAGCTCCGTGTCGCACGGGAAAAAATCACGCGTGTCTTCCGTTACCTGGAAGCGCTGAACCAGCATCGCAATCCGCCCAAACGCGAGATTCGGGATCAGCTCTGGCACCTCTGGCTGCACGACCTTCCGAATCACCCTTCCATCCGGCAAGGCGCCGCTAAATCCAACCCGGGCTCCGCGAAATCCAAGAGCGCCGACACCCAGAGCGCAGAAACCGCCAGCAACGCGAGTTTTGTTCTGAGGGTCCAGCGGCCACAGTTGACTCGCCCTCCCGAACCGCCCCGTGAAATTGCCGAATGGTTGGAGTCCGGATGGGATGACCCCTCGAACCATTCATTGGTTCTCGAGTCTCGAGAGGAATCCCCCGAAAATGGCGAATCAAAGCAGACCGAGTTTGCTGCCGATCCGGGGCGACTTGCCGCGCTTCGACGCTGGACGTTCCTTCGCGACGAGTGGGCGAAAACCGAAAAGCCCGCGTGCGCGGCCATGCGCATCTTCGAGACTTTTTATTCCCTCTATGGGCGCATCGATCGCGAGGCCGAACGCGTCGAGCTCGTTGTGGGAGATGGCATTTTGAGTTGGCAGCGCGCGGAGGGCGGAATTTTCCACCCCATTCTCTTGCAACGCCTTCAACTGCAGTTTGACGCTTCGGTTCCCGAGTTCACGCTCTCCGAGGCCGACTATCCCGTCGAGCTTTATTCCGCTCTCTTCCAATCGATGGCCGACGTGAATGGACGCGCGATCGGTCGCTGCCGCGAGGAATTGGAACAAGGAGGATTCCATCCTCTGTTCAACGGCGCTACCTCCACGTTTCTGAGACGGCTTGTCGTGCAGCTCTCGCCGCGAGGCGAATTCATCGAAGAAAGCGCGCCGGCCGGCGAACAACACGATCCTCGCATTGGCCGCGATCCGGTCATCTTTTTGCGCGCCCGCACGCTGGGTTTCGCCGCCGCCATCGAAGGCATCCTGGCGGACCTGCGCACTCGCGAAGATCTGCCGTGGTCTCTCTTGAACATCGTGGGCGAAGAATCTCCCATTGCTGACCCGACCGAAGCGGACGCATCCACGGGCGGCTTTTCCCAAACGGAAGCGGAAGTTCTCTTGAGCAAGCCCGCCAATCCCGAACAGATTCGCATCGCCAAGCAACTGGAAGAGCACGGAGGCGTGCTGGTGCAGGGTCCTCCCGGCACCGGCAAAACCCACACCATCGGCAATCTTATCGGGCATTTGCTGGCGCAGGGAAAAAGTGTTTTGGTTACCAGCCACACGACGAAAGCGCTGCGTATGGTCCGCCATCACATCGTTCCGGAGCTGCGCCCGTTGTGCGTCAGCGTCCTCGAAAGTGACTTGGAGAGCCGGAAGCAGTTGGAAAGCGCCGTCGGCTCCATCGCCGAAAGGCTCTCGAGGGCCGACGCGAGTTCCTTGGACCAGGAAGCCGGGAAGTCCGAATCGCAGCGCCTCGATCTTCTCAAGAAATTGGACGAGCTTCGCAATCAGCTCTCGGACGCTCGCGCCGACGAGTATCGCGACATTGTGATCGCCGGAAAACCCTGGGCTCCCGCCGACGCCGCGCGCAAGGTCGCGCAGGAAAAAGAAAGTAACGGTTGGATCCCCGGGCCCGTTGCCGCAGTCGCGCCTTTGCCGCTTTCCTCCACGGAATTGACGGACCTCTATCGCACCAATGTTTCTGTCACTCGTGAAGACGAAGCAGAGCTTTCCGGCCACCTTCCGGAGATTCATGATCTCCCGCGTCCGGAAGACTTCGAATCTTCCGTGAGCGAGCGCAACCGTCTCGGCATGGAAGACTTGGACTTCCGCTCGGACCTATGGCAATCGGGCGCTGCCCAAGGCACACCGGAGGAATTGGAAGCCCTGGCCGCGAATCTGACGCAAGCTGTCGAGCCTCTTTCGGGCAAGGAGAAATGGAAACTCGCCGCTGTCTATGCCGGAAAGTACGGCGGCGCGCATCGCCAGCCCTGGGAACAGTTGGTCAGCTCGGTGCGCCTCCTTCACCGTGAAGCAGCCAACGCGCAAGAATCGTTGATCAAATATGGCCCCGAGCTTTCTGGCGTGCTCAGCCTGGAAGATCAGCAGCGCATTGTCGGCGAAATCCTCGCTCATCTCGAAGAGGGCGGCAAACTCGGCTCATTCACGCTCCTCACTCATAAATCCTGGAGCCAATTTGTCGAATCGGCAAAAGTAAATCACTCTCGCCCTCGGCGGCCCGAGCACTTTCATGCCCTGTACAAACTGGCGCACCTCAAGAATCTCCGTCAGGAGCTTTCCGCGCGTTGGGACCGCCAGATGGCCTCGCTCGGGACTCCTCCCTCGGCGCATATGGGCGAGGAAGTGGAAAAGACGCTCATGCAATACTGCGATTCCATCGAAGACTGCCTGAGCTGGCATGAACGCACCTGGCTCCCGCTCCAGCAGCAGCTCGCCGACCTCGGCTTTCGCTGGGAGAAATTTCTCGCCGAACAGCCCGCGGTCATCGGCGCGGAGGGCGAGCTCGTGCGCATCGGCAAAGCCGTCACCAACGCCCTTCTCCCCATCCTCGACTCGCGTTTCAATAAACTGAAGCTGCTCCAGCTCGAAGAAGAAATCCGCGAACTGAAAAGCCGCCTCAAACTTGCCTCTCGCGCCGCCAAAGCTTCGAAAGTGATCGGCCATTTGCTCAAGGCCATCCAGGGAGAAGATTGCAACGCGTACCGCGACGCCTACGAGCGCCTGCTGGAACTGAAGAGCCGTCAGGCCGATCTGGATCTCCGCCGGGCGCTGCTCACCAAACTGGAGAGCGCCACGCCCGCCTGGGCAGCGGCCATTCGAAATCGCACCGGCATGCACGGCCGCCGCGAACCGCCTCGCGATCCTTCTGCAGCCTGGGTTTGGCGCCAGCTCAACGACGAACTCGATCGCCGCGCCAATGTTTCGCTCGAATCCCTGCAATCCAAAAGTGAAAAACTCCGCGAACAACTTCGCCGCGTGACCATCGACCTCATCGACCGCCGCGCCTGGTCTTCGCAGGCTCGCCGCACTTCTTCCCGCCAGCGCCAAGCGCTGGTCGGCTGGCTCGACACCATTCGCAGGATCGGCAAAGGCCACGGCATTCGTGTTTCCCTGCTGCGCGCGGAAGCCGCCAGGAAAATGTCCGAGTGCCGCAGTGCCGTGCCGGTCTGGGTTATGCCGATCTCTCGCGTGGTCGAAAATTTCGACCCGCGCGTCACGCGCTTCGATGTGGTCATCATCGACGAGGCCAGCCAGAGCGATGTGATGGCGCTCGTCGCGCTCTACCTTGGCAAGACCGTGCTCGTCGTCGGCGACCACGAACAGGTGAGCCCCTCCGCCGTCGGCCAGGATCTCGGCATCATTCAAAATCTCATCTTCCAATACCTGCCGGGCATCCCCAACTCCGATCTCTACGATGGCCAAATTTCCATCTACGATCTCGCGCGGCAATCCTTCGGCGGCACCACCTGCCTTGTCGAGCACTTCCGCTGCGTCCCGGAGATCATCCAATTCAGCAACATGATTTCCTACGATTGGCGGATCAAGCCGCTGCGCGACGCCAGCCGTGTGCGCCTGCTGCCTCACACCGTCGCTCTTCGCGTCCCAGGCTCCAGCCGCGACGGCAAGATCAATCGCCAGGAAGCTCTCACCGTCGCCTCGCTGGTTGCCGCGGCTATCGAAGAGCCCGAGTACAAAAAGAATGGCGCGGGACAGCCGCTCAGCTTCGGCGTCGTTTCCCTGGTCGGCGACGAGCAAGCCATCGAAATCGACAATCTGCTGCGCGCTCATCTCTCACCCGATCGCTACGAGCTTCACCGCTTGCTCTGCGGCAATGCCGCGCAATTCCAGGGCGATGAACGCGATGTGATTTTCATTTCCCTTGTGGATACCGCACAGCGCGGCGCTCTTTCTCTCCGCGACCAGGAACTTTTCAAGCAGCGTTTCAACGTCGCCGCCAGCCGCGCCCGTGACCAGATGTGGGTCATCCATTCGCTCAGCCCGCACAACGACCTCAAGGCCGAAGACCTTCGCCGCCAGCTCATCGAGCACGCTCAGGATCCCAGCCGGCTGATGCGCGCGCTGGAGGAAAAAGAAAAGCGCACGCAGTCGCCGTTCGAACGCGAAGTCATGAAACGCCTTTTGGCTGCCGGCTATCACGTCACTCCACAGTGGAAAATCGGCGCTTTCCGCATCGATCTCGTGGTCGAAGGAAACGGCCAACGATTGGCCATCGAGTGCGACGGCGATCGTTATCATCCGCTCGAAAAACTCCAGGAAGACATGGATCGCCAGTCCGTTCTCGAGCGCATGGGCTGGATTTTCACGCGCATTCGCTGCACGGAATTTCTGCGCAATCCCGACCGCGCGCTGAAACCCGTACTGGAAAAACTTCAGTTGCTGGAAATTTCTCCGGCAGTAGCCAAAGCGGAATCTCCTCGCAAAGGCACCCTATCGCCTGGCCTGATCGATCGCCTCGTCAGCCATGCGGAAGAACTTCGTGCCGCCTGGTCCGCGCCGCAGGAGCCGAGCGCTACCCGTCAGCGAGAGCCGACCCATGTTTTGCGAAATGAATACTCCGCCAACTAAGAATGCTTATCGACCGAACGGCTGAAATCAAAACCGTGCCCATTAATTTCCGCTTTGCTTTTTTCAAGCTCTAGGGTAGATTGCGGCCCTGCCCGCCCGTCGAGGTGCTCATGAAGCTCTTGTTCGGTGTTCCCGCGCTGGCTCTTGCTGTTTACGTCTTCGCGTCGACCCTTCCCGAAGCGCCCACCGGCTTTGATAACAAAACCAACGGGCTGGTGGACGATGCCACGCACGCAGCGGATCAGGCCAAGTTTGATGAAATCGAGAACGTCCCCGACGGACTCGGCCCTCTCTACAACGGCCAGTCCTGCCGCGAGTGCCACCAGAATCCCACTTCCGGAGGATCCAGCCAGGTCAGCGAATTGCGCGTTGGCCACAGCGACCCGAAAGGCAAATTTCAGGATCCCGAGATTCCCATCAATCGAGGCGCGGAAATTATCAAAGGCCGTAATCTCGTGAATGACCGCGCGATCTGCCCCAATGCCGCGTTCCCCGGCACCGAAATCCAGGAGCGTGTTCCGGATTCCGAGAGGATTCGCACCTTCCGCGTTTCTGTGAATCTTTTGGGCGATGGCTTCGTGGAAGCCGTTTCGGATCAGACTTTTGTTGAGCTCGCCAAGGAGCAATGCAAGAAAAACCACAACAAAATCTGCGGCCAGGTCCTTTACGTTCCCATTGTCGAAGCTCCCGGCACGACCGGAGTCGGCCGTTTTGGATGGAAGGACCAGCATGCCAGCCTGCTGTCCTTTTCCGGTGACGCCTATCTCAACGAAATGGGTATCACCAATCGCCTTCAGCCCGACGAGGTCACGAACCTCTGCAACACCGTCTCCGAGCCCAACGACACGCCCGGGCCCGACGGCCTTGGTGACATCGATCATTTCGCGCGCTTCCTTCGTGCCACCGAAGCCCCCGCGCGCGACGACCAACTGGCGACCACGCCAAAAGCACGCCAAGGCGCCGAACTCTTCGACAAGGTCGGCTGCATTCAGTGTCACGTCCAGACTCTAACCACCGCTTCCGCAGGCACAAAGATTAATGGAGGCACGTTCACCATCTCCGGAGCTCTTGCAGAAAAGCAGTTCCATCCCTACGGCGACTTCCTGCTTCACAACGTGGGCACGGGCGACGGCATCGTTCAATCCATGACTGAGCACTACGGCAAGAAGATGTATCAAATCACCTGGAGAAATCTCTCGATACCCGCATACGAAAGCACGGCCAACAAAATCCGCACCGCGCCCTTGTGGGGCGTGCGTTTGCATTCCAGGCTGATGCATGACGGCGCCTCCGTCACGCTTCTCGACGCCATTCTCCGGCATCGTGGCGAAGCGGAACACGTCACGGAAAAATTCCAAAAGCTCAAACCCAGCGAAAAAGAAGCACTCCTCGAATTTCTGCGCTCTCTGTGAAGCGGCCTGGAAATAGCATCTTGAATTCGAGCGCCTTGCGGTTGGCGGCTCGCCCAGATTGAGGCTGCCTTTGCGCTCCCTGTCGCTTCCGCCATCTCCGGGTGGTGATTGTTTGCGCAAAGGCCCATTCGGGAGCGCCTTCCTCCTCCTCTGTTTTTGCTAGCCTATAGATACGAAACGACATACGCGTTCTAAAGAACATCGAAAACAGACTTTAGACACGGCGCGTCGAGACCGATTGGATGAGGCTCAGCCATCCTTGTGGAAAACGGCTCGCCAAATGGATTCGCCTTTGGGGAATTGGGGAGAATAACGTGAAAATCGCATCTGCTCTTCTCGCACTCGCTGGAATGCTTGGCTCTCTCGCCGGGCCCGCGCTCGGCCAAGCGCCCTCGGCCGCTTTCCCCGCAAAAAGCGTCTCCCGGACCACCAAGGCCGTGACCTACCGCCGCACCGGCGGCGCCGCCAAGATCGATTTTCAGGGCACCGAACTGATGTCCTCGGCCAGCGGCGAAGCGAAAGTGCAGAATAAAGGCAACCGCGTCGAGATCGACGCGAGATTCCTGGGGTTGGAAGAAGCCACCAAATTCGGCCTCGAATATCTGACCTTCGTCTTGTGGGCCGTTTCTCCTGAGGGCCGCGCCGTAAACCTGGGCGAAGTGGTGCTGAAGAACGGCGGCGGCGAAGTCAAAGCCATCACGGATATGCAGACCTTCGGCATGATCGTCACGGCGGAACCGTATTTTGCCGTGAACCAGCCTGGTAATACCGTCGTTCTCGAAAACGTCATTAGCTCCGCCACGCTGGGCAAAGTCGAAAATATCGACGCCAGCTACGAGCTTCTGGGCCGGGGCATTTATTCCTCGTCCAACACGAAAATCGAGAACGCCATCTTCGGCATCGACCGCAAAACACCGCTCGAACTTTTTGAAGCGCGCAACGCCCTGCGCATTGCGCATATCGCGCTCGCCGACAAATACGCCGCCGCTACGCTCGCCAAAGCAGAGCAGCAACTCCGAAACGCGGAAGACGTTTACGCGCGCAAGAGCGACCGTAAGTCTGTCGAAGCGGCCGCGCGCGAAGCCGTGCAAACCGCCGAAGAAGCCCGCGTCATGGCGGTGAAACAAAAAGCCGAGGAAGACGCTCAGGCCAAACTTGCCGCCGACAAGCGAGCAGCGGAAGAGCGCGAAGCCAAAGCCCGCGCCGATGCGGCCGCTGAAGGGCAGCGCCGCCTAGAAGCCGAACAGGCTCGGAAACAGGCAGAAGCCGCCCAGGCCGAAGCTTTGCGTATGAGGCAGGAAGCAGAGAAAGCCGCTGCCGAAGCCTCGCGCCAGAAACAGGAAGCCGACCAGGCTCGCGCCGCCGCGCTAGCGCAGCAGCAGGCCGCACAGGCCGAAGCCGAAAAGGCCGCACACGAGCGCGAAGCCGCCGTAGCCCAACAGCGCGCCGCCGAAGCCGAAACCGAGAAAGCGCGCCAGGCAACTGCGCAAGCCGAAGCCGAAAAGGCTCAGCTTCGTGCGCAACTCCTTGCGCAGTTGAATTCCATCTTGCAGACGCGCGATTCTGCGCGCGGCCTTATCGTGAATATGTCCGACGTGCTCTTCGACACCGGCAGCTATACGCTCAAGCCGGGCGCGCGCGAAAAGCTCGCCAAGATTTCCGGCATCGTGCTCGCGCATCCCGGCCTCACTCTACAGATCGAAGGTCACACCGACAGCGTCGGCAGCGACGAATTCAATCAGCAACTTTCCGAGCGCCGCGCCGGTTCCGTGCGCGATTTTCTTGCCGACCAGGGCGTGCCCGCTTCAGGCATCACCGCGCGCGGCTTCGGCAAAACGCAGCCCGTGGCCTCGAACGACACGGCGGAAGGCCGGCAGCGCAATCGCCGCGTGGAACTGGTCGTCAACGGCGAAGCCATTGGCAATACCGCCACCGCCTCCGCCGCTCCCGCATCGCAGCAGTAACGGAGCGCGGCACGCAGCGCAACCTGGAGCAGCCGTACCTCGCAGAGAACTTTCGCGAGCCACCAATCACCTTCCCCGTTCCTTGGTACTAAATTGATGCGTCCTGCTTTCCCATTTTGGCCGTCTCCGTGCCACTGCAGGTTGTGCGCAGGAGCGGCCGCATCCCCAAGGAAATCCCCATCCTCCTCATCGGGAGCGATCTCGACGGTCGTGTCTTCTCCGAATCCACCAAGACCGTTCTCCTCAGCCTCCATGGCGCAGGTATCCTCTCCAAGCACAAGCTCTCCCCTGAGCAGGAACTCCTTCTCCGTTGGCCCGAGCCCAACAAAGAAACGGAAATTCGCGTCGTCGGCAACCTCGGCACTCACGAGGGCATGCACACCTACGGCGTTGCTTTCCTCGATCCCAACCTCAACTTCTGGGGCCCCGATTTTCCTCCAGTGAGCCTCATCGAACGCGAAGTGGGCCTTTTCTCGCTCGCGTGCAGCTCCTGCAAAACTCTCGAGAAAATCGACGACGGCGGCATCGAAGCGGATATCTGCGCCACCAGCGAAGGCGTCATGCGTTTCTGCAAACGCTGCGGCTCTTCCACGCTCTGGAAGCCCGCGCGAAGCGTCCTGAGTCAAGAAGCTCTCAGTCCGGCGAACCCGCAACTGTCTTTGTTCTCCGCGCCTGGCGCAGTCGGCACCGTATATTCGCCAGCTCCGGCCTCGCTGGAGGCTCGCGCCCCCGCACCAACGCTCACCCCTTCGCCCGCATCTTCTTCGCCTCCCAACCCTCTTCCGGCTCGGACCTCCGCTTACGCTGCTTATCCCGATCTCGAGGAGCCGCGCGGCACCGTCCTCACTCTGCCGACTCCGGAGAAACCCACCGGTCCCCCCGCCGAACGCCGCAAGCACCCGCGCGTCAAAGTCACATACTCCGCTTGCGTTCGCCATCCCCAGCAGGGTGATGAAGTCGTCTTCTGCGAGGACATGTCCAAGGGCGGCCTGCGCTTCAAGAGCCGCAAGCAGTACTATCTGCAATCGCTGATCGAAGTCGCGGTGCCCTACCAGCCCGGCCAGCCGGCCATCTTCGTGCCCGCCCAGATTGTCTTTGTCGAAGAGCTTCTCGAGCAGCAGCTCTTCCGCCACGGCGTCCAATACCTCAAGTCCACTAAACCCCGCGACAGCTTCTGACTCGGCCCAACCTCCATGTCACCAGGTGGGGAGTGGGATTCCATTTTGGGAATAACCAAGCTGGTGCTGGAACCGCATGAGCGTGTGGCGCGAATTGGGGAAATCGTGCACGACCGTCGGCGGATATTCTGTGAGGAGACGTTTTGAGGCGTTTCTTCTTCCTCCTGGTACTTGCAGTACTCCAAAATTTCACTGGAGCGGAAGCTTTTCCCCCGTTTCGAGCACCGGAAGAATTCTATCCTTTTTATTTTGAACTGGTTACAAGGGTAGCGTGGGGAGAAATAGGTGCCTCTAACGGGGGTGGGAGGTGCACATGATTCTGACCAAACGGCACTACCTCATCACGGGAGGCGCGATCCTGCTCGCGGCGGTGCTGACGGCGTCGGCCACCACGCTGCGATACGGGTCCGACCCCGTAACACTGCCGGAGCGCACACCCATCCATGTGACTCTGGACCAAACTCTGGCGACCAACCAGAGCAGACTGGGAGACCACTTTGACGCAACGGTCTCCGAACCTGTCATCGTCGAAGGCAAGACGGTGATCCCTCAGGGTGCGCACGCGGAGGGGCTGGTTGTAGACGCGCGACAGTCCGGAAGACTGATGGGCCGAGCGCGGCTGCAGCTTGGTCTGCAAACCGTGGCTGTGGACGGACAGAACTACGAGGTCCGCACCATCTCCCACCCGCGGATTGGCCGTGACCATAAGAAACGCAACTGGGCGTGGATCGGCGGAGGAGCCGTCGGCGGAGCGATGATTGGCGCTGTCGCCGGCGGTGGCACTGGCGCGCTCATCGGCGGGCCAGTAGGCGCCGCAGGAGGAACGGCGGTTGCGTTGCTGACGGGCAAGAAAGACATCAAGCTGCGGGCGGAGACTCCGGTCCAGTTTGAGCTTGCGGAACCCGTCACGATCCACGTGAAGGGCTGACCGCTCGTCATAGCCTTTCACAAACAGCGTCGAAGGGGCGGGCGTGACTTGCGCCGAGGTTTGGCCGAGGGCGCCCGCCCTCTTTTTTGCGAGGCGAAGGAGTCAAGCTATTGCTGAAGTGGAGAATGAATGCCGAACCGTGCTTCGGCCGAGGTTCGTCAGGAGGCCATGAGTCCGAGTGCCTCGATCCAATCTTCGACCGGCGCGTTGAGCCGGATGCCCAGAAGATAATCGTCGCTGGGGAGCTTTCTGCAATATACGACCGAGCCTTGCAGGCAAAATCCAGGCGGAGATGAAACCAGCACCTTTTCGGCAGGCTCCCAGAAGGTCTGCGTGACCATCTGGATTCCGACTCTGCTGACATTCTCCGTAGGAACGATTTCAAAAATTCCCGGCTTCTGCAGGCTGGTTAGCCACAAGGGAGCGTTTAAATGGGCGCGGAGTTCCGACCTTGGGATGCTTCTGTTAGCGGTGAAAAACAAAGCGGCCGTGGGATCTACAGTTTCGGCATTTTCTGGGGTGAACGAATCGAAATTGCAGCTCACCGCGGCAGACCGAAAACTGGAGCGCTCCCCGACTGCGTTGCCTCGAATCTCATGTGCAGCCATTGGGCTCATGTGTTCCTCTCTGTCCGAGGAATCGGCCGGGGAGCGCACTGGTCATCGTGCCGAGGGGAGAGTACGGATGCCGAAAGAGGAATAGAAGCCGGTGCGTTCCTGAAATCAGTGTCGGGTAAAGCCCTGACTGTCAGGGAGGAAAAAATCAAAAGCTGCAGCGCTTAAACCGAAGGGTGCGGCGCACGGCTCAGGTGCGTTTGAGTACTTGCTCGATTTCGACGGTTAGGGCGCCGGGTCCTTTCAGGTAGGCGGAGCGTGCGCCCCACGGGCGATCTTGCGGGGCCGCGATGGTTTCCGCGCCGCGGCCCCTGACCATGCGATAGTCTGCGTCGCAATCCTCACTATCGAAGCCGAGTGTAAGCGCGCTATCCGTAGTCGCGGCGTCCAGAATCACGCCGAACTCGCCGAAGCCCAGCCAAGCCATGCGCTCGTTGTTAAACACGGGGGTGGCCTGCAACACTTCCTGGAACCAGCGGGCCGCGGCCGGCAAATCGCGCACGCGGCAATGCACATGGGACACTTTCATCGAACCTCCTCGGAACGTGGAGAGCCATGTGGAAGGGTTGTGAGTTGTCAGTCGTTAGTTTTCGAGTCTCCGTCATAAATCGCAAGTTTTGAGTGCGGGCGTTGGTCGAAGAATCATACGAGATCGTCGAGGGTCGGCCGCGTAGCACCCTTCCAGTTGGCGTCAAACTGTTTGCGGACGAAACCCGCGTCGTAGGTCCTATCCTGGGCCTTCAGGGCCTGCTCGAGGCCGAAGAGCGAACGCGGGTTGCGGGGATTGCGCTCGAGGTCCGCGCGAAAGACTTCCTCGGCTCCGGCATCATCGCCGATTTTCAGCAGCACCGCGCCGAGCGATTCGCGCACGGGATAGAACCAGTCCTGCGGCTCGTCGTACTTCAGCGAATCTTGAATGGCGACGGCGGCGCGCAATTGGTTCACCGTGGCGTCCATATCGTTTTTCGCCAGCGAGATTTTGGCGCCAAGCACATTTTCCGCGATTTTCAGGATGTCCTTGGTCTTGTTGTTGATGGGCATCTGGAAAATGGCATCCGGCGACGTCTTGTCTTCCGCTTCGGCAACAAAATTGTGCTCGGCTTCCGCTTCCTCCAGTTTTCCCGTGCTGGCAAGGGCCAGGCCGCGAGCGAAATGCCAGAACACCGTGGCGGTGTGCATGGCGGCGTCCGGCTGTGGCGCTTTCAGAGTTTCGTTCCACTTGTGAAAGCGCACTTCGACAGCCAGCGGCACGGTCATGAAGCCCTCAAGGGGCGGCATCTCTTTCACGTGTGGGCCCACGTTGGCAGCGAGCAACTGCGCGCCGCGCCGGGACTCGAGATAGTTGCCGTTCATGGCCGCGGCCATGGCGATGAAATGCAGATTGTGGCTGTAATACATCATCGAGTAGATGCCTTCGGCTCCGCTAGCCTTGAGGTAGGCTTGATCGGCGAGCGCGGCCTTCTGGTTGGTTTTCAGCGCAGCTTCGTAATCGCCGGTGCGGATGTAGATGTGCGCGGGCATGTGCACGATGTGTCCGGCGGCAGGCGCAAGCTCCGCCAGGCGATTCGCGCCGGCCAAAGCGCGTTCCGGGGAGGAGGAAGCTTCGACGGAATGAATGTAATAGTGAATCGCGCCAAGATGATTGGGATCGCGGCGAATCACGGACTCCAGCGTCGAGACGATTTCGTCCGTGCCTTCTTCCGGCATGCCGTCCGCGCGCCAGAGTCCCCAGGGATGCAGGTTCATTCCGGCCTCGGCAAGGAGCGTGGCGGCATCGAGATCGTCGGGGAAGCGCTTCACCACTTCGCGCATGGCGTCGCGATACTGTTCCAACGCAGCACGTAAATCGGATTTGGGATCGGCGGGAAAGCGCCTGGCAAGGGCGATAATGTACGCCTTGTCGCTCTCCGAAGCGTCGGCGGCGAGCGTCTGCGCTTTCTCGATGGCGGCGTGCGCCTGCGCAAAACGGTCTTCGCTGGCGGGATCGTTGTAATTGGAACCCACAGCTTCGGCGATGCCCCAATACGCCATGGCCAGTTTGGGATCGAGTTCGGCGGCGCGCTGGAAGGAGCGCATGGCTTCGTCGTGATTGAAGGCGTAGATGAGCCGCAGGCCCTGATCGAAGAATGCCTGCGCTTGCGCATTCTTCGTCGAGACCGGGTGATGCCAATTGCCGTAGCCGGTCATGAGCGCGGCGGATTTTGCCTTGGCGGGGGCAGCGTGCTCAGGATGCTCCTGTGAGAAAGCGGGCACACACAGCGCCAGCAGGATGGCGAGCAGGGTCAGGATGCGGCGATGCATTCGGAGCCTCCGGTGAGCGATAGAGTGGGCGAATCTGGCTCGCGAATTGTAGCATCCCGGAGATGGCGGAGCTCACGAAACGTAGAAGGCGGTTGAATCGAACACAGCGGCACCCGGGGAAAGAAGAGCCTGAGACAGACCTCAGCCGAGAGAATGTGACGTTCGTCACACGGAAGGGTGCTCTGGATCACAGCGAGAATCCGACACGTGGTGCAGGTTAGCTAACGAGAAACAACCCCTGTCGTCGAGACTTTGATGACAGTCAAGGCAGGGCAGGCCACGACACGTAAGCGTGCGATGGCCTGCCCCAGCCCATTCTCCCCATACAAATAGGCGCACCTCATTTCGGAAGAATCAAGAGCAACGGAAGGGCTTGCCAGCGCAGGCCTCGGCGGAGCAAAGACTGTGTGTTCACCGCGAGGCGGGTCGCCTGTTACGCCACAAGTATCCGAGCACCCAGAGCGAAAGCAAAACCAAAAAAGTTACAAGGGCCATTTTCGCGCTACCGAAACTGTTCCCGATGATCCAGGGCGAATGGGAAACCAACAGGGTCGAAGATTGCGCCCCGTTGTCCGGCGGCCGACCATGAGCATCCAAGGCATTCACTGTAACCGTAAATGCGGCGTCCGCTGTAGAAGAGCTTGCGGAGACGGTCAACAATGACGTGGCAGAGCTGGGGCCGGTCACGGTCGCCGGAGCGGGAGTCGCACAGGGCGGCGCGGGATGGCCCATTCCGGAGATCGTGCAGGCGAAGTCTACCTTGCCGGTAAAGCCGTTGAATGGAATGACGGTGATCGTGGAGGTTGCGACGCCTGCACTAAGGGTGGCAGGCGTCAGGGGCGACAGGGTCATGTTGTAGCTGGGAGTGGGCGCGCCCTGGCATTCGCATACAAGGGTATTTGCCTGCCCAGCCTCGGTGGTGCACTTGCCCACATTGCCGCCGCCCACGGTAGGTGGGCTGCATCGTGCACCCTCCTTGCTACAACCGCGTCCCTGCGGGACGGTGTTGAAGGAACACGACTGGCCAAGAGTCGTTGACGGGGAAACGGCCACGGCAGCACCCAGGAGGAGAAACCCGAGGATCGGCCGGGAAGGTGTTCGCTTCATAACGACTCCTAGGCAGGAATTGTGATTATAGCTGGGAATTAGTGGACCCATCGAGTTCCAGGAATTTCTTTCCTGGAAAATCCTCTGGCTCTGAAACATTCGTAGCACAGCCATTTCTGGGGGTGGCACAGGCATTCTTGCCTGTGCAGGTTTTCTTTGGTAGGGGCCAGCTCAAGGTAAACCGTAGGAACCGGAGCCGAGAAATTCCAGGAGGCCCATATTGCGCAAAACCTGCAACTGTTGGCGGATTTTGTCGTGGACGTGAGTGCATTTTTTGGAGTTCGGCGGCGCGAGCGGCTTACGTCCCATCTTTGCGCGTAGCGCCGGGCTTTGCCCCGGTTTATGGGGACTACCCGCGTTCTTTGCGGGCAGAGCCCGGCACGAATTCCTTCCACGGCGGCCGCCATTGACTTGAATTCGCGCAGAGCCTTTTCCAAGCCAGCGTTTGCGAGCCTGACAGGGGATACGAGACTGCGTCCTGGCAGAGGCCTCTTCGAACCGGGTTTGCCCAGATGTAGCAGGCTACCGATTCCGATTGCTCCGGCACGCGAAGAATGTGGTCATAGAATTTGGCTTGCCAGAGCGGAGCGTGCGCGCGATTTTTGTGGGCCAAGCTGGTCCGCTGTTTGAAGGCGGTGACGAAACGAAGGAGATTGGATTCGGGAGAATTCCCTTCGGCAAGGAAGTGAAGATGATCGGGCATGAGGCAGAAGGCGTGGAGCAGAAAAGAGTGGCGCGCTGCGAGGGAAATCAGGTGACCCAGTGCCAGGTGGCCAAGAGAGATGTCGGCGAAGCGCGGGACCCGGTCGCTGGTACAGATGGTAATGAAATAGATTCCGTAACCGAGATAATTCCGAGGAGCGAGGCGGGTATCTTTTCGGAGGAAGGGCATGTGCAATAGAGTAATAGTATAGGCGCATGACATGAAGATTGTAGCGCCGGGCTTTGCCCTGACTTGTAGGGACTCCCAGCGTCCTTTGGTGTTGTAGCGCCGGGCTTTGCCCCGGTTTATGGGGACTGCCCGCGTTCTTTGCGGGCAG
>Ga0209802_1000373_pt1 | contig 34273 bp, 34 predicted proteins | sample GraSoiAngelo_129_FD_185886 | JGI IMG/M metagenome (GOLD analysis project Ga0209802, IMG submission 185886) | Grasslands soil microbial communities from the Angelo Coastal Reserve, California, USA - 14_0927_12_40cm (SPAdes) (version 2) | ecosystem: Environmental > Terrestrial > Soil > Grasslands ... | reverse complement strand
CTCCGCACTTTTCACAAGTCGCCTTTCTAGACTGATGAGCAGACTTGAACGGCGACTTTTTCATCGGAGCGTTGCCCATTGGCAGTCACCTAGCTCCTACGCTAGGACTCCTCTAAATCTTACTCTAACTCATCCTAATCCGTAGAGCCAAGAAAATTCAGTATTTACCCCGAGAAAAACGGCAAGGGTCCCCTTTCGTAGGAGCGACCGCCCTCTGACTGGTACGTGTGTGTGTCTATTTTCCGGGATATTCTTTTTGACCAATTACAGCTGGGATGAAGGTAACAGTTGGCGTATGATTTTGTTGCAATCCTATAGTGTGGTAGTGGTCTGGAATGGCTGTAGCACACGGCGGGTCTCAGCAAGAGGCTCCAATGGATCGCGCCCCTGTTCCGCCTGAAACAAGCCTAGAATCCGTAATGTTTGATCTCATCCTCAAATTCCTGCAGACCCCTGGTCAGGTCCTACTCGTTCAGGGACCTCCCGGTTCAGGCAAGACAACCTTCGCGCTTGAAATTCTCAACAGCCTAGAAGAGACCCATAAGATATACGCGTCGAGCAGAGTAGCTCCAGCCAGACTCCGCCAGCATTTTCCCTGGATAGACGAAGTCATCGACACAATGTCAGGTAGAACTGCGAGGGCGAGCTGGATAGACGAACTTCATGACCTCCGCCGGGTCGAACCTGACACCATTTTCAACCAAGTTCTCAGATTGAAGCACTCGAAACAGAGAGCGGTCCTGGTTGTGGATAGTTGGGAGGGCGCCATACGAAACACGAACGATGAGGGCCGAAAAATGCTCGAGTCAGCTGTCCTTTCGGAGCTTGATGAGAGCAAGGTTAGTGTTGTGATAGTGGTCGAAGATTCCAAGAAGGCCGGTGACCTCGGCTACCTTGTAGATGGGATCATAACTCTGGATCAGTCGGAGCTTGATGGAAGGAGGGTTCGGACCATCGCCATGAACAAACTACGAGGCTTCAGCGTTCCCACCAAACGGGGAATATTCTCGCTTGACAAAGCAAGGTTCACGATACTTCCTAATGGATTGCGCCAGCCAGGGTCTAACTCACATCCGGAACGTTTGGAGCCTGTCCCTCACCCGAGTGGAGGCTTTTCTCTCGGCAGCAGAGGCATGGACCAGATGCTTGGCGGCTCGATCCCGAGAGGGGCCTTTCTGCTCGTCGACGTTGACAGCAGCGTCTCACCTCTGGAGATTCGGACTATTCTCAATATGATGCGGGCGAACTTCATCAACCAGAAGGGTCCCTGCGTCATCGTCCCAACCGCCGCGTACAGTTCTGATACCGTGGCAGAGTCTCTCAGCAAGTACGTCGGATGGGAAGCCATAGACGAAAGAGTGAGAATATTGGAGTACAACCAGTCTCTCGCTCCGAAGAAATGGAGGCTTGTAATGAAGAGCGATCTCTCGGACGATGTCAAGACGTTCGCACATGCCTGGGATGAGCTGGCAAAGATCTCACCTCACAGAATGCTCGACATCAATGTCGACAAGGCCGTACAAGTCTACGGACGCGATGAACTCTCAGTACCGGGACTTACAGAGCTTGGCGCGAACATGAGAGACACCGAAGGCTTGAACATCGCGATTGCTTCCACTGATTCCAAGCTCCGGGACCAGTGGCTGTCTGTCGTAGACTATCACCTCAAGATCAAGAACGCTGACGGCTCACTCGTCATATACGGAGTAAAACCGTTCACACCACTCTACGGTGTCGACCTAAACTTCGACAAAGGGTACCCTGTCCTCAATCTAATGCAGATAGTCTGACTCTCAAACCCGAGAATAAGGTTCTACATTTACGTCGGGACTCGAGTCTACCGTCGACAGGGTCGTGTTTCGGAAAGACAAGAACTGAGAATTTGGTATTCGTCGAGTAGAACGGCTACTCTACTGCCTTGGTCTCGCCTATTCCCGAGATGCTTCTAAGACCTAGCTAAGACGCGTTTAACGGCATCTTTGTCACGAAGAATGTACGAGGTAGCCTCACGAGTTCGTAGACTAATTCTACTGATCCCTTCGGTTACGAGACGGATCAGTTTAGTTGGATGTGTCTCGACGTCATGCCACTGCCATCCTTGATAGCTTCGTGCTTCTCGGCCTGATTCTTCGTGAGTCACAGCAAGTCTCAGGGTCTTACGGTATTCGGGAAACCTTTCGAGGAAGTATGCGAGCCTGTTCTCGGTCGCTTCAAGGGCTTGTACTGTTGCGCCTGTCAAGGACCAGCCTTGCCTGCCCGTAGATTATTGTATCATGTTTGACCGAAAACATTGTGATGCGGCATGGGTGGCAGGGTCGGTAACACTTCTTGAAGACTGAGCGCGGTTTTCGGTTGCATACTCTTAGTCTACACGCTAGGTTACGGCTTGTTTTTGCTTCCGACCTGAAAGCAGTCCTACTACCGACGAGGCATTTTGGGACCGCAACGAGGTGGCTAGGATAGTCAACATCATCTCAGTTCAATCATTCAAAGGCGGCACTGGAAAGAGCACTATCTCAGCCAACCTCGCTGTCACCCTTGCTCAACTAGGGAAGCGAGTAGGAGTAATTGATCTAGACCTAGAAGGTCCTGGGCTTCACGTTATCTTCGGAGTCTCTGACACAGATATTCGAGCGACGATTAATGATGTGCTCCAGCACAGGGTTCAGATCAGCCAGGCTGTTCTCGATCTGACCAGCAAAATCCAGCTGAAGGCTGGTTGCTTGGTCTTCTGTCCCGCGGGACACAAGCTCGACGAGATCCTGTCCATTCTCGACACGGGCTTCAATCTCTACACATTCAAGAAGGTTCTAGAAGACCTTGCCCGGGATTATCATCTTGACTATCTACTCATCGACAGCCATCCAGGCATCGAGAAGGACACACTTCTCTCCATGGCACTCTGCGACTATCTAGTCCTGATCTCAAGAGTAGACCAGCAGGATCTCTTCGGCAGCGGCGTCATGACAGAAGTTGCCAGCCAACTCCAGAAACCAGTAGTGCTCATCCTAAACATGGTACCCAGCTCAGTCAGCGAGAAAGAGGCGAGCAAGATCGCGGACAGACTTGCCGAACTATTCCACCTCCATGTCTTGACAGCTCTTCCGTTCAACTCAGATGTTCTAGAGAACCTTAGCAAAGGAGTCTTCGTTCTAGAAAAACCGAAGGACCCGCTTACGAAGAGGTTTACGGAGATAGCAATGAAAATGCTTGAGGCAATTGAGACGGGACCCTCAGGCGACTATTCTGGAAACCAACCAACATCCCAGCCTGTTGCATAGAACGGTGTCCAATCAATCACCCTTTGGGTTTCACTGCTTCACTGTTGAGGCTCTGAAGCTGATCCATTCGGAGACTCGCGTCTCCAGCCATGCTTTGGCTGAATCCGTGACATAGTAGAATCCGACTCCCTTCGCTCTGAAAAAATCTCGGCCGTCCCATCTATCCAGTCTGAGCAGGATTTGCTCCGGAACGCCGGCGGATGCCATGACTGGTTCTGTGTCCGCGTTTTCCTCAATCAATAGCTCCCAGAGTGGCCCGATTTTTTCCGCAGTATCAGGAGAATGAGGATTTTCAAGGATGTAATTCTCAGGTTCGCCCTCGCTCGGGTATTTCGCTGGATCTGCGGCCTTCCAATCCCATTTTTCCCAATCGAGCTTCACAATGCGCTTCTTTACAACTGGATTGAATGAAAGTCCTCTCAAGCCAGAGGTTTCTAGCTCCTTCTTGAAAACGTCAGTTACAATTATTGCGTTGAATGGCAGCGAAATTGGTGGAACGAACGGTCCGGCCCTTTCTATTTCGAATTGACCTTCGCGACTTCTTCCTCCCATGCCATGTGCCAAGATTCCTCCATAGTCTCCCCAGAGCATCGGAATGTTTGGATCGAGAGAGTATATCGGTGGCATGATAGTTCCTGAGCGACCAAGCTACCTATCAAACGTTGCGGAATCTGAGACTTCCGGAATTGCGGGTCTGACCTCATGAAATCGTTCGTCGACCAAGCCTTCGACGTTGACTCCGACAATCCCGTTACGTTTTAATGAAACACAGTCTGAGAGAAACAGATGACTCGCTACTTCAAAAGAGGCCCTTCTTAGGCTGCCCGGTCAGGGTGTGATTCTGTTTCTGTCTCTTGGGAACATGGTGGCCTCTCGGATATTTTGTCGTCCGGTGACCTTCATTGTCAATCTCTCCAATCCTATGGACCATCCTGCGTGGTAGGGTGCTCCGTAGCGGAATGCGTCTACGTAGGATTTGAAATTGTCCGGATTCAGTCCCTTGGCTTTCAATCGGTCAATCAATAGGCGGGGCAGGTGGATCCTCTGGGTCCCTGATGACACCTCGAGTCCATCAAAGATCAGGTCGAACGCTCGGGCCGTCTTCCCGTCCTGATTCGGCATTGCATAGAACGCCTTCAACTCCAGTGGCCAGTCGACCATGAAGAAAGCCTTCTTCCCCACAAGTCCAGTCAGCTTCTTTTCTTGAGTTTTCGAGAAGTCCATCCCGTATTCTATCTCTTCACCGTTCTTCCGAAGCATTTCGATGGCCTCTGAATAATGAATCCGCTTCAAAGGCAGTTCAAGCGGTTCCAGTTCTTGACCAAGCCCTTTCAACTCTTCGCTACACGTCTCGCGCAGAGTCTTGACGCAGTGTGCCATGAATTCCTCCAAGACCGTCATCACATCCGCGTCAGTTGCGAACGATTCTTCGATGTCCATCTGTCGCACCTCGTTCAGATGGGTCGGCTGCTCGAACTTCTCAGCCCTGAATATCGGAAGAACAGTGAAGACCTTCTCAAACGATATCGCGCACATCTGCTTGTACAGCTGCGGCGACTGGGCAAGATACGCCTCCTTCTCGAAATACTTCAGCGAGAAAAGCTCAGCCCCCCCCTCACTTGCAGAGGCAATAATCACGGGCGGCTGGATCTCCACATAACGTCGCTCTAGGAAGAACTCCCGGAACGACTGGAGGATCTTCGACTGGATCTTGAAGATAGCATTCGACTCCTCGCTCCGAAAATCCAAGACTCGCCAGTTCAGCCTCGTCTCCAACAAAGTATTCTGAACACCACGCGGGTCCAGGGGCAGAGGAGTCTCAGCCCTGCTCACAACCTCCAGCTCACTAGGAATAACCTCAATCCCCCTCTTCGCAATCTTGCTCGCAACAACCATCCCCCGAACAAACAGCACATCCTCCTGGTGGAGACCCGCGACCTCCTTCAGGACCTCAGCCGGAGCCTTCGCCTTCGGAGCCGTCACCTGAACAATACCACTCAGGTCCCGGAGAAGTAGGAATGAGATTCCTCCTAGGACTCGGACGTCGTGAACCCAGCCCGCCAGGACCACTTCCTTGTTCAAGCTATCTCCGAGCTGCGATGCCAGATGCGTTCTCTTGAGGCGCGACGAGAGGCTAGGGTTGGTTGCTATTGACATTAGCGGTCTCGGCATCATGCAAGGACATTTCTTTTAGAACTTGTTTCCCAACAACAATTCCGGGATAGTGGATCCCCGCTCCTGCCCATCAATAGGCTCTTCTAACCTAAGGCGCATCTTCCCGTCCTCGCACCAGTTGTAGAGTCCCGGACCCTACCCAGCGTGCCTGTCTATTCCCATTCTGAAGTTTCTTCGTCCATCAGTGACGGAATGGGATTCCCTTCATCTTGCATATGGTCTTACATCCCTTTCCACTAAACACTTACACGCCCATTCACATAAGCGCATAGAACCGCTACCACATAACCATAGGTAACATCCGTACGTAAATAGCGCCCATGCAACTTCCTGCTGAAGCACATGGCATTAGAAGACGACGAGGGAGAAGACTACCGGACGAGCATCGTGATACCAAAGTCGTTACAGAAGACGGTCGCCCACTACTGCATAGACCACGAACTAACCTTCACCGAGGCAGTCATCGAAGCACTCAGAGAATATCTCGCCAAGCACAACAAGACCCCTCCCAAATAGCACCCCGGAGAAAAAGGCGCATAATCGCACCTAATTCTGAGCGACGGTCCAGGTCCTGAAGAACCGGCGCCGAGACCATCGTGGTCCCGCTATCTCACACAATCGACAGCCCACAACAATAGTTCTTGCCATTCTGGACTGGTTTATGTTGTAAAAGCGCGCGGCCTGATTGTCCTCTGCAAAACGCCCTAGAATCGCCTTGCAACCAAAAACCTGACCGTCATCATGCTCATCCTCTCCAATCGATAATCAAGAGCCAGCCGTACTTCCTAACATCTACCCGTAGAATCGCAAGAGGTCTAGAATCCTAGAATATTTTGTATACGACCGACCCTCGCGACACAGATCCGGGAAGGATCCTATTCTCCTGTCTTTGCGAAAGGATATACGAGTACAGCCGGAGCCATCCGATGGACGATTTCTATCTCTTCCAAGGAGAAGCTCTCAAATAGCCACCGTCGAGAAAAGCCGGCTACTAGGAGTTCATGATGCATCGCGTCCCGTTCTCTTCTTCCGAGGGACACACTGTTTCAGTCTCCTTTAGAGCGCCGAGGAGGGGCGCAGTGATAGAAATACCCAGCATATTGGAGGATAAAGGACAAAATTGCGAATTTGGGCTATAGTAGTAGTACTAGCATTTCTGCTGCCTGCCGTGGCTGTGACCACAGCTGCCGCGACCCACGCGGACCACGATGACCACCTGAACAGAGGGATGGGCACTGTCACGTTCACGCAGGGCGCAACTATATCGGGTCCCACTGTCCTGAGCGACCACACAACTATTGTAAAAGTGCATGAGACTCTCAGCTTCACCGGCAACCTAACAGGCACAGCATTGACCATAGAGAGGGATGTGATGCACACCCTAACAGATGAAGGCAACAAGATCGCCTTCACGACATTTCACGGCAACGGCACTTTCATCGGCACGCTCGCTAACAACCAAGTCACGCTCCACATCAGATACGAGGGAGTCAAGAACAGCACCTTCGCAAGAGGCAACTTCGTCGTATCAGGCGATACCAATCAGAACAGCGACATCCATGGCGAAGGACACTTCCGCGGTACTCTTACGGGCGGCGTCGAGGGCGGTGGCAATTCGACAGTCGGGTACACGATGCACTGGAACGTCTCGACTCATACTGAGGAACCTGAAGCCCGCGATACAGATACAGACACAGACTAGGCCCTGAATTAATCAGGGTCCTATCTTCCCTCTTTTTCCCTAGGGCTCGAAGATTTGACACCGATAATCATGGTTGTCTTGGACGGAGCGAGCGATCGACCGGGAGGTGGGCAGAAGACCCCGCTAGAAGCTGCCTCGACCCCAAACCTGGACACGCTCGTCCGAAGAGGAGCTCTTGGTTCAATGTTCACAGTAGGTAAGGGAATCGCTCCAGAGAGCGACGCAGGCGTCTTCTCCCTCCTAGGATATGACCCATTACAGATCCATCTCTCTAGAGGAGTAGTCGAGTCAGTCGGAGCTGAGGTCGACTTTCATGATGGAGACCTCGCACTCCGCGCAGGCTTCGCAACTGTAGACGGCGACAAGCTCGTCGATCGAAGAGCCGGACGAAACCTATCGACCGGAGAAGCACGGGAGCTAGCCACGGCAGTCAACCACGAAGTCCGGTTGAAGAACGGAACCCGGTTCCACTTCCAGGCGACCGTAGGACACAGGGCTGTAATGGTCTTCAGAGCCAACTCGGACAAGTTCTCGTCGGAGATCTCCAATTTCGACCCTGCGTATGTTCGGAGTGGACAGATTAGTATCGCCCAACCAGGTGCACCGCAATATGATATTCCAAGATGCAACCCGCTCGACGATTCGCTTGAAGCGATAAAGTCCGCTGCGATGGTCAACGAGTTCGGCTTCAAGACTAGACAGGCGCTAGACTCTCACCCAGTCAACCTGCAGAGGAGAAAACAGGGCAAGAAACCAGCTAACTTCGTTCTGATGCGCGACGCTGGAACAACCAAGCCCAGGGTCCAAAACTTCCGCGAAAAATGGGGCCTAAAGGCCGCGATGATAGCTGACCTTCCAGCTGAGCTAGGGATCGGCCGGCTACTAGGAATGGATGTGAGAGAGATTTCGCCGGGCACATCGCTCGAGGACTATCGGAGGAGAGCAGAACTCGTCTTGAGATCAGCCGGAGAGTACGATTTCGTGTACGTCCATCTCAAGGGACCCGACGAGCCGGGCCATGATGGGTTGTATGATTTGAAAAAGGAAAGGATCGAAGAGATCGACGGGGGATTCTTCTCCCACCTCCGAATGGCCGCTAAGCTCCAGAGAACAGTGCTCTGTGTAACCTGCGACCACTCGACGCCATGGAAGGATAAGGGACACAGTGACGATCCCGTCCCGGTTTTAGTCGCTGGAGGCTCTATGAAACCAGACGGGTCCAGTCGGTTTACAGAAACAAGTGCTAGCTTAGGTCATTTCGAAAAGATGGAGCGTGGAAGTATGCTTCTCCCACGGCTGAAACAGACAGCCGCTTGATTCTGAAAAAAAACTCTCCACACTCTCAACGCATCAAACTTAGCAGGATAGGCTGATAGACCATTACGACCTGAAGTGATCTGGCTTGAAAGATCCGATTTCCAAGAAGAACCTTGACGGCTATGGCGCACCCATTATCCCGTGGGAGAAAGTTCTCAAGCGGATGCAGGAGGGATTTACCCAAGCTCCAAAGACGGAGGGTCCGGGACGACATACAGCCTGGTTGGCAACTGTGCATCCCGACGGTAGGCCGCACGTCATGCCGATCGGAGTCTTGTTCGTAGACAATGCTTTCTACTTCAACACTGGACCTAAGACCCGCAAAGCCAGAAACATAGCGCGTAATCCCAGTTCCGTCATGACGATTGCAACCGACGACTTCGATATTGTAGTTCAAGGTCCAGCTAAGAGAATCACAGACCCCCGTCGTCTCCAACGGATTGCTGACGCTTTCAAGAAAGAGGGATGGGAGCCCACAGTCGTCAAAGGAGGACTCACCGCCAAGTACAGTGCTCCAAGCGCAGGGCCGCCACCCTGGAACGTGTACGAGATAAAGCCGGAGACGATCTTCGCCCTAGGTACCGCCGAGCCCTATGGCGCGACGCGGTGGAAATTCAGGACCAACACTCGTCGAAATTGACCCTCAGCCAGTCTGACCAAATGGATCCTGACCATTTCGAAGTCGTGCCGGCGAGACCAGAGGACATCGACCTCGTGCTTGGAATTCTCGACGAAGCAGCATCGTGGATCATAGAACGGAAACTTCCCAGCGTGTGGAAGCCTGGAGAATTCTCGCGCGAAACGTTCCTCGATCAGATCTCTCGCGGAGAGGTGCACATTGGGTTGGTTGACGGAAAGCCCGTTGGAACGATTACTCTTCAGTGGAATGATCTTGTATTCTGGGGAGAGCAAGAGCCAGACTCTGGCTATGTTCACAAGCTCGCAGTAAGACCTGCTTACGCAGGACAGAGGTTTGGACTTGAGATGCTGAAATGGGCTGAGGCAACAGCTGGAGAGGCGGGTATGAGGTTTCTAAGGCTCAACTGTCTGGCTGCTGACAGGAAGATCCGAGACTATTACGAACGTGCCGGATTTCTATGCAAAGGCGACGTTGTCAGGCCTAAAGGCGTGGCCACTCTATATGAAAAGGCGTTGTAATAGTCGCACGTTTATCTAGCACCTTCCCAACCGGCGAAGAATCTTGAAGATCAAACTAACGAGCGTATTCGTCAGCGACCAAAACAAGGCGCTTGACTTCTATACGAAGAACCTAGGCTTTGTCAAGAAGGCCGATATCGGCGCAGGCAATTACAGATGGCTAACAGTCGTATCCTCTGAGGAGCCGCACGGGCCTCAACTGGTTCTCGGGCCAAACGACAACCCCGCCGCCAAATCCTACCAAGAATCGATCTTCAAACAAGGTATTCCAGCCTCCATGTTCTTCGTGGATGATATTCAGAAGGAGTATCAGAGACTGAAGAAGCTCGGCGTGAAGTTCAAAATGGAGCCGACAAAGACGACCGGCTCAATAATAGCTCAGCTTGACGATACCGTCGGTAACTTGATACAGATAACCCAACTCACCTAGAGACCCCGAACCTCTGAACAGTTTCACCCGGGAACACCTTACGCCGTGTTCCGAATAGTTTCTTCAAGCTGACCAGTCTATCTTCCTGGCCCTGGACAATCCATGACGGGGTAGTGTTGGAACTGGATTACGTTCGGCTGGCTCCAGGCTTCGCAAGAGAGGTCCTAGAGATTTACGAGAACTGGGAGGGAAGGGACTCTGTTCCCATGAAAGTCAGGGAACTGATGATGGTGATCGAGATCGAAGTCAACAAGCTTTACGATCCCGGCGGATGGGCTCGCGTAGCCGCGATGCCGAAACCCCCGAAGCTTAAGGATACGAAGCTAGGCTGAGATCGTCTACTTCTTCCCGAGGATTTCCTTCTTTCTAAACAGAACAATTCTCGTAACCAAAACGTAGGGGATCGGCTTGTCGGTCGGGAATCTGAGATTGCCCTTAGGACCTTCGTATGCGGATACTTCCTTCTTGAAGGCCGCGGGCGCCGGTGGGTAGAGCCCGATATGTTTCTTGAACGCGGCGAAATGCGCTATTGAGTTACCGTTCAATTTGAAGGTCGGTATCTGATAGCTGATTGTTTCCTCGGCCTCGGGTGCCGCCTTCCGAATCGTCCGTCGCATTTTTTCTAGAATACTCTGGACATCCCTCGGAAACGTCTTGATGTATTCGTCGATCGTCTCAAACTGCTTTTTCGATTGAACTGTTTTCCTTCCCGCGGAGCTTTTGGTGACCAAGCCTACCCTATCCGTATACCCAGGACCTGTCCGACAACCGTTCCGATAATGAAGAGGGCGAGGCTCGCGGCCAGAATTATTCCCGATATCTCAACGAACTGGCGCATGAAACGTCGGCCTGAGATTACCGTATCATAGAATGTCATTGCTGCCACCAGTATGACCCCGATTACGAGAGAGGTCCCGAGCGCGACCCCCATGTCCTTTGTAAGGAAGTAGGGAAGGGCGAGCAGGACCGCTGTAATCATGTATGAAACTCCAGTGTAGATGGCTGACCATTTCGCGGACCCTTCGAAGCCTTGCTTGGCCTGTGCGTAGGCGGCGGACGCCATAGCGATTGAAGCGGCTAGTCCAGCGATTATTCCTGCAAGACCCGCGAGTTTCGTTTCCCCGTAGATTCCAAGAGAGCCGGCGTGTATTCCAGAGATCTCCACGACCGCATCAGCAAGACCCAGAACAATGAATGACATGTACTTGACCCGGTTCTCCTTGATCTGTCCAATCAGAAGATCCTCCTGCTTCTCCTCGCTATCCATCATGGCCTGAAAACGGGCCATGTCCGCTGCCGGAATGTATTCGGCGAGTTTCTTGTATCGTTCGTGAAGTTTGCCTTCATGCCTCTCCAACAGCTTCAACGTGAAAGTCAACCCTAGAATGAGTCGTAGAACGACAATCACAACCATTCGCGCTCTCCTCGCTGAGACCTTCACATCGGGCGCGTAGGTCCTCCAGAACTCGTAGTGAGACTGCTCCCCATTCCCAATCTCCTCAAGAGCTTTCTTGAAGACTGGGTTCCTTTCGCGCCGGGCTAGAGCAAGATAGACCGAATGGTCCGCATACTCGTCCTGGGCAGATTCCGCTGCCAACTTTACCAATTCAGGGTTAAGGGTCTCTTGCAAAGAGCGAAACAACTCCTTCGATTCTGAAGTCTCTTATTTAGTGATCTTGCCGTTCAACGATTAGTCAAGCTCGACAAATATCTCCCCGTTCTCGACCTTCACCTTGTACTTAGCCAGCGGCTTCTCTGCGGGAGGATTGACCGCTTCTCCAGTCAACAGGTTGAACCTAGACAGATGAAGCGGACAAGTGATCTCCTCGCCTATCAGGAACCCGGTTGAGAGATCAGCCTCTTCATGCGTACACGTCCCATCCCAAGCATGAAGTTGTCCTTCCACGTTGACGATCATGATTCGTCTACCATCATGCTCGATTCCTTTCACGGTCCCCGGTGGAATCTCAGAAAGCGAGCCGACGCGTATGAGCGTTCCCAGAACGTGTGTCCCTACCGGTACTTGTAGTGCCGTTCGAAGAGGTCTGCTTCAACAGCCTCCTTCTCAGGCTCCTCTTCAAATTCTGGAAGCTGTTCCGGTCTTGGAGGAATCAGACCGCCCCTGCCAGCCCATTTCTCATCGATCAGAAATTGGATGACTGCTCTTACCGATCTGAGCGGTATTCGTTTGACTGCGGGGTGGAGGAATCCTAGGATAACCATTCTCTGAGCCTCGCTATGAGTCAGACCTCGGGACATCAGATAGAAGATTTGTTCTTCGTCGACCTGGCTTACAGAGCCCGAGTGGGTCGCCTTGACCTCGTTGGTGAAAATCTCCAGCCCGGGTATCGCGTCCGCCCGCGCCTTCTTGCTGAGAATCATCGCGTGCTCAGCAAGATACGAGTTAGAATTCTTAGCTCCCTCACTGATCCTGATCATGCCCTTGAAAATCGCACGCGCACTATCCCTCAAGACCCCGCGAGCCAGAACATGGCCCGTCGTATTCGTCGACTGATGCGTTAGGTCTGTAACAACATCGAACCGCTGAGACTCTGAACCAAAGACAACCTCAACATCTTCCGCGGTCGACCCTGGACCATCGAGAACGCTGTCCATCCGCGAACGCGTCGTCCCACCGCCCATATGTCCCACAGTCCAGTTAATCCGGGAATCTTTAAGGCCGATTGACCGTCGATTGATTGTCGAGTGAACCTCTCCCTCAAAATCTTGGATGCTGGCAAAGTTGACCTCTGCTCCTTCGCCGAGATAGACCTCTGTAACCTCGCTGTAAAGCGCTGGACCTTGACGCTCCTTGCCTAGTAGTGAGTAGCCCTCTTGTAGGAAGTTGACTCTGCTGTTCTCCTCTGCCACAATTATGTTGTGAGCGAATGAGGCTTGACCATGGGTCTTGAGCAGAATGATATTGCGAAACGGAATCTTGACGCTCAGTCCCTTGGGAACATAGAGGAAGGTGCCTGCCGTGAAGAATGCGTCGTTGAGAGCTGCGAACTTGTCATCTCCAGGCGGTATCGCCTTCGTGAACCTGTTTCGGGCGAGGTCTGGAAACTTGACGAGAGCTGAAGCCAGGTCTGAGAAGACAATTCCTTCCTTCTCCAACGCACCGTGTACTTCGGTGCGGACCATCTGAGAATCCACCTGCAATGCAAGAGTCGGTTCGTCCTTCTCTCTAACCAAGTGGGATATTTCGCTGGGAATAGCTCGACCTTTGGACGGAAGTCCGAGCTGCATAGAATCGAGGTTCAGTCCAGAAAGAATGTCCACGTATTTCGTGTATAACTGAGATTTCTCTACGGGTAGCTTGTTAAAGTAGTCGAGGGCTACTGAGCGTTCCCGGCTAATTTCTTCGGGTTCAACGAATCGGCCGGAGACTTCTTTCACCATGCTTTCCGTTGGACTGGCGAGAGAGTTGGCCATGGCCGTTGAGGGCGAAGAATATGTTTAGAAGTTTTGGTCGGGAGGCCTAGCCTACAGCGCCTTCCATTTCCATCTCGATGAGCCGGTTGAATTCTACCGCATACTCCATCGGAAGGACTCTGGTGAAAGGCTCCATGAATCCCGTGACGATCATGCTGAGCGCTTGAGTCTCAGACAGGCCTCTGGACATTAGATAGAACAATTGATCCTCGTTGATCCTTCCAACGGTAGCTTCGTGGGTTATGGTGGCGTCGTCCTCGTTGACCTCCATGTAGGGATAAGTCGTTGTCTTAGATCGATCGTCCATTAGTAATGCGTCGCATCGGACGCTGGACTTCACGCCTACAGCTCCCTTGGCCACATGCACGAGTCCTCTGTAGGTTGTTAGTCCTCCATCCTTGCTGACGGACTTTGCCGTGATCCGAGAGCTTGTGTATGGTGCGAGGTGGATTACTTTGGCTCCCGTGTCTTGATGTCTATCCTTACCAGCAAAAGCCACTGAGACGATCTCGGCTTTGGCCCTAGGCCCGACCAGATAGACTGATGGATATTTCATCGTAAGCTTGCTGCCTACGTTAGCGTCGATCCATTCTACCGACGCATCTTCATACGCATAGGCTCGCTTGGTGACGAGGTTGTAGACGTCCGAACTCCAGTTCTGGAGCGTAGTATACCGGACCTTGGCCCCCTTCTTGGCGATAATCTCCACCACTGCGGAGTGAAGCGCATCCTTGGAATAGACTGGGGCTGTACAACCTTCGATGTACTGTACGTCTGCATAGTTGTCTGCAATGATGAGGGTCCTCTCGAACTGCCCCATATTCGCAGCGTTAATCCTGAAGTATGCCTGTAATGGAAGGTCCACTTTGACGCCTTCTGGAACGTAGATGAAGCTGCCACCGCTCCAGACGGCGCTGTTGAGCGCGGCCAGCTTGTTATCCTCAGGAGGAATAATTGTTCCGAAATATTTCTTGACAAGCTCGGGATGAAGTTTGACGGCCGTATCGGTGTCGCAGAAGATGACTCCTTTATCTTCGAGATGTTTCAGGAGGCTGTGGTAGACGACTTCGGACTCGTACTGGGCGCCCACTCCGGCCAAGAATTTCTTCTCAGCCTCAGGAATTCCCAACCGGTCGAAGGTCTTTTTGATCTTATCGGGAACATCTTCCCACTTGCTCTCAACCCTGTCAGTTGGACGGAGATAGTAGTAGATGTCGTTAAAGTCGATCTGGGCAAGATCGCCTCCCCACATGGGCATAGGACGTTTGACGAAGTGTTCGTAGGCTCGTAGCCTGAACTTTAGCATCCATTCAGGCTCTTTCTTCATCTCAGAGATTTGTTCGACAGTCTGTCGTGAGAGTCCTTTCTCGGACTTGAACACGTATTTTTCTGGATCCTTGAAATCGTACTTGGCGTAGTCCAGGTCCAGAATACTCTTGTTAGCCATCTTCACAACCTCTCTTTATGACGTACGTTATACACGATAGCCATGTGCCTATATGTATTTACGGGTTCCGTCCCAAGTCACACTCTCTTCAGAGGAGCTTTACACTCGCGAACCACTCTGGCCGTCCCAGAATCCTGAACGTTCTGCAGGCCCAACTGTAAGATATCGTACTCTCTAGCAAGTGGGTTCCAGACAGTAATGCTCGTTATCCTTGCGGCTCCTGCTCGTTCCTGCGTCTCATCAGAAGCCGATTCCCGCCACGAGAAGAACCCAAAACCATCAATCAAGCCCAGAATGGAAAGATCGACTCTCGGACCCCCCTCCCTAGGGGGGTGGCTCACAAAAACACTGGCGAGAAATTGAGCCAAGTTTTATGTGAAACGTTCCAGCGTGCCACGTTTCATGCCAGGAAAAAGATACTCTCTACCGAACCTGCCCTACAAGTACAACGCACTCGAACCGACGATTTCTGAGAAGATCATGACGCTACACCACGACAAACACCACCTCGCCTACGTGAACGGAGCAAACGCAGCCCTAGACAAGTTGGAGAAGGCGCGACAGACCGGTTTCGCAGGAGTAGACGTCCGCGGAATCTCCCGCGATCTCGCCTTCAACGCCTCAGGTCACACACTGCACAGCATGTTTTGGCCGAACATGAGACAGGGTGGAGGCGGAACACCCGGAGGACGCCTCGCCGACCAGATCAACAAGGACTTTGGAAAGTTCGACTCTTTAAAGGAACAGTTCGGGAACACCGCCAAACAAGTCGAAGGATCAGGCTGGGGAGTACTCGCCTACGAGCCTGTCTCAGACCAGTTAATAACACTCCAGGCAGAGAAGCACATGGACCTAGCCGTCCAAGGCATGACTCCTCTACTAGTCGTCGATGTCTGGGAGCACGCGTACTACTTGGACTATGTGAATGACAGGGCAAAATATGTTGACGCTTGGTGGAACGTAGTCAACTGGGACGACGTCGGCGCTCGCTTCGACAAAGTTCGCAAGTAACCCAAACTCCCACTCTTTTCTTTCCGGAAGGTTCCTCTAGAGGTAGCCGTATCCCCGAGGACTTCGGAGCCTAGGAAGTCTCCGCCGACAGGTCCTTCGCCAGGCCTTCAAGATCAATATCTTCTTCCCCTTTCTTCGTCTCCATTTTCACCGGCTGGGCAATCCTCTCTTTGATCCTGACTTTCGAAGGGGGCAAGGGCCTGCCACGGCCTGGGCAGAGGATGACCGGATGCAGATCAAGGATTCGCTGAACACTCGACCTTTCCTGTGAGATATTCTCCATGAATAATGGCTCTCTAAGCTTGCCGCGCTTGGTCCTCAGAAGATCGCCGATAATGGCAACCCTGCTCTTGTTTAGGAATAGAGAGATAGACCCCTTTGTATGGCCGGGGGTCCAGACGATCGACCCGTCCAGCCCGACATCCTCTAGTATCGACTCATCATCGGAGGCCTCGTCAACGAGCACCGGGTGATACTTGACGAGCCGAAGCAGCTTCTTCGTTGAAGAGGCAATAGCCAGAGCACGCCTGGCTATCCGTCCGTAGAAACTCCATGCTCGCGGCGTTATTACCACAAGGGTCCCGGCAACGTATGGCTTTTCGAACCCGTGAGAGACGAGCATTCCAGAAGTCGCTTTCTTCAGCGCGGCAGCGCTTCCGATGTTATCCCAGTGTCGATGAGTCAGAAGAATCAGCTTAACATCGCTAGGCTCGCGGCCGAGATCCGCGACTGCTTTCAGTATCCGATTCTCGCTACCCGGCATCCCGGTATCGACAAGCACCAGTCCATTGTCCGCCTCGACAAGGTAGGTGTTAGCATGACGAGCAGGTACCCTATAGACCCCTTCAGCCACTTTCAACAATTCTAATTCGTCCCTCTAACAGTCACAGTCGCAGCTCGAACTCTTGGCCAGCCCAAGTAATTGGCCTATCCAATTTAAGACTCGTGAAACCCTAGGGGTTCCGCGCCGCGACAACACTGTCGACTCTACCGACAACCTCTTGCAACGTGGGAGGTTCAAGCCCTCGTCCCTCCAGATACGCCGCTCCGGCGGCGTTCGCAAATATCAATCGATCCTTATGACCGAGGCCAACGCCTTGAGCGTAGATGTCGGCCGCGTTCCAGACGTCTCCTGCACCAGTCACTTTGGCAGGTTTGATCTTTGCGCACGGGACGCGAACTCTCTGCCCATCGACAAATGTCGCTGAAAAATCCGGTGTGTGAAGATCGACCCTTGGAATCATCATACTGAATACGCTAGCGGCGCCGAAGAGCGGGTCCTCAGCACCTTCAATCTCAGAGGTATCCTCAGCGACTCCCTTCGCCAGATGCATCAATTCGTTCTCGTTCACGCTCAAGACATCTACCAGCCCCGGAGTCAGGACCCGCTCGTTCAACCCCTCAATCTCGCCCGTCCGCGATGCAGGATCTCCGGGATCGAAGAAGGTGACAGCCTTCCCTTCCTCCTTGGCAATGGAGAAGACCTTCTCAGCAAGGTCCGTTCCCTTCATGTTCTGATTCCAGTTGAGGACACAGACAAAATCCGCTTCGGATATGACCCTCTTGTCTTCTTGAGTCAGCTTTTCAGGGCCAAACTGGGACAGGGATCCAGGATCGCTGACCATGATGTTCACGCGTCTGCCCGAGTGCTCTGTCTCGAACGACATTGTCCGGGACAAGGTTCCCGTCGTCCTAACGTGCGAGAGATCGACACCTTTCAGGAAGTGTTGCAGGACTGTCTTGCCGAGTTCGTCTGTCTCAATAATCGGGACGACCTGACAGCCAAGCTTCGAGAGCTGAGCCACCACGTTCGAAGCGTTTCCCCCACGCCCCACCGTATGTCTCCAGCCCAGAAGATTTCCTCCCCCTCTCTGAGCTACTTCCACAAATGACGCTGTCAAATCCTCAAGCTTCCCAGGATAGGTGAGAATGTAGTCGAGGTAGAAATCCGGCATTACTACAACTTTGAAACCCGGCTTGGCATGTGTGAGAGTCTGCTTCAGCTCGGCGACTGCGTCTACGGTTTTGGTTCTCGACATGCCTTCAGGCTCCAAAATTATTGATTGACTATTCGTTCATAAGGATGGATTGATATGACGACTTAAGCCTGGCTTGTCGAAAATGTCCGTCGAAACCGAGCGACCCACATCAAAACTCAAACTCGGCCTCATGTGGTCCCGTATGAAGAAAGCATCCAGACTGGACCAAGAGGGAGTACTAGAACTGAAGACGGACACCGCAGCGACCGGACAAGCGGTCGCAGTCCTTGTTCTCTCAGCCCTCGCCTACGGCATCGGCTACACTGCACAGACACAATTCCAGAAACACGACCTGTCAATCTACGGAATAATAGTAGGCAGCCTCGCCAACACAGTCATAGTATGCTTCGCAGCCTTCGTATGGTCAGCCACCGCCTTCCTAGTCGGGACAAGACTTTTCCAAGGCAAAACAAGCTACTGGGAACTAGCCCGGCCTCTATTCTTCGCTGCTAGCCCATTCTTCCTCTTCCTCCTGATCGTCATCCCCATCTCCCCAATCGTAGTCCAGGGAAACCTTCCTGTCTATTGGTTCCAGGGAATTATCGCCGTCGCGGCGGTAGCCTGGCTTTTCCTTTCGCAAGTATTTGTTCTGAAGCAAGTTATGGGATTGAACCTGCGACGAACGATCCTAACGGTCACGGTAGGCCTACTCATTCTCGCCTTCATCGGCATACAATTCGGAACAGCCTGAACAGATCCCACAGTATAAGTTGATAATCCGGGCCCTGCACAGATTATTCCAGAGTTCTTCAATGATCGCCGAGTCTGGTCCCTTCGCCCTTGACAGATTCCGGACTATGTTGGATCGAATGGTGAAATCGGCCCGGCTCAACCGCGACACCTTCTTGGCGTTGAAAGAAGACTCTACAGCGACACGTCAGGCATTGATTGTCCTGGCTCTCGCTGGAGCTAGCTTCGGTGTCGGATTCGCAGCGTCGATCGGATATAGTGGGATAGGGATTCTGCTAGGAGCTGTTTTCGGCGCGGTTGTGAGTATTGCTCTGGGTATCGTCTGGGTATCCCTGACACTTCTTATCGGAAGAAGGCTCTTTGGAGGAACATCGGACTACTGGTCACTAGCGAGGCCGGTATTCTTCTCAACCTCTCCCGGCCTGGTCTTCCTCATCATGTCGATCCCCGTGTCGCCAATCCCAGACGTTGCACGCGCGATCGGCGTGGCCTGGATAGCGATCTCGACCGTGATCGCGGTGAAGACCGCTTTGGGATTAGATACTCAGCGTAGCCTTGTAATATTCATCTTAGCCACATTCATCGTTCTCCTCAGCTACGGGTTCGTGGCCTCTCTATAGGGAGCGATCCAGACGCTCATTCTCGAAAGAGAATGTTCAGTTCAAATAGGCTAGAAATTATATCTAGTGCTTCCTATATCCCTGGCTATCGCTAATCGCATCTGCTTGTGAATCCTTTTATCTTGGGCTCCCCCGCGGGAGATTGACTTGTGAAGCTTTATGGTATTCAGCCTCCGCTCGAGCAGGACCGTCCTGTTAGGATCATTTATCGTCGTTTCGGTCCTTATGTCGGTCCCCCTTCAAAGCGAGTATTTGGTTAGAGGTTCGAGCCCTTCAGGTAGCTTTCCATTCCGCGATGATTTCAACTATAGTTCAATCAGTTCAATGGTCGGGAACGAATGGACACAATGCGGTCAAGGCGCCAGTCAATCGTATAATGTCTCAAGTGGATTGCTAACACTTCGAAATGGTGCCGCAATGTGTTGGAATCATGTTCCGGCCGGAGTCTCGGACTGGACCGCTATCTTCAGGGGAGCCTGGGCTTACAATCAACATCCGACAAGTGGCGTCGAAATGGTTGCAGGCACTACTCACCATACCTACAAGTTTGCTGCCGGCGAGGGCAGCGGCCTTGTGGTTTACCGGGACAACGTGACAATTCTGAGCCGTTCTGGTTGGTACCCTTACTGCGTTGTTGACGGACGATTCTGCTACTATACCGACTTCGGAGCTGCCCACGTCTTTCGCTTGGCCATGCAAGGCAGAGCTCTCTCTGCGTACTATGACAGTGTTCTGATCGGAACCTATGCCGAACCAGACGCAGGAACTGACCTTGCCATGATCTCACCCATGTCGGGGTCGGACATTGGAGTTGTCTGGAACTACGTCGTTGCGAATTCTCCTACAACCACATCAGTGTCCTGCACGCCGACTTCTGTTGCGGTTAACCAAGCTGCCTCTTGCACTGCGACAGTTACTGAGGGGTTCGCTGGCGCAACGACGCCGGTCGGATCGGTGACATTCTCAACAGGCGGAGGCACGTTTACTCCTTCGTCTTGCCCGCTCAACAGTCTGAGTTCGACATCCGCAAGCTGCTCAGTGAGCTATCTTCCAGAAAACTGTCCTTGCTACAGCTGGCAAGTCAGCACAGGGGTACGCGCAATCGCGGCCACATACTCTGACTCTACTCACGCAGGTAGCTCTGGCGCTTTCAGCCTGAAGGTGACATCACTAGATGAGACTAACGTGAATGTCATATGCAGCCCGAGCTCAGTCGTGGTCAATCAAGTTTCCTCATGCTCTTCTACAGTGACCGACATTTCCTCCAAACCAACTCCGCCGACCGGATCCATATTCGAGGGACTCGGCAGTTGTCAACTCGGAATCAAGTCCGGCAGTTCAGCAAGTTGTGCCGTTAACGTGACCGGCACTCAGAATGGTTCGATTACGGTCAATGCGCTGTATGGCGGCGATTCATCTCACTACAAGAACGAAAACACGAGCGAAATCGTGGTAGACAAACGAGCAACCTCTACCCTCATGGTCTGCTCACCTGGTACAGTGGGCGGAAACTCAAATACCGTATGTACTGCGACGGTAACAGATACAGACGTCAGCACGCTCATCACCCCGACTGGCAGTATCCGTTTCTCAAGCAACTCGACTGGCACTTTCAACTCCCTCAATTGTTCGCTCGTTGCGACCTCGACTACTGGAACGGCCAACTGTTCTGCAAATTACACGCCGAGCGTTTTTGGACACCATCTAATTTCAGGCTCCTATGAATCACTCGACAACTGGAGACTTTGGGAACCAGGGGACTACACCCATTACGGAAGTAGCGGCAGCACTCAAATCTATGCCGACCCGGCTGATCCATCTTTCAGCGTTGGCAGCTCAGCCACCTTTCAAAGAGTAACCGTTACTATCTCCGGAACCATTTCTATCAGTTCGGGAATAGTTTCTGGGACCATTTTCGTCACCGCAACGAACAGTACCACTGGTGCCGTTCTCTTTTCGAAAACCTTCAACTTCTCGAACCTACACTTGGTTAGCAATCAGACTAGATTCCTACTCTACATACCCGTAGGGACGAATCCCCTGTCCGCGGACACCACCGTCTATGGAGCTGGGGGCACGTGGTCTGCGACGATGATGGTGACCCGTCAGTTGGACATTGCGGGTCGTGGCACCGTCGACCTTGTAGACTTTGGTATCGTCGCGAGCAGTTTCAACTCTCTCATCGGGGGTTCCCTGTATAAACCGGCCGCTGACCTTACCGGAGACGGAACCGTAAACATCGTCGACATCTGTCTCCTATCAGCGTTCTATAACGCGCCAGAATACTCCTAGAAATCCCGGTTCCCGAAAGCAACTCGTTTCAGTATGCGTACGAGTCGATTGTAACGGTAGTAGAGATTCAGCCCTATCATTAGCTAAAAACGAGGCGACGCTTACTGTTCAGCAGTCGGACTCTTTGGAACGGTGGGCTTGTACTTGTTGAAAATATCCATTGCCGGGTCCTTCTTCATATCATGATCCCGGTACAGATGGTCCTGTAATTCGTAGTACGTGTTGAAGGTCCGCTCGATGTTCTTAACGGCGCAAGCGAAGCATAGAATCTTGTCCTTCACCAACGTGGACCACGATATCAATCAACTAGTCTGCTGGAAGGGGAATAAAAAGAGAACTTGCGAGGAGAACCACAAGCTCTCCAAGCGAGTCCGGTCCGCCGCATGGGGAAGGGCTTGAATGCGAATCCCTCAGCCAGTATTAGGCGCTGGAAACCTTCCTTTGCAGAGTAGCAACCGAACGCCTTATGGATGAAGTTGGCAAGCCGAACGATTGGCGATGGCCTGGAGGCGAAAGCTCGTTGTGTGACACATGCGCCGCACACAATCCGAAAAAGAAGAAAAAGTAACGCGTCAGACGCTGTCGGGCATCTGTCCTGTCCATACTATTTCTCATCTCCCAGACCGAAGAAGGACTGAGAAGTTTAGTAGAGGGCTCTGTGGGCAGATGACTCATGTCTAAGGCTTGGGGCTTCATCAAGGACCCTATCCACGGATACGTCCGAATTAGCGACACCGAAAGGACGATAATTGATACTCGACCCGTTCAGAGACTTCGACGCCTACGACAGCTTGCTGGGTCGGAATTTGTTTACCCTGCAGCAAACCATACTCGGTTTGAACACGTCGTCGGAGCTATGCACCTTGCGGGGGTTCTCTCAGAAGTCTTGCCGACACATCTCGACGTTCACATACAAGAGCAGATGCGTCTAGCCGCTCTACTGCACGACATCGGGCACGGTCCATTCTCACACGTGTTTGAGCCTCTCATGGTTCGCCATCTGAAGAAGACCCATGAAGACTTCGTTCCCTGGCTAGTGAGTGAGACCGAGATTAGAGACAAGCTCGACAACGCCGGTTTCGACCCTCGCAAGCTCGGGCTACTAGCAGTTGGCCGTCTTAGGGACCGAAAGAGACCCTATCTCGACCAGATCATCAGCAGCAGCGTCGACGTTGACAAGATGGACTTTCTGGTCCGGGACTCCTTCCATACCGGAGCGGGGTATGGCTCAGTGGACGTCCACAGGCTCCTCTACACAATGGACGTTATCAATGGAAACCTCTCCGTTGATGGGAGAGCTGTCGCGACCCTCGAGAGCTTCTTGTTAGCCAGACTCGAATCCTTCAGAACCATCTACTTCCACAGAGCCTCAAGAGCAGTCCAGATCATGATAGTCCAAGCTCTTGAGGCTGCAAAGGACGAACTCAATCTCTTGTCTTTCGATGAGCCTGAAGACTATTTGCGTCTCGACGATTACAAGGTCTGGACGGATCTGAAGGAGTGCAAGCAGTCCAAGAAAGTAATGCAGGACCTAGAAGCTAGAAGACTGCTAAAGTGTTCGTATGAGAGAGCTGTCTTCGCCCAAGAAGAACTGGTTTCAAGCGTGATAACGAAAGAGCGCGTGCGGGACAAGATCAGAGACGAAATCGCCAAAAAAGCACACGTCAGGGTCGAAGATGTGATGATTGATGTACCAACCCTTCCCTCAGTGCCTTACCACAATGCTGTGGAGATACAGCCTCTCGATATACCAGTCTTCAGACGTGCACCGACAGGTAAGAAAGAGATCGTACAGCTCTCGGAGATCTCGAGAATAATCGGCGTGCTTAAGACCTTCATGAATCTCGTCAGGGTCTACACCCGGGAACAGTACCGCTCCAGAGTTGAAACCGCATCAAGACAGATCCTTGAAGACACACCAGCGTCAGTCAAGGTTTCCCTCTAGCAACTATCGCTTCGCGTTCTGTCACTAGGTCAGAATTCTAGAAGTTACATCAGCACTTTATTTCAACCCTAGAAATGATACTGATATCCGAAGAAACCGTGGTCCCTGCTATGCCCAAGTTCATGCAAACACTCGATGATACCATATTCCGAGAGCTGGAGAAGATAGCCAAGAAGCGGGGCATCTCTATTCAGGAGCTGATCAGAGCGGTCATCGTTCCCGAGTGGGTGACGGGCCACAATGGCTCCGAGGCCAAAGAAGCCCCCGCAACTAAGCTGAACAGTTGGCGCTAGTCTCCACCGTTTTCTAGAACGTTGGGTCTCAACTAGAGGCCACGCGACAGCCAACTTGTGATCGATTCCTTATCCTATTAAAGAGTCATGGACGAATCCTCACGGTCTTCTCTGTTACATCGTAATTACCATTGACGATCAGCCACAGATCGTTCTGATGATGGTTAATGTCTGGAAGGAAGCCGAGAATCTCTCCCAAGATTGCGACAATCCTCTCTATGATCAGCTTGAAAGTGACGATAAGATGAACACCGAAAGATTCGACGACGCAATGGCTGCACTCACTTTCACAGCCATGGCGGTCACAATCGCCCTCGGTTTCTTATTCCACCTCTAAGATTTTTGACCCAGAATTCCAATCAGGGATTCTTGACCTTATCCAAAAGCCCCGCATAAGTTCTGAGAGCCTCTCCCTCGGAGAGTGTCGTGTTTAGAGAAACGAGGCTCATCTTCTTGAAAATCGCGGCTGACCTCTCCGCGAGCGCTCGGGCCGCGATGAGATATTTGCCTCCAAGGAGGACAGATGATGTGCCTACGACGCCCTCGGTCAGCCCAGGGGTCGACACCGCAAGCGTTCCAATTTTCATCTGTCCCTCGTAACAGAAGGCGAGGATCGCGTTGTCCATTTGGAGCAGGTTCACTTTGTGGACCCTGCCCTCCCTCTCGACGCTAGCTTCGTGCAAGGACATATTCTATCTGAACATCATGTCAGGTGATGTAGCGGTCTTTTCCTTCTTCCGTCTTCTCCTCTCCCTCTTTGACTTCTTCGAGTTCGGTTCGACGGAACTTTTCCATCTTCTTACGCATATCCTCAATTTCTGTATCCAAATCCTTCAGCTCGACAGGCATTCCGACAAGTCCAGTTAACATCTGAATCACTGCCCGAGCTGCCTCCAGATCAGGATACACTCCTGTTGTCGCTCCCAAGAGACCCGCGCACTGTAGCCCCCTCTGCCGACCGATGCCCAAGATCACTCCTGCGGCCCCGGTGACGGCTCCTCCCTTTGCGAGCTTGGCGCCCATCTTCTTCAGACGCTCTCCAACAACCGAATCACCGACAACCGCGTATACAGCTCCAACGTCGTTCCCGGATCTCGTTCCGTAGCCTCCCATCGTGAGAACCATCCGGGAACTGAATCGTTGGGCAAAGTCCAAGACTATGCTAGCGACCTCATATTGACCCGTTACACTCGGCTGCGCGTCTCCAGTCAGGAATATCGCGTTAGGCTCCTTTTCACCAAAGGAGTAGAATTCGTATTTTGGAAGTGAATACGTCCCATCTTCGGAAATATTGATGCCTAGATTCCCATCTGGGAATAGTAGATAGCTAGAGTAGAGTTCGGCGAACTTTTTCGGCTTAAGCTTCTCGATGAAATAATCCACCGCTACCTTTCCAACATAGCCCAGCCCCGGCAGGCCCTGGATCAGGACCGGCTCCTTCAATTCTGCCTTTGAGAGTTCATGAATTCTGGTATCATTGATCATTACAATAGGCCAGATCGAGGAGTCTCTCGCGATTTTTCGCGAAGAGTTGTTTAAATAGTTTGATTCATCAAGCCACTCGCGACAGAATAGAGAGTTTGAAACAGATGAGTTGCGCACCATTCGTCTCGTCACCTCATGATGTTGTCCGCAAAATGCTAGAGGTAGCCAAGGCTACAAAGGACGATATAGTCGTAGATCTCGGATGCGGCGATGGCCGCATTCTAGCGACCGCGGTGAAAGACTTCGGAGTCAAAGCTGCATTTGGTTACGAGATAAGAGAAGACCTTTTCAAAACTGCCTCTGGCGAGGTTGAGAAGCTCAATCTCATGAACAAGGTCCACGTCTACAACAGAGACCTCTTTCAAGCCGATCTCAAAGAAGCTACCCTGATCACTCTCTACCTCACAACTTACGCGAATGAGCGACTGAAACCGAAGTTGAGAGCTGAAGCGAAGCCCGGTTCGCGAATCGTCAGTCACGACTTCATGATCAACGGCTGGAAACCGTCGCGAAAAGAGAACTACAACGAACATACGATCTATGTGTACTCGATTCCTGAATCGTACTCAATGTAGAGTGCCGTAGCCAACTTCATCGAACTTGGACGATAGGACAACATTTCCGATCTCGAGAATAGTCGGCTTCTCAATCGTCTTCGTCTCAACCACAACTCTTCCATTTCCGACCTGATTGATCCTCGCGATGCTGAGGAGTTCCTCGTTCTGATTCAAGAGACCGGCAACAAGCCCTCTGAAGCGCCGATTCTCCGGGAAGACTGTCTGTTCTAATTGGTCAAACATTCTCGCTTTCGTCTCTTGACCGATTCCTAACTTGTGGGACGCTTGAAGGAACCTTCGATACTCTGCGTCCCGCGCCTTCTTCCTCTCCTCTTTAGATCGAACCCTTGCAAACGAAGAGCTTGGCAATTTCAACGAGGCGAATTTCACCCTCTCAAGGAGAGGATCAATGACCTCGTCTGATCGACTCAGCGCAATGACCACGTCGGGCTGAATCTCTTCAATGAGATGTTGCTTGTGGCGCAAGGCGTTGAACTCTGCGAGCCATCCGTCCGTATTCACTAGTACGATGTCCGCTGACCTCGTCATTTGCTTCTTCAAACGTGTAGCCAGGTTGACAACTTTGTCGGGAACTAAGGATGGGCTAGTATCGCCTATGAAGAACGAAATTTCCGCTGCTGCCTTTTGAAGGCCGATAATCGGCGCCTGGACAACAGACGAGCTAATGGTTGTTGGAGGCCCAATGTCGGCCTGACCGACGTCCGCGTCAACTATTCCAACTTTCCCCGTATCTTCTAGACATTTGTTGGCGAGGAATGTACAGAGGCTGGATTTGCCAGAATCTACCTCTCCGATGATGACGCAGACCCCTCGCTGCCGCTGTAGAACTTGCGCTGCCTCGTTCCAGGCCACGGGCACAGTTGACTCTTCAATCACAGACCATGAACTTCCAGAACCGCGTATGATTTCTAGAAGGGTGTTGTCTGCCGCGTAGATGGGTTCTTGTCGCGCCTCCTCTATCAAGGTCCAATCGTCGGATTGGATTCGAGCGCCCAAGCATTGCGCGTCTCCTCTCTTCGCTCTGATCCACGCGGGTCCCCTCAGAAGTAATGTGTGATTTTGTTCGAGGTCGAGTGTGACTGGTTTAGACATCTATGATCAGAGCTGGCTAAGCTTCTTACCTCACAACGAAATATTGCGAATTTAAGATTGGAATCTCTCGGCACAGGGGTTCGGGGACTTGATATGTTGCTGGGAGGCGGTTTTCCGCTTCGACAGATAAGCCTCCTGTATGGCGAAGCATCGACAGGCAAGACCATACTTTCTATGCAGTGCGCTCTGGAAATGGCCCGGAAGGACTTCCGAGTCTTCTATGTGGACGCTGACCAGTCATTCTCGGCTCACAGACTAGAACGTCTGATTGGAGGCCCAGAGCAGGCCGAAAAGATTGTGCTGTTTCAACCCCAGGATTTCAAAGACCAAGTTGGAATCATCGAGAATCTGGAAAATGTGCTTACGAAGACTCCGGCTTTGATAGTGGTGGACTCGATCACGGGACTCTATCGGGCGGATAACGGAGGGGCCGAGAAGATCTTTGCTCGCAATCGAGAACTCAATCGCCAGCTCGCCCACCTGAACAGTCTCGCAGCCCGATTCAAATTGTGGGTCCTGCTCACTGGACAGGTCCATAGTACCCCGTCTGGAGGAGAATGGCTTGTCGAGCCGGTAGCGACTCGAACCCTGAAACACTGGTCTGACCTGATTCTAAGACTGAGACAGACCCCGAAGACAGACGTGAGAGACTGCATCTTGGAGAAGAAGAACGGAGTCGAAGTTTCGTCCTCCCATTCCCTATTCAGGATCGGCGAGGATGGAATCGAAGACGTCTAGGGGGCTTGAATTATTAACCATGGCCAGTTGGCTACGGCTGTTCGGGAAGATGACGGGACTCCTAACTTCCGCTCTGCTCTTCATCGGTCCCGCCTACTTCGCCAACGCTGGGCCCTTAGTCTTAGGGGGAGGTGCTGCTCTTGATGGTGGGAGAACGCTTGCAGATGGTCAACCGATATTTGGATCTCACAAGACAGTTCGAGGAGTGATAGCAGGAATCGTAGTGGGGACGCTTGTTGGACTGGCAGAATCCTTGGTTGACTCCAGGCTTGCGTTCGCGGGATTCATGATCTCACTCGGAGCAGTTCTCGGAGACCTCTTAGGGGCTTTCGTCAAACGTAGGCTCAAAGTAGAACCTGGCAGGGCGTTTCCATTGCTGGACCAGCTTGACTTTATCCTGGGAAGCGTTCTGCTAGGATATCCTTTCTTCCAAGTCGGACTCGTTTCGATCCTTCTAGTTGTCTTTGTGACGCCTCCGATACACTTGGCTACGAACTATGGCGCTTATCGGTTGGGAATCAAGAAAACGCAATGGTAACGAATTCTTGATCCTTGAGAATGGATTCTAGAACCCACGTTCGACTCTTCGAGAGGTAGCTGCCTTTGAAAAGATTGGACCAAAGTATCTGCAATGTTCACAGTGGTACAACGTCCTGCTTCTACCTGCTGCGGTTCCTCCCATCCATGGAGTTGTCTTTTTCTGACCCACAACTTGGGCATCTTCTACTCATCTACCTCGCCTCAGGACTGAGAAGGAAAGGATTGACCATACCATTTCTCCTAGGAATTTGCTTATGTTCTCTGGACCGTTCGAATCTCAGGATCCGCCCTGTTCGACGATGCAAGGCCACTCCTAGTAAGGCTTCGGGATAACGCGTTTCTCGTGATGCCTGCGGGCTACGGAGTCGTTCTCATCCTCTGGTACGCATACTACGGAGTTCTATTCTCATTTTCACTCGGACTGGTCTTCCTTGCTCTACTACCACTCACATTGCTAATAGGAAGGACCGCACAATTTGTCAAAGAACTCACCCCATTCATCGTGCTGCTAATGTCATACGAGGCTCTGCAAGGCGTGGCCGGATCCCTGACCCTCGTTCCTGTAATTCATCAAGCTGGCTCCGGTGCCTCTTATGGCATCATTGAGGCCGTTCAGTCCGCCTTTCTGTCGCCCGACCTTACGGATCTTATGAGCCTATTTTTACGGTCTCCATTTTCCCCTCGTGATTGGCTCAGCAATCCTACTCTGGTACTCAAACAAGACCCTCTACAAGAGATACGTCTACTCGCTTGTGGCCTGCTCCTATGTTTCACTCGTCTTCTACACCCTAGCTCCCTCCGCCCCTCCTTGGTACAACGGAGTCGCCTCCAACTTGCTTGCAACCACAAGCGCCCAGATCGGCTCCTCCAGCCTTTTCTCTGAACTAGCCAGGATCGGAAGCCTGATCGAATCCGACAAGCTTGCCGCGTTCCCGAGCCTTCACGCAGCCTACGTGGTGCTGTTCAGCTACTTCACAATCAAATTGAAGAGCGCATACGCCCTTGTCAGCATTCCGATAACCATCGGAGTGCTCTTCTCAACCATCTATCTGGGCCAACACTACATCACTGATCTCGTAGCGGGAGTAGCGGTAGCGGCGCTTTGCATGCTAATCGCTACTCGATTAGACCAAAAAGAGAAAGGTGAGCCGGCCGATTGGAAAGCTCTAAAACCAACCGGGCTGGAATCGATGACGTGAATTCTACAAAGAGCCTTGGGGAAGAGCTCTCAAGAGTTTGTCTTGAGACTGCAACTCGAGAGAACGCTACCTATACCGATTTCAGACTTGTCAACACAGTCTCCGAAGTTGTTAGCGTAATCAACGAGAATCCTGCAAGTGAAGAATTGAACGACCTCGGCGCTGGAATAAGGGTCCTCTACAAAGATTCAGGCTGGGGCTTCGCAGATACTGACGAAGTCAACCCGGAAAACATACGAGATACGACGCGTAAGGCACTAGCATTGGCTCGCGGTGCCGCAAAGATCGGATCCAAAGCATCCTTCGTCAAAGAGCCGATTCATGTTGAGGAGTGGGTTTCGCCGAAGAAGAAGGACCCGCTCGCAGTCTCTACAGATACGAAGTATGGGCTTCTCCAGGATGCAACCGGGAGAATGAAAGAGGAGGGCATTGTGGCCAGAAGAGGCCAGATTTTCTCAACGAGGATCGAGAAATATTTCGCGAATTCGGAGGGCTCCAAGATCTTTCAAGACCTGACACAGACAGGCGCGTCATTGATCGTGGCCGCGAAAGGGCCATCAGGCATCCAGAGAAGATCCATTCAGCAGTATGTGTTGGGCGGTTACGAGCTCCTCGACGAGCTAGACCTTCCCGGTCAAGCTCCAACATTGACAAAAGAGGCCCTAGCGCTGACTCAGGCAGAAGGATGCCCAGAAGGCAAGTCGGACGTAATCCTGAGCGCCGACCAAGTCGGGCTACAAGTGCACGAGTCCTGCGGCCACCCCATCGAGCTCGACAGGGTACTGGGGTACGAGGCCAATTTTGCAGGCAGAAGCTTCTTGACACCTGATCAGCTTGGAAAATTGCAATACGGCAGCAAACACGTGAACATCGTAATGGATGCTACATTAGCACATGGACATGGACTTGGCACATTCGCGTACGATGATGAAGGCGTCCAAGCTCAGAGAAAATACGCCGTGAAGAACGGGAAATTCGTCGGCTACCTAATGTCACGCGGCACAGCGTCCCAGGTTGGGGAGACTAGGAGTAACGGTTGCATGAGGGCAGACACCTACAAGCTCCCGATCATTCGCATGACCAACGTGAGCCTGGAACCGGGAGACTGGGACTACGATGAGCTGATAGAAGATACAGAGGATGGGATACTCATGGACACAAACTACGGATGGAGCATCGACCAGAAGAGATACAACTTCCAATTCAACTGTGAGAAAGGATACCGGATAAAGAACGGCAGCCTGGGAGAAATGATCCGAGGCCCAGGTTATTCAGGAATAACCCCCGAGTTTTGGAACGCCTGCGACGCAGTAGGCAACCAGAAAAGCTGGGTCCTCTGGGGAACCCCGAACTGTGGAAAAGGACAGCCACAGCAAGTCATGGGTACCGGCCACGGCGCTGCACCTACAAGGTTCAGAAACATCCGAATATTTGGAGCGTCCTAGCCATGTCGCAAACCAGCACACAGAAACAAACCTCGCTCGCACAGCAAGGGCATCGAGTCTTTGACCTGGTACGGAAGTTCGTCAAAGGAGCCGAAGAAATCGAAGCAACCCTGACATCCACCACGGGCGAGTTCCTCCGTTTTGGAAATAACGAGCTCGGGCAGTCGCAGTTCACAAAGAGCAGAACACTCTCAGTCAGATTAGCGTCTGGAAAGAAGCAAGCGCGAACGACCACCGGGAGACTCGACGAGAGCTTCATTCAGAAAGCAGTAGAGAAAGCTGTTCAACAGCTCAAGACAGCGCCCGAGGATCCAGACTATCTACCAATGCTGGGACGCCAGAAATATCCTACGGTAAATCGGTACCATCAACGAACAGTCGAAGAATCCGCTGAGACCAAAGCAGGACATGTCGGACACGCGATTGATCTTGCGCGGAAGAACAAACTGCTCGCATCAGGAATCCTGGGAACAAGCGTTGACGAGGTCTTCATGCTCAACACCGCTGGACTGGAGGCAGACTACAGAGGAACGGGCGGCTACTTCTCTCTCACGATGGACGCTGATAATGGAAACCAGACAGGATTCGCCATGTCCACCTTTGCTGATATCTCGGAGCTGGATCCTAAACAGGTTTCGGAGACAGCGCTGGAACGAGCGCGACTCAACAAGGCTCAGTCAGAAGTCGCCCCTGGAAAATTTGACGTCGTAATCGACCCTAATGCTTGGAGTGAAACGCTTTTCTTCTTCATAGTCTCAGCCAGCACAGGATTCTCCCCTGATTTCGGAGTGAGACAGTATCGCGAGGGACGAAGCTACCTGTCCGGTCGCATGGGCGAGAAAATACTCGGCGATAACGTGACACTTGTGGACGATGTGTATCATCCACTACAGACCGGTCCCGCGTTTGATGGAGAAGGCTACCCGAAGAGTAAACTGACTCTGGTCGACGATGGCTTGCTGAAGGGACTTGCGTCAAGCCGAATCTCGGCTCACAGGTACGACGGCGTCAACCCGACAGGCCACGAACTGCCTCTTCCCAATCCACTAGGCGAGGCCCCAACGAACCTCGTCGTTCAAGGTAAGGGAGCGACAAAAACTACTGATGAGCTTGTTGGCGAACTAGACAAGGGATTATTGTTGACGAGGCTCTGGTACATTAGAGAAGTCGAGCCGCGAACCAAGACCCTGACAGGCATGACCCGGGACGGAACATTCCTTGTAGAGAACGGTGAGATCAAGAGACCGGTTAAGAATCTGAGGTTCAACCAGAGCCTTCTAGATCTGTTCAAGAACATTGACGGGTTCACCGAACCCGCACGGAATACGTCGTTCACTGGAACCGCTATGCTACAGCCAGGAATATTGGCCCGAGACTTCAACTTCACTAGTGTGTCGCCATTCTGAGCAGCGACCCTCTAGAGTCTCTTCCGAACTTCTGGAAACAGTCAAAAAAATCTCCGAACAAAACAATGGGAAGGATGACGCGAAGCATTTTCGCGTCATCTACACGTTTTGGTAGCCTTGGTTGTGCTGTTGTAGGTCTCGCGTCATCTGGTCGAACTGCTCCTTCGTGATCTCTCCTCTAGCATATCGTTCCCTCAGGATGTAGTAGGCCTGGTCGCCGTATCTCCAGTATCGGCGCGGACCATACCCCCGCCAAGGCCAGAAAGCCCACCTGATGAACCAGAAGACCGCGAATATCCAGAAGAAGCCAAAGAACCCGAATGGGAAGAAGCCGAACCCGTAGGGATAGTAGCCTACTGGTCGGAAGAAGATCCAGCTAATCGCGGCGACGGTCGTGACCACGGCTATTAGAGCTAGTATTCCCCAGAAGAGGAAGCGTCCTGGATATCTCCATTGATGTTGACTCGTCTCGTTTCACCTCCTCTCTGATCGTCTCGGATTTAAGCGATATCGGATATACGATATCGGAAGTTCCGATTTAAACCTTGCCAATTTAGAGTCGCAAACTCAACCTAGATCGATCTGAAGCCCCGGTTCAACTCTTGAACCAAATCTTCTGCGTCCTCTATCCCGACACTGACGCGGATCAGGTTGTCGGAGATTCCGAGTTTGAGTCTCCTCTCTCTTGGCACGCTGGCGTGGGTCATGCTCGCCGGGTGTTCGATGAGGCTCTCGACCCCGCCCAAGCTCTCGGCCACTGTGAACAATCTGAGGCTTTCGAGGAGTTTCTTGCACTGGTTGAAGCCGCCTCTCAAATGGAAGCTTAGCATTCCCCCGTTGCCCCTCATCTGACGCTTGATGATGCCTCGTTGCGGATGATCAACAAGTCCTGGATAGTTTACCTTCTCGACCTTGGGTTGTTTAGTTAGAAATTCGCTGATGGTTCTGGCATTCTCGTTGTGACGATCCATTCGGACAGCTAGAGTCTTGATGCCGCGGAGGACTAGGTAGCAGTCTAGGGGTCCCGGTATCGCCCCGACAGCGTTCTGCAGATACTTGAGACGGCTCTGAACATCTTTGTCCTTTGTGATTGTGGCGCCGCCTATGAGGTCGCTGTGGCCCCCGAGGTACTTTGTGGTGCTATGAACGACGATGTCTGCCCCATGCGCTAGAGGGTTCTGAAGATATGGGCTCATGAAGGTGTTGTCGACGACAAGAAGGGCATGGGCCCTCTTGCTGATCATGCTGATTCGCCGAATATCTACAATCCGCATGAGCGGATTGGTCGGTGTCTCAATCCAGACAAGCCGGGTGTTTTTCCCTATCGCCTTCTCGACATTGTCTGGGTTTTCCGGGTTGACGTATGTGAATTGTAGGCCGTAGTTTCGGAGAACTTGTTCAAATAACCGGTAGGTCCCGCCATAGATATCATCCCCTGCAATGACGTGATCGCCCTTTTTCAACGACAAGAGGATGGTTGTTGTAGCTGCCATGCCGCTACTGAATGCCAAACCGTATCGTCCCTCCTCTAGGCTGGCTAGGCATTCCTCGAGGGCGGTGCGGGTTGGATTGGCGGTTCTGCTGTAAACGTATTTTCCTTCTTTACCGGGTCCGGGTTGTTGATAGGTGCTGGTGAGATAGACGGGAACAGTGACGCTACCAGTTACAGGATCAGGATCCTGACCCGCATGTATTGCCCTCGTCGAGAAACGCATGGAACAGTCGATACGGGTTTGAGATTTAACCCTAGGTTGAGGCGCCTATTGTGCATCAACGCTCAAGCAGTCTACCTAAACCTCATGACCACATCTTCCGAGTAACGTTGAGGGATGCAGAGACTCCACTACATCTTCATCTCGAAAGCTTCTAGAACCTCCGTCGCCAGTCTGCTGAGCATCCTCACTCCAATCTATCTCGCTAGGTTAGGGTACTCAGCCCTCTATGTGGGAGTAGCG
>Ga0209802_1000372_pt1 | contig 34311 bp, 30 predicted proteins | sample GraSoiAngelo_129_FD_185886 | JGI IMG/M metagenome (GOLD analysis project Ga0209802, IMG submission 185886) | Grasslands soil microbial communities from the Angelo Coastal Reserve, California, USA - 14_0927_12_40cm (SPAdes) (version 2) | ecosystem: Environmental > Terrestrial > Soil > Grasslands ... | reverse complement strand
AGTGGCGGCTCGACACATCTACGAGAGAGCCGGTTTTCGACTGGTCCGCGAGGAACCGCAACACAGCTTCGGGCATGACCTAATAGGAGAATGGTGGGAGTTAGTGTTGTGATCGCTAAGATGACCAGAGTCATGCGGCTCAGCGTGGTCGATTAGGGTTCTTGCCAGCAGTTTGGCTTCCCCCTCCTGCGGGCCTGAGATGACCCGGTGCGGTTCCGCGAAAGGCGTCATTGAAGAGCATCTTTTCCGGTTCTATGCCACAGCTGCAAAGGACCTACCTGGCGATGTCAAGCTTCGTCAAGCAGGTCCGGGGTTTGATGAGTAAGTCGGCTTTGGCGTAGATGCCGCGGAAAAATTCCACTCCTTTGGACTGGGAATCTTGGTCTTGGGCCGAAAAAAGTGTCCACATGTGGTGGCGGTTCCGGGCGGGCCCACCATTTTACACGCCAACTAAACTTTTGGAAAGAAGCCCGATGCATCATCATCCAGAGGACTTGTGAAAGCGCCGCACAACAAGCTCAGGACGACCTTCAAGACCCGATCGTCTTGCCAGCAAGTTAATCGATCTTGCCTCTTACAACTGATAGAGGGGATTGGGAATCATAGGGGCTTTCCGCATTTTCCGCAATAGATCGCATCCTCATTCTCAAGGTAGCCACAATTGCGGCATTTCACTTTGACAACGGATTCGCCTCTAAGCGGACTTGTTCCAAATTCCTTCCTTAAACCCTCGGCCGCGGCCTCTGAGACACGCTCAATCGCGGGTGACGCTTCAGACGCCACGTACGTAGTCACTGGTCTGATCATCCCAAGTCTAAGCGCTCCGAATCCAACTGCTAAGAGAACCATTCCGATTAGTGCCGTGACGAACGATGAATTCATCTGAGCTTGCCTTGCTGCGAAGTCAAACGGGTTTGACGTAGGCGCCATCAATGACGTCACCGCTACCAGGAAGAGGATTATGCTGATGATTATCAGGATTGCCCCGATGGCCGTCAGTGAGCCGCGGTTCAAGCCGAATAGTGACGTGTCATCACGGCCCATTTCGAATCACCCTAGAATAATGAGTGAAAACATGAATTTAAGTTTCCGCTACACGAGTAACAATTCTAAGTGGAACCGTTCATACCAACTAAGGGGTATCTCCCGATTAGAGGATCACAGATCTTCTATCAGACAACCGGTAAAGGCGAACCTTTGTTATTGTTGCACGGAGGCTTTGGGACCGTAGAAGACTTCTCATCACAGACCCCAGAACTATCGAAGCGCTTCAGGGTTGTCGCCTTCGAACTGCCGGGACACGGACACACAGCTGACACCAATGATCCGTTGAGCTTCGAAATGATGTCTTAGTTCACGGTCGACCTCATCGAGGAACTCCGACTGGGGCCTGTCAACCTCATGGGGTGGAGTGATGGGGCGGCTACCGCTCTACTCGCCTCAATTTCACGCCCCGACATAGTCAGACGCTTGATTTGTGTGGGGGGATTCTTCAACGCCAACTCCGTGCCACCCCAAGATCAGGACTGGATTAGATCAGCCTCAGCCGAATCCTTCAGAAAGAATCAACCAAAGGTGGTAAAACGCTACGAGGACGCAACTCAAGACGGTCCCGATCACTTCCCAGTCGTCTTTGAGAAAACAAAGAAGCTGGCTTACAGAACCCGACATCAAGAAGGAAGAGCTCGGAAAGATCACTGCGCCAACGTTGACAATGGTTGGAGATCGAGACGCGATCATCCCAGAACATACCCTGGAACTGTTCAGATCGATCAAGGGCGCACAGTTATGCATCATTCCTGCGACTACGCATTTCTTGTTATCCGAAAAGCCAAGCATCGCCAACAAAGTCATCTTAGAGTTCTTGCAGCAGAAAACAAAGAGATAAGCTGGACTAGTGGATGGACATCCTGCTCTCGCGAGGATTCTGTTACGCATGAGTAAAGTTGTCGTCTCCATGTTCCTATCGCTAGACGGACTCGTTGTTGGTCCCAAAGAGGAGATGGACTGGGTCATCAATAATTTCGACATCGAGGGCATGGGAGCTGACATGAGCAAGCTACAAGCCAGCGCAGGCACCTTCCTCCTAGGCCGCCAGACCTACCAGATCATGGCAGGCGCCTGGCCAAACCAGACCGAAGAGACATCTCCCGGCGCGGACGTAATGAACAATACACCAAAGCTGGTCGCTTCGAACACTCTCAGGGAGACTCCATGGGGCGAGTACGCGAACGCCACCCTACTTCGAGGCGACGCCTTGCAACAGATTCGCAAGCTCAAGGAAAATCCTGGGAAGGATATCGTCACGTTCGGAAGCCCGAAACTTGTGCAGAACCTGGCTGAAGCCGGTCTCGTTGACCTGTTCCATATCTGGCTACATCCCACGCTACTCGGAAATGGCAAACCATTCTTCCGCGGAGAAAAACGCCTCAACCTCAGGCTGGTCAAGAGTAAGGCGTACAAGAACGGAGTCGTCCGGCTCGACTACGAACCCCTCGCCGCTACGAAAGGGTAGATCGCGCCTTGCTTTCGTAACCGGCTGCCTGTAGTTTCAGATCTGTTTCAAACAGATCCTTTTCGGAGGTTGATGCCGTGTTCCAGATAGGCTTTGAGGCACATGCTCATGTGGGTCCAGCCTTGACAGTTACCGTATGAGCCTCGCAGACCGGCCTCTGTCGGCCGCCACTTGCCCTCAATGATCTTTACGAGTGTCTCGTTTGCATTCAGAGGCTCGAAAGTTACCTCAACGACGGTGTCGTATCCGCCGCCGCTCGGTGCAGATCCAGTTTTCGGGTCGAAGGCGCCTTCGCTCGCTTCCCAGGAGAATTGAATCAGCCTGTTCGGCACAACCTTCTGCACCTTCACTGGAACCGTTATGACCTCGTTTGCAACGTCATTGAATTTCCATAACACAGTTTTTCCCTGATCAAGTGGTCCGTCGGATCCACCGGTCGCGAAGTAACCCGTGAGCTTCTTCGGGTTGTGGACGGCGTCGAATACCTCGCTGACAGGTTTCTGGATCCTCGTCTGTACGGTGAATTTCAAGTCCAGACTCGCTTTCAAATCCACGCTCGACTATATGTTATATCTTTATAACACTTTGTCCCTCACTCAGTTGTCGCCATTGAGCGGCCAGCCGAAAACCCAAGTTCGAGTCAGAATCATTCCGATGGAAGACAAGTACGATCTCATCTTCAAAGCATTAGGCGACACTCGGAGGCGCGAAATACTCGACCTGCTCAAAGTCAGAGAGAGAACCACCGGAGAGCTGTGCGAACGCTTCAGGCAGTTGGACCGCTGTACCGTCATGCAGCATCTCCGCGTTCTCGAAAAAGCAGACCTCATAATCGTAAAGCGTGACGGGCGCCTGCGATGGAACTACATCAACCCGCTCCCCATCAAAGAACTTCATGACAGGTGGATCGGCAGCTACGCAGACAGCGCAGTAGAACTCCTCGCACGCATCAAGCGCGAAATTGAAAACTACTAGAGTTGAGAATGAACCGTCCGAGTCATAGCGTAAGTCGCATGGCTCCTACAGGCTCCTGTGACCGTGCTCGAGGCACCCGAATATGGAAACCCCCAACGTTCTACATCATATTAGGGCTTGACTGTGACATTCCCCTTCATCCATGAGTGTAGTGTAGAGTAGTAACTGTAGACTCCAGTTTGGGAAAACGTGGGGGAGTATGTCTGTCCGGGATTCATGATTCCCGAGTCGAATAGTCCAGTTGTGCTTGTGACAGTGTGGGGCGTAGTATCCTTGTTCACCCATGTGACTGTCTTTCCGGAAGTCGTGTTGAAATTCACTGGGAGGTAACCAGTACTGCCTGGTGTTCCGGCTCCTCGGGGAATGGTAATGTCTGCGGAAGTCCCGGCGGACGATAGCAGTTGGTTTTCTGTTCCAGCCGCCAAGGCGCCCACTGTGAATCCGCCTATTATGAATCCAAGGACCAAAACGGCAATTGTGCGTCGGAGTAGGTAAAACCGTAGGGAGTTAGGCCGTGTAGGCTTTCGGATCTCCAGTAGACCCATCGCTGAATAGGATACTGCGGCCAGTATCAGTGGGAAGACCGTCATCACATAGATGAAGAGTCCAAAGTCGGCAGGGCTGGAGAGTCCTTTGACGAAGGTGAATGGAGTGAAGATTGCAACAGCCACGAGCCCGACTACTATGCTCACCAAGTAGCCGATTTTTGGCTTGGTCCATACCAGAAGGATGGAGAGGAGAAAGAGGATGATGAAGGGTACATGGTAATAGTCGAAGAAGGGTATCGTCCCGCCAATCCAGTCAGCCACGAATTGGGTGGTGGCAAGTATTACGAAGTAGCCAAGACCAACGATTGTAATCAAAGAGTAAAGGGACTTTCGATGCGAAGACGACAAGATCTACTCCTCGCGGGCCCAAGTCATGCCGGCGTATCATCTTTTGCTACGGACAAGAGCTTTACTTCTCTACCACGAATGTGACGTGTGTGACTTCTTTGGATGCAACTGCTTCTTTGATCTTTACCTTAAGGTCCAAGCTGGTTGCGGAGAATAGTGGTGAACCATGACCGAAAAACACTGGTGAGTAGTGGATCGTGAACTCGTCAACGAATCCAGCGTTAGGATATTGTTGAATAACATTTGCACCTCCCGCGATTCTTATGTCTCGGTTCCCCGCGGCCTTTCGTGCCTTTGCAAGTGCAGCCTCTATTCCATCATTGACGAAGTAGAACGTGGTGCCTCCTGGACGTTCCCAGGGCTAGCGAACATGGTGAGTCAAGACTAAGACTGGTGTGTGAAAGGGCGCTTCTTCCGGCCAGGATCGTTCTCCCCCCTTCAAACATTCGCTTTCCCATGATGCTCACGCCCGTGCGGTTAAATGTCTCTTCCAGCATTCGATTGTCACCGCCGGTCTCACCGCCGTCGCCGAGCTTGAGGTTTTTGCGAAAGAACTGTTGATGAAAGACCCAGTTCTGCAGCTTCGTCCATTGGCTCATCCACTGTTTGAATTCTGGATCGTTCGCGTGAGCCAATTCCATCCCTTCAGGAGCGATAAAGCCGTCGAGGGATGAAGCTACGTCGAAAAACAATTTGCTTTTTGACATTTAAACAAAGATGTGTGGCGTCCGGACGAGTTACATTAGGCCTGCTGTCGACGGCTTGAACTGCGATTCTTGGCTTGCCGTTTAGCGGCAATGTCAGCAACCCGGTTGACTAGTTGAGGATCGTCCAGTCGCTCGGATATGGCGGGAAACCTGGAGCCGGGTCCGCGCCAACGAAGCTGGTTCGCCGAACGGATTCTGGGCTCTCTAGTTCGCAGGGTGGCGAGGTCTCGGAATAACAACGCAAGCTTGAAGTTCTCTTGGAGACTCTCAGCAAGATGATCGGCTCTCCGAACCGTAACCTTCCAGTCCAGATCTGATCTAGGAACAGCTTCCAGGTGGCTGTAGAAACCGATAACCGCTCCAGCGGACCTTTCGCCCCAGCCTGTGAGACCGGGATATCCATCCGCAGTGTCGCCAACAAGCGCGAGATAGTCGGGAATGGATGTTGGCGAAACGCCGAACTTTTCACGGACCCCAGCTTCATTACGGACTTGCCGCGCTCGACGATCAAGCTGAACTACGCGATCGTCTCTCACGCACTGTGCCAAGTCCTTGTCGGGGGTGCAGATGTAGACACGCGAGACTGCAGGGATTCTGCTAAGAGACAACGCCGCAGCCGCGAGAGCGTCGTCCGCCTCTAATTCGACCATTGGCCAGACCACGACCCCCATGGCTTCGAGCGCCTCTTCAAGCAACGGGAACTGTGCAAGCAAGCGAGGATCGACACCCTCACTGGTCTTGTACCCTGGCCAGAGATCGTTGCGGAAAGACTCGATGACATGGTCGGTCGCGATCCCGATGTGCGTAACTCCCGATTCCAGCATCCCAGCAATACTTCCCAACACTCCCCTGATCGCCGCGACCTCCTCACCCCTGCCGGTCGAATGGGGAGGCATGGCGTAGAAGTGGCGAAACAGCTCGTAAGTGCCATCGACGAGGTAAACGTCCAACTGAGCCGCCCTAAGGTTCGGTTCTCATGAATTGGATGAGTGCTTCGAGAGAAAACCTAGCACCAGTTGGTTGAATTCCTGGGGTTTTTCGAAGTGTGGGAAGTGTGCGGCTCCGGGGATCGTTGAGATTTCGCTTTTGGGAATCGCCTTTCCAAGACGGTCCACAATAGCGTGCAGTACTGCCGGACTTTCGGTTCCGTGGATCAGAAGTGTTGACGCTGATATCTTGGACGCTTCTTCTCTGCCAAACACCGGGACTTCGGCCGTTGGTTCTCCGACAGTTCTCTCATTCTCCTTTACCATTGTGCGCACTGGTTCAGGAAACTTTTCGAATGCTCCATGCCTATTCATGATACCGTCAAGATTGAGTCTGAGCGACTTATCGAAATCTCCTCGACGAAACGCTTTGAGCGACGGGTCTAGTGATCCTCTTTGAAATCGTGCGGCTGACCTCGCTATGGACGGATGAGCAAACAGAAGGCCCAAGGATTGTGAGATGCTCTTCCGATTCCGCAACAAGATCGTTGATATCGCGGGTTCGATTAGCGTCAGGGTTCGAATTAGTTGTGGCTTTGTTGATGCGCAGAAAGCCGAGGCGAACCCGCCATAGGAGTGACCCACCAAATGAACGGGAGAAATCCCGAGTTCTTCGATCAAGCCAACAAGATCTGCGGAATTGTTTTCGATCGTGCTCTTCTCATAGTCCAAGGTATTCTGATTTGGCTGGGCGAGACGTCTACTGTAAGCGATCACGTGATATCGGCTTGAGAAGGGCCCAATTTGGCCGTTCCATGCGCGATAATCGGTAGGTATTCCATGAACAAATACGACAGGTTCGCCTAGGCCCGCCTCCACGTATGCTAGCTTCACCTGACCAACATCAGCGTTTCTCAGCGCCATCGGTTATCACTCGTAAACGACTCCTTAGGGTGAGGAGTAAATATCATGATTTGCCCTAGCTCGATCCCAAACTTTTCCAGATTGGGTGGACTCGCAATGAAGCTAGGTCTTAGTATCAGGCTGCTACTCCGCGCAATCATGCCTGGCATCGAAATCGCACGTAGCTCCGAACTCGGAGCTGGATACTCAACCGAAGGAATCACTCGAAAAAAGGCTTTCGAATCTGAGAACGCAATCGTCTCTCAGTCACAAGTCGCTCCCGGAGTCGTTTCCGGGTGGCATCATCACGGGACGCACCATCTCTTCGGGTACATTGTCTCCGGTAGGCTTCAACTCGAGTACGCTTTGAAAGGAAGGCAAATCGCGGACATAAGCCCCGGAGACTTCTTTCATGTCCCACCTCGCCTGGTTCACAGAGATATCAATCCAGATAAGGACCGCGAGCTATTGGTCGTAAACATTCTTGTCGGGATCGGCCCAGCAGTCGTTAACGTCGACTCTCCCGGGGGGGAGATTAGATGATCCAGCTACGACCGAACCAAGCAGATCTCCAGAGGTTGAAGGAACCGTTCGGGAGACTGCTTCTGGGAAGTCCCGCAAGGACAATGTCAGAATTGAACTCGATCATTAGCCAGACTAACCCTAGAAGGGTCACCGCCGTTGGAGATGTAGTATCGCGAGAAACCCTTGTTGCTGGAATCAGGGTCGATCTTAGAATATTGGATCACATTTCGATGCGAAAACCCACAGCAGCATTCAACCTCAAAGTCAAGAAAACCTACCACGTAAAGAATCCAGCCGGTGTCATCACGCTCGAAGCTTGGGACACGATCAAACGAGCGATGAAAGACGACGAGGCTCTAATTCTCGTCGAGGGCGAGGAAGATCTACTCGCATTACCATGCATCGTGGAGTCGCCTAGCAATTCCCTAGTGCTATACGGTCAACCCTCGCAGGGTCTGGTCGTGGTAGATGCATCAGCAGACGTAAAGAGGGAGGCAAGCTTAGTCCTAGGACGAATGATCAAAGAGGAAGTGGGCTAGTCATAGGCGCGCCTGCCCAGACAAATCTCCATTTAGGCTCGTGCCAGGCACGTGTCATACCGCTTGGTGCAAAGGTGAATATTTCGATGAAAGAATCTTGGCCACCCAGTGATGTAATCGCCCTCGAATTTCCGCAGCGCTTGTTACGAGGGCCGACTCAACCATTCTCTGTGAGGAGCCTCCATCCCAATGCTAACGTTAGTAACTTCGAAGGCCTTGCGCCTTTGATTGAGCCGATGTCGTCGGGCAAGCTTCCTGCTGGATGAGGCTTTCTCAGCCATCAGAACAAGAAGATCGCCCTTTAGACGAAGTTTAGTTTTGGGACCTCAAAGTCCGGAATAGCATGCGACCCCAAGACCTTCTCCACGATCGCGCCGTCTGATCTAATCGGTTGAAAGCTTCTGGCAATAGGCGGTCGCCATCCAACAGACTGTCAGCGGGTTCCGTCTCCAATAATCTCTGAATGGCCAGCCCCGTTACGAACTTTCCGTGCGACCATTTCTGGAGGGCCGGCTGATATGCGTGCAGCAGAGCCTTCGTCACATTTCTTACTACAGAGGAAGACTTGCTCGCCTTCTCTTCCACTTCTACCTCAAAGATTGAAGCCCGATGCATCCCTATATGATAAGTGACTCGATCTATCGCGAGTTCCGCGAGCGCGAGAGTAGATTTGGGTCCGGACGATATGTTTCTCACTTCTCGTCTTGTATTCCGATCCTGTATCACCTGCAACCCAATCGCTTTCATCGATTCAGTTGGAGCGGTCTCTGAAAATTGAGTCCGAGGAGACACTATGCCAACTTCCAGTTTCAGATCCTTGATAAGACTCTGGAGGGCCCGCTCTGACCAAGACACTTCGACCTCTTTCCTCAGGGTCGCACCCCTCAGGGTCCTCCTTGACCCCCATTTTGTCGAAATGAAGAAAGCGTCGTTTATCTCTCTAATTCTGACGTTAGTACCCTGCTTGCGGAGATGTTGGCCGGCAGTGTCGAAGTAGGTGTCGCGGATAGTCTTGGAGAGTCCAGGTTGCAATCTGTAGTTGAGAATCGATCGAAGACTGGCTAACTCATTCAAGATAGCATCGAAGTCCCGTTGGATGATCAACACTACTTCGACTTCACTCGATCCTCGAAGAATGGTGCCAGAGTCTCTCAACTAGATCTGCCTCCTGAACTATGCTGAGAGTTGCCTTTAGCCACTTTCTGTCTCTTCTCTCTCGCAAATGAATCTTCGTGGATCTTTTTCAAACCTCACTAACTGAACGACGATATGGAGACGATAATCGAAGCGAGTGTAGTTTCTTGACGCCTCATCACCTCTTCCTAAGGAATTTTCTAAAACCATCAGATTCTGGCTTACTGGACACGATTTTTCCCGTTCAGGCCGATCTTACTGTGATCACAAATAATTGCATGAACAGAGTTTAATGTTGGTTGACTATGAGGGCAGCGATAGGAAACATCTGGGTTGAAGTGGGAGACGCATTGTCACTCAGTGTATAGCAATCGTCGCCGGCGATGGTTCGATGCGTTGAATACGCCGAGAGAGATGATAGAAGCTGCTATCAAAAGAGGATTGAATGGGATGATAATAACTGACCATGACAGTGTCGAAGGAGGGCTAACGGGGAGAAAGATTGCCCGAAGGTACAAGGAGTTCCATGTAATCCCTGGTGCCGAGGTCAGCAGCAGATCTGGACACATTCTCGCGATTGGTATCGAGGAGAACGTTCCGAAAGGCCTCGCCCTAGATGAGACCACTGAGAGAATTCATGACCTCGGAGGAATCGCCATTGCCTCACATCCCTTCTCAAGCCGTGTGAGTCCCTCGCTCGGGGAAGGCTGCTTGAAGACGGACGGAGTCGAGGTTTTCAATGCAATGAATAGGGGCCGCGAGAACTGGAAAGCATCGTTGCTGGCTCAGAGACACGAGCGACCCAAGACAGCGGGGAGCGACGCTCACTGGGTCAGCGCCATCGGAAACGCGGGGATAATATGCAATGATCCCTTGGAGGATATTGCGAAGCGGAGGACCGGTCTGTTTGGGAACTACACGAGCATGCTGGACGTGCAGGTTTTCCATTTTCGACAGTTAGTGTCCACAGTGGCAAACAAGCCTATGTGATAGGCAAGGTTCATTGAATTCTGCTTGACTGCGAACCGACCCTTCGCTATTGGAATCGATATAATGCGGATCGCTATGCGATTTTCTCAGCTGTGCCGAGGTCATTATGACGTATGAGATTGCAGATATCAAATCCGGGTAGATCGCGAAATGCTATCCCAAATTTCTCTCCGGATAACGTTCGGCTGAGACCTAGCATTGACAATCGTTACACCCCAGCGAGAACTTAGCATGCGATAAAGATCAAGCCTCTCAACATAGTCCTTCAGCGTGGGAAGATCTGGCTTACGTTTGAAAGCGACCTCCGGATCAATATCCATGAAGAAGGCAAAATCCGGCCTTGGGAAGAGGCGAAGAAGTTTGAAACCGAGCCTCTTCCTACCAGGACTGTCATGCAGTCCGTACATGCCATCCACGAGCATGTCCAAAACGTATCTGTCGCATATGACCGAACGGCCTAGCAACATAGGAAATACGAGCTTCAACCCGGTCTTGACAACATTCTCCAATTGGGTAAGAATACACCAGAGCGAAGCCAGGCCTTCCTTTCCGCGTAGCCGAGTCTCCACTATGTATGAACCTCCGCCTATGTGATACTTGGCGTAACCCAACCTTCGAAGGATCACAAGCAACGGCAGGGATAGTACCGGCCTCCAACGACACCGAATGTGCAACACCCCAACCCCAGCCTTCGCGAGCTCTTCCTCGAGGAGGCGAATTTGAGTCGACTTCCCGCTGCCATCGACTCCGGAAAAAGCCACTAGGAGCCCGCGGTGAAACTTCATGACCTCTATGCTCCTCGCCAACTCTGAGTTCTAAGCATATCAGCGGAGCGCCGATGTTTTTCAATCGCGATAATCACAAATGAATCCAAGGATATCCATACCTACCACACCAATCATGCCCCGGAATTGGATAAATACCGCAAAGAGGATCACTACCCAGACCCATGCAGAGCTTTGGGCGGACAAAGATCGGAAAATGATTGGAGCGTTCGCAGGACAGTGACCCTTCTGAAGGTGGTACCGACCATGGGAGAATGGCCGCAACCTGGACCGGAGCGAGTGCATGGTGCCCCGGGTCAGCAGTTATTGCTCAATCCGCTTACGTGACAAGTAGGTCCATAAACTCGTGAAGCTAAACTTTCTTGAAGAGATAGGGGGAGTGAAAACCGCCCGCGGAGAGGCTGAGTCCCTCTTACTCGCCAGAGCTTTGTTGAGGAACAATAAAGCCTCAGTCAAGGATGAGGCTAGAATGCTAAAGTTAGTCAAGAAGAACAAAGTTCTGCTTAGAGCGGCGGACCTCGTTCTACTTCCTCAGGAGGCTGTCGATGAGGCCAGGAAGGATGCTGCTGAGGCCTTCGATCTGTACGACCAGATGAGCGCGGTTTTTACTAAACATGGAGTTGATTTCGTCGCAATAAAATCATTCGACTCGCTCCCAGATATAGGACATGACATTGACCTCCTAGTCCCCTCAGCTACGCAACTTACCCAGATAGAGAAGATTCTCCTCAGTGAGTACAAGGCCAGTCCCCAAGGACTCACGCACTGTGACAGACTACTCGGAAAGTTCAGCTGCTTTCTGCCAGAATACAAACATGATTTCGAATTATATCCAACCATTAGCCAGCTGGGGGAAGTCCACCTGGATCCGGTCGAGGTCCTCCACTATCGGAGAAAGGTGATTTTGGAGGGCCGAGAGGTGTGGATGACCTCGGACTCTGACAGGGTTTTGATCAGGGTTATTCATGCCATGTTTCGCCACAACTTCCTCAAACTCTCGGACATACTAGATTTCTTAAAGCTGATAGAAACCGCCGACCGCGAAGAGGTTCTGCAGAAGATCGACAATGCTCGCATCGGTGACGCATTCGTCTTTTATCTCGAATCAATAAACCGCTTCCTCAAGTCTTGCCAAGCAGAAAATTCCCGCTTTTTGGATCTCCAGAAATTGGCGGTGGTAAGATTCGGGAGAGATCGACTGTCCTTCCTTAGGCGCGACAGGCTGGTCCTCCCTTACCGGATTCCAACCGTAGCAATCATTCTCCTCTTCCTCCTAAAGGGAGCAAGAGAGGCTGCACAGAAAAGATGGAAGAGCTCGCTGTCATGCTTGGCTGCTCCCTCCCTCATCATACTTGACTTCTTGAGCGCAGCAGTCAGAGCCGGAGGACGGGGCGGAGTCTGGTGACGACCCCGTTCGTAGAGATCAGGCGATCAGACACGTCTACCAATGCTGCTAACTCCGAGAGGAGCTACGATCTCTGCAGACATTATTGCGTTCAAATTTCCGCACTTGAAGCCACTGATTGCTCGACTGGTAAGTGGTACGGCCCCCGGCGCTTTTGCTTTGCACCTCCAACATCTCTTAGACACACGCGTACTCGAACTCGAAGAATTTTCTGGTTGAAAGCTTGACTCGAAGGATTCTGAACCGCGAGGCCTCGTAAAGATGGATGCTCTCGTGTTAGGGATAGATTCAGCTTCGCCCTATCTGATCCAGAAATGGATTGACAAGCTTCCGAACATTCGGTCAATTTTCGAGCGCGGGGCGCAAGGGATTCTTCAATCGATAGTTCCTCCAGAGAGCGTTCCAGCTTGGCAATGCTTTGCAACGGGCAAGAATCCGGCCAAGATTGGCGTCTATGGTTTCCTCTACATAGGACGGGATAGGAAGCTAAAGAGTGGTAAGACCACGGCCGAACTAGGTTGCTTCTGGGACACGTGCTCGAAGAAGGGAATGAAGGTCGGAGTCTTCAACTTTCCCGGAACGTATCCTCCCTACTCTGTAAACGGATTCATGGTCTCAGGCTTTCCTGTTCCTCATGGTAAGGTCTGGTCCTACCCAGAGGACTTGATGAGGAAGATAGATTCGGCGGTTGGCGGCTATGAGATTGATGTCCCGCTTTCGAAGCCGTCTGACATGAAGGGCGGCGAGCTGGCTCATCTAGCTCAGGTGCAGAGGCTCCATGACAAATGCCTCCAGACAGCAAAGGTATTGATTGAATGGTACAACCCTGATGTCTTCGCTATGACCTTTCAAGGATTAGACCTCGTCCAGCACGATCTATGGCAGTACATGGATCGCCCAGACTCTCCCTACTCCAACGCGCTACAAGACTGGTACGTCAATATCGACAACGCGGTGGGAGATCTCGTAAAGCTAGTGGGATCGAACACCCATGTTCTTCTCCTTTCCGACCACGGGTCTGCTGCTTGTTCTTCCGCGCTCTACGTCAACAGACTTCTAGAGTCGAGGGGTCTCTTGACGCTAAAGGGCCCAGTGAAACAGAAAGGTGAAGTTTACACGAAGCTGAGAAAGTTTGTTCTGAAGAGATTTTCTCCTCAGACATTAGCCACACTCTACAGGCTGACGCCCGAATTCATCAGCCATAAACTTACTTATGCGGCGGCGATAGAACGTACCCTCCAGGGGTTAATAGACAATATTGATTGGGACGGGACCTTGGCTTTCTCAACGGGTGGCCACCAGGCTCACTTTTACGTAAATTATGACCTTGTCAGAAAACGGGATCATGCGGACGGGACAGAGACTCTCACCAGTGTACTAAACCAGCTCTGCGACATGATGAGTAGTCTTACTGATCCGAAAACTGGACAGAAGTTGACCCCAGTATTCCACTTCAAGGAACAAACGTTCGTGGGTCCCTATCAGTATGATGCGCCGGATCTTTGTGTGGAACTCTTCTCTGGAAGGGAGAAGATTCAGATCAACCCGAGGCTCGGAACAAGGGAGCTCTGGAACACAAACCCACACTTCTCTTCGATTCATTCACGAGACGGCTTTTGGGCAATGGTGGGACCGAGAATCAAGCCTGGAGTCAAGTTGGACGCCAATCTTTTAGATCTGACGCCTACCTTGCTCAAGATACTAGGGGTCGATTCTGCGAATGATTTCGATGGACATGTCCTAGATCCTGCTATCTCACGGTAAGCAGGATTAGGCTCGTTGAATTTGTAAGACCATTAACCAGACCTATTGCCCAGATTCGGGTGAGAATGAAGAATGCAGCAGACATATTTCGAATGGACTCGTTGTGTCCGCGATACGTGAGTGGCATCATGTCAGGTCGAGTGGAATATGTTTCTCGATTCTAAGAATTGGCGATGACATTCAGTTATTGATAGTTCTAACGGACGAGCCAGCGGGTTTCTTGTAAAAGGAGGATTCGATGTCAGCAGCCATGCGCTTCCATACAGCCTGCATCGATTCAGATGTGCTGATTCTCTTTAACCCAAAATGGTCTGCAAGACGGTTGTACAGACGCTTTTCATTTCGGATGAACTCGTCAGTATGCTCGGGGCGGGCTGCCAGAATCCTGCTGTTCTCAGCCTCCAGGACGAAGGAGACGTCTGGTCGGGGCAGGACCCATATCAGCAAATGCTCCAAAGGGACCCTCTGACGGTTGCCCCAGAACCCGACGATAAGATCATAGACATAACGATCCGTTACGACGCTATAGCCAAATCGCCGCCTAAGACTTATTCCCCCCACGAGGATCGGGCAGTAGACAAACAGAAAGTATAGGGACCATAAAATTCTCAGTGGAGTAGTTCTCTCCAGGTAGTTCACGTCAACATGCAGGACCCTTGCCGTTCTTCTGACTATGAACCCGAAGGGGTCGAGGAGGTCCTGATGCCTCAGATAGGAAAATTTCCGACCTGAACCGTTCAGCAGGTAGTAAATCCTCCCTGCATTTGTAGACTTGCCAGTCCCATGAGTCCCGCTGAGCGTCACTAAGAGCGTCCTCATTTACACAACACTTTTCGGAAACCTGTCACTCGGGCCCCTGCCACGTAATCTTGAAGCATTAAAGGATGGGCGAAGAACATGCGATGCTCTCGCAATCTTCTGGAAGGGTCGACCGTTAATTTCGACTTGACACCGCTGCCACACTGCCACGTGGTAAGCTGGCGCCTCCAAGAGTTCGATGCAAATGCTAGCGCCTTGGGGAAGACTGTAACGATGACGCTGACAACCTGGGATTCGTAATTGTCGGGCTGTCCGATATCCGGAGAAGATCTGTAACTCACGCGCGTGATCATTTCCAACGGGATTCCCAGGCACTGAGTCGAGAATTCTTTTCTCCCGCCCGCTATTTATTCAATTCCCGAATAACGACCGGGGATCGACCCTCATGTATCCAAGCATATCTCTGGACATGATTTTATTGAAGAATATGACCATCCACCAAGAAGGTTAAGAGTAGAGGTTCTACAAAGTCCCGTATTCGTGGTGCGAATGAAGCTGGGACCCCGCAGAAAAACATCTCTTCTGGTTTTCACCCCGATTCATGTTCGGGCACCCAGTCAATCCCATTCGTAATTCTCCAATTAGAGTGTCTCGAAAATGAAACCACTTCGCATATCGGTCATTGGCGGCGGCTATTGGGGGAGGAAGGTGGTAAAGGAGATTCTCGACATTGGCAGAACGAGTGGCGAGGTTGAGCTTCATTCTGTGGTCGACAGTTCTCCCGCAAGCCTCTCAGCATGTCGCGAGGAGTTTGGCCCCGGAATAGAATACTCTTGGGACTATCAGTCGTTGGCCACCGACCGCTCATTGTCCGGCGTGCACATCGCCACCCCAAATAGTACTCACTTCGAAGTTGCGTCTACCTTTCTGAGGCAGGGCAAACATGTTCTAGTTGAAAAGCCCTTAACGCTAAAGACCGAAGAAGCCTATGAGCTGATAAGGCTCGCCCGAGAGAACAAATGCATCCTCTGCGTTGGACATATTCACAGGTTCAACAATGGAGTCAGGGAGCTTCGGCGAGTATTGTCAAACGGCTTGATAGGGGACCCATATTACGTGCTCATGCGATGGACGGCTTTGATGAGCCCGCAGCTCCAGAGAGAAGTAATCACTGACCTAGCCCCGCACCCGTTCGACATCTGCAACTACGTTCTAGGGATGTGGCCGGAGAAAGTTTCATGCAAAGCCCGAGGGTACAGAACAAGACAGAATGAAGAAGTCGCGTTTGTCACCGCTGAACACAAGGGAGGCCTGCTGGCTCACATCGAGCTCAGCTGGCTGGACCGGAACAAGCAGAGAGGAGTCACGATAGTCGGGAGCCAAGGAAACGCCCACCTAGACTGCGTCACTCAGAAGTTATTCCTTGAAAAGTCAAGCGTACTCGAGGATATCCCAGTCTCCCCCAGCAACACCCTCAGAGAAGAGATAACTCACTTCGCCAATTGCATTCGCAACAACAGTGATTCGACACCTTTCACGAATCACTCAGACGGACTCCTAGGCGCCCGAGTAGTCGCTCTCCTAGAAGCCTCTCGCGAGTCGATGTACCACGACCGTGCGATCCAAGTCCGGCTCCCGATAATCCCGGAGATATCCGCGAAATAAATGAGAAGTACGAAATTCTCCGTGATCAAGAAAGCGGTCATAGGCAAGGACTCCCAGATTCATGATCAGGTAAACCTGTACGGATGCAAAATCGGAAAGAATACAAAGATCGACTCTTACGTATACATCGAAGAAGGCGTCACGATAGGAGACAATTGCAAGATTCGTCCATTTGTATTCATCCCCACAGGAGTAGTTATTGAGAACGACGTCTTCATTGCCCCGAACGTAACGTTCACGAACGATAAACATCCGAGAGCTCATGGTAAATGGAGCCTGCTCAACACGAGAGTGAAGAGCTTCGCGTCCATCGGGGCGGGCAGCACTATCAATCCAGGGGTCAAGATCGCAGAGAACGCTCTCATTGGCGCAGGATCGGTAGTAACTAAGGACATACCTGAGAACGCGATCGCAGTAGGGATTCCCGCCAGAGTCATAGGCTATAGAGACCCTCCGCCAAATCAAGGAGGCTCGCGGGTCGGAAAGAGAGGTCGAACAGCTCAATGAGTAGTATTGCGATCATCCCGGTCTTCCGAGAAGCGGGCAAGGTCGGCCGTGTACTTGAAAGATTTGAGCCTGGATCAGTTGACCAAGTCTGCCTTGTCCTCGACAATCCCGACGACCGGATCATCGGCGAGATCGAGGAGTCGAGAAAGAGAAGCCAGGTCCCTGTCTCGATCATCAAGAACCCAGAGAGAAAGGGCATAGGCTACGCCATCAAGGAAGGATACGAATATGCCCTCTCAAACGGCTTCACCCTAATCGTAGTCATGGCCGGCAACGGCAAGGATGATCCGAAAGAGATCATGAGACTCACAGAGCCAATTCTAAAAGGCAATTACGACTATGTCCAAGGATCAAGGTTCCTCCCCGGAGGGCGACGGGAGAAGACTCCCCTGCTCCGGGGATTGTTCAGCAGATCCTTTCCCTTCTTTTGGACTCTTCTAACAGGGGTCCACTGCACCGAGGTCACCAATGGTTTCAGAGCCTACAAGGCTTCGATACTAAAGGATCGTAGGATCGATGTTTGGCAGCCATGGCTTGATGGTTACGAGCTCGAATACTACTTGCACTACAAAACGCTCACACTGGGATACAGGTTTACCGAGAGGCCGGTGACAAAGACATATTCTCACTCTGGAAGGAGAGGCTACTCTCACATATCTCCATTGAGAGACTGGTGGCAAATCGTTGGACCCATGTTCCTCCTCCGAATGGGAGTGAGACACTAGATGACTTTGGTCTCAGAACTCCATCCCGTGGTGCTCAAAGCAGAAGCTGACGAAGCATCGCACACTCTACAAGACTACGCCGAATTCTGGAAGATTCCCTACCAGCTGAACCTTCCCAAGCCGAACGGATCCGTCATTTTCACCTCGGATAGATCGACGGCAGCCCAGTATTCTGTCCATGGCCCCGTGATACTTACCCCCGTGGGAGGAGAGGAGGCTGAAAAGGCGGCCTCGGACACGGGAGTCGGCGTCGCGTCAAAGAACAAACTCCTCCGTCTCCCCGTCAGAAAGGGCATTACTGTCTCCTTGAGAACGACCGTGTATGAGTATTCAGGGTCACGGATCGAACCTCTCTTAGTATCAGATGGCACTACGATCATGTCGCGTATCCAAGGCTCAAATGTACACTTGGTAGGACTAGACCTTGTAACTGAATACGCAAAGCTGGTCCACGACGGCTTCGAAGAAGTCCCGAGCAAAAGATTCAGCCTCGTCGCCAAGCTTCCCTTCTCTTACCAGTCGATCCCTTCATTCATCAGAAACCGATCATTTCGCTCAGAAGAGGGCCTTTCCGGCCTGAAAGAGGAGAATCTTGGACCCGTAGAGTATCTCCGCACAGTCTTCCTCGCTAGTCTAGTCAGAATCGCTGGCCCCGTCCCCAGAATTGGCTTTTGGAGACGAGGCAGGGAATATGCTCTCTCTGTAACGCATGATGTAGAGACCGAAGCCGGCCTCGAGAAGGGAGCGAAGATGCTGATGGAAACGGAGGAGACACTGAGAATCCGATCAACTTGGAACATTCCCAGCGACCGGTATCCCCTTGCTCCCTCATCACTCACCATGCTAGCGAGGAACGGCGAGATCGGAGCCCACGACACGAGACATGATGGAAGACTGATATTCCTCAGAGTCGATGAGAAGAAGCGCAGACTCGCTAGCTGTAAGGCTCGGCTTGAGAGACTCGTTGATCAAAGGATTCTGGGTTTCAGGGCTCCACTGCTTCAGCACACCGTAGACTTAGCTGAGGCCCTTTACGATGCTGGTTTCGAGTTCGACTCTTCAACTCCCTCATGGGAGATTCTGTCCCCGACGTCTCTTCGATCACACGGCGTGGGAACGATCTTCCCATTCTACATTCGCAATATTCTCGAGATCCCAGTCTCGCTCCCGCAGGACCACCAACTCATCCGAGTCGCGCGACAGAAGCCCTCGGCGGCGGTCGACCTGCTCCTTAGGCTCGCGATGTGGATTCGCGGCGTCGGAGGAGCCTGCATCTTGCTCATTCATCCCGACTATGAGTTCGCTGAGGCCGAACACAAACGAGAATACAAGAGGCTCCTTGAAAGCTTCCGGTCTGACCCCGAGTGTGACATTATGACACTCGGGGAGATGACCGAATGGTGGAACATTCGGAAAGAGGCCACGATCCAGACGGACGACAACAAAGTTTCCATCATCTCTGCTGAACATTCGCAAATGTCGAGCGAACTCCAGGCCCAGCTAGTCACTGGCTACGGTGAAGACGGCTTCAGCGTAGTGAACATCTGATGGCAACTCTTCTTCTCATAGTCTGGCTCGTCGTTGGCTCGGTTCATGTTGGCGCACCACTGGCATACTTCGGGCTGATGCGAAGGATCGGCGCAAAGAGACACTACGAAATCGACCAGAAACCCATCGAACCTGACGTGAGCGTGATTATTCCTACATACAACGAGGCGCCGGTGATCGTCAAGAAAATTGCCAATCTCCTAGAGAGCGATTATCCCCTCGACAAACTTGAGGTAATTATCACTGATGGGGGATCCAAGGACGGAACCGTCGAATTGGTGAGAGAGTTCATGGCAGAAAGAAGTGTCCGAGGACAAGTCCTCACTCAAAGAGAAAGAAGGGGGAAGAGCGATGACGTCAACATGGCATTGGCAGCCGCGAAAAACGAGTTCATCTGCCTCAGCGACGCGGAGTGCATGTGGGAGAAGGATGCCCTCCGCAACGCCGTGAAATACTTCTCCGACCCTTCGATCGGATCAGTTACGGGAGTCCATATTCTTCCCGGCTCAGGCGGGGGATTATCATTGAGCATAGAGGGATCTTATAGATCCATCTACCGTATGCTACGAGTAGCGGAGTCGAAGCTTCACAGCACGCCTGTGGCGGAGGCGGAAATACAAGTTTTCCGACACAGAGACATTAAGAAAGTCGATCCGAACGTTGGAGCAGATGACACATGTATCGCCCTCTGCGTCGTGGAGAAAGGATTGAGAGCGATCGCTGCCGAAGATGTGGTCTTCTTTGACCCTACACCGGGGACCTACACCGGAAGATTCCGGCAGAAGTTTCGGCGGGGGCAGCACATATTCCAAGCGTTCCTCAAACACTGGAGACTGATTTTCAGGAGAAGAGACATTTTCTCGGGCGTGATCTTTCCAATGGAGTTCTTCATCTACGTCATCAATCCGCTGCTCTTCCCGCTATTCCTCGCCCTAACGGTTACGCTAGTTGCGACAAGTCTTCTGGTAGCGATATTGGTAGGCGTAGGCCTTGTGGTTGTCGCCGCGGTTTCAAGTCTCAGGACCGCGGCTACGACGTATCTCACGAACAATCTCACAATGCTCGCGGCCATTCTCCAAGAGGCAAGGGGAAAGAAGCAGCTTGTATGGACCAAGATCGACGAAACGAGGGTCAACTCAGAAGTAGCGGAGACTCCCGTAATTCGGAGTTGAGGTCAGCGGCAAAATTGCTTGCTGGGAAGGTCTTGCCATTGCGTCTGTGTCTGATGGAGATTAGAGACTGATGAGGTGGGACGGCAAGAGAGCCTTGGTTACGGGAGGCGCAGGCTTCATCGGCATGAATGTTGTGAGGGAACTGTGCGCGGCCAACGCGCAGGTAACGGTGATGGATGATTTCTCCGAGGCACCACGCTCCAACCTTTCAGGATTGACAGTAGACATTGTTGAGAGAAGCGTGATGGATGAGTCTTCGTTCGCGAAACTCCCGGAGATAGATTACGTTTTCCACTTGGCAAGCCCGTCGTCTGTGATACTCTATGGCAAGGAGCCTCAGAAATGCTTCTCCACGACTACGATAAGTATGATCAACGTTCTGAGATATGCAAAGGCGTACGGAGTCAGGAAGATAGTATATCCTTCAAGTGGAAGCGTGTATGGTCGAGCAAGCCCTCCACAGAAAGAGACGACGATTCCAAGACCCACGAATCTTTACGCAGTAGCCAAGCTGGCGTGCGAGCAAATGCTTGAGGGGACAGAAGAACCCCCCCCGACAACGATGTTGAGAATCTTCGCAGGCTATGGTCCGGGAGAAGCTCACAAGGGGCAGATCGCAAGCCCGGTCGGTCTGTTCCTAAACTCCATTGTATCTAACGAGCGACCTGTAATCTATGGGGACGGATCACAGTCTAGAGACTTCATCTACATCGGTGATGTTGTGAAGATCATGATGCGGGCCGCCGAGAGCTCCATGGTTGGAGTTGTCAATGCAGGAAGTGGGGAAGCGCACACGTTCAACGAGGTTGTGGAAATGTTGAACCGGAGACTTGGCAAGAACATCACGCCACAATACATCAACAAGCCCATCAACTACCTTGAACGGACCCACGCCGACACCTCTCTCATGAAGAAAACTTTCGGGATTAGTCCGATATCTCTAGAGGAAGGCATAGACAAGTACTGCTCATCAATATTACTCGCAACCTAGGCATTAATCCTCCCAGGGGGACGATCGACACCCAAAGAGCTCCGCAGGAGCGAGTGTCTTCTGTAGGCTGCGAGCAGAGTCATGGCGATTGTGTAACTGCTCAAGAGAGTCACGCTGGATATGCCCGTCAGGAGATAGCCTATCCCGAGAAGGACGCCTAGCGCTATCGAAACCACGACGCTGAGAAAAATACTGAGGAGAATCCATTCAAGCTGGGAAAATTGATTGGTGCGTAGCAGGCAACGAAGGGTTGAGTAGCCTGGTAGAAAGCCGAGAAGTCCCAGTCCGAATAGAATCCGGAGACTTACTAGAGACGCAGTCTGCGTCTGAAAAACCACCAGGAGAACTTCGACGATCGAAATAGATAGGGTCGCGTAGACCCACCATGCCTCACTCGGCTCGCTGAGAAAGCTGGTCAGGGACTCAGAGCTGGTTTTTCCCAGACTGATGAGTCCGGTACGCTGAAGATCGCGGACAATCTCGAAAAGATCCTCTTCAGAGGATCGTATTCCTTCCTGGCTCAGTCTACTCTCCAGCTCGCTGATAGTAGATGGATTATGCTGTCGAATGTATGCGAGAACAAGCTCCTTCCTTATATTGGTCAAGAACTCCCGCCTCTCAGAAATCGAGTAGGAAACAAGCCTTGCGAATTCACTCTCTCGCTTTGCTACTCTGCGTTCTATTATCTTCAACGGTCCTCTTAATGAATACTGACCGTGTGTCCGCGCAATCGGATCACGTAACTACGGCAAGAGCCGACCTCGTCGGTGCGTTTCAGTCGATCCAGACGGCACAACGGCAGGGTGTTTCCAACAGCGACATTCTTCACTTGATCAACCAGCTCAACCTTGCCCTCCAATACGAACAGAACGCTACCTTGCTCGAAGCTCAGAATCAGACAGCTGCTGCTGACGACGATGCGATACAGTCAATCAGCCTCTCCAACCGTGTCTCACTTGAAGCCCAGCAGCTTGGAAACGAAGCGCAAAGCTCGTCGATACGCAGATCAGCCTTTGCCTACGGCCTAGCGCTTCTAACCGCGGTTTTCGCAGCCATCGCGGTTGTCGAAGCTCCCAGAGCTAGAAGATTTCTCGCAAAGAGGCGACTCCGTAGAGCACGAATTGAGTATGGAGAAGGAAAACACGCGAAATAAGCTGGCAGCCTTTCTCATTCTAGTCATGTCCTTTGCAACTATTTCCAGTGCTACTACGTTTTTCATCCTGAGCCCAAGGGCTTCCCAGCCTTTCATGGCAATGGGAGTATACTCGCGAATGGGACTTCTTGGATACCTAGAACCAGCAACCAACTCGTCGGTTACAAGCGGGAAGCCGGTCAACTGGACTCTATCGGTCACCAACAATATGGGCTCTGCCCAGTTTGTGGAGATAATCGTGCGGCTCGGGAACTCGACGCTCTCTTCTTCCAATTCCACAACCCCATCTAGCTTTCCGGCAATTATCATGCCCGAACGGTTCATTCGAGACGGAGATACGTTCAGTATCAGTTTCAACTGGACCCTCCAATCTGTCACCCAACAGCAAGGGAAAACGCTCCTTAACCTGCAAGTTGACGGAGAGCAGGTTGTGATAGCCGGAGACAACTTTCGCTGGATCTTCGAACTCTGGACTTACGACTTGGTATGCGGGTGTTTCCACTACGGCTATGGTCCCCAGAGCGCCTCAACTGGTGTCTGGCTCCAAGTCTGGTTCAACCCATCCACCTAGAACCTTCTTGCGTCAGGCTGACTAGCCGAGATTCCTGTTCTCATAGAGACGGTCTGTGCCTGTAGAGTAGACCAAGTTGAAGCCGTAAGAAGCGTTGATTTCGAACACCGACTTCAGATTGACGTAGTAGATGGAGTTAGATCCGAATCTCATAATGTAGAGATTGTCGAAGAAGTCTTGGACCTGTAGATAATCGGCCTTGCCATCTGCTGGGGTGAAGGTGAGATTTTCTTGCGCATTTGCTCCATAAGTCGTGGCTTTGATATAGGCGCCGCTTCTGCCCGTGATGTTCGACTGTTCTAGGAGAATCGCGCCTTCATAGCCGTAAAAGGGGGCGTAGTACTTCTCCGCGTACCAGCCAGGATGGGCCACGAGCAACGAGTGCATGTTGTTCATTGCTGCTACATTTGATGCTAGCAGGTCTGATTCAGGTAGGTACGCGAAAGAGTCTCCCGCGTAGCGGGCCACAGGCATCACGACGGAAAAACTGATGACGATAAGCATGAGTACTGCTGCATAGGGCCGAAGAAATGACCATCCTCTGATTCTAAGCTCTGCTCGGCGCTCGAGCAACGACGCGGAGAGAAAGGCGAAGGGAATGAGAGCGAAGAGGTAGCTTCTCTGCAGGACATCCGGATTTCCAAATAAGGCGACGGGTATGGTGGCGATAGCTGCCAGGAATAATCCGGCGAGGAAGTATTCTCTTTGACGAAATCGCTTCATGAAGAGCATTGTGAATAGCCCCGCCACCCAGATTGCTGCAGACATGCCCTCTTCGAGAAAGAGAGCATCTTGGTAGCTGGGCAAAGGCGTTGGGGGCGCCTTGGGACGCGCGTAGGGCAAGCCCCCAAAGCCAGCTGCGGCAGCCGCATCTGCAATCCCTAGGACGGTCTTCAGTGCGGCCGTAGCTACGCCAAACCACCAGAACACCGCAGCGGCGACGAGAGCCAACAGGAAGGGCCCTACAATGGAAAAGTTCGATTTGATAGTTTGAAGCCTTTCGGAGGAGACTATCGGCTTCAGAATTACAAAACCAACCATTCCAAGACTCGTAACGAGAGAAGTCTCCGGATGACTAAAGACGAACACGGGTATCGAACCAATCGATATCGCGGTCAAAAGTCGCCAGTGAGTTCTATCCTCGAACATCCTTAGGAGTAGATAGATCAATCCTAGATACGGGATCAGTTCTAGGCTCTGTGGCGAGAGATGAAGCTGGAACCAGAACCCGCTCACAACAACAGCGGCAACAATTGGAGAATAGCGGTTGCCGAACATTCTCGCTATCGCATAAGCGAAGAACGCGACGATTATGGAGAGCACAACAGGATAGTATAGCATCAACTGAAACGGGTCTATCCCAGCTACCGCCGTTAACTCGGCAAAGAAAGTATAGGCTCCCGGAAACTGGTAGACATACCAGACAGGATTGTTCAACCAGCCTCCCAAGAATAAGAGACTCAGGGAATTTCCCTCGTGCTGATACGTATCTAGGAACCTCGGGTTCTGGTAAACAAACGAGGGAAGCCCAATCAGGTATAGAGAGAGCATGAACAGAGCGGCAAGCTCCAACCATGTTCTAGCCCTCCCGACAATCAGGCTTCTGGCCAGGAAAAGTGCGAGGGTTGAGAATAACCCCGCCCAGTAGGCGGCAGAGAGCTGGTTGAGGTAGAAGAAGGCATCTGGTGGGATCACAGCTATACGCACGGCGGCTGCGGAGAATAGCCACAATGAAATAGATACGGTCAGCAGGCTAACAACGGCTGCAAACCTTCGGACGCCGATCTCTTCATAGAAAGGGGTGGTCTCAAGCGAGAGTGTTGCTTCTGGGACCCTGCGACCGAAAACGATGCCACTTGCACCGTTCGCAACACTCGATCTGCTAGATCCCATACGGGTTGAAGAGCAAGAATACCAGGGTTAAATCTTTTGTAGAGTTCGACGCAGAATCTAGCATCTTTGCAAACATCTCTGACAATTTGGCTCCCGCAGATTCCTGCGGGAAGTCTCAAACCACTCTGTACATACGTAGATATCCGAGAAGAACCCCAAGAGCTTTAAACCATTCCCGCTTGTAAAGAAAAGTGAAAGATGGAGACGATAAGTCTCTCCAACCGCTCCCGCCAGCGAGAATCAGGGAGATGGGCCGCTGGGCTATTGTTTCTGGCCCTTGTGCTGAATCCTGACAATGGTTCGCTCATGGCCTTGGGAGCCAGCGCCTCTCGATCCAACCTTTTTTTCAGTAGTGTCTACGGCGCCAGTGCCGAGCCAAAGTTCGGTATGAAACATCCGGACCCGCGAAACTAGTCCCACTGCCGTAGCCAAACCTCACCGTTTCCTCCTTAGAATTGCTTGAAGAGGGGAGTATTTGAGCCAAAAAACTAGAATTGAAAAAGACGAATGGTCAGTTCCCGCGGCCGACGCTGCTGGCCAGAGGACTCGCTCAACCAGACTGAGCCTGGCTCCTTCCCCTCGATGCAAGGAACCCCACGCAGGACTGTTCGGAGAACGAGACTACCAGAGCGGGAGGGCGGTTCCATGGCTATAGATCTTAGTCCGAGACGAGTAGCGCTAGTATCGCTAATCATAGCTCTCTCTGTATTCAGTGCGGCACTCTTCACGTACGTGCGTCCTCTAGCAGGCGCCCCGGTCGGCCTCCAGTTCGACCATATTGTCATTATCGCAATGGAGAACCAGAATTACGGTAGTGTCATACGAAGTTCTTCGGCTCCGTTCATCAACAGCCTCGCCGCACAGGGCACCAGCATTCCGAATTATCACAGCTACGGAGCAAATGCGTTCTTGGGCGACAACATCAACGGATGTTCGGCAGCTTGCTACGTAGCATTGATTTCGGGATCAGACAAGGGTGTCTCAGATGGTTATTCATGCTGTCTTACCGGCACCACGCTCGTTGATCAACTGCAGAGCGCAGGACTTACATGGCAAGCTTACTGCGAGAGCGGCTGCCCTAGAGGAAATGACCATTTCCCATTCACAGGATTTGCAAGCGATGCAAATAGTCCAGACATTTTCACAGGCTCATCGGTGACCACGAGCCAGTTCATCACCGCGGCTAACTCCGCTAATCCTCCCAACCTCCTATGGTTCACCCCCACTGATAATCATAACATGCATGACAACAGCGTATCATCGGGAGACTCTTATCTCAAGAAGTTTCTAGTGGGTAACGGCACTGTACTGAGCCCTGGATCCGGCTCACTTCTCTCCTCATCCCTTTTCAGAAATTCGCAGTATCGCACTCTCCTCTACCTATGGTGGGACGAGTACGACCCCTCGCCAAATGTGGAATACGGTAACATGATCAAGAAAGGCTACACATCGCTTGCAAGCTATGACGAGTTCAGCTCACTGCGCATGATAGAAGACAACTGGAACATAGGAACACTGATCAACAGCGCCAAAGCTCTACCAACCTCAGACATCTTCGGGACAATCGGCCCCCTCCCACTCTCTGCAAGCTTCACTCTACTGCCCTTGACACCGAAAGTCAACGCTACTGTCAATCTCACAGCACTAGCATCTGGCGGCACGCTCCCCTACAGCTACTCCTGGAGTTTCGGAGACGGTTCGACAGCCACAACCCTGACTACTACTCACACATACGCTGCCGTGGGAATTTATTCGGTAACCTTGACAGTCAACGACTCTGCCGGCGGCTCCGCAACATCTAGCCAAACAGTTCGAATAGTTCCCGTTCTTCCTCTTACTACGAGCTTCACAGCCAGCCCAGCAATCCCTGACGCGGGGCAGACAGTGACGTTTACTGCCGCAGCCCTAGGAGGGAATGGCCCTTATAGTTACAGCTGGAACCTCGCGGGAATCAGCAAGACGGGCAACCCGGTCTCGCAATCGTTCACAAATGGGACATTCACTATCTCGCTCGTTGTCACGGACGATGCCGGCGAGACCGTCACCAGCTCCGAGTCGTTGGTCGTTCTCCCATCCTCGACGGGCTCTGGCTCCGTTCCTGTGCTAATCGGCTGGGGCGGTATCCGGATGGACGAGTCCGCCGCAAGCATGGCCGGCACGCCATCAGCTGTCTTCCCAGGCGAGTACGCCTCGAACATGGAACTATTGTTGATCAAGCTCAAGGCCCTAGGTTACGATACTGTCAGGGTCGACTTCGACCCGTACTGTACAGACACGGTAGACTTCAACTACATGAGCGTCTACAGCCAGACGAACGCTCAACGAGCAGTCCACATTGCCCAGCACTATGGTTTCTGGATCGTCATAGACTATCACGGATACTCGGATATCTTCAGGAATACCAGCTGCTGGCTCAGCTACTGGAAGCCGATAGTACAGAACATCGGACCGCTATACTCCCAGATCATCTGGGAACCCGAAAACGAGCCGGAATACAACAGCTGCAACCTTAGCCCAGTCAACTGTTTGAACATGACGGCACCTTGCTCCTCGGACACCTCTTGCGTTACGAATCTCGGGGTAGCGTATCAACAGTGGATAAGTCAAGCACGGATTCTGGGTGATACTCACTGGATAGTGGTGCAGAACCTCTGCAGCTACGCGTGCGGCTTCAGCGATATGTCACTGGGATATCCGATCGTGACGGATCCTCTTGGAACGTTGTCCCAGGGAGGGCGTATCTTCATCAGTCTTCACAGCTACATGGACTACAACCAGTTCAGCGGCTCATGGACGAACACCACGGCGGAAACAGTCGCCAACCACTACTACCAGGCCGTAGTTGCCGGCGTCTCTAATACTGGATGGCCCGCTCTCAACACGGAAGGCGGCACTGACACATTATCGTGTGACCCGAACATGTGCGGCCCAGACATAGTCCTCAATGGGAGCGCAGGCTACACTCTCGTGACCTTTCATTTCATACAATCACTCGTCAGCCTGTACGATGGTAATAGTCTTCAGAGAATCAACTGGGTCTGGTGGCCCGCGGGAAGCTGGACGAACACACCGGGCGCAGGAACATACGGAGCAATGAACTGCGCGAGCAACCCAGAAGGCTGGGGCTGTCTATTGCAATTCGCCAACCCATCTCAACCCGAACCCGATTTCACTATTTCTGCGTCCTCCGAGAGCGGCTTGAGCACAGGACAATCAGCTGATTCTACTATCACTATTACTGGACAGAACGGCTTCGATGGGACAGTGACTCTGACGGATACAGTCCCATCAGGGTTGACCTGTTACACGATCACGCCCAGCAACTTGACTGGCTCCGGAATCGCGACCGTATCATGCAGTTCTTCAATTGCGTCAATATACACCCTAACCATAACCGGAGCAAACGGCTCGCTGGTACATTCGACGACAGCTACTTTTAACTTCAAACAACAAGACTTTACGATCACGGCGACATCCCCCAGCGGAGTATACACGACAAGGTCCGCGACCACCACTATTTCCGTGTCGAGTGTCAACGGATTCAATGGAAATGTCGCCCTTGCTGATACAGTACCAGCAGGACTTGACTGCGGTGCGCTCACGACAACCGACCTCGCTGGCTCCGGTAGCGTAACGGTATCATGCAACTCTCCCACAGCAGGCACCTACACCCTAAACGTAACTGGGACGAGCGGGCCTCTCACCCATTCCGCGTCCGCCGTATTCAGATTCAAAGACTTCATTCTGATCACTTCTCTCCCGCCACTCGTAGATGTGGGCACCTCTACAAACTCGACCATTACCATTGTCGGGCTGAACGGATTCTCAGGCACAGTCCTCCTCGTCGATACAGTTCCGAAGGGCCTAACATGCGGACCGATAACACCCAGCAGTATTACCGCGAACGGGAATGCAACTCTGTCGTGCAATTCAACAGCGCAGAGCGTATACAGCGTCACAATTCAGGCCACTAGTGGTTCTCTATCACACTTGACAAATGTCTCATTGACTTTCGGAACCCCGCCCGACTTCGCAGTAAGCTCCATTCAGCCTCTAAGGGTAGAGACTGGTTCGAACATAACTTCGACGATAACGGTGAGTCTGATTCACGGTTTCAACGGAACCGTGGTTCTGACCGAGGCTGTGCCGTCAGACCTTAACTGTGAACCAATCTCCCCCGCGACCATCACGGGAAACAGCACTGCAACCATATCGTGTCACCCGACTGCTGCATCGACCTATCCGGTGACGATCATCGGAAGAAGCGGAAGCCTCGTTCACACCTCAACCTTCGTCATAACTGCTGTTGACTTCTATCTTTCAGCCAGCCCAACCTCCATCTCAGTGAACATCAACGCTACGGGAGTCTCGACGATTACGGTCGGAGCATTGAACGGATTCGGAGGCAACGTAACCATAGATTCTTCCAATCCAACTGGTCTCATGACAACTCTGAGCTCTAACTCGGTCATAGGGTCAGGAAGCATGAGTCTCGGAGTCAGTTCTGCTGCGGTGGGCACCTACACCGTAGTCATATCAGGCACGAGTGGGTCGCTCAGACGGACAGCGACCTTAACGGTCCATGTTGGAAAACACGTTCCTCCCGTCTTGGCGGTCCCATCCGGAAAGACCGTCAGCCAGTTGGCAACAATCAGTTTCTTGGTGAACGCCACCGACCAGTCCATCCCTTCACCAACGCTGACGCTCTCAGCTGCTAATCTGCCTAAGGGAGCAAGTTTTGCAACCATCCAAGGAGCCATTCCTGTATCCGGCATCTTCAGCTGGACACCCAGCCCAACAACAATACCAGAAACTTACACCATCACCTTCACCGTCACCGATGGCTTCTCATCAACCGACGCCGACCTCATGATAACCGTAGTCGCAACGAACGTTCTGCCGGTCATCATCGCACCGGGTCCGCGAAACGCGACCGTCGGAGCAACCCTTGAATTCACGGTCACGGCAAGCGATCCCAGCGGCTTCGGAGGAACGGTTACCCTTTCAGCAACAGGGCTCGCCTCGAACATGGCCTTCGACGCACCAATGGGCTCATTCTCATTCACTCCAAGCCGAAGCCAGTCCGGCGAGACATTCATGATCAACTTCACAGCAACAGACAGCAGCAACCCATCATGGACAAGTACTCGGACGGTGATGATACAAGTGGAGAATGCTGGCAATACGCCAAGCAGCACACCTAGCACCCAGCCTCCACCAAAAGTATCTGGAAGCAGCTGCCTAATCTGCACTCTAGAGACCGCGATTCTCGCCGTAGCATGGTTCATCTTCATCGGCGCGGCGATTGGCGTAGTATCCTCAGTCGCCTTCCTTACCCTTAGGGCCCGTGCAAAGCTCCTGAACATGCCAATGCGATTGAGATCTCGTCTGCTCATGAAAACGTTCCGCGGCGCCAATAATCCAGTACGAAGTCGTATAGATGGAAAGAAAGACCCAAGCACCGGACGAAAAGAAACACCGAGCATGACTAAGACTACAATAACTACAGTCTAGTACACGGGCGTTGTGAAGAAGGAAGAGAGTTCAACTCTCAAGCCTATTCTTGTAGGTCTGGAAGCACCGGAAATCATCGCCTCTTCAAAAGGGATCGATTGCCAGAGCCAGCACTACGGCTTCTATCGATAGTAGGATTTCAATGCGCGATGGAGAAAGGAAGCAATCTCTGGTCTGCCGCGACCTCCGTAATTCTCGGGGACGACAAAGGCATTGTTATCAGAGCGCAGAAAAAAAATACGGACACCGAAAACAGGACGCGTGCTAAGATGATTCAGTACATGCCATAGTCCACATGAAGATCGGCACAAGAACCAGGTGAGTTTCATCTTGGTTCAATATTGCCTTTGAGAATCTTCAGACTATAGTAGTTCTCGCCGGGGAACTCGCTCAAACAAACAGAGTCTGGTTCTTCGCTCCGACACTAAACGAATCCCTCGCCAATAGAGCAGGGAAACCGAGACCGACAAAAATAGGATTGGAACAACATGAGCATAGTCCATAGTACGAAGCAGGTAGGTTTAGCATTATTACTCGTAGCTCTATCAGTCTTGAGTGTTACACTCGTCACCTCGATGAGGCCAGTCTCAGCCGCACCGACGGGAACCTATTTCGATCATATTGTAATCATAGCAATGGAGAATACTGCATACGCTTCCGTGTTCGGATCAGGAACAGTCTCATCCTGTCCCACTAGTAGTGCTCCGTTTCTTTGCGGCATGCTTCCGCTCGGCGCAACCCTGCCCAACTACAATAGCTACGGCGCAACGGCTGCTGACACTAACGACTTCAACGGCTGTTCTGCGGCATGCTATGTCGGGTTCATGCTTGGCTACACATACGGCGTCGTCGACGGCTATTCGTTCAGTTCACTCAGCGGTAACCCACAACTTGTATCGAGTCTCGCATCAGCGGGTCTGACATGGCAGGCCTATTGCGAGTCTGGTTGCCCTAGGGGAGACGACCACTTTCCATTCGCCGGCACAAATACATTTACCAGCTCTTCAGTCTCAACCAGTAGTTTTGTTACTGCTGCCAATTCTGCTACTCCTCCAAACTTTCTCTGGTTTACTCCAACTGACAGCCATAACATGCATGATGTTAGCGTCTCTACGGGAGACAATTACCTAAAGTCGTTCCTTGTAGGCTCTGGTAGCATAGCCAGTCCTAGTTCCGGCTCCCTGCTAGCCACTAATGTGTTCACAAATCCAAACTATCATACTCTGCTCTATCTCTGGTGGGACGAGTGTGGCGGGAGTAACGGCTCCTGTGATGCCAATAACGCCTCACCCAACCTGCTCTATGGCACACCAGTCAAGAAAGGCTATGTCTCCTCCGATCTTACCGGAATAGATGAATATGCAGCGCTTAGGACCATAGAGAACAACTGGGGATTCTCCCCGTTAGCTCAAGGGGACACTGCTGCTGCGAATGGAGGATACATGTTCAACGATATTTTCGGCTCCGGGAATCCTCTTCCCTTGTCCACGAGCTTCACCTTCTCCCCGAGCAATCCGGCCATCGGCGTGACTACGGCTTTTACGGGTACATCTGCTGGAGGAACCTTGCCGTACTCGTACTCCTGGAACTTCGGGGATGGGTCCAGTGGTTCCGGAGCAATAACTAGCCACAGCTATTCCTCAGCTGGGCAGTATTCAGTGACTGTGACTGTCACTGACTCGAGCAGCAAGACTGCTACCAGTTCTCAATCTGTCACCGTCTCTCAGCCTAACGCTCTAACAGCTGGCTTCACCTACGCTCCATCAGTGCCTTTCTCGGGACAATCGGTTACTTTCACGGGAACAGCGAGCGGCGGTACCAGCCCGTACAGTTACAGCTGGAACCTTGCTGGGACAAGCAAGACTGGCAACACAGTGTCTCAGTCGTTCACAAATGGAACGTACACGATCTCGGTGACCGTTACGGACGCTACCGGGAAGACTGCTACCAGCTCTCAGTCCCTTACTATTCTGCCTGCCTCGACTGGCAGCGGTTCTGTGCCTACACTTGTAGGCTGGGGTGCCGTGAGAATGGATGAGTCTCAGGCTGGAAGCGGCGGTACTTCTTCGGCTGTCTTTCCTGGCGAGTCAGCATCAAACATGGAGTTGCTGTTGATCGAGATGAAGGCCAAAGGCTACAATACCGTGAGAGTTGATTTTGACCCGTACTGTACCGACACTGTCGACTACAACTACATGAGTGTCTATAGCCAGACGAACGCTCAGCGCGCCGTCCAGATCGCCCAGCATTATGGTTTCTGGATCATTATCGACTATCACGGATACTCGGACATTTTCCGTAACACGAGCTGCTGGCTCAACTACTGGAAGCCGATAGTACAGAACATCGGACCGATGTACTCCCAAATCATCTGGGAGCCGGAAAACGAGCCTACGACTGACTGTTCGAATAGCCCTTCGTCATGTCCGAACGCTCCCTGCTCTAGCGACAGCTCGTGCGTAATCTATCTAGGCAACGCGTACCAGCGGTGGATAAACCAGACCCGGTCCGTCGGTGATAATCACTGGATTGTGGCACAGAACCTTTGCAGCTATGCGTGTGGCTTCGGCGATATGTCACAGGGGTATCCGACGGTGACAGACCCTCTTGGAACATTGTCCCAAGGAGGGCGTATCTTCATCAGTCTTCACAGCTACATGGACTATAATCAGTTCAGAAGCTCATGGACCAATACTACAGCGGAACAACTGGCTAACCAATACTATCAGGCAGTCGTTGCTGGAGTCTCGAACACTGGGTGGCCTGCACTCAATACAGAAGGCGGGACTGACACATTGTCCTGCGACCCTAACATGTGCGGACCGGATATAGTCCTAAACGGGAGCGCTGGCTATACCCTTGTAACCTTCCATTTCATACAGACGCTGGTCAACCTCTACGACCGTAACAGTCCAGAGAGGATAAACTGGATGTGGTGGCCCGCGGGAAGCTGGACAAACACACCCGGATCGGGCCAGTACGGCGCACTACAATGCAACAGTAACCCTATCGGCTGGGGATGCCTACTAACATTCTTACCTCCCAGCACGCCAGCGACAGACTTCACTATGTCAGCAACTTCACCAAGCACGGTCAATACAGGTCAATCCACTAGCTCCACTATCACCGTTACTGGCCAAAGCGGCTTCGCTAGCGTCGTCACCCTTACAGACGTTGTCCCATCAAGTCTGAGTTGCGGCGCGATCACACCAAGCAGCCTGACGGGCTCAGGAACATCGACTATATCTTGCAACTCAAATATCGCTGGCACCTACAGCCTAACAGTGACCGGAAGCAGCGGACCACAAGTACACTCCGCAACGATTGCGTTCAAATTCAACCAACCAGTACAACCAGACTTCACCATTGCGGGCAGCATACCTTCACCTGTCAATGCCGGACAGGCGACTACTTCGACAATCACTCTCACATCTACGAACGGGTTCACTGGCACCATGGCTCTGACCGATAATGTTCCGGCAGGGCTGAGCTGTGGCGCGATCACACCTAACAGTTTGACAGGCTCAGGGACCGCGACTGTATCGTGCAGCTCCTCAACAGCGTCAGCATACACCCTAACCATAACCGGGACTAGCGGAAGCATAATTCACAGCACAACAGCAACATTCACCGTCGTCGATTTCATAGTCTCCGCTAATCCATCGACCCTCGCTCTCATCACAGGCATCTCTGGAACCTCGACCATTACAATCTCAGCGTTGAACGGATTCGCAGGAACCATTTCGTTA
>Ga0209802_1000370_pt1 | contig 34440 bp, 28 predicted proteins | sample GraSoiAngelo_129_FD_185886 | JGI IMG/M metagenome (GOLD analysis project Ga0209802, IMG submission 185886) | Grasslands soil microbial communities from the Angelo Coastal Reserve, California, USA - 14_0927_12_40cm (SPAdes) (version 2) | ecosystem: Environmental > Terrestrial > Soil > Grasslands ... | reverse complement strand
CGCGGCGACATCGAACCCTGATGTTCAAGAAGGTGCTGGTCGCGAACCGCGGGGAGATCGCCCTGCGGGTGATCCGCGCGTGCAAGGAGCTGGGGATCGAGACCGTCGCGGTGTACTCCGAGGCGGATCGCGACAGCCTGCACACCCGCTTCGCCGACGACGATGTCTGCATCGGCCGCGCCCCTTCGCGCGACAGCTATCTGAACATCCCGCGCATCATCGCGGCGGCCGAGATCACCGGCGCCGACGCCATTCACCCCGGGTACGGTTTCCTCGCCGAGAACGCGGAGTTCGCCGACATCGTGAAGGCGTCGAACATCACCTTCATCGGCCCGACCGGCGCGCAGATCCGGCAGATGGGCGACAAGGCGGCGGCCCGCAAGCTGGCCCAACAGCTGAACGTCGCCACGGTGCCAGGGTCGCCCGGGCCGATCGGCGACGGAGACGAAGGGGCGACGCTTGCCGAGACGCTCGGCTTTCCGGTGATCATCAAGGCCGCCGCGGGCGGGGGCGGGAAGGGCATGCGGGTGGCGACCGACGCCGAGCAATTCACGCAGGCGTTCACGCTCGCCAAACAAGAGGCGCTGGCCGCATTCGGCTCCGACGAGGTCTACATCGAGAAGTACCTCGCCCGGCCGCGGCACATCGAGTTCCAGGTCATGGGCGACACGCACGGCAAGCTCATGCATCTGTGCGAGCGCGACTGCTCCGTGCAGCGGCGTCACCAGAAGCTCATCGAGGAGGCGCCCAGCCCGGCCGTGGATCAGACGCTCCGTCAGGACATCGGCGATGCGGCGGTGAAGCTGGCGGAGGCGATCGGCTACGTGGGGGCCGGGACGATCGAGTTCCTGCTCGACGAGGACGGCGCGTTCTACTTCATGGAGATGAACACGCGTATCCAGGTTGAGCATCCGGTCACCGAGATGACGACCAATTTCGATCTCGTGAAGGAGCAGATCCGCGTGGCCGCCGGGGAAGCGCTGTCGCTCGTGATGAACGGCCATCGGCTGCGCGGCCACGCGATCGAGTGCCGCGTGAACGCGGAGGACCCGACGCGCAACTTCCAGCCGAGTCCCGGGACGATCACGGCGTACCACCCACCGGGTGGGCCGGGCGTGCGCGTCGACACGCACATCTACGCCGGCTACACGGTGCCGCCGTATTACGACTCGCTGCTCGCGAAGGTGATCGTGCACGGGAACAGCCGCAATGAAGCGCTGGCCCGCATGCGCCAGGCGCTCGATTCGTTTATCATTGAAGGCGTGACCACGACCATCCCTTTCCTCAGTCGGGTCATGCGCCATCCCGACTTCATCGCCGGCCGCGTGGACACGAAGTTCCTCGAGCGCGAGCCCCAGCTGCTGCAGCCAGCATGAGAATCGACGTCTACTTCACGCCGCTCGGCCTGAACGCGGGGGACCTGACCGGCCGCGCCGTGGTGGTCGTCGACGTGCTGCGCGCCTCGACGACGGTGATCACCGCGCTGGCGAACGGCGCCAAGGCCGTCATCCCGGCCGCGACGGCGGAAGAAGCGGTCCGGCTCGCGTCCAACCTCGAGAAGGACGGCGTGGTGCTCGCGGGCGAGCGCAAGAGCCTCAAGATCGAAGGCTTCGCCCTCGGCAACTCGCCGCGCGAGATGACCGCGGCGGCCGTGGGTGGGAAGACGATCGTGCTCGCGACGACGAACGGCACCCCGGCGCTCGTCGCGACGCAGGGTGGCGACCCCGTGCTGGTGGGCGCGCCCGCGAACTTCAAGGCGCTCGTCGCCCGGGCGCGCGCCGCGCTGGAGCAGCGCGGCGAGCTGGTGGTGATGTGCGCCGGGCGGGACAAGCAGTTCGCCGCGGAGGACGGCTACACCGCCGGGCGGCTGATCAAGGCCGTGAAAAAGGGCATCCGCAAGGTCGGCCTCAACGACGGGGCCACCGCGGCGCTCGCCTTCACCGACGCGTTCGCGACCTGGACGGAGGCGCTCGAAAGCTCCGAAGCGGCGCACCAACTGGCGGAGGCGGGCCTGGCGGAGGACGTGCGCTTCGCCGCCACGCCGGATCGCTTCACCGTCGTCCCCAATTACGCGGACCGCCGCATTACATGAAGCCGAAGGTGCGCCAGGAGCTGGTCGGCATCGGCGCCCTCGTCGTCGGGCTGTTCCTCGGACTCACCCTGCTGCGGCTCCCCATCACGGGAAGCTGGGGCGGCGGCGTCGGATCCGCGCTGTGGCACGCGTTCGGCGTCGGGGCGGTGCTGCTGCCGCTGCTCGGCATCGGCTGGGCGCTCGCCGCGTTCGAGCGGCTGGGCAGCCTCTCCGCCGCGCGTGCCGCGGCGCTGGGCGTGGGACTCGTGCTGCTGCTGCCCTACGGAATCGGCACCGTGACCGGCACCGCCTTCCCGGCAGACTACTCAATGTGGACGGCATCGCAGCAACTGGTGGGCCGCGTCCCCGCGTTGCTCGCTCGCGGCGTGCATCAGACGCTGGGTACGGCGGGGGGCGTGCTGGTGGGTCTGTTCGCGCTCTCGGCGCTGGGCATCCTCACGGTCGGATGGCATCCGCTGGCCCTGCTGAGAGCAGGGAGCAGGGAGCAGGGAGCAGGAAAGCCGACGTCGCCCAAGGCTAAGCGTGCACAGCTGGAAGCCGAAGTACCCCGGAAAGAACCGCTCCCTGCTCCCAGCTCCCTGCTCCCAAAGACACGGAAGCTCAGGACGCCGCCGTCGGTCCGACCGGTCTTTGTACCGGAAGGCGTTCTCATCCCCCCCCTCGATCTGTTGACGCCCGCGCCGCCCGAAGACGCCGACGCCGGGTTGGTGCAGATAGAGCAGATGGGCCAGAAGCTGATCGAGACACTGCAAACCTTCCGCGTGGAAGGGGCGATCGCCGGCCGCACCGTGGGGCCGGTGGTGACGCAGTACGAAGTTGCGCCGGGGCCGGGAGTGAAGGTCGGCCGGATCGCCTCGCTCGCCGACGACCTGGCGCTCGCCATGCGCGCCCAATCGCTGCGCATCGTGGCGCCGATCCCGGGGAAGGCGGCGGTCGGCATCGAGGTGCCGAACCCGCTGCCGCGGATGGTGCACGTCCGCGAGCTGCTCGAAGGCGAGGACTACCACCGCCCGAACCGCGTGCTCCCCGTCGCCCTCGGGAAGAACCTCGAGGGCGAGCCGGTGGTCGCCGATCTCGCCAAGATGCCCCATCTCCTGATCGCGGGCGTCACCGGTTCCGGGAAATCGGTGTGCATCAATACCATCATCACGAGTCTCGTGTACACGCATCCGCCCGAGCGGCTCAAGCTGCTGCTGGTCGATCCCAAGATGGTCGAGCTCTCGATGTATGGGGCGCTGCCGCACCTGGGCCATGATGTCGTGACCAGTAACCGCCGGGCCGCCAGCGCGCTGAACTGGGCGGTGCGGGAGATGGAGCGGCGCTACCGACTGCTCCACGCGAACCACGCGCGCAACATCGCGGACTTCAACCGCAAGCTCGAGCAGAAGAAGCCGCTCGTTGATGCAGGGACGGGGGACGAGGGACGGGGGACGGGTGGTGTCCGGGTGGACCCGTCCCCCGTCCCTCCTCCCCGGTCCCCCTATTCCGACGGCGTCCTGCCCTACGTGGTGCTCATCATCGACGAGCTGGCGGACCTGATGCTCACCGTGCAAGGAGAAATCGAGACCCCCCTTGCCACCCTCGCGCAGAAGGCGCGGGCGATCGGGATCCATCTCGTGCTCGCGACGCAGCGTCCGTCGGTCAACGTCATCACGGGGTTGATCAAGGCGAACTTCCCCTGCCGCATCGCGTTCCGGGTGTCGGCCAAGGTGGACAGCCGGACCATCCTCGACCAGAACGGCGCCGAGACGCTGCTGGGCAACGGCGACATGCTGTTCCTGCCGCCGGGGAAGAGTGAGCTGATGCGCGTGCAAGGGGCATTCATCTCGACCGACGAGACGGAGCGGCTGATGGAGTGGTATCGCAAACATCCCAGTGAAGCATCGGAGAAGGCCAAGCAGGCGATCACCGAACAGATCACGGCGATCGACGAAGAGAAAGACCGAGAGGAAGGACGGGGGACGGGGGAGGGAGGCACGGGCGAGCGGGATACGCTGTTCCGGCAGGCCGCCGAGGTGTGCATCCAGAATCAAATCGGCTCGACGTCGCTGTTGCAGCGTCGCATGAGTATCGGGTACGGGAGAGCGGCGCGGATAATCGATCAATTGGAGCTGGCCGGGATCCTCGGGCCTGCCAACGGCTCGAAACCCCGCGATGTTCTGGTGGGTCTGGAAGAGCTGGACGGAATCTGTGGGCGCGAGTGAATAGGGAGACGCCGAGATGCCGAGACGCTGAGTGGACGTTGCGTGAAAAGGGAACCGTCGGCATACGTTCGGTTACACGGCGCGTCCGCCGGGCAGTTACTATTGCTGCGTGAAGAGTGGATTGAGGACGGACCCTGCCTCCTGGAAAGATGAGCGCCAGAAGCGCGGGCTCGCCGCCGAACAGCAGGCGATGCGCTACTTGCAGAGCCAAGGCTGGATGATCGCCGCGCACCGCTTCCGGGTGGGGCATACCGAGATCGATCTGGTGGCGCGCCGGGGCCAGCTGGTAGCGTTCGTGGAGGTGAAAGCGCGGCGCGGCACGGCGTTCGGCAGCCCGCTCGAGGCGGTGACGGGGCCGAAGCGGCGAGACTTGGTGAAGGCGGCGCGGGTGTGGGTGGACCGGTTCGGGCGGCCGTCGGACGTGTACCGCTTCGACTGCATCGCCATCGTGGACACGAAGTTGGAGCACCTGGCAGACGCGTTCCGGCCGGGATGGCGCTAGCCGGAGCTTCGGTTTATATTCGGGTCTCCCATGCGGAGGCTCCCAACCCATGTCGAGGACACTCATGGCGGCCGAGAAAGAAGTCCCCAGCCTCACCGAGGAGCGCAGGAAGGCCCTCAACCTCGCCATCACCCAGATCGAAAAGACGTGCGGCAAGGGCGCCATCATGCGGATGGGTGCCGACTCGCCGCGCGTGCGGGTGGAGGCGATTTCGACGGGCGCGATCAACCTGGACGCCGCGATTGGCATCGGGGGCATCCCGCGCGGCCGGGTGACCGAGATCTTCGGTCCCGAGTCGAGCGGCAAGACCACGCTGGCGCTCCACGTCGTGGGGAACGCGCAGCGTGCCGGCGGCGCGGCCGCCTACATCGACGCCGAGCACGCGCTCGACGTCGAGTACGCGAAGAAGCTCGGCGTGGACGTGGACGACCTGCTCGTGTCCCAGCCCGACACCGGGGAGCAGGGGCTCGAGATCACCGAGATCCTGGTGCGCTCGGGCGCCGTGGACGTGGTGGTGGTGGACTCGGTGGCGGCGCTCGTCCCCAAGGCGGAAATCGAAGGCGAGATGGGCGATTCGCTCCCCGGCCTGCAGGCGCGGCTCATGAGCCAGGCGCTCCGCAAGCTCGCTGGCGCGATCAACCGCTCGCGCACGTCGGTCATCTTCATCAACCAGCTGCGCGAGAAGATCGGGATCATGTTCGGCAATCCCGAGACCACCAGCGGCGGGCGGGCGCTCAAGTTCTACGCTTCGGTGCGGCTCGACATGCGGCGCATCGGCCCGGTGAAGGAGCGCGAGGTGGTGATCGGCAACCACGTGCGGGTGAAGGTGGTGAAGAACAAGGTCGCGCCGCCGTTCCGGCAAGCCGAGTTCGACATCATGTTCGACGAGGGGATCAGCCACGAGTCGCTGCTCGTGGACATCGCCGCGGAGGCCGGGATCATCGAGAAGTCGGGCGCGTGGTACGCCTACGGCAAGGAGCGGATCGGGCAGGGGCGCGAGAACGCCAAGCTGTACCTCAAGGACCACGCCGACCTGGCGGCCGAGGTGGAAGCGCGGGTCAAGGAGCACCTCGGCATGAAGGCCACCGCCGTGGCGGCCGACGAGGAGGCCCCCGCCCCCGAGGAGTAAGGTGCTCGCCCCGCCCGCGACGCTCACCGCGCTCGCCCCCGACCCCCGCCAGCCGGACTACGTGTTGGTCGAGGTGGATCGGGGGCGATTCGCTTCGCTGCCGGCGGTGATGCTCGAGCCGCTGCCGCTTCGTGTGGGTGGTGAGCTCTCGCCCGCGGTGCTCGCCCGGCTGCGTGACCTGGCGGACATCGAGGCCGCCCACCGCGCGGCGCTCCGCGCCCTGGCGCGTCGCGCCCACGCCCGCCTCGACCTGCGCCGCCGCCTCGTGAAGAAACAGCACCCGCCCGACGCGGTCGAAGCCGCGCTCGATCGCCTCGCGGCGCGCGGCCTCCTCGATGACCGTCGCTTCGCCGAGCAGTACGCGGCCTTCCGCGCCGCACGCGGCAAGGGACCGGCCCGGCTCGTCACGGACCTGTTGGCCCACGGTGTGGACCGCCGCGTCGCCGAGGAGGCGGTGGGCCGCGCGCTGGCGGACGAAGGCATCGACCCGGCGATCGAGGCCCGCGCCGTCGCGGCGAAACGCGCCCGTCAGCTCGCAGACCTCCCCGGGCCCGTCCGCAAGCGGCGGCTGCTCGCGTTCCTGGTGCGCCGGGGGTACGGGGGAGCGGAGGTAAGGGAGTTGGTGGAGGAGCTGTGTGGGGGCACTATATTCCCCCCATGACCTCCGCCGAAATCCGCGGCAAGTTCCTGGAGTTCTTCAAGGCGCGGGGGCACGAGGAGGTGCCGAGCTCCTCCCTGGTCCCGGCGGACGACCCCACCCTGTTGTTCACCAACGCCGGGATGGTGCAGTTCAAACGGGTGTTCCAGGGGCTCGAGCGGCGCGCCTATACGCGGGCCGTCACCTGCCAGAAGTGCGTGCGCGCCGGGGGGAAGCACAACGATTTGGAGCAGGTGGGCCACACCGCCCGCCATCACACCTTCTTCGAGATGCTCGGCAACTTCTCCTTCGGAGACTACTTCAAACCGGAAGCGATCGACTACGCCTGGGAGTGGGTGACCGGAAAGGACTGGCTCGGCATCGATCCCGACCGGCTGTACATCACCGTGCACCACGCGGACGACGAGGCCCGGCGGCTGTGGCGCGAGCGCACCCGGATCGCCGACCGGCGCATCTTCGGGCTGGGCGACGAGGATAACTTCTGGCAGATGGGCGAAACCGGCCCCTGCGGCCCGTGCTCCGAGATCCTGGTGGATATAAGGGAGCGGGGAGCGGGGAGCAGGGAGCAGGGTCTGAGCCTCGAGGAGTTTGTACGACTGAGCGAGGAAGGGCGGCTGCTCGAAATCTGGAACCTCGTGTTCATGCAATTCGACCAGCAGGCCGACGGTACCCGCTCCCCGCTCCCTGCTCCCTCGGTTGACACCGGTGCCGGGCTCGAGCGCGTGGCGGCGGTCATGCAGCGCGCCCCCTCGAACTTCGACACCGACCTGTTCGCGCCGATCATCGAGCGGGCGGTCGAGGTGGTCGGGAAGAAGTACGACCGCGGCCCGGGCGGAGCATCCTACCGGGTGCTCGCCGACCATGCGCGGGCCGTGGCGTTCCTGCTCGGCGACGGTGTCTACCCCGCGAACGACGGCCGGGGCTACGTGCTGCGGCGCATCCTGCGGCGCGCCGTGCGCCACGCCTGGCTGCTGGGTCGCCGGGAACCGACGCTGGTGCACCTCGTTCACACGGTGGCGGGGCTGATGGGGAGCGTCTACCCGGAACTGGTGAAGCAGCGGACTCATCTCGAGAGCGTGACGCGCGCGGAGGAGGAGCGCTTCTTCGACACCATCGAGGGTGGGCTGGCCCGGCTCGACGAGCTGCAGAACGTGAAGCTGATCCCGGGTGCGGACGCTTTCAAGCTGTACGACACCTACGGCTTCCCGATCGACTTGACGCAGCTCATCGCCGCCGAGCGCGGTCAGGCGGTGGACGTCGCGGGGTTCGAGCGCGAGCTCGGGAAGCAGCGCACCCGCTCGCACGAGGCCCTCGCGCGCACCAAAGGCGGAGAGGGACCCGCGATCCACGTCACGCGCTCGGGCGAGTGGCGCACGGTCAAGCCCAAACGCAAGCAGAAGTGGGTGGGCTACGACACGACGCGCGCCGAGACCGACGTGCTCAGGTTCCGGCAGGCGGACGACCGAGTCGAGGTCGTGCTCGAAGAGAACCCGTTCTACGTCGAGGCCGGCGGGCAGGTCAGCGACACGGGCAAAGTGCAGGGGGAGGGATGGGATCTCGAGGTATCCGATGTCGAGAAGGTGGATGGGCTGAGCGCCGTGGTGGGGCGGTTCGAGCAGCAGTTCGAGCCCACGGCGGTGGTGGCGCAGGTCGACGAGCCGCGGCGCAACAACATCGAGCGCAACCACACCGCGACCCACCTCGTGCATGCGGCGCTGCGCAAGATCCTCGGCCCCCACGTGCGGCAGCAGGGGTCGGTGGTCGCGCCCGAGCGGCTGCGCTTCGACTTCGCGCACCACGGGCCGGTGGACGACGCGACGCTGGCGCGCGTCGAGGAACTCGTGAACACGCACATCTGGGAGAACATTCCGGTCACGACGCGCGAGATGAAGTACAAAGACGCGATCGCCGCCGGCGCGATCGCGTTCTTCACCGAGAAGTACGGCGATATCGTGCGCGTGGTGGACGTCCCGGGCGTGTCGCTCGAGCTGTGCGGCGGCACCCACGTGCCGAGCACCGGGCAGATCGCGCTGTTCCGCTTCACCCACGAGACGGGGGCCGCGGCCGGGGTGCGGCGCGTCGAGGCGGTGACGGGGCCGGTCGCCTACGAGCTCGTGCGCAAGCTCGAGGAGCAGGTGGACGAGGCGGCGTCCGCCCTCAAGACGCAGCCGGAACACCTGGTGCGTCGCATCGAGCAATTGCTCGAGGAAAACCGCAAGCTCGAGAAGCGAATCGATGACATGCTCCGCTCCGGCGGGCAACGTGCAACGGGCGACGTGCAACGTATCGGCGACATCGAGCTGCATCTCACCGACTCGGATCTCGACGACCGCGACCAGATCGGGCTCGTGATGGACGCGTTCCGTACGAGCCACAAGCGCGCGATCTCGGTGCTCTTCACCAACGGCGAGCGTCCCGGGATCCACGTCGCCGTGACCGACGATCTGGTAGCGCAGGGGGTGAAGGCCGGAGAGATCGCGGCGGCGATCGCGGCGGTGTCGGGGGGCAAGGGGGGTGGACGGCCGCATTTCGCATCGGCCGGGGCGGGCGACCCGGCGCGGCTCGGCGAGGCGCGCGCCCAGGCGCCGGCGATCGTCAAGCGACTGCTCGCCCGATGACCCGGGACGCGGTGCTCGCCTGGCTCGACGCCCGGCGCCCGCCCCCGCCGCCCGCGACGCTGCGCGCGCACCTGGACGCCGCCGTCACGGATTCGGAGCTGCCGTTACCCGACCACCTGGCGCTCCTCGGGCAGCGGCTCCTGGCCCGGGTGACGGGGCAGTCGCCGGGAGGCCGCGCGCTGGCGCTCGACCTGCTGGCGGCCGATGCCTTCATCACCTACGCGTTCGAGGCGCAGGCAGAGGCAGACGTGAACGGGCTGGCGGCGCTCGCCGCGCGCGTGGCGGAGACCGGGTGAGGGCGCCGACGCTGCTGGCGCGACGTCCCGGGCTGCTCGTGCTGGTGGACCCGAGCCGCACCGGGGCCGCGCCGGCGGCGGACCTGGCGCGGGCGGCGCGGGCCGCCGGCGCGGCGGGCGTGATGATCGGGTCGTCGTTTGACGGCACCCAGGACACCCAGCTCGTGGCGCGCGCGATCCGCGTGGCGACGCCCGAGCTGCCGCTCGCCTTGTTCCCCGGCTCCGCGCTGCAGCTCACTGACCAGGTGGACCTGGTGCTGTTCCTGTCGCTCGTCTCCGGACGCAACCCGCAGTACCTGATCGAGGAGCAGGTGCGCGCCGTGCCGTTCCTCGCCCGCCATCCGGTCCCCACGCTCTCGACCGGCTACATCCTGATCGACGGCGGGCGGGTGACGAGCGTGGAAGCGGTGAGCCAGACCCGGCCGCTGCCGGCAGACAAGCCGGAGCTCGCGGCGGCGCACGCCACCGCCGCGCGGCTCATCGGCATGCAGGCGATCTATCTGGACGCGGGGAGCGGCGCGCCGCGGCCGGTCGCGGGCGACGTGATCGCCAGCTGCCGCGCCGCCATCCCGGGCCTCACGCTGTTCGTGGGCGGGGGGATCAGGACGCCGCCGCAGGCGCGGGCAGCGCGCGCCGCGGGCGCCGACTTCGTGGTGGTGGGCACCGCGGCGGAGGAGACGGCGGTCGACCTCGGCGCGCTGGTGCGCGCGGTCGTGGAGTGACGGGGCCCGAGCGGGTGCGCGCCGGGCTGGCGCAGCTCGCCGCGCTCGCCGGGCGCGTGGCGGAGCAGCAGGCCGACGCCGTCGCCGCGATCGCGGACCGCTACGCCGCGACGCTGCGGGCGGGCGGGACGCTGTTCTTCGCCGGCAACGGCGGCAGCGCGGCCGACGCACAGCACCTCGCCACGGAGTACGTGGTGCGCTACCAGGCGCAGCGCTCCCCGCTGCGCGCCGTCGCCCTCACGACCGACACGTCGCTCCTCACGGCGTGCGCCAACGACCTCGGCTTCGACGAGGTGTTCGCGCGCCAGATCGAGGCGCTCGCCCGCCCGGGCGACGTCTTGTCGCTCCACTCGACGAGCGGCGAGAGTCCCAACGTGATCCGCGCGGCGCAGGCGGCCCAGGCGCGCAACGTGACGGTCGTCGCGTTCCTGGGGAAATCAGGCGGTCACCTGCAAACGCTCGCCGACATCGCGCTCGTCGTCCCGTCGGATGACACGGCGCGGATTCAGGAGATGCATCTCGCCATCGAGCACCTGATTTGTGAGATGGTGGAGGAGAGCCTCAAGACATGAGTGCGGAATGTGGAGTGCGGAGTGCGGCGTTTCAGGGAAAGGTCGTTCGCCGCGCGACGTTCGGACTTACACTCCGCATTCCGCACTCCACCCTCCGCACTGGGGTGGGTCGGTGATCGATCTCTCCGGGAGGCGGGCGTTCGTGACCGGTGGGGGGCGGGGAATCGGCCGCGCGACGGCGGTGCTGCTGGCGCAAGCAGGTGCCCGCGTCGCCGTCGGGTATCGCAGCCGGAAGGCCGACGCGGACGAGACCGTCGAGGCGGTCAGGCGGTTGGGCGGTCAGGCGGTTAGCATCAAGGGCGACCTGGGCGACGCCACTGCCGGGAAGGGCGCCGTGGACGAGGCGGCGCGCGCGCTCGGCGGCCTCGACCTGCTGATCGTGAATCACGGCGTCTGGCCCCCGGACGACGTTCCCGTCGCCGCCATGAGTGACGTCCAGTGGGACGAGACGCGGCGCGCCAATCTCGACGCGGTGTTGTACGTGTGCCGCGCCGCGATCCCCCTCCTCCCCGCCGGCGGCAGGATCGTGCTCGTGTCGTCCACCGCCGGCCAACGGGGCGAGCCGTTCCATGCCGATTACGCCGCCACCAAGGGCGCCGTGATCGCGTTCACCAAGTCCCTCGCCGTCGAGCTCGCGCCGCGCGACATCACCGTCAACTGCGTCGCACCCGGCTGGGTGGATACGGAGATGAGTGAGAAGCCGTACGCGCGGGAAGAGGGAAGGGGGAAGGGGGAGATCGAGGGGACGATCCCGCTGGGACGGGTCGCGAGCGCCGAGGATATCGCGGGACCGATCGTGTTTCTCTGCTCCACGCTCGCCCGGCACATCACTGGGGAGGTCCTGAATGTGAACGGGGGGAGTGTGCTGTGCGGGTGATCCAAGTGCGGAGTGCGGAATGTGGAGTGCGGAGTTTCAAGGCAGGGTCGCTCCCCGCGCGACGCTCGCGCCTACACTCCGCACTCCGCACTCCACATTCCGCACTCTGCACCGAATGAACTTTCCGGACCGTTTGCCGATTCCTGCCGAGGTCCTCCGCATAGCGAAGAAGCTGGAGGACGCCGGCTACGAGACCTGGTGCGTCGGCGGTGCGATCCGGGACGCGCTGCTCGGCCTCGAGGATCCCAGCTTCGATCCGCTCAAGTCGGAGTTCGACCTCACCACCGCGGCGCCGCCCGACGTGGTGCGCCAGCTGTTCAAGCGCACCGTGCCGGTCGGCATCGAGCACGGCACGGTGGGCGTGCTCGACAAGGACAACCGGCTGCACGAGGTCACCACCTTCCGCAAGGACATTCGGACCGATGGCCGGCATGCGGTGGTCGAGTTCGGGGTGTCGCTCATGGACGACCTGGCGCGGCGGGATTTCACCATCAACGCGATCGCGTACCATCCCGTGCAGCCCGAGTGGCGCGATCCGTTCAAGGGTGCCGACGATCTCGAGCACAAGCTGATTCGCTCGGTGGGCGACCCCAACTGGCGGTTCCAGGAGGACTACCTGCGGATCCTCCGGGCGCTGCGCTTCAGTGCCCGCTTCGGGTTCAAGATTCACGCGCGCACCCTCGAGGCCGCCCAGGCGAACGTGCAGGGGCTGGCCCAGCTCTCGGCGGAGCGGGTGCGGGACGAGTGGTTCAAGGGGATAATGACGGCGGCACGCGTCTCGAAATTGCTGACGCTGTGGGTCGACGTCGGAGCGGCGCGGATTTGGCTGCCGGAGCTGAGGGAGCAGGGAGCGGGGAGCAGGGAGCAGCAGGCCTTGGACAGGCTGCCACGTGATCCTGTGCTCATTACGGCGTTCCTGGCGCGCGATCCGGCGTCGCTGCTGACGCGCCTCAAGTGCTCGACGAAGGACATCGAGCGCGGGCGCGCGATCGGGCAGTGGCGGGAGCAGTATCCCGACCCGAAGCACGTTCCCGCCATCCGTCGCTGGCTCGCCGAGACAGGTGAGTACGCGGACGACCTCCTGACGTTGCTGCCGACCAGTCCTGCTCCCGGCTCCCTGCTCCCAAAGGTCGTGGCGGCAATTCGGGCTGCGAAGGATCCGTTGACGTTGAAAGACCTCGCCGTGACCGGCGCCGATCTCCTCGCCGCCGGCGTGCGGCCCGGGCCGGAGGTGGGGGAGACGCTCGAGCGGCTGCTGGGCGAGGTGCTCGAGGATCCGCGCCGAAACACCAAACAGTATCTGCTGTCCCGTGTCTAGCGCGCTCGTCTACGCCCTGATCGCGGCGCTCGGCAACGTGGTGGGGGCGCTCGCGGTGACGCACCGCGCGACCCGCGAGCTGCGGCTGATCGAGCACTTCGTGGCGTTCGGCGCGGGGTTCATGCTGGCGGTCGCGCTGGTGGAGTTGTTGCCCGAGGCGTTCGCCCGCTCGGGCACGGCAGCGCCGGCGCTCGTGCTGGGGGGTTATCTCGCGGTGCACCTGACGCAGCACACCCTGACCCCGCACTTCCACTTCGGCGAGGAGACCCACGCGGTGAACCGGCTGGCGGGCCCCACGGCGCTGGTGGGCCTGCTGCTGCACACGTTTTTCGACGGCGTGGCGATCGCCAGCGCGTTTCTGGTGCGGCCGACGCTGGGCGTGATGGTGTTCCTCGCCATTCTGCTGCACAAGCTCCCCGAGGGTGTCACGATCTCGAGCCTCTATCTCGCGGTCGGGCGCTCGGGCGCCCAGGCGGTGGGCGCGGCCGCGCTGCTGGGGCTGGCGACGCTCGCGGGGGTGGTGTTGACGGACCAAATCTCCTTCCTGGTGCGCCACGGGCTGGCGTTGTCCGCCGGCGTCACGATTTACGTCGCCGCGTCGAACCTCGTCCCCGAGTTTCAAGGCAAGCGCGGCTGGAGGCTCCCCGGCGCCTTCTTCGCAGGGGCAGCGGCGTTCTATTTTACGAAGGTGTTGCTCGACCGCGTATGACTGAGCCGACGTTGTTCCGGCGCTCCGGCGAGCCGTTGGCGGCGCGGATGCGGCCCAGGACCCTCGAGGAGTTCCTGGGCCAGGAGCACTTGCTCGGGCCGGGGAAGCCGCTCGGCGACCTGATCCGCCGCGGCGATGTGGGCTCCTGCATTTTCTGGGGCCCGCCCGGCTCCGGCAAGACCACGCTGGCGCGCCTCATCGCGAACTACACCGACCGCCACTTCGAGCCGTTCTCGGCTGTGACCGAAGGCGTGGGGCGGGTGCGGGAGATCATCAAGGAAGCCGAGGAGCGGCGCAGCTACGAGGGCCGCGGGACGATTCTCTTCTGCGACGAGATCCACCGCTTCAACAAGGGCCAGCAGGACGCCTTTCTCCCCTGGGTCGAGAACGGCATCGTCACGCTGATCGGCGCCACCACGGAGAACCCGAGTTTCGAGCTGACGCAGCCGCTGCTCTCCCGGTGTCGGGTGTTCGTGCTGGAGCCGCTCGCCGACGCTCACATCCGCACGGTGCTCGAGCGGGCGATCGGCGCGGAACTCAAGGGGAGAGGGGAGAAGGGAGAGGTACGCTTCGCGGACGAGGCGATTGACTTGCTCGTCCGACACGCGCAAGGAGATGCTCGGCGCGCGCTCAACGCGCTCGAGGCCGTCTTCCAGCACGTCACGAACCTCTCGCCGCTCCCCTCGCCCGTCTCGCGCGACGTCGTGCAAGCGGTGCTCGAGAAACCGCTCCCGGTGTACGACAAGGCCGGCGAGCAGCATTTCAATCTCATCTCGGCGCTCCACAAGGCGGTGCGCGGCTCGGATGTGGAGGGCTCGCTCTACTGGCTGGCGCGCATGCTCGCGGGGGGCGAGGATCCGCTCTACATCGCGCGGCGGCTGGTGCGGATCGCGTCCGAAGACGTGGGGCTCGCGGACCCGCGGGCCCTGTCGGTGGCGCTCGCGGCGAAGGACGCCTATCACTTCCTCGGCACGCCGGAAGGGGAGCTGGCGCTCGCCGAGGCGACGGTGTATCTCGCGACGGCGCCCAAGTCGAATCGCGTGTACGAAGCGTTCAGCCAGGCGACGGACGCGGCCGACCAGCACCCCGCGGAAGCCGTACCGCTGCACATCCGCAATGCCCCGACGCGGCTCATGGAGGAGCTGGGCTACGGGGCGGGCTACAAGTACGCGCACGCCTACGAGCACGGCTACGTGCCGCAGGAGTATCTGCCGGAGGCGTTGCGGGGGGCGACGTGGTACGTCCCGACGGACTCCGGGTACGAAAAGACCATCGGAGAGCGGATGGAATTTTGGAAAAAGCTGAAAGAGCGCGTCGCGCGGGATGCGGGCAGCGGGATGCGGGATGCGTGAGACTGTTGTGCTGCTCCTCGGGGCCGCTCTCGGCTCGTGCGCCACGCTGCGCAACGTGGCGTTCACCGAGCCCGACGTCCAGCTGCAGGAGATCGACATCACCGGCATCGGGCTCACCGGTGGCACGTTCGATCTCGTGTTCGACGTGTACAATCCCAACGACTATCGCATCCGCTCCACCCGACTCGAGGTGGGGATCGATCTCGAGGACCAGCATTTCGGCGACGCGCTGCTGGAGCGGCCCCTCGATCTCTCGCCCACGAACCACAGCCGCGTCCTGGTGCCGGTGCGGTTCGAGTGGGCGGGCGTGGGCGCGGGCGCGAAGGCGTTGCTCACGCGCCAGGCGATCGGGTACGGGGTCACTGGTGCCGTGCTACTCGATACGCCGCTGGGGGAGAAGCGCGTCGCGGTCAAGGGGAAGGGGAATGTGCCGCTGAGGAAGCTGATCCGGTAAACTGCTATTTTATCCCCACCAGCCGACTCTCGAGCAGAAGTCTAAAGGGTAGACGGTCGCCGATCGCTCTCCGCATGGTACCTGGCAATGCGCTCAGCAATTTCTCGCACCACGTGATCGGCAGTACCGGCAGGCGCAAATACCTGCCTTTGACCCCGACGTATGCGCTGACTCTCGAGAAACCCACCGCCTTGAACAGATCGCTCAATTCCGTCCGGGTGTATTCTCTTAGGTGAAATCCGGTTGCGACCGTATCGAAGTATCGTGAGATATCGTGAGGCCCGGTAAGGCGGCTCGGTGTGATGCAGATATAGATTCCCCCGGGGGCTAATACCTGCACGATGTTTCTCACCTGCTCGAGAGCGTCGTCAGGATGTAGATGCTCCACGAGCTGATTGCTGTAGCAGACATCGACGCTTTCTCTTGGTAGTGGAATGCTGCACCCATCCGAAAGGATGAGTTGAAAATTGTCGGGCGGCAGCGAGCGGCGGGTGATTTCTTCGGACACATCGACGGCGTACACCTTTCGTGCAAGCTTCGCGACTTCAAACGAAAGGGCGCAGTCTCCGGGTCCGATCTCCAGGAACGTCGTATCGCTATCGAGGAAGCGCCTGAGGAACCTCATCTGCCACGAGACCGCAGCAACGGTCTCGTGTGGAGAGGACTTGCGCGTCAGTTGAGGATGATGTGGGACTCGCTGATACAGCTCGTCATACACCGCGGCGTACAAGTGCCGTCGCTCTTGCCGCGACGCGATTCGCAGCTTGGCGGCCAATTGTTTCTCTATCTCATAGTGCTCTCTCAGCTGCTGCGCCGTTCTGTCACCGGCGCTCTGCTGTGGGGTCATGATACTGTTCTCACGGCGTAAGGGCCGCTCTGCAGCGATCATGGTCCGGGTCCGGGCGGCTCCTCTGCTGGCCGACTTCTCTGCAAACGGCGCCCCTCTGCGCAAGTGGCAAGAATCGTGCAGAGCCGCAACCGAGACCTTCTCGTTCTCTACAGCTGACAGCACCGTGGGGTTCATTCACTGGGCGCCGCGTCATCTGATCGCGTCGTCCCGGGGCTGCGGTGGCACGGAATCCACGGTACAGATCGGCTCCCGACCGCTCGCCGTAGTGTAGCAGCGCTACCACACGATCCGTGGAGGTCATCGGCTGCCGCCGGCGTCGCTGACGTGGAAGTTTGCCAGCCGCCGATCACCGGGCACCGCACCGTTCCAACACTCGACGCCCTGGCTATCGGGCGCCCGCCGGACCAGTGCCTCGACCATGCGCTGAACCACCTGCACTGCCCTCGGAGCGTCCTCGATCCCCATGACACCCGCGATGCCGCACATCACCCGTCAGGGAACCGAAAAAGAGGCGACGTCGGATGGTCGAGGATGCTCGCGCCGGATCTGGTGTTTGGAACGCGCCAAACCCGCGACCACGTGGACCAAGTGCGCCCGGTCGTCGGGGTAGGGGAAGCGGGGAAGGGCGAACCGGCCGAGGGCTCCCTGGCTGCGAACACCGCAGGGAGTCGCGTAACCGGGCACCGTCGTCAGCGCCGCCTTCACCCCGGCGCGCTGCGCTGCCTCGAGACCCCGTCGCCCGACCGCGCGCGTCTCGCCGTTGGGGTAACAGAGCACCGGTACGCACGCGTCGGTCTCCTGGCTCAGGCGGCCGTACGATTCGCGGATCTCCCAGTCGCAGACCTCGTCGGCGGCCGAGCTCAGAATCCGATGGGTCACGGTATGGGGACCGAACGTCGCGCCGAGACGCGCCGTACGGCGAACCTCGTCCCAGCGGATGGGCGCGAACTCGGGCGGTGGGTTCGCGGGCAGCTCCACCTCCAGCTGCTGCGTGAGGCCGGCGATCACCGCTTCACGCTCCGCCCCGTCCAGCCATTGGAGCCGGTCCACCACGTCGGCCTGCACGCCGGCCAGCGCGCCCGCCGTCGACCAGCGATACCGGCGTTCTTCGGGTCCCAGTGCCAGCCGAAGCGAGGACCGCCGTGTGCGCGTGAGGAGGTACTCCACCCGATCCCACCATAGCCAGAGCTGCCCATCGAGGAATCCCGTCGTGACGAACAGTGTCACCGGACAGTCGTACTCGGCGAAGATCGGAGCGCCGATGCGGGCGAAGTCATCATAGCCGTCGTCGACCGTGAAGGCCACGGCAGGCGCCGTCAGGCGACCATTGCCTTCATCGAGCAGGTCGAGCACGTCGGTCATGCTGAGCAAGCGGTACCGATGCCGACGGAGGTATGCCAGATAATCGCGCAGCGTTGCGGGGTCAGTCCCTGCGACCCCCAGGGCCGGGTCGGTAAACCGGTGGAGTGTGAAGATCGACAGCAGGCCGCGCCCGACCCGCCGGAACAGGGGCGCGAAGACGTCCGCGCTCAGGACCTGACGCGCGAGGCGGCGAAACACGCTCACGGAAGGCCGAGCGGCAGATCGCGGTCCGGTCGCCCGCCGCGCACGCTACCGCCGCACCACCTGCGAAAGCCAGCGCGCGCCGCTGCTCACCACCGCCGCCAGGCGCGCCGGCAACCAGCGAGGCTCGAGTACCCAATCATCGGCCACGTCCGCCATGTGCTTGCTGAACAGCCGCTTGAAGTCCGAGATCCCACCCACGGGGTCGCCTGATCCCGTGGTGCCCGTGGTCACGCCACCCAGATCGAACCACGTCGCGCCGCCTCGTTTCGCCCACAAGATCAGGTCCCAGAACAGCGGGTGCACGACCCACACGCGACCGAGATCGCTGGGCCGTGAAGACGCTCCGGCGACGTAGCTCACGCTCTGCCCGTTCCACCATCCCCACGCGAAGCCGAGCAAGGCGTCAGGACCCTCCCGGTCAGTGCGGAACAACCCGACCAGCCGCGCAGCGTCGGGGATGCGGCGCGACAGCTCGACGACGCCCGCCCAGTCCCATAGCCCCTCGTAGCGCCCGCCCGTGCGCGCGAAGGTCTCGCGCGACAGCCCCTCCAACCGGTCCGCCAGGCGGGTGTCGTCGACAGGGCGAACTTGCACGGGCAGTTTCGCCACCGAGCGAAGCGCTCGCCGTGCCAAGGTGCTGAAGGAGGCGAGCAGCTCGTCCTCGCTCGGTCGCAGGTCGAGCGTGAGCGTCGTGCGCCAATTCCGGGTGATGGCCGCCCGGGCGAAGCCCCCCTGCGCCAGCAGCTCGCCGAGTCGCGCGCGCGTCTCGCCGTCCTGCGAGAAGACCTCCACCGTCAGGCGCAGTACCCGGCGCTCCCCGTGCGCCACGCCCACCAAGGCGTCCACGGCCGCGGGCCACAGCGGGCGCGGCACGGCCTCCCCGAAGCGCTCGACCCGCAGGAGACGAAGGCCTGGCACAGCACAGCTCGCTGCCTCGTCGATGGCGAATGCCCCGACGCAGCGGCCGTCCTGTGCGCGGAGAACCACGCACAGCGACTCGACGCCGCGGCGCGCCAGCGCCCACCCGGCCCGATGGGGCAGGGGCAACCGGATCCCCGCGTGTGCCAGGTCCTGCTCACATGCCTCCCGCTCGGCCGACCCGTCACGGAGCAGCGTGATGGTGGAAACCAGATCAGCCACGGGGCTCCACCACACCGCCGTGTGCCCACGCAGAAGCCGCAGGTAACCGGGCCCACCAGCAGTCGCGCATGAGCATGTCCTCGCCCTTGGTAGCATCATGCGTACCACGGTCTAAGTGATGGGCGTGCGTCGCGGCGCATGACGGGGCAGAATGTCGGCGCTCGGTTGTTGCAAGTCTGAGACACTGCCGATTCGCGGGGCCAATCGCCCGCTGGACCCGTTCACCGCGGGGTCGAGCCGGTTAGTGTGGCCAGAGTGCAACAACAAGAACGATTCATGCTCGGAGGGCCACATCACGGTGAGTATCGCTAAGTGTAAATGCGACATTCAGTTCAAGGATCGATCTTGGCTGAGGTTCTTGAGCGTCGCTCTTGCACTTCTTGCCGGGCTACTGAACCAAGGAATTCCGTCATTGCGCGCTACGACGTGGGGGCTGGTGTCCGCGCGCCACTCCCCAATGGGGCTCTCGGGCGCGGCAAGCGGCTTTCTCGTGGGCGTGGGGGCGGCCGCGGCCTCCACGCCAAGCGACGTCGGCTGACGCGATGGACGAGCGCGCGGTGCATCCCGTCGCCCAGTCCGCCGAGCGGGCGGCGCCCGGTGGCCGTCCGGTCTCGGTGCTGCTGTGCGCCCCGGTGCACATGCTGGGCGGCCACACAATCGCGGCGCGCAACCTCGCCGAACGGTTCAGCCAGCACCCCCACGTGCATGCGTCGCTGCAAGCTATCGATCCCCGGCTGCCGTGGCCGCTGCGCTGGCTGACCGACGTCAAGCTGGTTCGATCAGTGACGCGTCCGCTCCTGTTCGCTCTCGGGCTCGCGCGAGCGGCTCGGCGCGTGGACGTCGTGCATGTGTTCGCCGCAGCCCACACGGCCTTCTTTTTCACCGCGATGCCGGCGCTGCTGATGGCGCGCTGGCTCCGTAAGCCCATCGTCCTGAATTATCACGACGGGCGGGCGGAGAGCCACCTCCGACGCTCACCGCGGGTGTTGCGGTGGGCGATGGCCCGGGCAGCCGCGCTCGTGGTGCCGTCGGCGTTCCTGCAGAGGGTGTTCGCGCATCACGGGTTCGAGGCGCTCGTCATCCGCAACGTCGTCGACACCGCGGCGTTCCGCTTCCGCGATCCGGTGCCGCTGCGCGCGCGCCTGATTTCGACGCGGCTGCTCGAGCCGGTGTACGCGGTCGACAACACGCTGCGCGCGTTCGCGCTCGTCCGCTCCCGGGTGCCTGACGCGGAATGCGACGTGTACGGCGTCGGGGCGTCCGAGGCGGGCCTGCGGCGCCTCGCCAGAGCGCTGGGGGCGCCAGGGATCCGGTTTCACGGCGGGATCCCCCATGGGGAGATGCCGGCGGCGCTCGCAAGGGGGGGGATCCTCGTCAACAGCTCCCGCATTGACAACCAGCCCCACACTATCATCGAGGCCTTCGCCGCCGGCGTCCCGGTGGTCACGACCCCGGCCGGCGGCGTCACGGACATGGTGGAGCACGAGCGCACCGGGCTCTTCGTTCCCATGGACCAGCCCGAGGCTCTGGCCGAGGCAATCCTGAGACTGCTGCACGAGCCCGGGCTGGCAGCGCGGCTCACGCGGGCGGCGCAGGCCGAGTGCGCTCGGTACAGCTGGATTGTTGCGGGGCCGCAATGGGCCCGGTTGTACCGCGGGCTGACTGATGGGGTGGGAGTTCAGAGCACCCACTGGATCAAGGAAGTCGTCGAGCGAGCAGGTACTTGAGCCGCGAGCGGTTCTTGGTGAATGCGAAGGCCAGGAAGACTTCGGCTCGCCCCAGCGGCGTGAGGCGTGCTGGAGTCCACGCCTCTGCATAACGCCTCAGTGTCTGCTCACCGGACAGCGACGCCAGGGACGTGAGGAGCGCACAATTGAGCTCGTTGTAGCGCGGTGGACTGAGATAGCGGTGTGATCCGTACCAACTCCACTTCCCCCTGTAGTCCCACCAGGGGAGCCAATGCTTCAGCCCCTCGATTCCATCGGCGAAGAGCCGGAAGGTCTGGGGGTCGTTGGTTTGGGCAAACAAGTCGTAAAGGCCGAGCAGGCTGAAGAGAAAGCCGTCGAGCACTCGCGGCAGCGGATAGGCCGGGTACTCCTCGTACAGGGCGTGTCCGGCTTCGAACGTCCGGAGTCCACCCTCCTCGACGCTCTTCTCAAACACTCGCGTCGCAGCCCGACAAAGGTGCACCAGGTCTTGGCGGCCCGTCATGCGACAGCCTCGCACGAGGACACTGATCGCCAAGCCCTGCGCCATCGCGCAGATCCATGGCGCCTTTAGCTCGCATTGCCCTTCGTGAAGATCAAAGGTGTACGGCCACACGATGGACCCGTCGTCCCACCGGACGGCGCGCGCGATAAGCCATTCCATCTGTCGGAGGAAGGTCTCTGAGCCGCCCGGGTCGCTGCCGCGGAGCGCGCGTTCCAGGCTCGTCAGCCCGTACCACGCGACGTACGAGGGATTGTACGTCGGCCCGAATGTTCGGGAGCGGTGTACCGGAATCCCGTCTGGGTCGAGCTCCATCGCGTCGAAGAACAGGCGCTCGCTGTAGAGGTAGTAGTGAAGCGACTCGCGAGGCCCGGCCGTCGCCACCACCTCGAGGGGGTAACGGAAGCGGAAGCGGAACAACTCGTTCGCGAGCGCCCGGCTGGCCCACCAGATGGGCGCCAGCCGCCCTGGCCACGGGCGGATCGGTGCGATGAGCGTCATCCTTTCACCACGAGCCAGTTTCCGATGGCGAGATGTGTCAGGCCCGACCGGTCGAAGACGTCCAAGGCGTCCTCGAGCCGGCTTACGAGCGGGTATCCATGAAGGTTGAACGAGGTGTTCAGCACGGCCCCGATGCCGGTGAGACGCTCGAACTCCCGCACCAGGGTGTAGTACGACGAATTCCACTCGGCGCACACCTCCTGCGGCCTCACCGTCCGGTCGAAGGGATGGATGGCCGCTCGGATCTCGGCCCACCGCACGGTCGTATCGTAGCAGAGGATCATGTAGGGTGCTTGAACCCCCTTCGGGCTGATCAGGTAATCGGGGATTCGCTCGGCGAGTATCGAAGCCGCGAACGGCATCCAGAAATCTCGCGCCTTGATCGCCTCGTTGATCACACGGATGACTGCCGGGTCGCAGGGGTTCGCGAGGATGGAGCGATTCCCTAACGCTCGGGCACCGAACTCCTCCCTCCCCTTGAAGCGCGCAACCACCTTTCCCTCGGCCAGCAGTGCCGCCACTTTCGGTTCGATCGGGTTTAGGCGCTCGTAGCGCACCGGCGTCTTGAACTCAAACCGACGGAGCGCCTGCCCAACGTCGTCGTCGGAGAACTCGGGACCCCAGTAGAGATCCCGGAGCGGGGTCATCTTCGCCACGCCGGCCTGTTCCGCGTAGACCCAGTAGGCCGCGCCCATGGCATTCGTCTCGTCGCCGCAGGAAGGGTAGACGAACAGCTCTTCGACCTCGGGCATGTCCATGATCAGCTTGTTCGCCTTCACGTTCATGAAGACACCGCCCCCGAGCGCCAGGCGCCGAATCCCGGTTGCATTCACGCAGTTCCGGACCCACTCGGTCAGCATGTACTCGGTGAACTTCTGGACCCCGCCCGCGATCCAGTCGAACCGCCTTCGCTCCAGGAGGGCCTTGAAGAACCGATACGAGCAGTAGGTCTCCGGACAGCCAGGCCTCCGTTCCCACACCAGAGGGTTCTGCGGATTGAACCGAACGAGTCCCTTCAGGTCCTGGAACACGAGGTCGACGCCTCTCGAGTCGGCGTATGGTGCCAAGCCCATCACCTTGTACTCGTGCTCCAGCGGCACCATCCCCATGAGGTAGGTGACCATGGCATAAATGTTTCCGAAGGAGTCCGCCTGTCTGACCTCCTCGAGCCGCTGCATTCGTCCGCCCCTGCCTACGTTCACGGTGGCGCAAAGACCATCGCCGGCCCCGTCGCACGTGAGAACCAGGACGTCATCGTCGAAATTCCCCAACCCGTAGTACGCAGCGGCGGCGTGGGCCGTGTGGTGATCCACGAATAGGATCCGCTCCTTCGGGATTCCGATTTCGATCAAGGCCCGGACCCGTTGCTGTCGGCGACGCTCCCGGTAGGTTTCGTACAGCGGTGTGAACTTGGCTGCTCGCCGAACGGCTCGCCTGAGGGTACGCCGGATCGTCACGCCAAGGTCGTTGATCGTCCGGTATTCATGCATCAGTTGGGCGCTGGTCATGGGATAGGCCGCGTGATGCCCATTCATGGCCACGAAGTCAACCTGGCTCACCGGAGTCCCGGTCATCGCCAGCACGGCACGGACGGCCTGAGTGGGAAGTCCAGACCAGTTCTTCACCCGCCGGAGGCGTTCTTCTTGGATGGCGGCGACGACGTGACCGTCCTCGTACAGACAGGCCGCCGCGTTGTGGCCGTCATTGATGCCCACGACTTTCACTGGGGCACCGCCGTGTCTTCGCGTGCCGAACCTGCACTGGCGCAACCCGGGTGGTCGCGGACTACCCCCTCGAATACCTGCACGATCCGTTCAGCAGTGTCCCCGCTGCCGTACAGCGGAGGGTGGGGCGGGCGATTCTGGCGATGGCGCTCCACGGCCGCCGTGATGGCGTCTGGGTCGGTGCTTGCGAGAACGTTCCAGCGCACGTCCACCGTTTCCACCCACTCCGTTTGCTCGCGGAGGGTGACGCACGGCACCTCCAAGTAGTACGCTTCCTTCTGCACACCTCCCGAGTCGGTGAGTATCGCGGTGGCGCACCGCTCGAGCTGCAACATGTCCAGGTAACCGACTGGCTCGATGACGCGGACGTTGGGGCCAGGTGTCAGCCCGAACTCCGCGAGGCGCTTCCGGGTGCGCGGGTGCAGCGGCAGCACTACAGGCTGGTCGAGGCGCGATATGCCGTCGAGAATGCCCCGCAACCGCTCGGCGACATCAGTGTTCTCGGCGCGGTGCACTGTGCAGAGATAGAATGTTCCGGCGCAGAGCTTGACTGCTTGCGGGTATGGCGAGAATCGTCGGGCGCGCTCGGCGTGCTGCTGCACTGCGTCGAGCATGATGTCACCGACGACGTGTACCCCGGCGTGGATCCCCTCTGCGGCGAGTTGTTGCGCCGCGTGGGACGAGGGGGCGAATAACCACGTCGAGAGGTGGTCGGTCAGGACGCGGTTTATTTCTTCGGGCATGGAGCGGTTGAAGCTGCGCAGCCCGGCCTCGACGTGCGCCACGGGGATCTGGAGTTTGGCGGCCGCGAGCGCGCCGGCGAGCGTCGAGTTCGTGTCCCCGTAGACGAGCACGACGTCAGGCCGTTCGCGCCGCATCACCGGCTCGAGCCTCGTGAGCATCGCCCCGGTCTGCGCGCCGTGCAGTCCGCTCCCCACGCCCAAGTGGTGATCCGGCTTGGGGAGGCCGAGTTGCTCGAAGAACACGGCGGACATCCCGTCATCGTAATGTTGCCCCGTGTGCACGAATACCTCGTCGAAGCGGTGGCGCAGCGCCTCACACAGCGGTGCGGCCTTGATGAACTGCGGACGGGCTCCGACGACGGTCAGGAAGCGCATGCCGGCGCCGCCTGCGTCAAGTGCTTGAGGAGCATAACTGTGCGTAGCACTCGAGGAGCGTCGCCTCCTCGCACCCCCAATTGAACCGTGCGTGCACCGCCGCGCGTCCTCGGGCCCCCATCGCTGCCCCCTCAGCGGGGTGCTCGAGGAGCCAGTGAATTGCGGCCGCAATAGCTTGGGGATCGAGCGGGTCTACTACGAGCCCGCATCGGGTTGCCTCGATGATCTCTCGCCACAGCGGGAAGTGCGATGCGACGACTGGCAGCCCGGCGGCCATGTACTCGAACAGCTTGTTCGGCTGCGACTCGATGTGGTTGGGGCGGGGATGGAAGAGGACGAGACCGAGGCGAGCCTGCGCGAGCGTTTGCACGACCTCTGCGCGGCGCAGCACGCCGCGGTACTCGACATGTCGCCACTCAGGGAGCGCGCGCAGGCGCGCTTCGATCGCCGGGGTGTCGAAGCGTCCGGCCAGCAGGAAGCGCACCCCGCGCTGTGGGGCTAGGCGCCCGACGGCCTGCACCATCTCGACCGCGCCCCGTATCTCGTTGATCACGCCCACGTACGCCGCCGCCGCCGGTCGGCTCGCATAGGGGGGCCCCTCAGCGTGCGCGAATTCCGACGGCAATGGGAAGTTCTGCACCACCACCAGGGGCGCGGCAGGGAACCGTCGGGCGATCGCAGGAGTGGCGGCAACGACGGCGGAGAACCCCCGGGCGGCGAGCCGCTGGCCGACGTCCACAAGGCGAGCCAGCACGGCGCGGATCCACCGTGGCAGATAGTCTTTGTCGAGGGTGTCGGCGGGCAGGTCCTCGTGTACGTCGTAGATCACGCGCTTGCCCAGGCCGCGCGCCAGGATGCCGATCGGGACTAACTCGGGATCGTGGATGTGGTACACACGGGCCCGGAGGCGCAGCGCGCGCGCCCACACCCGCGCGGTAGTGACGAACGCTCGGCTGAAGCGATTGCGCGCAGGAGGCACGGCTGAGAGGGTGACGCCCTGGACCTGGCCGCTCTGCCGCGCCGGGGCGATGAGGTGCACGTCGTACCCCGCTGCCGCGAGGGAGCGGCACTCTTTCTCGAAGATCCGTGTGTCGTACGCCGAATGGACGGACGTCAAGTGACAGACCCGCGCCCCCGCCCTGGGGCGCGCCGACGCCCGCGCCGGCATCGCCGGACCGACGCGGCTCAGGCTGACTGGGCACACGACTCGTCGGCCTCCCACCCCAGGACGGACGCCAAGTGCGCGCAGTTGTACACGTCCCACGCCACCGGCATCCGCAGGCCCGCGAGGGACACGCCATCTTCTAGCAGCGCGTGGGCGAACGGCGTTGCCTCGAGAGCGCTCCCCCGCGCGGCAATCAGACGCCGGGTCCAAGCAGCCTGGGGGGCATAGAACGCGTACTTTCGGCGGCGCCACGCGACGGCATCGAGTCCATGGCGCGCGAGGTATCGCCGCAGGAGGTACTTCGTCCACCCGTCACGAATCTTGTGCCGCAGCGGCAGCCGGTACGCGAACTCGACTAGCCGGTAGTCGAGCAGCGGCAGCCTCGTCTCCATCCCCAGTGCACCAGCCGTGCGATCGTCGTACCGAAGCAGCGCCGGGAGGCAAAGCGAGAGCAGTTCGAGTCGCTGCTGATGCCGGATGTCCCCGAACACCTCCGCGGCCGGCTGGGTGAGTCCCCGGAGCCAGCGACCGCGAACCACACGGTGCATCCGCCGGCGGCGGACCGCTCGCTGGAGCACGGGCGTCGCGAAGTACATCGCCATCGTGGCCAGCCGCAGGACTCCACGCCCGGAGGCGTGCGCTCCCCGCCACAGCCCTGCCGCGGCCCGAGCCGGGTTCGGCAAGGCATGCAGCAGGGCGCTGGCGTGGTACCGGTCATATCCCAGGAACATCTCGTCGCCCCCTTGGCCCGAGAGCACGACGGGCACCCCCTGCGCGCGGATGGCGGCCAGAATCGCCCAGTGCACGTATAAGGAGAGAGAGGTGAACGGCAACGCCTGATGGAGCGTGAGCGCCACTTCCTCGCTGATCACGCCGTCGGTCGACGGGCGCACGTAATGGGCCTCCGCGCCCCTCGTCGCCGCCACCTGCGCGGCGTAGCGGGACTCGTCGACCGCGGGGTCTCCTGGGAAGCGTGACGTGAAGGTGTTCACCGAGCAGCCCGTAACGCGGCTCGCCGCCACCGTGACGACCGACGAGTCGATCCCTCCCGACAAGGTGATCGCCACCGGCACGTCGGCGTGCAGGCGCAGGCGGACGGCGTCCTCGATCAATTCGCTAAAGCGTTCGAGCGCCGTTTCGTCTTCTAGCTCGAGATCGGGCTCCTCTGGAAGTTCCCAATACCGCGCGATTCGCATGGCGCCGGTTTCGACGTCGAGCTCCAGGGTATGGCCACCTCGGAGCTCACGAATGTCCCGGTAGATCGTCTCGGCAGCATCGTCGATGTGGCGATCGACGAGGTAGCGCCCGAGGCGTGACATGGCGATCGTCGGGCGCACGCCCGGCCACTCGAGGAGAGGCCCGACCTCACTGGCGAACATGATCCCGTGCGCAGTCGCCGCGTAGTACAGCGGCTTGACGCCAAGCCGGTCTCGACTCGCGATCACGCGACGACGCTCGGGGTCGTACAGCACGAACGCCCACATCCCGTTGAACCGGCGCACGCACTCGGGCCCCCAGGCATCGTAGGCTGCCAGGATCACTTCTGTGTCCGTCCCGGTGCGGAATGCGTACCCCGAAGAGGCTAGCTCCCGGCGTAGCTCCCGGTAATTGTAGATCTCGCCGTTGAACGTGATCCAACGCTGGGCCAGCCCCTGCATGGGCTGCCGGCCGGCGTCAGAGAGGTCCAGGATCTTCAGGCGACGATGTCCCAGGCCCAGCCACAGGTGCTGGTCAGTGACTTCCGCCCCGCAGCGTAACCTCCCGTCGACGGACCAGCCGACGTATCCCTCACCGTCGGGGCCACGATGCGCCAGCCGCTCAGTCGCACGACGCAACAGGCGCGCCGTAGAAGGCGTGTCGGGGGCGTCACGCCTTGCCCACAACGCCACGATGCCGCACACAATGGTTACGCTTCGTGGCCAAGGGTCGAGGCGCGCCGCTCTTCCAGGCACGAGATTGATCCAACCATCACGCCTCCGGGGCACGTCGCGTAGCCGCGCCAGGGGGCAAGTTGTGTGCCCATGGCAGGGATCGGAATCGAGTGGTGGCGCCGCGCACCTTCGCGACGGTGGGCTCAGCTGGCGAATCAGTGTTGCACACCTGATACAGCGGCACGGCCCTAGCTCAGACCGCCCCCACTCACGGTCAACTCGGCTAACTTCCCGCCCGGGAACCACTTCAACATCCGTTCCTCGGCACGCTCCGCGGCGCCCGTCTTGCTTCGGTTAGCGGTTGACGCTTGGAGGATCGCGATGGGCAGAAGCGCGCCGCGCGGTGGTGAACCGGTGGACAGCTCGCCGACGGCGAGTGCGAGCCCGCACACGCTGGGCGTGCGCGCCGTCCAAGACCATCTCATGGAAACGCTGCGTACGTGGATCGGCCTGCCTCGGAGTGCGACCGTCCAGGTGCCCGAGCTTCCCGCTCCTCTCGCGACCCGCCTGCTCGGCATCGAGGAGTTCGAGAATCCTCACCGGGATCAGTGGGGATGCTGGGAAGCGTCCTTCTCGGAGGCGTTCCGCAATGGGACGCTCTGGGTCCCGGCCGTGGATGAGTGGGTCGCCGAGCGGCGCCGCGAGTTCGCGGGTCGAGTCTCGATCGAGGCCCTCTGGCCAGATAGCAGGCCGTTCGTGATGTGCCTTACGCACGACGTCGACCTGATCAGCCACGATCTCACACCCGGCCAGGCGCTCCGCCGGATACGCGGCGCCTTCACGCCGTCACCAGGTGATCGTGGACGAAGGCTGGCGAGGCTGGAACGGCTCGGTCGGGCCATCGCGAAGCCGCTGTTCCACGGGATGCGCTCTGCTCCGTCGACGATGCGAACGCTCGATCGCGCGCTCACGTTGGAGCGTGAGTACGGCGTGACCGCGTCGTATTTCTTCACTGTGTATCCGCCGGTTCGGCGCAGCCCGTACGATTGCGTTTACAAGATGTCCGACCGCTGCGCGTTCCAGGGTCGACCGGCGCGCGTGGGCGATGTGGTGCGCACCTTGTTCGCCGAGGGATTCGATGTCGGGTTGCACCCCAGCTACGAGACGGCGCGGGACTGGGAGGGGATCGCCGTTGAGAAGCGAGTGCTCGAGGACGTCCTGGGAGTTCGCATCACGACGACACGCCAGCACTATCTCCATTGGGACATCCGCCTTACCCCGACTGCGCACGCGCGGGCGGGCCTTACGGCGGACTCGACGGCGGGCTTCAATAGGAACATCGGCTTGAGGTTCGGGACCTCGCTCCCCTTCTTCTTGTTCGATCTCGAGGCACACCAACGCGTGGATGTCTTGGAAGTGCCCCTCGTCGTCCAGGAGGGTGCGCTGTTCGGGGCCAACAGTCTCGAGCTCGATGCCGCGTCCGCGGTTAGGGTCGTCAAAGATCTGATCGACAGAATCGCTGCAGTGCAGGGGGTCGTGACGCTCCTCTTCCACCCTCACAGCTTCGCGGACGAGGTTTACGTTTCCCTCTACCGCTGGTGCGTCGAGTACGGACTGCACCGTGGCGCCTGGTTTGCGTCGGTCCGCGATATCGACCGCTGGTGGCGGGCGCGGGCGAAGCGGCTCGCGGAGACATGATCGTCACGGGCCACGGTTCGACTGAGCCCGACCCGCGGCCAAGTGTTGCCAGCCAGCTACACTCTGGTTAGGGCCCCTCCCGGCAGCGCCGAAACGTGGCTGGCTGACCGTGCGCTGAAGTCTCGGCGGCGCTGGCGGTTACGCACGCTGCCGCCGGCAGGCTGGCGTCGCTCCCAGGGTATCGGCTTTGCGCAGCCCCCGACGCGTATGAGCGCGGCCCCAGGTGCACGATGACCGACACCCTCTTGCTTGGGTGCGCGCTTGTCGGACTGGGAGCCACCCACCTGGTCTATACTTACGTCGCCTACCCGTGGATCGTCAGCCTCCTCCCGGCCCGCCCTGCCCGGCCTAGGACCGATGCAGCTCCGCAGTTCGTGTCGGTCGTGATCGCTGCCCGTGACCCTGGCGCGGGAATCGCGGCGAAGGTGAGCCATCTCTTGGAGACGGTGCGCCTCAAATGCGAGATCGTCGTGGTCCTGGACGGGCCGGACTCCGTGGCCACGGCAACGCTCGCTCCCCTGCTGGGCGAACGGACCAAGCTCATCGTCTTAGCAACACGCATGGGCAAGGCGGTCGCCCTCAATCACGCGGTCGCGGCAGCCCGAGGCGAGGTCCTGATTTTCACGGACATCCGGCAATGGGTCACGCCTGGAGCGGTTGAGCGGCTGGTCGGAGCGTTGCGCTCGCCGGACGTGGGGGCGGTGTCTGGGAGGATCGAGGGCGCACCCCCCCCGGGGGGTGGGATACTCCTCGATCACTATTGGGAGCGTGAGCAGCGGCTGCGGGAGCGAGAAGCGGCGCACGACAGCACCATCGGCGTGGCGGGCCCCCTGTACGGGATGCAGCGGGACCTGTGGCAACCGCTGCCGGCAGGGCTCTTGCTGGACGACGTCTGGGTGCCCATGCAGGTGGTGAAGGCCGGCAAGCGTGTGGGATTCGACCGACTGGCGATCGCGATCGACCCCCCGACGGGATCGGACACGGTGGAGTTCGTACGCTGACGGGGAATTACCAATTGCTGGCGTGGATGCCGTGGCTGCTAAACCCGCGAGCCAACCGCGTCTGGTGGCAGTTTTTGTCCCACAAGGTCTTGCGCCTGGCCACCCCGCTGGCCACCGGCCTCATCGCGGCGGGTCTGCTGCTCCTGGCGGGTCGCTGGGCAGCGTGGTTGGCCGGTGCGGCAGCGGCAGCGATGCTGCTTCTCTGGGCCCTGCCGGCCAGGCCGACCCCGTTTCCAGGGGCCAAGGTTCTGCGCGTCTTCCGCAGTGGACTGATGCTCCATGCGGCTCTCCTGCAGGCGGGGATCAACGCCGCGCGGGGGCGATGGGACGTCTGGCGTGAACCGCTGAGGCCGATGTTTCAGAATGCGCGGCGCTTGTGACGCCCTCGATGCTGCCCCTGCCCGGTTCGGGGTTTCCGCTGACAGGCGCGCGGCCCGCGATTCGTAGGTTGAGCGTAGCGCGCTGGTCCGGCCGCGCGGCGCAGCCCCCCATAGGTCTGTTTCGAGGCCTCTTGATGGCCTACTGCGTCATCGCAGTGTGCAAGGTCCACGAATTGCTCCCGGACGTCGGGAACGTGTCTGCGGCTAAGATCGTGGGGGCGCCGCTCATCCTCGCCGCGCTGTTCGCAGTGCCCGCAGGGAGCTTTAAGGCGCTACTCCGGTCCGCGCCCATGAAGTGGCTCGCGGCGGTCGTAGTGCTCGCGGTGCTGTCCGTCCCGTTCGGGCTTTGGGCAGGCGGAAGCTTTCAATTCCTGAGTCAGGTCTTCTGGAAGAGCCTCCTCTTCTGCGTGATTGCCAGCGCGGCGTGGTTGGACCGGCGGACGCTGCACCTGAGCCTGGTCGCGCTTGTCAGTGGAACGACAGTCGTCGCGCTCATGCTGCTCCTGCGAGTGAGCCAGGTCGCGGGCGCACGGTTCTATGGTGGTGCCACTCACGATCCGAATGAGACTGCCCTGCTGCTTCTGGTGTTCATCCCGTTTGCCATGTACTTGGCGTCTTCGGCGAAAGGCGTGGCAAAGGGGGTCTGGTATGTGTCGGCGTTGCTGATGGTCGGGGGCATCGCGAGGACGGGTTCGCGGGGCGGATTCCTGGGATTGCTCGCGCTCGTAGGGTGGCTGGTGTATCGGGCCGCTCCCCGGCGTCGCTGGAGGTATGTGGCGGGGACGCTGGTCGCAGTCGCGGGGTTCGGACTGGCGATCGATGCCGCCTCCCTCCAACGCCTCGCAACCCTCACGGATCCGACCGCCGATTACAACTACACGTATCGCGAAGGCCGCCTCGAGGTCTGGAAACGTGGTCTGGGCTACCTTGCGGCGCACCCGCTGCTCGGGGTGGGTGTCGAGAACTTCGAGGTCGCTGAAGGGGTGATCAGCGGCAAGCGAAACGAAGGGTTCGGCGTCAAGTGGAGCGCCGCGCACAACTCGTTCATCGAGGTCGGCGCTGAACTGGGACTTCCGGGCTTGGTGGCGTTTGTCGGGATGCTGTGGGCGGCGGCCGTGGGTTGCCGACGGGTTCGAGCCGCGGCAAGTCGCGGAACGATGGGCGCCGGGCTGGTCCCGGTGCGTGAGGGGAACCTCGCGGACGCCGGCCTGGGCGCCCTCGTGGCGTGGCTGGTGGCGGGGTCGTTCCTGTCGATGGCGTACGACGTCACCACGCTCTTCATCGTAGCGTTTTGCGTGGCCGTGTGGAGCGGATCGCCGTTGGCGAACTACCAGGCGCTTCGTCCCCTGGAGCGACGGGCCCCCCCGACACGGGCGTGCTGACTGGTATGCCGCTATCCCCCGATTCGGCGGGCATCCTCGTCCGCGCTCCACGACGCGCGCCCGAGGCCGCCCGGAGTTGTCGGACGATCGTCCAAATAATGCTCTACCTGGGGAAGGGCGGGATGGAGTCGACCGCGATCAATCTCGCGCGCGGCCTCGATCGAGCGCGCTTTCGCCCGGTCATCATCGCGCTCGATGAAGCCGGCGAGCATGAAGAGGAGCTGCGGGAGGCAGGGATCGAGTATCACGTGCTGGGCGGCCGCCGGCTTCGGGACCCGCGGTTTCACTGGAGGTTGTTCCAACTGCTCCGCCGCCTAAGGCCGGACGTCGTCCATACGCACCACTTCGCCACCCTCTTGCACACGGTGACGGCGGCGAGGTTAGCTCGTGTGCCGCGGCTCGTGCACACCGAGCACTCCTGGCAGTACCTCGAACACCGATCGGATTACCGGCGGGCCCTCCGCTGGATGAGCAGGCTGAGCGACGTGTTCGTCGTCGTGGGCAGCGCCATGGCCCCGTATTATCGGGATCACGTCCGCGTCGCAGCCGGCCGGCTGCGGGTTATCGCGAACGGCATCGACGTGGATGTTTACCGCCCGGTGACGAACGTGGCGGCGGCGCGCCGCACGCGCGGTCTGCCCACGGGCGTCACGGTCGGCACCGCGGGACGCCTCTTTCCAGAAAAGGACTACGGGATCTTAGTGCGGGCTGTCGCGGGGCTGATCCCGAGCCATCCGGACCTCCACCTGATCATGATCGGCGACGGGCCGGAACGGCCGGCTCTCGAGGCGTTGGCCGTCCAGCTCGGCGTGGCTGACCACGTCCGCTTCCTGGGGTGGCGTTCGGACGTCGCCGATCTATTGCCGTTGCTCGATGTGTTCGTGCTGAGCTCGCTCCGCGAGGGGCTGCCGCTCGCCGTTCTTGAAGCGATGGCGTGCGGCGTGCCGGTGGTAACGACCCCCGTCGGGGATCTGCCCGAAGTCATCGTCGAAGGACGGGCGGGCTTCTTCTTTCCCATCGGGAATCCCGACGCGCTCGCAGCAGTCCTACGTCGTCTCGTGGCGGCGGGCGCCGAGCGACACGCCATCGGACGCGCGGGACGCCAGCGCGTCGCGGAGCGCTATAGCCTTCGTGAGATGGTCAATGCCTACACTCGGGCCTACGATGGCTGAGCGCGGCGCGATCTCGCCAAACCTTGCTTCGATGACTCCGCCCCTGCCTCCGCCTTCGGGAGGCTGGCGGCGACTCGCGAAGCCCGCGCTGTACGGTATCGCCCGCACGGTGGGATTCGTGAGCCTGTTGCGGTGGGTGTACCGACGCCGCGTCGCGATCTTATGCTATCACAGCATCGTGGATCGACGGCTACCGCCTTGGGTCGCCGCGGGCGGGCTCCATTTGCCGGTCGAGCGCTTCCGTCAGCAGATGGCATTCCTGGCGCGCCATTACCGGGTGATCCCACTGGATGATTTCGTCGAGCACAGGGGCCAAGGCATCGGGCGTCTTCCGGCGCCTGCCGTGGCGCTGACGTTCGACGACGGGTATGCGAACAACCTCTCCTTGGCGGCGCCGATTCTCGCCGCGTTGGGCTTCCCTGCTACCATCTTCCTACCGACGGCATACATCGGACGCGAAGGGCTGTATTGGTGGGATGAGCTGGCGGTCTTGCTCTCGGCGGCTCTCGGCCGCAGCATGTGTGTCGCCGGGTGGGGTCGCCTCGACCTGACGACCACCCGCACGGTCTGCGCTGCATTCCGACTGGGTAACCGGCTGCTTGCGTCCGCATCGCTTACCGAGCGCCAGGACCTGCTCGCCGCGCTGCGCGGCGCGATCGGGCATGTCGCGGTGGGCCCGTGGGAAGAACTGCTCCGCCCGGCGCTGTGGGAGGAATGCCGGGCAGCGCCCGTCAACATTCGATTCGGTGGACACGGCGCCAGTCATCGGCTGCTGGGTGAAATCCCCATCGCGGACGCGCGGACTGACCTAGAGTGCTGCGCTCAAACCTTGCGGACGGAACTGGGGCGTCGAGCGTCCGCCGTCTTCTGTTATCCGGGGGGCGGCTCGACCCCGGCGGTGAGGGCGTCACTCCCGATGGCGGGCTTCACAGCGGCGGTAACGGCGAGTGCCAGCGCTTCCCAGGAAGGCTTGGTCTCGATGGAGAGCGAGCGCACCCTGTTGGTGCGTATCGGGGTCAGCGCCGACACGACGCTGCAGGCGTTTGCGGTGCATTTGTCCGGGTTGCGCCGCTTGCTGGCGCTGCCTGCGGGGTGAGGCTCGACGTCACGAGCGCTCCGCTCGTGTCCCAAAAGATCGGGCGCGCGACCGGCAGATGCCGG